>OLRL01000047.1_pt1 | contig 108858 bp, 88 predicted proteins | sample 1643201 | NCBI WGS metagenome assembly OLRL01 (sample SAMEA3136649, study PRJEB25190) | human gut metagenome | biome: human gut; feature: human-associated habitat; material: faeces | place: Austria | collected 2013
TGCGGGCCAACAAACAGAAGTTTGAGGAGGTAAAAGGAATGTGTGATGCACTGCGAGAATTGATGAAAGATGAGATTGATGCGGAAGTAAAAAGACAGGTACAGGAAAGAATTGATGCGGAAGTGAACAAGAAGGTACAGGAAAAAATTGATGCGGAAGTAGATGCACAGGTCAAAGAAAAAATCAATGCAGAGGTAGAATCAGCCGTAGAAATTACAAAAAAAAGAAAGCACCAAAGCAACAGAAAAACGCATCAACGCTCTGATTATTGCACTGTCCAAGTCTGACCGAATGGAGGATATCATAAAGGCGGCCAAAGACCATGACTATCAGCAGAATTTATTTAAAGAATTCGGACTGTAACTAATTCTGACTATGAAACTCCCAGACATACGAGAGTCAACTATGTCTGGGAATTTTTAGCAAAATCAGATGGAGTAAAACCAGTTTCTCTCTTAAATGCTTTTGAAAAATAACTTTGACTGGCAAATCCAAGATTCTCTGCAACAACAGATACCTGCCCACCATCCTGCAATAATTTTTTTGCTACATTAATTTTTAACTTTAACAAATATTTGTGCACGCTTATCCCTGCATATTTATCAAATATTCTTTTCAAACTGGCGTCACTGATATTACAGTATTCTGCAATTTCACTTACCGTTGGCTGGCAGTCAAGATTCGTATTTAAAAAATTAATCGCATTACGAAACGTGATCGCATCCGGAACAGAAGAAACAGAGGATAATGTTCCCTGCTCCGCGAGACTCAAAAATAATTGGCAAAGGTAACTTACAATAATTTGAGAATAATATGGAAATCTGGAAAAAGGATGTAAATAATAATACTCTATTTTTTCTGTTTCTATATTAATTAAATCAACTTTATTCTGCATATATACAAGTAAAGAATCTATAATTTGTGTCTGCTCCTGAGAAAGTTTAAACACTTTATTGCGAAGCCAAAAAGTTAATGGACCACCTGCCGAAAAAGAAAAAGTAAGCACGGTAGCTCCTTTCGGATTGTTCACGATAAATTTATGAAACTCTAATGGTTTGTGAAAAATAAGTTCACCCTGCGACATATTATAGATACGTTCGTCAGCAGAAACGCAGAGCTCCCCGTCTAAAATATACAAGCATTCCCAGAAATCGTGCGTCTCACCTGGAAATTCAAAACCACACTCATAATGAATTTTAAACAAAGAATGCATACTGGTTATATGAATTTGTTCGATAATCGGAATTGCCGGAAATTCATTTTTGATCAACATACAGCTCCTCCCCCATTTATGATGTTACTGTTCACACCAATCCCCACCTATCCACGCGCAATCGTCGTGCTTGCGCACTCCAGTACCGCACTTCGTGCTAGATTGCTTATGTATGGGCGGTGACTGGTTCCACCAGATGTTAAATATAGATTCTTTTCCTTACATGCAGGCATGACGGTTCAGAACCTATATTTAACATCTGGTGTGAACAGTAACCTTATGATCTAAAATTACATATTTTTGGACTTTTATTGCATAGATTTGCTCTTTTTATATGTGTATAATAACACTAACAAAGAGTCCTGTAAATAAGAAGGAGAATGAACATGGACAAAGTTTTAAAAGTAATTTTGATCGGTGCAGGAAACAGGGGTGAAACATATACCGATATTATGGCTCAGATGAGTGACAAATTCAAAGTTATTGCAGTTGCAGAACCCATCGAGAGCCGTAGAAATAATATCCAGAAAAAACATCAGATAGCCGATGATCTGTGCTTTGAAGATTGGAAGCCATTACTTGATCTTGGAAAGATCGCGGATGTTGCTGTTATTTCAACGATGGACAAACAACATCTGGAACCGACACTGAAAGCAATTTCTTTGCAATATGACATTTTATTGGAAAAACCAGTATCCCCGGACCCGGAGGAATGCAATAAAATTGCAGATTATGCGGAACAAATGGGAAGTAAAGTCATTGTTTGTCACGTACTTCGATATACACCATTTTTTATTACAATCAAAGAACTGATCAATGACGGAAGACTGGGAGATATTATTTCTGTTAATCATGAAGAATGTGTTGGAAATGTACATCAAAGCCACAGTTTTGTCAGAGGAAATTGGGGGAACTCTAAAAGATCTTCCTGTATGCTGTTGCAAAAATCCTGCCATGATATGGATATTCTGCAATGGTTAATTGGAAAGAAGTGTAAAAAAGTACAATCTTTTGGCGCCTTATCCTATTTTAAAGAGGAAAATGCTCCAAAAGATGCACCGGACTATTGTATTCAGGGATGTCCGAAAGCAGACACCTGCCCATATAATGCTGTCAGACTTTATCTGGACGATAAGGAAAATGACTGGTTTCGAACAACCTCAACCAGAGAAGCAAATCCCACTGATGAAATGGTGGAAACAGCACTTCGTACAACACAATATGGAAAGTGTGTATTCAAATGTGATAACGATGTTGTAGACCATCAGACTGTCAATATGATTTTTGAAGATGATATCACTGTTACCTTTACTATGAATGCCTTCAACAAAGGCGGCAGATTTATACATATTATGGGAACAAAAGGGGAATTGCACGCAGCAATGGACGGGCTCGGAACTCCTATTACAATATATGAATTCGAAACAAAGCAGACTACAGAAATTCCGATTGTTGCCAAAGATGGCATTACGAATGGGCATGGCGGCGGCGATGATGGCATTGTGTACTCTCTTTATGAGTATCTGACTGGGGAATATCAAGGCTTCTCTGTTTCTGACATCCGAACATCCGTAAATAATCACCTGATCGTGTTTGCAGCCGAGGAATCAAGAGCAAACGGGACCGTTGTAGATTTCGACACTTTTGTAGAGAATCTGCGTTAATTTTCACAAATCTATCAAATCAATGATAATTATATGGAGGAATATATTATGAAAAAACCAGTATTAGTCATTATGGCCGCAGGAATGGGAAGCCGTTATGGAGGATTAAAACAAATTGACCCAATCGATGATCAGGGACATATCATCATGGATTTTTCCATTTTTGATGCCAAAAGAGCAGGATTTGAAAAAGTCGTTTTTATTATCAAAAAAGAAAATGAGAAAGATTTTAAAGAAGTAATCGGAAATCGTATGGCAGACGTCATGGACGTAGAATACGTATTCCAGGACTTGACGAATCTTCCGGAAGGGTTTGAAGTTCCAGACGGAAGAATAAAACCATGGGGAACCGCACATGCCGTTCTCAGCTGTATTGATGTTGTAGATGGTCCTTTTGCTGTGATCAATGCGGATGATTACTATGGAAGAGATGCATTCCAGAAAATTTATCATTTCCTGTCAACACAGAAAGATGATGATAAATACCGTTTTACAATGGTAGGATATCATTTAAAAAATACATTGACAGAAAACGGTCATGTCGCACGGGGCGTTTGTACTGTGGATGAAAATGGATATTTAGTAGAAGTTACCGAACGCACTCATATTGAAAAAAAGGGAGAGCGGGCCGCTTTTACAGAGGATGATGGAGCCTCCTGGACAGAGCTTCCAATGGATGCTGTCGTTTCTATGAATATGTGGGGATTCTCGGAAGGATTTCTTCAGGAAATCAAAGCAGGATTTGCTGCATTTCTGAAAGAAGGTTTAGAACATAATCCATTAAAATGTGAATATTTCCTCCCAACCGTAGTAAGTAATTTATTAAAAGAAAATCGGGCAACCGTGTCTGTGCTTACCTCAAAAGATAAATGGTACGGTGTGACATACAAGGATGATAAACAGGTTGTCGTAAATGCAATTCAGACTATGAAAGACGACGGTATCTATCCGGAAAAAGTCTGGTGCGGGGAAACGGAAGCATTGCTCAATTTCCAGTTCAACGCAATGGTAATGAAGGCAGTACGTTACGGAAGCGGACATATCAACGATACCTTTTTGGTCACATTAAAAAGAGAAGATGGAACCGAAGGCCGTGTAATCTTACAGCGCATGAATAAAAATATTTTTAAAAACCCGGAAGAGTTAATGGAAAATATTTTAGGAGTGACATCATTTCTCCGTAAAAAAATCATTGAAAACGGCGGGGATCCTGAACGAGAAACATTAAACGTGATTCCGACCAAAGACGGAAACTCATATTTTGTGGATTCCGAGGGTGAATACTGGAGATGTTATAATTTTATTGAAGGCGCTACAAGTTACGACCAGGTAGAAAGTGAGGAAGACTTTTATCAAAGCGCAGTCTCTTTTGGCAATTTCCAAAGATTACTGGCAGATTATCCGGCAGAAACACTTCACGAAACAATAAAAGGATTCCATGATACAAAAGCCCGCTTTGAAACATTTAAAAAAGCTGTGAAAGAAGATGTTTGCGGACGTGCACATTCTGTTCAGAATGAAATTCAGTTTGTTCTTGCTCATGAAGATCTCGCAAATGCATTTGGAGATATGCTTGAAAACAAAGAATTGCCACTTCGTGTAACGCATAATGATACAAAATTAAATAACATTATGATCGATAACGAAACCCACAAAGGAATCTGTGTCATCGATCTGGATACCGTTATGCCCGGTCTTGCCATGAATGACTTTGGTGATTCAATCCGTTTTGGTGCAAGCACAGGTGCAGAGGATGAAACTGACCTGGATAAAATCCAGTGTGATATGAACTTATTTGATATTTACGCAAAAGGATTTATTGAAGGCTGTGCCGGAAAATTAACAACAAAAGAAATTGAATTGCTGCCTCTTGGAGCCAAAGTAATGACCTTCGAATGTGGTATGAGATTTTTGACAGATTATCTGCAGGGAGATACTTACTTTAAGATTCACCGTGAGAATCACAACCTGGACAGATGCCGGACACAGTTTAAGCTGGTATCTGACATGGAAGCAAAATGGGATACCATGAATAAAATTATTAAAAAATATCATTAAGTTGAGAAATAAGGGAGCTGGTCGAAATGAACTGCTCCCTTATCCTTTACTCAATCGCTTTTTCTCCTACACTGTCATGACCATCTTCTGTCCTTCTACCTCTGCCACACGCAGCCGGATTCCATACAGATCTTCGATACTGTCCGGAGTGATCACCTCCTGTGGTGCTCCCTCCACAACGACCTGTCCGTCTTTGAGTCCGACCAGCCTGTCTGAAAAATAAATTGCCTGATTGATATCATGAAGTACCATAACGATGGTGATCTGGTATTCCCGGTTCAGCTTTCTGATCAGCTCCAGTGTCTCAATCTGATATCGGATATCCAGATATGTGGTAGGCTCATCCAGAAACAAGATACGGGTATTCTGCGCCAGTGCCATGGCGATCCACACTCTCTGTCTCTGCCCTCCGGAAAGCTTTTGCACCGCCCTGTCCCGATACTCAGTCAGGTTTGTCACCTCCATCGCCCATTCGACCAGACGCTCATCTTCTTCTGTCTTTGCCTGCATCATCTTTCTGTGAGGTGTCCGCCCGAATGCGATCAGACGCTCCACAGTAATGTCGTCACTTGACGTGTTGTACTGCTGCACGATCGCTACTTTCCTGGCAAATTCCTTCAAGCTCAATTTTAAAACGTTTTTTCCATTGAGAAAAATATTTCCTTTTCTGGAATACTTGTTTTTTGTCATCAGAGAAAACAGTGTCGATTTTCCACATCCATTCGCACCCAGAATCGTTGTGATCTTTCCTTCTTCAATTTTCAAAGATACATCTTTTAGTACCTTCTGCTTTCCGTAGGAAAACGAAAGATTTCGAACTTCCATTGCCGGTTTAGTCTGCATACTTCTTAGACCTCCTCAAAAGAATCATGAAAAACGGACCGCCTGCGACACTCATCAGAATCGATGCTGAAATTTCATAAGGCGCTGCGATGGTCCTCCCTGCAGTATCTGCCAGAAGAAACAAAAAAGCACCCAGCAGCATGGAAAACGGGAGCAGCTTTTTATGCTCGCTTCCTACCAGGATTCTTCCCATATGCGGCACGATCAGACCCAGGAAACTGATACTTCCTGCCACAGCCGCAGAAATTGCCGCAAGCAGCACAGCAACAAGAGAAATCAGGATCCGCATCAGATTTACATTGACGCCGAGACTTCTGGCTGTCTTATCTTCCAGTGACAGAATATCACACATACCGGCAAGCACCACTGCCAGTACAATCCCTGCCAGCACATATGGCGCAAGCATCCGCACATCATCCCATGTCTTCATCGTAATATTTCCGTTGACGATTGCCGCTACCCCGGACATATTTCCACCATTCATGGAGTTGAGTCCGCTGGAAAGACCGGTGAACATTGCATTCACAGCGACTCCGGTCAGAATGACCCGCAAAGGACTTAAGCCGCCTTTCCACGACAGAGTGTACACCAGACAAAATGCCAGCACCCCTCCAAAAAATGCAAACACCGGTGTAAAGAAAAACAGCGTCGGAGCAAATGCTGTGATCAAAATTGCGGCAAAGGTTGCACCGCTGGAAATTCCGATGATTCCCGGATCTGCCAGTGGATTTTTCAGAACCGCCTGAAACAAAACTCCGGAAACTGCCGTGGCAGCTCCTGCCAGTATCGAGATAAAAATCCTCGGGAGACGCAGATCAAAAACGGTGCTTACTTCCTCGCTTCCCTTCCCGATCATCCCCTGCAGGATATCCGGCACCCCAACCTTTAAGCTGCCGATATTCACCGATGCAAAAAAGAGTACCGTCAATAACAGGATCATAACCGCAAATGCAAGTATTGTTCCTGCTGTTTTTTTATACTTCATCTTTTACTCTCCCTTCTTTGCTTCATCCTGTGTATCCGGATACAAAATCGTCTGCAGTTCCTGTAGTGCCTTCTGATACTCAAACGTTGCGCTCATGCCAAACAATTCATAAGTAAGATAGTACACTTTATCGTTTTTTACCGCATCAAAATGTTTCCAGATATCATTGGTTGCAAAGTCCTCCTGAAACATTTTTGTGACCTGTTCCGGAAGCGCATGTGCAGTACATAAAATCATGTCCGGCTCTTTTGACTTCATATCCTCTGTATTCACTGTCAGAAATTCCTGATCTGTTCCGGCATATACATTTTCTCCGCCTGCCATCTCCACAAGACTTCCCACATAAGAGTTTTCCGTTGCAATGATATAAGATCCCGGCAGTCCCATCAGAATCAATACCTTCGGACTTTCTTTTCCCTGATTTACGGTTTTATATTCTTCATAAAAATCCGTAAATTCTTTCTCAAGCTCCGCGGCTTTTTCTTCTTTTCCGAAAATTTCTCCCAGTTCCTGAATTGACTGATACATTCCCTGCACACTTCTTAAATTCAAAAATGCCCAGTCCGTGTGAATCGCTTCATATTTAGGCTGAAGATCGCTCTGTAGGGAAGATGGACTTAGAATCCAGTCCGGGTTCAGGGATGCGATTACTTCCATGTCCGGGCTCATCGCCGTCCCTATCTCCGGCAGATCTTCATACCGCTCTGGAATCGTGGAAACAGAAGTTGAGCACACTCCCACCAGATCCAGCTCCAGACGATCACAGATCGCTGCAACTGCGGGGGATGTGGCAATCAGCTTGGGTTCCTTTCCAAGTGCCTGCACTTTCTGTTTAGCTGCCTTGATTGCATCTGTCTCCCCGGAAGTACCGGAAGAACACCCGACCAGAAGCAATGCACACACAAGCAAAAATGCTATACTCCTTTTCTTTTTTCTACGCATCATCATCTTCGCCTCCGCCCCAGCGGTACCAGTTTTTTCGGAACAAATACAAGATTCCCGCTGCTGCTCCCATCAGGATCAATCCGGAAATCGTCACTGCCGCAGCTGTTCCGAAAATGGTTCCGGCAGTTGACAGTGATCCCTTTTCCCCACTGCCATCCTCTGTTTGAGCTTCTGTCGAAAGACTCAGTCCTTTTGCATCACTGATTGATGTATCTGATGCAGACGGTGCCGCTGTTTCGGTAATACTGCTTTGCAGATCAGACGATTTTTTTGTTTCTTCCGACGAGCTCTGCTTTGTTGTCTCTTGGGAAGACGCACTGCCAGACACAGCATTTCCTCCAGCGGCAGACGCAGATGATGCCACAGATGATGCAGATGCATTTGTACTTGCACCGGATGTATTGTTTGCAGTCTCACTGCTGCCGGATGCTGCCGTCACCATAGTTGCTGTCATATCCGTAGTATTTCCCTCGGAATATCCGCTCGGATAAAAATAATAAATGACCTCTCTTCCCATCGGCTCTACATACATGGATGCTCTTACCACACAGTTTTCGCTGGGAACTTGAATACAAATATCCGCAGTCGTTCCGTTTCCGTCACTTCCGCTTCCCGTCTGTCCCACTGCCGGAGCAGACCAGCCGGAATCACCCACATTCTGAACCCAGAAGCTGTGACCGCTTGCATAATCCATCATCCCGAGACGCACTGTCAGATAATACTCTCCGCTATCTGTCACTTCCAGGATTCCGGTGGAGTACACCACGCTCTGCACCATTCCCTGACCGGTAGCATATCCAGCCTCTCCGCCTGCATCCTCAATCTCTCCGGTCACCGGATTGGAATAGCTCGGAGTAACAGAACAGGTATAGACTGTTCCGGATGCAGCCCTTGCAGTTTGTGGCGGAATTACTGTCAGCACAAGTAAAAATACGGCTGCCATCAGCATTTTCTGAAGCATTCCATTCTTCTGTTTCTTTCTCATACTCCGTCTCCTGTCGTTTTCTTCCGTTTTCTTCTATATAAAAGACCACAGCACAGCAAAATCCCCACTGCCAGTCCCGCAATACACAGCCACATATATGGCAGCTCATCCCCTGTTTTTACACTGGACGCATTCTTAAGACTGCTGCTTCCATTAAGAGAAGAGCTGGAAAGTCCGCTCTTTAAGGAAGAACTGCCAAGTGTAGAAGATCCCGGCTTCAGTGTGGAACCGCCGTTTAGGGAAGAACCGCCATTCTGATTTGTTCCCCCGTTATTGTTGTTATGATTCTCATCTTCTGTGAAAGACGGATCATCCTCTGTTGTCTTTTTCAATGTACTCCAGTCAAGCTTCACGTACATCTGCTGTGTTCCTGTTCCTGCAGAAATACTTTCCATCAGCGGCACTACCACCTGCAGCGGTACATATCCATCCTTTAATGTTTCCGGGATCAGTGGAAATGTGACCAGATCCGGATAATCCGTACCATATGCATCACTCACCTTGCTGCCATCGCTGTTTTTCTGCACGGAATCAACAGTGACATCAGAAAGTGTTCCCTGTATATTCCCTCTGGCATCTGTGGTATATCCCGTCTGATAGTATCGGAGTGTTCCAAGATATCCCAACTTGTCCCCTACTGTAAGCCCCTGAAAATTCATCGTAAGAAAATATACTCCCTCTTTTACAGTCAGCTTCATAGTATGCACAATCGCTTTATCCGCCATCGATGCTGTCACTTTATCTACCTTTACGACATTTCCCGTGACAGAATATACTCCATCCTCTAAATTCTGAATATCCGGCTGCTCGTTGCCATCATCCGGATCCTGGCTGTCATCACTTTGTTTATAGGAAATCGTAAATGTAGTTGTTCCTGTATAGTTTCCCGCTTTTGCACCGGATACTTCCTCTGCTGCGATCGTAAGTGCTCCCTGAAGGATTTGTTCCCCGCCTGCTGCATTTGCCTCTCTGACCTGATCCGCCGTAATCTGTTGCTTTCCAAAGTTATTGGTAAATTCCAGCGTATTTTCCTGATTATGAAGTACGCCGCTCTCAGGTGCAGATACCTCAATCGTTCCTTTTGCATCTGTTGTTTTTATGCGGACTTCATAATTCTGTACGGTATCTGTCTGTGTACTTAAAGAACCAAGTGCAACAGAAGAAGGTACTACTACCATATACGACGGCTTCTGGTCCTCCTGCACGATATCCGCAGAAATCTTCATACTTTCCGACGATGCGTTCACACTTGCCGGCTGCAGCAGCATCCCTGCTGCCAGGACAAATGCCAGTGCTTTGATCTCTCTCTTTTTCCCTTGTTTTTTCCACTTCATCTATTTTCTCCATCTTTTCTCATTCACTGTGGTCATGAGTCTTTTTTCCCTCGTTGAAGACGAAAATCCTCAGCCGCCAATGTCTGAGGATTTTCGAATTCATATTGCTGTTTTAGAAGATTCTACTTATTTGCGGCATATGAAATTGCAAATGTAGTTGTTCCTGTATAATTTCCGGCTGCCGCTGCTTTTACGTTTGCAGCCGTCACACGGATCTCACCTGTCAGCTCTGTTCCTTCTGTATCTGCTGTCACATTCTTTGTACCGAAGCTGTTCGCGAATGCCAGCGCATTTTTATCGCTGTTCAGATTTCCTGTTTCCGGAGCTGTCACAGACAGTGTTCCGTCAAGATCAGATGCTTTCACCAGAACTTTGTAAGCCTGTGTGTTATCCTCTTCTGTACTCAAAGTTCCCATTGCAACAGAAGCAGGAACTGTCACTGTATAAGAAGGCTCTGAAATCTGTTCTTCTACATCTGCGCTGATTTCCATGTTCTGTGTGTTTTCTGAAGGAGTATCCGGCAAAGCTGCTGCTTTTAAATCTGTCACCTGCACAAAGAAGTTCTGTGTAGAATTCATGAAAACATTTACATAAGCAGAAGTCTCTACCTGTGTCTTCAGATTGTCTACTGCACTTCTTGGCAGTTCCAGTGTCAGTGCCTGTGTTGCAAGCTGGTCTCCTGCTTTAATTCCAAATAAAGAAGCATCTGTATCAAATGTCTTCACTGCTTTTGTCGTGATATCAGATTCTGCTTTATACTGTGTTCCGTCAATAGTCATCACAACATCTTTCAGTGTACCGTCTGTTCCCTGATCTGCAAAACTCGGAATCGGATATGCCACATAGAAAGTCAGTTCCGCTGTATCATCTGTCAATTCAATATCTGCTTCATGCGCAAAGATCGGATCGCACATGCTCAGTTTACCGGATCCGTTTCCATTCAGGAAATGAATCGTTCCTGTATAATCTCCGTTGCTCAACTCTGTATCTGCTGCAAATGCGGTACTGCACATGCCAACTGTCATTACTGCTGCCAGGACAACGCCTGATAATTTTTTAAGTCTCATTCTTGCTTTTCCTCCCTGTTCAGGTGTTTATAGATACTAAATTCCGCTGCTGCGGGCTTTTCTATATAAATCCTCTGCCGTCTTCCGGATATACGCGCGCCTTTATCCGGCTCAGAACCGTCGAGAAATTTATAACATGTATTACTGTGCGATCAACGTGCAGTTGACCTCTGCCCCATTGCGGGGTGTGTATTCTTCATCCATGCTGTATGTTTTATACTGCACAGTCAATGGATATTCTCCTGCTTCCAATTCGCGTTCCAGCGTGATATCATATAACGTCTGTCCCGGGCTGATCAGTTTTGATGTGTAGATTGTTTCCTTAGTTTCCGGAAGATAAAAAGAAATCTCAAAATATACGTTATTTTCTTCCGGATTGACAAGCTCTACAGATACGTCTTTCGTTCCTGCTGCGACTATAATCGTCTTATATCCCGGAATCTGAATTCCCGCCTCCACATTTCCTGTGTTTTTTTCACTCTCTTTCTTTGTCTGTGATGTTTCAAATTCCGGTGTGTAGCTGGTTACCTCTTTCGGTCTTGTATACCAGTAAATTCCGACTCCGAAAATCAGAATCACCAGCAGTATCACTCCTGTAATGATCCACTTTTTCTTTTTTTCCATGTCCTTCTCCGTTTCAAGTTAGTTTTCGCTAACTATCATTCTTTTAAAAATGCAACTCTTACGAATTGCATTTTATTAGTTTATTCTAATCATTGTTAGTTATAACATATTCTTTTTATTCCGTCAATACTGTTTATCACTTTTATTCCTGCATCTTCTCTTTATAATGATGCGCATCCTCCAGCATCATATCTTTCACCTTCATCAGACGGATCTGAGTGCTTCGTTCATTCTCATCTAACTTCATGGTAATATATTTAATGTTCTCTTCTGCCTCCGGAATAATCACATGTTCCAGCGCGTTGACACGTCGCCTTGTCTTTTCAATCTCTGCTGCCATCAACTGGCATGCCTTCTCACATTCTGCCAGCCGGATCATGTCCGGCAGGATATCTGCCAGAGACTTTACTGCTCCGTCCAGATCACTGGATGTAAATGCAAATCCATATGAATAAATGTCATTTTCATCCGCAGTTCTCGTTTGATATGCAAATGTCGGAATGTTGACACTCATGATATTCTTTTCCCCGGGTGTCAGTGTGATTCCCTGCTTTGGTGCCATCAATGCAGTATTCAGTACCGCCTCAGACATCCCGGCTTTGGCAATGACAAAATTTTTATTTGCTGCGAGAATCCCGGCTTCCACTTTTTTACGCACTTCCATGTTTTCCCGCACCAGATCCAGATACTGACGCATCAGCTCATCCCGCTTGTCTTTTAAAAGCTTATGTCCGCGGATTGCCGTGATCCGCTTTTTTTTCAGACGGGTCAATTCCATACGGGTAGGATTTACCTGTTTTGATGCCATCGTTTCTCACCTCTCTTTCCGGGCATAACATTTATGCCTGATAATACTGATCCAAAAACTTGTCGTCGATACGCTTCAACTCGGTTCTTGGCAGCATGGAAAGGAGTTTCCATCCGATATTCAACGTCTCTTCAATGCTTCGATCCGTATTGTATCCCTGAGAAACATATTCTTTTTCAAATGCATCTGCAAATTTTGCATACATCAGGTCAATCTCAGTCAGCGCCGCCTCTCCCAGAATCACCATCAGCTCTTTTGCATCTTTTCCGCGTGCATAAGCTGCAAACAACTGATTCATGGTATTGGAATGATCGGCTCTGGTCTTGCCCTCTCCGATTCCTTTGTCTTTCAGACGGGAAAGGGACGGCAGTACATCGATCGGAGGTGTCACACCTTTTCGGTACAGCTCTCTGCTCAAAATAATCTGTCCTTCTGTAATATATCCGGTCAGGTCAGGGATTGGATGGGTCTTGTCATCCTCCGGCATGGTCAGGATCGGGATCATCGTGATACTTCCCTTTTTGCCGTTCTGACGCCCCGCACGCTCATACATCGTGGCAAGGTCTGTGTACATATATCCCGGATATCCGCGTCGTCCCGGTACTTCTTTTCGTGCCGCAGACACTTCACGCAGCGCATCCGCATAGTTGGTGATATCTGTCAGGATGACCAGAACATGCATATCTTTTTCAAATGCCAGATATTCCGCAGCCGTCAGCGCCATTTTCGGCGTTGCGATTCGCTCAATGGCCGGGTCATTTGCCAGGTTTACAAACAAAACCGTTCTGTCAATGGCTCCGGTCTCCTTAAAGCTCTCCACAAAGAAGTTGGACTCTTCGAAAGTAATTCCCATCGCAGCAAATACAACCGCAAATTTTTCATCCGTTCCCAGTACTTTTGCCTGTCTTGCAATCTGGGCAGCCAGTTTTGCATGGGGCAGTCCGGATGCTGAAAAGATCGGCAGTTTCTGTCCACGTACCAGTGTATTTAATCCATCAATCGCAGAGACTCCGGTCTGGATAAATTCCTCCGGATAGCTTCTCGCAGCTGGATTCATCGGAAGTCCGTTGATATCCATCCGTGCCTGCGGCAGAATCTGTGGTCCATTGTCGATGGGGCGGCCCAGTCCGTCAAATACACGGCCCAACATATCCTCAGATACACCAAGCTCCATGCTTCGTCCTAAGAATCTGACCTTACTGTTGGACAGGTTGATTCCTGTGGAGCTTTCAAACAACTGCACCAATGCATCGTTTCCATTGATCTCCAGCACTTTACAGCGCCTTGTCTCCCCACTTGCAAGCTCAATTTCTCCCAGTTCATCATAAGTTACATTTTCTACACCGCGCACCAGCATCAAAGGTCCGGCTACTTCCTGTATGGTTCTGTACTCTTTTGGCATTTAGAAGCCCTCCTTCCCCTGTGCAGCAGAAATTTCCGCATCCAGTTCCTGATTTACTTTCTCGTATTCTGTATCCAGATCGTCCTCGTGCACATATTTAAAACGTCCGATCTGCTCTCTGACCGGCATATTGATCAGATCCTGCAAAGATGCACCGCCTGAAAGTGCCTCCACTGCCTTCTCATAAAATGCCATGACCAGCTTCATCATCATATGCTGTTTTTTCAGCGAAGTATACGTATCGATCTCATGGAAAGAGTTCTGATGCAGGAAATCTTCACGGATGGATCTGGCCGCTTCCATTTTCAGCCGGTCACCCGGTGAAAGAGCATCCATACCTACCATTTTTACGATCTCCTCCAGCTCTGCCTCTTCCTGCAGAAGTGTCATCATCTTCTGACGGCCTTCCATCCAGTCAGATGCCACATTGGCATTGAACCATGTCTCCATATCATCCAGATACAAAGAATAGCTGTTCAGCCAGTTAATTGCCGGGAAATGCCGTTTGTAAGCCAGTGCGGAATCCAGTCCCCAGAATACTTTCACAATACGAAGTGTTGCCTGAGAAACCGGCTCGGAAATATCTCCACCCGGAGGGGATACCGCACCGATTACAGAAAGCGCACCTTCTCTTCCATCTTTTCCAAGTGAGATCACATGTCCGGCTCTCTCATAGAACTGCGCCAGCCGGCTTCCCAAATATGCCGGATACCCTTCTTCACCCGGCATCTCCTCCAGACGTCCGGACATCTCACGAAGGGCCTCTGCCCAGCGGGATGTAGAATCTGCCATCAATGCCACCGAGTATCCCATATCACGGAAGTATTCTGCGATCGTAATTCCGGTGTAAATAGAAGCCTCACGGGCTGCCACCGGCATATCCGATGTATTTGCAATCAGAACCGTTCGCTGCATCAGAGACTGGCCTGTCTTTGGATCCTTCAGCTCCGGAAATTCATTCAGAACATCCGTCATCTCATTTCCACGCTCTCCACATCCGATATACACCACAATGTCTGCCTCTGCCCATTTTGCAAGCTGATGCTGAATGACAGTCTTACCGCTTCCGAACGGTCCCGGCACGGCTGCCACACCGCCCTTTGCAATCGGGAAGAACGTATCGATCACACGCTGCCCGGTTACAAGCGGCATCTTCGGCGGAAGCTTTCTCTGATACGGACGCCCTTTGCGGACCGGCCATTTCTGCATCAGGGTAAGCTCTCTGTCCCCCGTATCAGTGGCAACAACGGCAACCACTTCCTCAACCGTAAATTCTCCTGCTTTGATCTCTTTGACCGTCCCTTTTACTCCATAAGGAACCATGATCTTCTGCTGTACCACAGGCGTCTCCTGGACCGTACCGATCACATCTCCGGTCTCTACTTCATCTCCGGCCTTGACAGTCGGAACAAATTCCCATTTCAGATCTCGCTTCAGTGACGGAACTTCTACACCTCGCTTCAGATTATTGCCCGAGATTTTCATGATGTCATCCAAAGGTCTCTGAATCCCGTCATAAATGCTGGTGATCAGTCCTGGCCCAAGTTCTACAGACATGGGAACTTCCATAGACTCTACCGGTTCTCCCGGTCCCAGTCCGGATGTCTCTTCATATACCTGAATGGACGCCTCATCTCCATGCATCTCTATAATTTCGCCGATCAGTCTCTGCTTACTTACACGCACAACATCAAACATATTGGCATCGCGCATTCCAGAGGCAATGACCAGCGGTCCTGCTACTTTTTTAATTACGCCTTTACTCATTGCCGAATCTACCTCCCATTATTCTTGTGAGAACAGGATATCCGAACCGACTGCCTGCTCCACGGTTTTTTTCACGCCTTCTACACCTGCTCCTGTATTGCCGGATACACCCGGTATCTGAATGATGGCAGGCATGACCTGTTCTTTATATCGCTCGATCTCTTCCGGCAGTTCTGCCGCCAGAGCCTCTGTAATGTAGATAATCCCGCACTCCAGGGCCAGCTGGCGCAGTTTTTCTTTCCCTTCTTCGGCATCTCTGACAGGGCAGATCGAAAGACCCAGTGTCTGGAAGCCGTAAATGCTGTCATAATCTCCGATTACTGCTATCTTATCCATACATCTCCCTGATCCTTTCCCGAATTGCCTCCTCCGGAAATTGATTCTGTTTTCCGGTCAGAATGATTCGAACGGTCTTGATCTCATTTTCCCGCGCCACAATATATGCCACCAGCGGTCCCACAGAAAATGCCTGATATTTCTGCGGTCTCATGGTTTCGATCATCCGGTTGTCACACCACCGCTCAAATGCGGACGGTGACTCTGCCAATGCTTCTGCCCCACCTGCATAGGCAGTTGTGAGCAGATAATCCCGGATCGCATCCATGCCGTTTGCAGCTGCTTTTGCCAAAAGCTCCACCTGAACTGTATCGCAGGGTGCCAGAGCACGCTTTAAAAACTCCTGGCTTTTTCCTGTTTTCTGAGAACGGACTGCAATCTTGATATCTGCGATTGCTACCGCAGACTCTGCATAATCACGGATGATCGCATCCTCTGCGTTTCTTCCGGCCTCAGAAATCGCTTTCAGCGCTGCCCGATCCACGATCACATCACACAACTGTCCGTCACCAGTATGAAGCAACACGTCATACGCTTCCTGAGCTGCCTCTGACATTGCCGGCGGAAGACGCCAGAATTCTTTATTCTTTACAATTTCCAGCATCTGCGCCCCGGGAATGGAACAATCATTGTAAAAAACATTCCGATCCTCTGTCCCTGTACATACTACTTTGATTGCTGCTTTTACATTGTGAAACACTTTTGTGTAGGACATCACATCAAAAACAGACAAATCCGGAGCGATATCCGAGATCACTTCCCAGATTTTCTCCTCTTCCCGCTGCAGCATCTTCACCGGATCGTGTGCATCCGCCGGATCTCCCCATCCCTTCTCGCTCAAAAGCTGAAGGCACTGTGTTTCGTTCTGACACGCCATCAGCTGTTCAATGACACTTTGTGTCAACAGAGAACCCTCCTGCGCCCGTATGCGCGCAACCGCGTAGGTATATTCCAATTCATTCAAGACGAATCCCTCCTTCTCGCTTTCTTTTGCTGCCTGCAAAAAACGGCTGCGCTCTATACAAATAATATTTTCTGTACAACATCCGACAATTCATCCTGCTTTGTGTGGAACATTGCCCTGATCGTACAATTTTCTTCAATCCCGCCATAAACCAGCACAAATCCGCCGTCCATATCCTTCGGTTCTTTCGAAACCACAAGATGACCGCCTTTTTTCTGTGCCGTCTGTTCAATCACGTCCTCAAATTTCTGCGGCATACGCGCAAGATCCGCAGCAGAAAAATAGATTGTTCCCTCCTGCGGAAGTGCATATGTTTCCAGCAGCTTCTGAAGCATCTCAAAGTATGATTCCGGTTCCAAATGCAGTACCTGCTGATATGCCTTGTTAAGAACCTCCTGTATCACTTCCTGTTTTGCCTGCAGAAGAGCCTGCTTTCTCTGCATTTCACTGGAAGATGCAATGCGCTGTGCATAGTCTTTTGTCTCGTCTTCCGACTTTTTAGCCATGACTGCGCTCTGTTCCTCCATCTGCTCTCTTGCTTCTCTTAAAATCTCTTCCGCCTTTGTCCTGGCTTTCGAGATCTGTTCTTCCGCTGAGTGATTCGCTTCGTCCAGAATCTGACGTTTCATATTCTCTAATCCACTCATCCTTCATGCTCTCCTTTTTCGTTCACTTTGGCTCACTCATTTACACCTGAATTCCGCTGACAGCCAGGAAAGAGATCAGAAGTGCAAGGATTGCATAAGTCTCTACCATCGCCGGAAACAGCATTGCTTTACCAAACTGCTCCGGTCTTTTTGCAATGATCCCGATCGATGCTGCGGCTGTCTTTCCCTGCGATCTTCCGGAAATCAGACCTACAATTCCGATCGGAAGGCAGGCTGCCAAAATCAGAAGTCCGGTTGTCACATCCACCTCTGCAAGTCCTCCGCCAAGAATTCCGATTTTAGACAATGTGATAAATCCAATCAGAAGACCATAGAGTCCCTGTGTACCAGGAAGAAGCTGTAAGATCAATACTTTCGCGAATTTACCTGGATCCTCCGTTACAACACCTGCTGCTGCCTGACCTGCGATTCCAACTCCGATCGCAGAGCCTGCACCTGCGAGAAGTACTGCGATTGCCGCACCACAAAGTGCATACACGATTCCTAAATTTTCCATAATGCTCATAACTAAGATTCCTCCTTAACATCTACATATTTTGTATCCGGGGCGAACGGATGAAATGCTCTTCCGCCTCCCTCGTAAAATTTTCCGAAAAACTCCACAAACTGCAGACGATTCGTGTGTACATATGCTCCCAGCAGATTGATTGCCAGATTCAGCGTATGCCCGATTACAAAAATAACGAGAAACAAAATCACGCCTGCAATATTGTTTGGCAGCATGCTGCCCATCTGATTGATCACCGATGCGATTACTCCTGTTGCCAGTCCCAGCGCCAGCAGACGGGAATAGGACAGCACATCACTGAGCCATCCGGTAATGTTGTACAGATCATAAGCACCAAGCGCAAGACGCAGCGCTGGATTTTTCTTGTCCCTGCCGGACATCAGCAAAATTCCCACCGCACCCGCGATCACCAGTCCCTTTGCCACCAGGTTCACTGCATCCGGAAATACAATCTGTATCTGCGAGATCGATGAAAAAATCTCACTCGGAAGCAGCATCAGGATCAGCCCGATCAAAAGCATAAACCAAAGTACCACATCACAGAAGAAATCCAGGATCTTCTTCTCTTTCAGGCACATATATCCTTTGATGCCAAGTCCCACAAACAAATGGATCATACCAAACAGCATCGAATACATCAAAAGCTTCATCGGGTCATTCAATGGAATGAACCAAAGAGCCGGCACCGTTATCGTTGTTCCGAAAAACTTCTGGGATACAATATCTACAATATTCCCAAAATATCCGCCAAACAGAATTCCCCAGATCAGTGTGGAAATTCCGCAGTACATAAACATCTTGATCGATTGATACATTCCCCGGCTCATCCGCGGGAATTTTTTTAATAATACGAAACACGCCACTGCAATGATGGCGCCATACGCCGCATCAGAAAGCATCATTCCGAAGAAAAATACATAAAAGAATGACATAATCGTCGTCGGGTCAAATTCTCCTCTCTTCGGAAGTCCATAGGACTCCACAATTCCTTCCATACTTGCGGAAAATGAATTGTTGCTTAAAAGCGTTGGCGATTCTTCATCCTCTTTGATTTCTTCAATATCAATGACACACGTAAACGCCTTCGTCAGACTCTCTTCAATGCGTCCTGTATCTTTTGCCGGAGCATATCCTGTAATGAAAAATGCCCGTTCTGACTGCGGCAGCTTTCCGAGCACTTCGTATTTTTCTGCCCGCACCCTGTAATCATCTGCAAGAATCCGGATATTTTTACGCTCACCGGCAAATGACCGTACCTCTTTTTCAATTTCCAGAATGCGCTCTTTGCACTCCCGACATGTTTGTTCCAGCTCCGCCTTCACTGCCGCAGGCTCTTTGTCCCATATCTGGGACGGTCTTGCAAATCCACGGCTTCTCAATACTTCTTCCAGCTTTTCTGCATCCTGTGTAAGACAAACAACCGCCAGATACACGGTATCCTTATCCGAATGGATAACCGACACATCCACACCATCTACTTCCGGTGCATCCTGTGCGAGCATCTGATAGATCTCTTCCAGCGTGGCAAGCGGCATGGTTCCGATCAGCATCACTGTATGTGCCGTACCGCCATAATTCATCGGTACATGAAGATCCATCCACGGAGTCAGACTTTCCATACTGTTCTCCAGCTTTAGGATACCGGCTTTTTGTTCTGCCTTTTCTTTATCCAGCGCAAGGATCCTCTTGACTGTACATAAAAGTTGTTCCTTCTGATCCACCACTTTTTGATAATCATCTGCTTCGATCAGCGCTTTCCCTTCCAGTGCAGAAAACATCGACTTCTTCTCCGGCGCATACCGATCCAGAATTTCCAGTGCCTGATCTGAAAGTGAAGCGCTCTTTTCTAATTCCATTCGCTCCTGTCTCGTATCCATCGTTGTAAAATCAGGATCCTCCTCCAGAATCTGGCTGATCTCCATCACCTTCATCCTCTGAAGCTTTTCCAGAACTGCTTTTCGATCTTTTTTCAGGGCGCAGATACTGATTTTTTGCATCTGCAGTACCGCCATAGTGCACTCCCTCCTTTTTTAATTTCTTTTCACAACACTAACTGAGAAATCACTGCACTCACTGCCTCCGCTTCTTTCTGGACAGCAAACTCCTTTAACACCTTGATTTCTTTCTCTGTCTGCACACGGGCCTCTTCCTGAAATACCCTGGCTTTTTCTCTGGCATCCTGCATCGCATCCTGTGCAGAAATCCGGTGTGTTTCTTCCTGGGATTTGATCATACGTTCTGCCTCTTGTCTGGCATCTTCCAGAATCTTCTGGCTTTTTTCCCCAGCTTCTTTTACAATCACATCTGCCGCTGCTTCGGTTTCACGGATTGCTTTGATTGTTTCTTCCACCATCGATTCTTCACCACCTTCCTTTACTTCCCCATTACAATGCAACTATTCTATGCATTGCGCATGAACTTAATGTCATTATACCGCAAAATGTAATAATGTCAAAATATAAATCCATATCATTCTATTTTTCTGTTAATTTCGAAATCTTCATAAAATATGCTGTTTTCTTCTCGTGCTGCAAACTGCACACATCTACATTAGTATTCACAAAAAACAGGACAGGCATTCTCCAAATAAAAAGAATGTCTGTCCTGTTTTTTATCTGTCCATTTCCAGTTCCGGTCCTACATGCTTGTGATTTCGAATGATTGCATCCATCTCTCTTTTACTGCAGGATGGAAGATCTCCTTTGATCGTATTCTTCACTGCTCCTGCCGCATTCCCATACTCCAATGCTTTCTGACAGTCAAAATCATACGCAAGAAGTCCGTATAACGCCCCCGATACATACGCATCTCCGCTTCCAATCCGGTCTACGACTTCAATGTTGCGATATGGCTCCTCTTCGTAATAGCAATCCTCTTTCGCACTGTAGATTACTGAACCGAACGTATGCTTTTTCGGACTGTGTACGATTCTCTGTGTAGAAGCCACCACAGAGATCGGATATTCCTGTGTGAAGCTCTTCATGATACGCTTCGCATCGCCTTCTTTTAAGAATGTCAGCCTTGCGGTCTCTTCTGAGCAGAAAAAGATATCCACATACGGAAGAATCTCTTCAATACATGCTTTCGCCTCCGGTCCTGTCCAGAGATTTCCACGGAAATTCACATCAAACGAAATCAGTGTACCGTTTTCCTTAAATCGTTTGATCATCTCGATGGCAGTACGGCGGATATTTTCACTCAATGCCAGTGTGATCCCGCTTGTGTGGAAACATCTGGTGCTCTGGAACATCTCCTTTGGCAGTTCTTCCAGACTGATCTTGTCAAAAGAAGTGTGTCTTCTGTCATACACCACTCCCGGCTTTCTCGGATAAGCACCATTCTCATAGTAGTAAATCCCGAGACGGGCATCCTGACTGTCATCATATACCAGAAAATCATCGCTTACTCCGCAGAAACGTACCTTATCTTTTGCATAGATTCCGAGTGCATTGTCCGGCAGCTTGGAGACAACGCCTGTGCGAAGCCCCAGAATCGAAACTCCCGACACGACATTGAGCTCTGCACCGCCAACCTGCTTCTGGAATGTCTCCCCACTGACGATCCTTTCATTATCCGGCGGGGATAATCTCAACAAAATCTCACCTAATGATAATAAATCAAATCTGTTGTTTCCCATCTTGATTCCTCCTGACATTCTTTCCTATCGATTTTAGTTTCATATTGTGAAACTTGTTTTTATATTGTGGAACTGTTTATTTGAATTATACTACAACAAGCAAGAGATGTCCAGATTTACATTGAAAAAAATGATCTTACTGCATCATTGCATATAAGACCATTTTTTCCTGATTTTCTCTATTTCATTCTATTGCTGTTCCCAGCTCAGCTCATGCAGATGTCCTTCCAGATTCATATGCGCAAAATTCTGCTGGCGAAGTGCTTCATACAAAATAATGGCAACTGAATTTCCAAGATTTAAAGACCGGATGTCTCCCACCATGGGAATCCGCACGCAGTCCTCTTTATGGTTCACAAGAATCTCTTCCGGAATGCCGGCGCTCTCTTTTCCAAACATGATATAGCAGTCCGGCTCATACTGTACTTCCGTATAGACTTTCGGAGCCTTTGTTGTCGCCATGTAGATTTTTGCTCCCGGATTCTTCTCCAGAAAATCCTCAAAATTGATGTACGTTCTTACGTCCAGATCTGCCCAGTAATCCATCCCCGCACGCTTTAATGCTTTCTCGTTGAGACGAAATCCCAGCGGCTCGATCAGATGCAGTCTGGTATTCGTAGCAACACAGGTTCTTCCGATATTTCCTGTATTTGCCGGGATCTCCGGCTCATGTAACACGATATTTAACATGATGCTTTATCCTCATTTCTCAGTTTTTCAATAAAGCGCTCCAGTCTTCCCAGCGCCACCTTCAGATCTTCCAGAGAATATGCATAGGAAATACGCAAGAATCCCTCTCCACACTCTCCAAATGCAGTTCCCGGTACGACTGCAACTTTTTCTTCCATCAAAAAGCGGGTTGCAAATTCTTCCGAAGTCATGCCGAATTCACTGATATTCGGGAACACGTAAAAAGCTCCGAACGGCTCAAAACATTCCAGTCCCATTCTTTTGAATTCATGCATCAGGAAACGCCTTCTCTGATTGTAGGATTTTCTCATTTCCTCTACTTCATCTCCGCAGTGGCGCAGTCCCTCGATCGCTGCATACTGACTGTTTGTCGGCGCACACATAATGGCATACTGATGCAGCTTTACCATCTGCTCAATGATCAGCTTTGGTCCGCAGCAATATCCCAGACGCCATCCTGTCATGGCAAAGCCTTTGGAAAATCCGTTGATCACAATCGTTCTCTCCCTCATCCCCGGCAGAGCTGCAATTGAAACGTGATCTCCCTGATAACTTAATTCCGAATAGATCTCATCGGAGAGCACGTACAGGTCATGCTCTTTGATAAACTCTGCCACCGGCTCCAGATCTGCTTTTGTCATGATCGATCCGGTCGGATTGTTCGGAAACGGCATCACCAGAACTTTTGTCTTCGGCGTCACTGCTTTTTTCAGATCCTCCACTGTCAGCTTAAATTCATTTTCGTACTGAAGCGGAATGATCACAGGCACGCCATCTGCCATGATCGTACATGGAAGATATGATACATAACTCGGCTGCGGAATCAGAACCTCATCTCCCGGATCCAGCATACAGCGAAGTGCCACATCAATGGCCTCACTTCCGCCGACTGTCACCATGGTCTCTTGCATCGGATCATAAGATACTCCGATTTTCCGCTCCAGATAGCTGCAGATCTCTTCTCTTAGTTCTTTGAGTCCTGCATTGGATGTATAAAATGTACGTCCCTTTTCCAGAGAAAAAATGCCTTCCTCACGGATTCTCCACGGCGTATCAAAATCCGGTTCTCCAACACCCAGAGAAATCGCATCCTTCATCTCATTTGCCACGTCAAAAAATTTACGGATGCCGGACGGCTGGATCTCTACGATCTTTTTTGATAATGGATTTCTCATTACGGTGTCACCAGCATCCTTTCTGACTCACTTTTTGAAGAAAGGATCGTTCCGTGGTCTTTATATTTCTTCAAAATAAAATGAGTCGCTGTACTGATCACTGAATCCAGAGTAGAAAGTTTTTCTGAAACAAACTGCGACACTTCTTTTAAAGTCTTTCCTTCCAGAGAAACCAGAAGGTCATAGCCGCCGGAAATCAGATACACTGCATGTACCTCCGGATAGTTGCAGATGCGCTCTGCAATCTTGTCAAATCCCTGACTTCTCTGCGGTGTCATACGCACTTCGATCAATGCTGTCACAAGCTCCACACCTGCTTTGTCCCAGTCGATCAGCGTGTGATATCCACAGATTACTTTGTCTTTCTCCATCTCTGCAATCTCATTGGCAACTGTCACCTCATCTGTTCCAAGCAGTACTGCCAGTTCTCCAAGATTGGCTCTGCTGTTTTTCTCTATATAGTATAAAATTTCTTTTCGGATCAATTCTCGCTTTTCCATCGTTTTTATTCTCCTTATTCTGATCTTACCTCTTTTTGTGCCTGCTCTTCCCACCAGCGCATCAATTCATCCGGAGCAGGTCTGTCCAGATAACGCACTTCGTCTCCGCTTGTGATTACTTTTGCATGATCTGCCGTTGTAACCCCAAGCACACTGGCTCGTGCCCCACTCTCTTCCAGACACCGCACAAGAGCATTGCCGTCTCTGGTAACCATCAGAACCGTTCCTGCGGAAGTCATCTGATACGGATTCAGGTGATAATATTCACAGACTTCCACACATTCCTGCCGAATTGAAATCCGGGACATTTCAATCTGCATTCCCACATTTGCCGCCTCTGTCAGTTCCCAGAGAGACGCCAGGATTCCACCGCTTCCAATCTGCTGCATTGCAGTCACCAGTGGTTCCCCTTTTGGTGTATTTTCCTGCTTCACACTGCGAAGCGCATGGAAAACCTCCAGTTCTGATTCTATCCCCTGGATCTGACGCATAAATGCCGGAACAAACCGCTTTGAAAGCTCTTCTCTCTTCTCATCGAAAATACGCAGTACGCCTTCTGCTGCGATTGAACCACAAAGTACGATTTCCTGATTCGGCTCCGTCTGAGCAAGCGTACGCAGCTGTCCTTTTTCCACACTTCCTGCCGCAGTCACCGATACCACGGACTGGCTCACTGCAGGACTGGTCTCTGCCTTTGCACATGTTATTGCAATCCCCCAGGATGCACACCGCTCTTCCATACAGCGGAACATCTCTTTTAACCGCGACTCATAAGCATATGTTGGCAGAATCACCTGTACCGAAACACTAATTGCCGAAGCCCCCCTTGTCTCCAGATCCAACACGGCACGCATGATCGCATATACCCCGATATTTTTGGAATTTCCAGAAACTACAGCCGAAGCAAAGACCACATCTTCTGTGTCCCTGATCTGTACCGCAGTACACATCTCTTCCACCGAAAGGTCTGTCAGAATCTCTTTTCTTTTTGTATGCAGTTGTTTCAGTACAGAACGTTTTAAAACTGTCTGTGATACATTTCCAACTTTCATCGTTTCCGTCTCCCTTAACCCTCTATGTTCCTGTTCGCAACAGCCACTTTTCTATACCAGATATGGCAGGATCATCGTTGCGATCATCGCAACGACCAGTACCAGCGCTCCGATCGCAATCACTCTTTTGACTCTTTTATCATTAAAATCCACTGTTTTCACCTCTTTAAATTCTCATACCCAATGGGTATTTTAGGTTACATTTTAAACTCTTTGCAGTATTTTTGCAAGAAGCACTGCTCACATTTTGGACTTCTTGCCGTACAAATCGACCGTCCGAAAGTAATGATCTGAATATTATATAAGATCCAATGATCTTTTGGCAGTTCTTTCATCAGATCCATTTCAATCTTTTCCGGATCTTCGTTTTTTGTCAGGCCAAGGCGTCTGGATATCCGTTTTACATGTGTATCTACCACCACACTCGGATCATGATAGATGTTTCCCCGGATCACATTGGCAGTCTTTCTCCCAACACCCGCAAGAGATGTCAGATCTTCCAGGCTCCTCGGCACCTCGCCTCCAAATTTATACAGCAGATCTTTCGTACAGGCGATGATATTTTTCGCTTTATTGTGATAAAATCCGGTAGGCTTGATGTCTTGTTCCAGCTCTTTTAAGTCTGCACTGGCAAACTTTTCTAATGTGTCATATTTCTGAAACAGATCTGCTGTCACAAGATTCACTCTCGCATCCGTACACTGCGCACTTAGCATCGTTGCGATCAGAAGCTGCCACGGTGTCTCGTAGTTCAAATAGCAGACATATTCCCGCCCATACTGCTCATCCAGAATTGCTAAAATTTCTTTTGTCCGTTTTTTCATACATGATCAGACGAAGTCTGCCCGCCGCAGGCATGTGTTGGATGCCCGGATGGGTATGCCTCGTCTCCTCCTTCTACCCAAAATACGCTTGCCTGATTCGTCAGAACATTCCGGTTCCGGTAATCAAACACGTAGAGATTTCCATTGATCTGCTCCAGATGCGTCATTTTCCGAAGCTGTCTCTTATCATATCCTTCATAGCCCTTCAAATACCGGCGCTCTTCTGCCTCTTTTTCATAAAATGCAGAAGCTTTTTGCTTATCAACGCTGACTTCACCTGCAAACTCCGGTCTTTTTTTCACATTTTCCCGTAAATAGAGATCCAGTATCAACATCTGCCGATAGTTTTCCACATTCTTTTCTACACATGCTTTGATAAATGCAAATAATACTTCATATCTTGTAATTCGGGAGTGATTTATCATATGCAGTCCGTTTTCTTCATAATAACGGCTCAGACTTTCATACAAAGCAAACGTATCTGTAAACTCTTCCTCTAATAATCGCAGTGTATTGACAAACTGTCCGCTGTTGTAATAGACCTCCACCATCTCTTCCACACCTTTGAGACGGATCACGTCATCATAGGAGAGCCACTTTGTAGAAAGCACTTCAAACGGCGGCCGATCCTGATATAAAAGCTGATAATCTTCCGTCTTTTCATGCATATAGGAACCTTTTAACACCTTCAGGAATCCAAGCTGGAGCTGCTCCGGATGCAATGCATAGACATCACGGAAGGACTGTGCAAAACGCTCATAATCTTCATACGGCAACCCGGCGATCAGGTCGAGATGCTGATGTACGTTTCCTTTTTCCTGCACTCTTTTTACAATCCGCTTTACTTCTTCAAAGTTCATCTTTCTGCGGATTTCCGTGATCGTCTCCGGATTGGTGGACTGGATTCCGATCTCCAGCTGGATCAGCCCCGGACGCATGGACGCGATCAGCTCCATCTCCTCTTCATTTAACAGATCTACTGCCACCTCAAAATGGAAATTCGTCTTTCCTCTGTCATGCTCTTTTAAGTATGTCCAGATTGCCATGGAATGACTGTGCTTACAATTGAAGGTGCGGTCTACAAACTTCACCTGCGGCACTTCGTGATCAATGAAAAACTGAAGCTCCTTTTTGACCAGTTCCAGATTCCGAAAACGGAGACATTTATCAATCGAGGAGAGACAATAGCTGCAGGAAAACGGACATCCGCGACTGGATTCATAATAAATGATCTTATTCTGAAAATCCTCAATGTGATCATACACAAACGGCACTTTACTCAGATCCATGACCGGGCGCGGCGGGTTCTGCCGGCAGGTTCCATTCTCCCGGTATACGATACCCTTGATCGTATCCAGACTTTCCCTCTCCTGATTCCAATATTCCATCAGTTCCAGAAAGGTCTCTTCTCCTTCCCCACACATGACACCTGTCACCTGTGGATATTGCTCCATCACAGAAACTGCATTGTAAGACACTTCCGGCCCGCCAAGCCAGATCTGCATCTTTGGCAGCACTTTGTGAATCTCTGTGATCAGCTGCTCCACATATAAAATATTCCATAAATAGCAGGACAGACATAGAATATCCGGTTTTTTCCTGTAAATATCAGACAAAATATCATCCATCGTCTGGTTGATCGTATATTCTGCAATCTCTGTCTGCTGTGCATACTTTCCCGCATAGGCGCGCAGACTGTACACCGCCAGATTGGAATGTATATACTTTGCATTGATCGCTGTCAGTAAAACTTTCATAAAAACCTCCATATCCGTTGACATTTGAATCAAAACCATGTAAAATTAAAAACCGTGCAGCCGGGGTGTTAGCGGTACCTTGTACCTGCAATCCGCTATAGCAGGGGTGATATTACGCAGAGGGTGCAGCATTGCATAGCTGCCCTCGGAAAGTGGCGTTGAGATTTGGGTCCTACGCGACGGGAATCTGTGAACCGTGTCAGGTCGGGAACGAAGCAGCACTAAGCAGAACCTCTCGGGTGCCGTAGGGGTGCCTGGGTTGAGTTAACTACCGAGGTAACGTATGGGGTGATGCATTCGAAGCGTAATGCACGAATGATTTTCCGCAAAAACAGGAAGTTTGAGTTATTCAGACTTCTTTTTTTTATCTTTTTGTTTCTGACGCAGTTCCTTAAAAAACTGTTTCATCATCCCACTGCACTCTTCTTCCAGAACTCCCGTTGTCAGTTCCACCTGATGATTGAACTCTTTCATATCCAGAAGATTCAGGATTGAACCCGCACAACCCGCCTTGGGATTCATACACCCGACTACCACCCGTTTGATCCGCGCCTGCACGATTGCTCCGGAACACATCTGGCACGGTTCCAGTGTCACATACATGGTGCAGTCTTCCAATCGCCAGTCATCCATTTTTTTGCTTGCTTTGCGGATCGCCTGCAGCTCCGCGTGAGCCAGTGTGTTCTTATCCACTGTCCTTCTGTTATATCCGCGTCCGATGATCTTATCCTGATACACGATCACACAGCCAATGGGAACCTCCTCCAGAACGTATGCCTTTTTTGCCTGACGGATCGCTTCCCGCATATATTTTTCATCCTGATTCATAATGTTTCCTCTTTTCAATTTCTCTCTGCCCTGATCAGGTTCTTTTTTCCCACACATTGAATACATTAGAAGAAAGACAAGACCTGAGGTATTATATGACACCCGGCATCTATTATTTCTATGAATATCAAGCGGATAAAAAAATCCGAAATGTAGGCTTTTTAAAACTGACGCAGACTTTTCAGTCCTGTCATCTCCAGATCTCCATCCGGCAGATTCCTGCTGCATCACAGGAAAAACTACCTCTGTCCATGTTCTTTTTCGAGAAAGACAAACCCCGGAAAAAAACTGTGGCAGAACTTCCCACACAAAATCAGTGTGTATCCTGTCGTGTCACACTTTCAGAAGCTGACTTTCCACCGAATCTGACATTAGCGAAGCTCCATGGTTTTCTTCTGCAAACCGCAGACGGCAGATATTTCGCCGCTTCTACAGGCAACCGGCCATTTTCTGTAAACCTTCTGACTGACTGGATGGAACCCGCCCCCTGCCCGGAGCCGAACCCGGAACCAGAATCTATACCGGCTCCAGAACCTGAACCCCCATCTGTCCTTGCAGAAGAAAAAATGTGCGAACCGCCAGAAGAAACCGCACATCCTTGCGAACCGACTTCCCGTATACGCAAACTCAGTTATGAGGATCTCTCCTCCCTGCAAAAACCATTCTGGCGGCTTGCCAACAACAGCTTTCTGCTGCATGGATACCACAACTACCATCATCTTCTTTTACTGGAAGAAGACGAACACCAGTGGCTTGGTGTTCCCGGTATTTATTCTCCCCGTGAAGCACATGCTGCCGAGTTATTCGGATTTCCTCAGTTTACGAGAGAATACCATCAAAAACTGACGCTCTCCGAAGACGAATGCAGCACGGATAAAGACTTCGGCTACTGGTGCCGCTGTCTTAAATAATCCCGTTCATATCCTGATACAGGCGCTTTGCATAGCTGTCTGTCATCCCACAGACATAGTCTGTCACCAGAAGCAGGCGGAGATACAGCTTCTCTGCCTCGCTCTTTCCTTCTGCCTGATAACTGTAAGCCTTTTTATAGTTATCTGAAATAAATGACAATACCCGGCTGTCAATGGCATTTAACTCCCTGTCGGTATCATAGTACAGCACAGCCTGGATCATACGGTCCATCAAAAAGTCCAGGATCACTGCTTCTTTGACTTCCATCCGGTAAATTTCTCTGGAGGAGAATACATACCGGTATGCGATATTGCCGAGACATTCCATCAGCTTTTCTCCAAAGGTACCGCGAAAGAGGTCTCTTTGAAACGTCCCTGCCATGATGTCTTCATAGTGGTCCATAAATCCTTTTGTCGCACAGTCGATCAGAAATCCCTGCGCGCGAATGATCCAGTTCTTGATGGCATAAGCCTCCGGATTTTGAACACCCTTTTCCTGACCTCTCTGATACAGTTCTTTCAGCTTTAAAACTCCGTCAAACCCGGAATCGGGATATTGCTCATTCAGACATACGAGTTCTTCTTTAAACGCATGATACGACAGAAATCCTTTTACAAATGCATCTTCGATATCTGCCGTCTTATAAGCCAGATCATCCGCAGCCTCAAGAATATAGGTCAGAGGATGACGGCAGTTCCCTGTCTTCGTCTCCTGCGTGATCTCCTCAAATATCTTCTCATCTGCCAGAAAATATCCCATCTTCTTTTCTCTGATATTCCCGGAATCCGGATGGACCTGTGTGGACGAAACCGGATATTTTATAATCGTATTGAGCAGTGCATAGGTCAGATTCATCCCGTACTCATCCACCAGATAATGAAGTCTCGTTACCAGTCGGAGTGCCTGTGCATTTCCCTCAAAATGATAGAAGTCCTCTTTCATCTGCGGACTCAATATCATATCCAGAGTCTGTCTCTTATAATGCAGTTCGGGAAGCTTCCGCAAAAACCAGTCCCGGATCGCCAGCTCCCCGAAATGCCCGAACGGCGGATTGCCGATATCATGGATCAGCCCGGCACATTCCAGAATATGAGAAATATCCTCCTTCATCTTCCGGGTAAACTTTTGATCCGCTCCACGCTCCAGGATTGCTTCACCGATATTCTGTCCCAGCGACTTGGCAAGAGAAGACACTTCCAGAGAATGCGTCAGTCTTGTCCGTACAAAATCGCTCTGATCCAGAGGAAATACCTGCGTCTTATCCTGCAGTCTCCGAAATGACGCACTTCCTATGATCCGATGATAGTCCTTTTCAAACTCACTGCGGAAATCCGATTTTTTCGCATGCTGTTTCTTTCCGGATCCCCGCATCCGCTTTTCAGATAATAAGGTCTTCCACTCCATAGACAGCCTCCTTTTAATCCAGATAAACCGGCGGCACATACTCCCTTCCAAGCATCGCTTTCTTTCTCTCCTGCTCTCCAAGAAATGCCCACTCTGTCATATCTTTCCACTTATGAGTCCTTCTGTCGTATACCTGAACATATCCGATCCGGCTCGGATGCATTCTGACACTGTTGGACTGGTACTCATGACCTGTATATGGATTGATATCACCCACAGACAGATCTTCTCGTTTTGCATCCTCTTCTTCCGCCCGCTTCATCACGGAAGAAATCGGAATATCCTTTGCGATCTCCTCGATGGTACGCTCCTGATTCTCTTCTTCCTCATGTGGCTTTAACTCTTCCAGCGGGAGCTCTATCTGCATCTCTTCAAGTGTCGGCTCTCCATCCTCTAATTTTCCTTCTTTTCTGCGCATCTCTTCTACGGTACGCAGATCCGCAGGCGTCAGTTCAGCAGATTCTCCGCCTAAAATACTCAGCTGAAACGGACAGTCTAAGATCGACGCGATCATCCGCATATCCTGCTCCTGAAAATTGTCTCTTCCCAGTCTCTGCGTCAGATTCTGTCTGGACATTTTCATTCCGGTCTTTTCTTCTATAATCTCCGCAAGTTCCTTTATGGTCATGCCTTTTCGGCTCAATACTACCTTGACCTGTTCTCCAAATGTAAGATCTTCCATGCTCTTCCTCCTTCTCGGATTTTTACATCAGACAGGAAATATTTTTATTTCCCGTCACCCAACTTCTCTCATTGTAGCAAATCCCATTTTATGCGTCAATCGCAAAGACTGTTTTTCCGCTATAGAAAGAAAAGAGTTTCTATCCCGGCTTGCGAAATAAAAACTCTTCCTGTTTATTTTTGTATCTGTGCCAGATATTCTTCCAGCGTAATTCCTTTTTTCATGATCGCCTTTGCAGCCTCTTCTCCCACATAGCGGTAATGCCACGGCTCATAAATATACTGGGTTATATCTGTCTTATCCTTCGGATAACGCAGAATAAATCCATAATTCTGGCAGTTCTTCATCAGCCACTGCTGCTCTTGCGTCTGTGCCTGTGTCTCATCCAGTGTCTGGTTCGACTCAGATGTGATATCCAGTGCAAGCCCCGTTGCATGTTCACTTGTTCCCGGAACTGCTACAGACTTTTTCGTCTCATCGTAAGAATCTAAATACGAATATCCCTGACTGAGCCATGACTGCATGGTATCATTGAACACATTCTTCTGATCATCATACGAACGGTATGCTGAAATGATCTTCAGATTCATCCCCGCTGTTTTCGCATCCTGAAGCATTTTATTTACAGACTCTACAATCCGGGAGTCTACTTTATGATCTTCATCATCTACAGCCGTCAATTCCGGTGAATAGTCTGCTGCAAGCGGATAAGAACTGTTCACCAGGAGCAGATTCCATTCATTTGACTGCAGGTTTACTTCTTTTTGCTCATTCTTTGCTTCCTTCAGCTGCTTCTTCAAAGATTTCGCTTCTTTTTCATACTTTGCCTTGACAGTTTTGATCTCATCATTTTTGTCATGCATCTTGCTGTTTGCTGCCAGAAATGTGAGCAAAATCCCTGCTGCCGCTCCAAGGATCATCCCTGTGATCAGTATTTTTTTCGCTTTTCGATTTACTCTTGCCATATTTCTTTTAACTCCATTTGTATTCTAGAATCTAACTCTGAATCGTTCGAACAGACTGCGATTCGATAAGGAAATCCTTCCAGAGGGTACTCACAATAATAATATGTCTCTTCAAACTCCTCCGGCTTTTTTATCAGCCTGGGTGGATTCGAAAGCAGGATCTCAAACGATGACATCTTCAGTGCCATTCCCTTTCTGGTCGCTTTCATGAAACTTTCTTTTAGTACCCAGTATCTGCAGAACTTTTCCGCTCTTGCCTCTTTTGAATCACATCTGAAAATATCTTCATATTCACTGCGGCAAAAAAAACGTTTTGCTAACTCCATTCTGGCCTTTTGGACTTTCTCAATATCACATCCAAGCTGTACGCCCTCTCTTGCATCAGTGTCGATCGAGCACAGCACATAATCCCCGGAATGCGAAAGATTGTAAACTGCCCGGTCGGAAATTTTGTACCGCTTTCTGATCTCCTCCAATAAAAGCCATGCCCCTGCACTCTGAGCCCTGTCTTTCTGAAACAACAGCTTCCTTGCTTTCTCTTGTCGAAACGCAGGAAGTGCTGCAAAATATTTCTGATAACATTCCTCATCATACAGTGCTCTGATATCTGCAAGCCAGGTACGTATCATACTTTTATCCTTTCAGGTAACGGACTTCAAATGTATCAATCGTGATCGGCTTGTTAAACAGGCTTCCCTGTACACAGCTGCAGCCAAGTTCTTTCAATACATTCAGCTGGTCTCTTGTCTCCACACCACTTGCTGAAACCGGTACTCCCAGCTGACAGCAGGCATCTGTTACTGCTTTTGCCACACTCTGGCTTCGGCCGTTGCCTACAATATTGGTCACGATACTTTTATCTATCTTCAATCCGTCAAATTCCATGATCGTCAGAATCGCTACTGTGGATTCTTTTGCTCCGAAGTGGTCCAAAATCACCCGCACATTGCTCTTTCGAATCTTATTACTCGTCTCTGCAAGCATCTCCTGATTCATATCACTGTAAGACTCTGAAACTTCTACTTCCAGATACTCACAGGACACATGATACTTCTCGATCAGAGCTGTCATTTTTTCTGCTACATCTATCTGTCTGAGCGTTGCTCCCGCAAAATTTACAGCGATTGGGATCATCGGCAAATCTTCCGTCTCCCATCTGCGCAGCGTCTTACATACTTCTTCAAACACATACAGATCCAGATAATGAGACAGCTTGGTCTCTTCCAGAAGTGTCAGATATTTTCCCGGATTCATAATACCCAGATCTTTGTGGTGATAGCGTACCACTGCTTCTGCTCCGACTACTTCCTCAGTATCTACATCCACTTTCGGAACCAGACAGACAATAAAATTGCCATTCTCTATATCGCTGAGCAGATCCTGTTTGATGATAGGCTCATGATGCCCCTTTTTCAAATTCTTATAATACTTCTGCTTCTCTTCACGCATCATACCTTCTGCGCGGCCGATCAGCTTTTCTGCATCAATATCCACTTTCTCCCAGGCATAACCGACAGATACCAGTCCAAGACTGATATTGTCCAGTTTATGATGTGCATCGTTCACGCTCTTGATAAATGTATCATATGTCGCATCCTCTACCGCTACCAGATACTCATCTCCGGTCATTCGGAACACCAGAGAGCTGCGGAAATGCTCCTCCAGCACTTCACCTACACGGATTACAACCTCATCCCCATATTCATGTCCAAATTCCCGGTTAAAGTTCTTCAATCCATTGATGTCCACAGATACTGCTCCCAGTGATTTGTGCTCTTTTTTCTGTACGTCCGACATATATCTGACGAAGCTGTTCCGGTTCATCAAACCAGTCAGATCATCATGATAACTCAGATATTCCTGCTGCTTCTGCATCTTCTGCAAAAGAATAGACTGTGAAATATATGGAAGGAGAGACCTCATAAAAGAAATCTCACATCCGCCTCTGTGTACCCCTACCGCTGCAAGAACTGCCGTAATTCCATCTTCCAATGGCTGAGAAACACTGTAGTCTGCTTCTGTCGTATCCGTGATATCCTGTCGGATCCACCGCGGCCACTGTTCTTTATCAAGCATCTTGATCTTATCCCGCTGCCACGGCACGAATTCAGCACACCACTCATAGATTGTAAGAATCTCTTCTTCATCTCTCTCGATATAATACACATATTCTGAATCGTAGTAATCGCGTATCGTACCGAGCACGTCATTCATAATCTCCAGGATCGAACGCTGTTTATAATTCTCACTCATAGTTTCTTTCCCCCGATATCATCCTGCTCCGTTGGATATAAAATTTAAGAATACTCCATTTCTTGCTCATCCACGGAAACACATATAGTTATTTTATAATAATATCTTTTAAAATGCAAGAAATTGTGAGTTTGCGAAAAAGATACAAAAAAATGACCATACAAAGAAAGTGGGAGCCTGTTCTCTGCATGATCATTTTGGCAATATTTTGGTTTTATTTTGATTTTCTTAATTACCTTAAAAATTCATTGACAGATACTTACAAGCCGCCAATGCCGCCACACTTCCATCTGCCGCTGCAGTTGTCAGCTGACGCACTTCTTTTGTCCGGCAGTCCCCGGCTGCAAAGATTCCCGGATGAGATGTCATACAGTCCTCAGATGCCAGAATAAATCCATTTTCATCCAGGCGTACCAGACCGTCAAAGATTTCATTCTGCGGAATCTGACCGATTGCTACAAAAACACCGGATACCGGAATATGGAAGTCTTCTCCTGTCTTTTTATTACGCAGGAACAATCTTTCTACCATGAATTTGCCTTCAATATCTTTGACTATGGAATCCAAAACAAACTCTACATTGTCTTTTTCTTTCAGTACGTCTACCAGATTGCTTTCCCCACGGAATTCATCCCGGCGATGTACCACATATACTTTATTGCAGTAATTCGAAAGGAATTCTGCATCCTGCAGAGCGGTATTTCCTCCACCGATCACTGCTACATCTTTCCCGCGGAAAAATGCGCCGTCACAGGTCGCACAATAAGAGACGCCGGAACCGGCAAGCGCCTCCTCCTGTGGGATCCCCAGATGCCGGTGAGCCACTCCTGTTGCAAGGATCACGGCCTTACATGGATATTCTTTCTGGTCTGTCACGATGATTTTGATCCCGTTTTCCTCACGTACTTCTTTTACACGCTCGGAAGCAGTCTCTGCTCCCAGCTTCATTGCCTGATTCAGCAGATTCATAGAATACTGGCTTCCGCTGATACTCTCCAATCCCGGATAATTCTCTACTTTCGGTGAATTTACAATCTGTCCTCCAAAATTCAGTCCTTCGATCACCAGAGTCCGTTTTCCTGCACGCTGTCCATAGATAGCTGCTGTCAGACCTGCTGTCCCCCCTCCGATAATTCCAATATCATACATATCGAGTTCCTCCGTTTTCTATTTTTCTATCGTTTTTCTGCAAATGCCCGGATATTGGACGCATTTGCAAGTTTCTGTACACCTTCTTCTTTGATCACGATCAGTGTCGGCGCCTGCATGACGCCATATTTTCTAACCAGTTCTTCATTTTCTCCCGCATCAACTACTTCATAAGAAATATTGGCTTTTTCCAGGGAATCTTTTGCAAGCTTACAGTTCGGACAGGTCTTCGTTGTAAAAAGAAGTACTTTTCCTTCCTCTGTATTCACCTCTTCGAAAATACGCTGTTCTTCTTCCTGTTCTGTCTCCCTGAAATTCTCCTGCTTCACGTGAGAGTGTTCTACATCATACACTTTTCGTTCCTTAAATTCCTGCAGTTTTCCATCATTCCAGTTCTTGACCGGACGATAATAACCGGTAATTCTGCTGTATACCTCTGTTTCTTCTCCACAAATCGGACAAGTATACTGCTCTCCGGAAATGTATCCATGATTCTTACAGATAGAATATGTTGGAGACATTGTATAATACGGCAGCTTATAATTCTCTGCGATTTTTCTGACCAGAGCTGCCGCTGACTTCCAGTCCGGAAGTTTTTCTCCCAGGAATGTATGGAATACCGTTCCTGATGTATACAGCGTCTGCAGCTCATCCTGAATATCCAGTGCGGCAAATACATCCTCCGTATAGCCAACCGGCAGATGAGAGCTGTTTGTGTAATATGGTGTTCCACAGTCCTCTGCTGCTGTAATGATATCCGGGAACTGCTCCACATCATGTTTTGCCAGGCGGTATGTGGTAGATTCTGCCGGAGTTGCCTCCAGGTTATACAGATCACCATATTCTTCCTGATAGTCGGACAGCCGCTCTCTCATGTGATTCAGAACATCTTTTGTAAACTTCTGCGTTTCCGGATGCGTCAGATCTTTACGGATCCATTTTGCATTCAGTCCTGCCTCATTCATTCCGATGAGCCCGATTGTAGAGAAATGGTTATCAAAACTTCCCAGGTATCTCTTTGTATACGGATACAGCCCTTCATCCAGAAGCCTGGAAATCACCACTCGTTTGATATGAAGTGATCTTGCGGCAATATCCATCATTTTATCAAGTCTCTCGTAAAATTCTTCCTCATTTTTCGATAAATATGCAATTCTCGGCATATTGATCGTCACAACACCAACGGAACCTGTGCTCTCTCCGCTTCCGAAAAATCCACCGGATTTCTTGCGCAGTTCCCGCAGATCCAGACGCAGACGGCAGCACATACTGCGCACGTCGCTTGGCTCCATATCACTGTTGATATAATTGGAAAAATACGGTGTTCCGTATTTTGCGGTCATCTCAAATAACAGACGGTTGTTCTCCGTATCCGACCAGTCGAAATCTTTCGTGATGGAATACGTCGGGATCGGATACTGGAATCCTCTTCCCTGTGCATCTCCCTCGATCATCGTCTCAATAAATGCCCGGTTGATCATATCCATCTCTTCTTTACAATCACCATATGTAAAGTCCTGTTCTTTCCCGCCCACGATCGCCGGCAGATTGGCGAGGTCATTTGGAACAGTCCAGTCCAGTGTGATATTCGAAAACGGCGCCTGTGTTCCCCATCTGGACGGAATGTTCACCCCGAAAATGAAAGATTCGATGCATTTTTTCACTTCCCGATATGTCAGATGGTCTGCTTTTACAAATGGTGCAAGGTAGGTATCAAACGATGAAAATGCCTGTGCTCCTGCCCACTCATTCTGCATGATTCCCAGAAAATTCACCATCTGATTGCAAAGAACACTCAAATGCTTCGCCGGAGCAGATGTGATCCTGCCCGTCACACCTCCCAGACCTTCCTGTATCAGCTGTTTTAAAGACCAGCCTGCACAATATCCGGTCAGCATAGAAAGATCGTGGATATGAATATCCGCATTCTTGTGTGCTTTTCCAATCTCCTCATCGTAAATTTCTGACAGCCAGTAATTGGCTGTGATCGCACCGGAGTTGCTTAAGATCAGACCTCCGACAGAATATGTCACGGTAGAATTCTCCTTGACACGCCAGTCTGTCACCTTCACATAACTGTCCACGATCTCTTTGTAATCCAAAAGTGTAGAATTCAGATTTCGGATTTTTTCTCTCTGCTTGCGGTACAGGATATATCCCTTCGCAACATCTGCGTATCCTGCTTTGATCAGAACAGATTCTACACTGTCCTGAATGTCCTCCACTGCAATTTTATGTTCTTTTATCTTCGGTTCAAAATCTGCGGTCACCTTCAGTGCCAACAAATCAATAATGTCCTGATTATACTCTTTTTCTCTGGCTTCAAACGCTTTTCGTATCGCCTCGCTGATCTTGGTCAGATTAAATTCTGTTATTTCCCCGTCCCTTTTTGTGACTTGATACATGTTTCGTACCTCTCCTTTCTGCAGCTAAACGCTGTATTTAGTGTATCACCCACATTTTTGAATGTCAATGAAAAACACCAACATCTAGTATGCAGGTTTTCCTTCAAAAACTAGATATTGGCGTTTATAACTATTTCATCGTTTCTTTATAAGAGTCATCCGCCTGCTGTGTGAGCGCTTTTCCGCCGTTTTCATACCACTTCTTTACGAACGTATCAAAATATTCAGGCGGCTTTTCTCCCACTATGATCTGCAGAAATGTATTCTTCTCTTCTTCCAGCAATTCTTCCGGGATTTTGATTTTCTGACTGCCTAACGAAAGAGGCGGTTGATTTTCATCCAGATTCTCTTTCGTCAAAAGTCCCGTTGCCTGTATCCGGGAAGTGTATGCTGCCCATGCATTCGACGTGGTCACATCTCCTGTAAGGAATGACTTACAGATTTTATAATAAGCAGCTTCTAATCCGTTCAATTTGCTCTGCTGCGTTTTTCCATCCAGAACATCCTGTATATTTTGCTGCACTCTGTAGATCGCATCCCAGTAGTCTACATTGATATTCAACGGTCTTGCTGTCGGATCCACATTCAAAGAAAAATATTCATTGATTTCATCGGACTGCTTCTGATCTTCAAAACGACCATAATCAAACAGTGTACTCACATATTTCCCCACGATCTCCGGATGCTCATATCCCTTTCTTACCACCACATACAGACAGTCTTCATAGGATTGAAATGTACGTGTCCTGGTCGCTGCATTTCCAGTCAGCAGATACGGCTGCCATTTTGCAGTTCTGTCCGCACTATAAGATAAACTCAGTGGATTGTTCGGTGCCCACCAGTATCCGAAAATAGCCCCGCACTTTCCTTCTTTAAGAAGTGTATCCAGATTTTCCTGCTGCCGCAGCAGAAAGTTGGAGTCCAGAATTCCTTCTACATAAAGCTGATGCAGATAGATCAGCGCCTGTTTTGTCTCTTCTGTCACAGAACCATACACCACATTCCCCTGATCGTTCAAAATCCACTGGCTCGGTTTTGCATGATACTGGTCAAAAACAGCATCCAGCCCATAGGTTCCGCTGTTTTCAGAAACCAAATCCGTACTTCCTGCCAACCCCACCGTCTCTTGATTTCCTGCCATATCAGCTTTCACAAACTGCCGGATAATCTCCATCCCTTCCTCCAGCGTTACAGGATCGGAAAGTCCCAACCGTTCCATCCAGTCCTTGCGCAGCCACAAAAGAGAAGCTCCATGATCTACCTCTGCATCCGGAAGTGCGTAGAGTCTGCCGTCAAATGTAGCCGATTCCAGAAGTGCTTCTCCGTAGCTTTGATACATTTCCTTGATCCTTTCTGTGGTACATTCTTCATATACTGTGGTAAGATCTTCGACCATCCCACGCCTGACCAGTTCTTTGACTGTCTCCCTGCCTTTTACCACCAACAGATCCGGCAGCTGCTGATCTTCCATCAAAATCTGAACGGCCTCCTCATAAGAATCGGAATTTTCCCCTTCCAGAACATCTTCGTTTTGAATATTCAACCGTTCTTTCAAGTATCGTGTGTAGGCATTATCCTCATAAGTCGCCTTCACAGGCAGGTTTGCATTATTAGATCCAACGATTTTCCCCAGTGTATAAGTAACAAGCTCGGGATATTTCCCATACGGTGTGTGTGCTGCATTTTCCCACTGTGCGTTTATCACTTCTTTCGATTCCACCGTCTTACCGGTTTCCGATCTTTTGCAGGAAGCGATCAGGAACATCGAGAACACACATAACAGCAGTATGTATTTAATTTTTTGTTTCCTGTTTCTCATGTCCGTTCTCCTTCTTCTTTGGAATCCGTATGCATACTCTGGTTCCTTCTCCTTCTTTACTCTCCACCCGGATTTTATTTTCTTCTCCATAGAGAAGCACGATCCGTTCATTGACATTGCGCACACCATACCCTTTGGATCGATATGTCACGATTTGACTCGCTTTTTCCTCTGTCATTCCGTTTCCGTTATCTTCCACCATAAAATATAAAAACAGCTCATCATGCACAACCTTTATCCGCAATACTTTTTCGATCTTTTCCGACACATCCAGCCCATGATCGATCGCATTTTCCACCAATGGCTGCAAAATGAGTTTCGGAATCTCACAACTTCCCATTGTATTATCATAAACTTCCTCCACCCGGAAACTATTATCGTGCATAATCAGCTGGATTTTCAGATATGCACGGATATTCTCCATCTCGCTTACTACTGTCGTCATTGTCTCCCCCCGGTTCAGACTGGTCCGATAATAGGTAGACAATGCCAGTGTCACCTTACTGATCTCCTGTTCATCTGCTTCGATTGCCTTCCAGTTGATAATTGAGAGTGAATTGTACAGGAAATGGGGATTGATCTGCGCCTGCAATGCCCTCATCTCTGTCCTTTGTAACACAATTTTCGCTTCATATACTTCTGAGATCAGTTTATTGATCTCATCCATCATACGCCGGAAAGTACGAATGAGCACACCAATCTCATCTTTGGAATCACTTTGTACGGTCACTTCCCGGATTCCACTGTGGATCTGATTCATATTTTCCGTCAGCTGTTCCAGCTTACAGACCAGACGTCTGGAAAAGAAATAGCTTAAGATTCCTATCAGCAGAATACAGGCTGTCAGAAGCGGCAGATTTTTCAACATCAAATATCTTGCCGATTCCATAATCGTATCCGTAGGACAAAAATAACAGAATTTCCACTGATTCCCTTCCATCTCCTTTGTCACACTGGAAAAACTTTTCTGTACTTCCGAAATTGTATCCACCTTCCCGGTCTTATATTTAGCGGGAATTTTATTGCAGGAATACACGACATTGCCGTTTTCATCCCAGACAATTCCGGCAAAATCAGATTCCATGATTTTTTCAAACGGTTCGAACAATTTATTATAATCCAGTGTGATCTTCAGCACAGCATTTATCTCACTGCTCCCGTCATAAAACTTTCGGGCTACAATCACTTTATTCTGACTTCCAGTCTGTACATACCAGCGAATCAGACTTCTGTTGTTTCTGGGATACCAGTTTTCTCCCTGAATCTCCGACAAAGGAGCCAGTGTACTTCCATGGGCAACCTGAATATTATCCGCATACAGCGTGATCCCTTTAATTTCTTTGTGATACACCTGCGGCATATTCAACAACGGATCTGCCACCTGAGTATACTTCAGATATGTATTAAAATCTGATGCACGTTCCATTTTCAGCACTTTCCTGAGGTCTCCCGAATAAGACAGATAATCAATCAGATTTTCATAAATCTGCGCCTGATTGTCTATTGCATCGACTGCCTGTTTTAAAGACTCCTGCATATTTTCCATTTCCCGCTCCTTGAGCGTGTTCATCATTCCCATCTGCATATAGCATGTCACGATCAGTGTCGGAATGATCCCAGCGGTCAAAATCAGGATCATCAGCTTATATCGATATTTAAAATTATGAAACCGATAAAGAAGCTTCTTCATCACTCATACTCCCTTTCCTGCAATACTCCGGTGTGCTGCCAAAATACTCCCGGAAGCTCCTGCAGAAATAAGAATTATTGGAAAATCCAACCTCTTTTGCGATCTGTGAGATCTTCATACTGGTATTTTCCAGAAGCTCCCTGGATTTCTTCATCCGGATATCCCGGACATAACGGTTCAGATTGACTCCGGTCTCCTCCTTGAATACAACACTTAAATATCCCGGGGAGAGATAGACTTGCCTTGCCAGATTCTCTACATTGAGATTTTCTGCATAATGATGGTGAATGTACTGTTTCACTTTCATAACTTCATTCCGAAATCCTTTGTTCTGCTCCTGTACAAATTTCTCCAGTTCACAGACTACCTGTTCTGTAATTGCCAGTACATCTTCAATTTTCCTGCAGCGGTACAGCCTGTCGATCATTTTTGACAATGCTTTCACATCTCCTGGATTGATCTCCTCATAAATATCTTTGACAATATTAGAAAATACAAATTTCACATACATCTCTGAAAATTTCATACTTTCTCTATATTTTCTCTCCAGCTTCTGAAAATCCTGCCGTAGATGGATACTGTCTTTATATTGAATGTCCTCTTTGATATTATTCAGGACCTGAGATTCTTCTGCCTCATCCATTTCTCTGGTCTCCTGCACTTCCCCTGCAAAGAAAATCTTCTGCCTGGGCTGATAAAATTTTTCTGCCAGCACCTCCTCTAAACCGGAAAATACTTCAGGAAGTTCCTGCCAGTCTGTAATTTCTTCACTTACTGCCAAATAGCACTCCTCATCGTACTTATTCTTAAAAAACTGATATAACTCTTTTGCCACTGTCTCATAATCTGCATATCTTTCCTGAAACAGAAATAAGGACTCATTTGCTGCCACATTCAGATAAAGGAACTGACGGGACATGTGCTCTCTGAGCTGACCCAAAAGCTTTTCTTCATCCACTTCAAAAAAGCAGTCCTCGCCGCCTGCCAGGATCATATGAGTATACTGCCCTCCATCCTGACATAAAAGCTCCGCAGCTTTTGTCCCGTTTTCTTCTTTGCCGTCATACAAAAAATTCTGCAGAAAATATTTTCCCAGATCATCCTGCTGCCTTGCAATTTCTCCTTTCTGCGTATTCTTCTCCAGAATATGATCTCTCACAGAACAATACGTCTTATGAAACTCTCCCGGATCTACCGGCTTTAGCACATAATCGACTACTCCGTAATGCAGCGCCTCCTTCGCATAAGAAAAATCATTGTATCCGCTAAAAATCACTATCTCGATCTCCGGCTGCAACTCCCGTGCAGCTTTCGCCAGTTCGAGCCCTGTCATATAAGGCATTTTGATATCCGAAAACAAAATATCCACCTGTTTTTTCTGCAAAATCCCCGCTGCATCTTTCCCGTTTATTGCCTCTAAAATCTCCAGTTCTTCCTGCTCTCGTTTCAGCAGAAACTTGATCCCGTTTCTCTCCAGTTTTTCGTCATCTGCAATCAATATCGTGATCATGTCCGTCCCTCCTCTGATACATGCCAAAAAATCCGCCATGCCCCTCTGTTGGCTGCATGGCAGATTTTTTATTGATCTGTCCTCTTTATTTTAATCCATTCCCTTTTTTCTTACAAGCCTTATCCCTTCACAGCTCCTGCCACGACACCTTCTATAATATGTTTTTGGCAGCACAGATAAAAGATTACAATCGGGATGATAGAAAGTACCAGCGCTCCCATCATGGCTCCCATATCCACAGATCCATATCCTCCTTTTAAATACTGTACTGCGATCGGAATCGTCCGGTATTTCTTCGTATCCAGCACCAGAGACGGAAGCAGATAATCATTCCAGATCCACATTGCCTGCAGAATCATTACCGTAATGCAAGTCGGTTTTGAGATTGGCAGGACCACCTTGAAAAAAGTCTGGATCGGAGTACATCCATCAATCATTGCCGCCTCTTCGATCTCCAGTGGAATGGACTTCATAAATCCGGTAAACATAAATACCGCCAGCCCGGCACCAAACCCCAGATAGATGAAGATCAGCCCCCATGGAGTATTGAGTCTGAGCATATTTGCAATCTTGGACAAAGTGTACATTTCCATCTGAAACGGCACCACCATGGCAAACAGACAAAGCATATAGATCAGTTTTGTCCACCATGTATTCACCCGGCTGATAAACCATGCACACATGGAACAGCACAGGATAATGACTGCAACTCCGCCCACGGTGATAAACAGACTCCAACCAAATGCCTCAAAAAACTTTGTCTGCTCGATTCCGCGGATATAATTTTCCAATCCTACAAACATATTGTCTTTTGGCAGATCAAATGGCACCCGGCTGATGTATGCTTTTTTCTTGAATGAGTTGATCACAACAAGAATGATCGGATATAAGTACAGCAGGCTGATAACAGAGAAGATCAGCGTAACCAGCCAGCCATGTTTTAATTTTTTGTTCACTACTGCTGCACCTCCTTTGATCTTGTCATGCGATTCTGAATCACGGCAACCAGACCAACGATCAGAAAGAAGATCACTGCCTTCGCCTGACCAACACCTTCATAACCGGCTCTTCCATAGAACGTATTGAAGATATTGAGTGCCAGAAGTTCTGACATTTTCGAAGGTGCACCATTGGTCAGCGCCAGGTTCTGGTCAAATAACTTGAACCCGTTTGTTAACGTTAAAAATGTACAAATCGTGATCGACGGCATTACCATCGGAATAATGACCTTGCGAAGTACCTGCCGGGAGTTGGCTCCATCAATCTTCGCCGCTTCGATCAGCTCTCCGGGAATATTCTGAATGCCGGAAATGTAGATGATCATCATATATCCAATCTGTTGCCAGCACACCAGAATGATCATTCCCATCAACCCGTAGGTCCCGGAATATGTAAGTGTTTTTCCCCAATGTGCAAGCACTCCGTTTAACAGAAGCTGCCAGATATATCCCAGAATAATTCCACCGATCAAATTCGGCATAAAAAATACAGTCCGGAAAATATTTTTCCCGCGCACTGGTTTTGTTAATACCATCGCCACCGCAAATGCCAGTACATTGATCAATAACATGGACAGTACTGTAAACAACACGGTATACCACAGAGAGTGTAAAAATGTAGGATCCTGAAATACCTTTCCATAATTCTCAAGCCCGATAAATCTGGCGTCTGTCACGGTTGTAAATTTACAGAACGAAAGATAAATACCCAGTAAAAACGGTGCGATAAACCCAATGGTAAATGCGATCATCGTGGGCAGTACAAAAACAGGGAAATATCGTTTTATTGCTTTTTGCATGTCCCTCTCTCCTTCCTCTTGATGGAAAAGGCGGACGGTTTGCCGTCCGCCTCAAATCTATGTTTTTATTCCGCATGCGCTGCCTGATACTCAGTTGCCCATCCATCTACAAATGCAGTTTCCACTGCATCCCATTTTCCAGTTCCCTGTGCATATTCAAGAAGTGCAGAGCCTACATTGTTTTTCCAGTTTTCAGAAGGCATTGTCGTAAAGTTCCAGCTTACAGGTGTCTTGCCTGCCTTGTTATATTCCTCATTTGCCTGCACCAGAGGATTTGACGGCAGATAGTCTTCAAATGTGGTGAACGGTGTCACAAATCCCATCGTATTTGCAAGCATATCGCGTCCCTCATCACTTTCCACAACCCACTGCAGGAAATCCAGAGTTGCCTGAATGTCTTCTTCTGAAGCATTTTTATTCACACACCAGTAGTTCTCAGATCCCGTGCAAAGTCCCTGCTCTTCTTCTCCTTTGGCACCGATGTAAATCGGAAGCATTCCCATGTCCTCATCGGCAACTTCCATATCCTTGATGTCGTTGTATGCCCAGGTTCCATTCTGATAAAATACAGCCTCTCCAAGTGCAAATTCGGAGCTTGCGTCCTCTGCCGTCTTAGAGGAGATCATAGACGGTTCACAGGTAGAATCTGTAATATATAAATCCCATATGTTCTTATAGTTTTCCAGATAGGTTCCTTTAATCGCATCTGTGGATGTAATGCCCTCATCTTTATATTCATAATAGATTGGAAGATTTGCCAGATGTGTCTTAAATCTCCAGTCAGAAGAAGAATCCATACCTGCGGATGTAAATGCACCTTTTACCCCCAATTCATCTTTGTGTTTCTGGATTCCGTCCGCAACTTTTTTCAGCGTTTCAAAATTATTGATCTCATCCACTGATTTTACAGCAGCATCTGAAAGTTCAAAGTATTGATTCAGGATCGCTTTGTTATAAATAATTCCGTATGTTTCTACTACATACGCAATTCCTTTGACTTCATCTCCTTCTTTTAACACATAATCGTCACTGGAAATATCCTTGTAAATCTGACTGTCTGACAGGTCATAACAGTAATCTTTCCAGGATGCCAGACCGACAGGACCATTGACCTGAAACAGGGTCGGCGCCTCTTCTTTTGCCATCTCAGATTTCAGCTGGGATTCATACGTCCCGGAAGCAGCTGTCTGCACATCCACCTGAACACCAGTCTCATCTGTGTAAGTCTCTGCAAGTTTTACCCAGTCATCTGCCTGCTCCGGCTTGAAGTTCAGATAGTACACTTTCCCTTCACTCTTTGCCTGATTTTTTCCTTTTTCATCTTCCTTGCCATCGGATCTGCCGCATCCTGCAAGCATCGTTCCTGCCATTGCTACTGTCAAAAGAAGTGCCAGCATTCTCTTTTTCTTCATTATCGTTTCCTCCCTTTTTATTCGTCTCTGTTTTTGATATCTGTATTATAGAAAAATATGGAATTTTCTAAAATAATAAAAAAAATAGAAACGTAACACTTTTTGAGGAAATTATACTAAGAAACAGTGGCTGATTATTACATAATTTTGCTCTTTTATACATGAACAATAAAATACAGGGAGGGTATGACCCGTTTTGAGTCACATCCTCCCTGCATGAAACCGTCTATTTTCTTGAATTTTCAGGCTTTTCTAACAATTTTTCTCCGATATTTCCACGTATGAGTTGCAATCTTTCTTCTCTGCACATTCCTGTATTATACCAGATATTTTCATGTTCCTTCATTTCTTTCAATAAAATCTACCACTCGTTCCAAAACATCATTGCCACCGATCCATATATCTGGTTCAAATCCCTTTCCCTCTGTAATGCCGCCAAAAGATATCGCATCTCCATAAGTAACTGCTAATTGAGAATACGGCAGTGTACAACGTATGCTTTGTTTTGAAAACACAACCCCTGATGTATTCGTTCCAACAAAAACAACATTTTTCAGCGTATCTAATTCCTCAACAAATGCTTCTGCAGAAGACGCTACATTTTTGTCAATCAATACAAAGATCTTCGTATCATTAGGAAGAACGACTTTATTTTCAGTCGTAACATACCATTTATTTTCTGAACGGCTGCTAAGATCATATTCTGATTTATACAAATCCTTAAAATGAGGCGTAAGGCTTTCATAATCAACCATTTCAAGCGCTGATTTTGTTACATAATTATTGATCAAACTCGCCAATCGTATGGTCACGCTATTTGTTTTGGCAATCTGCCCCGTAAAATTTTCAAACCATGTTGTTGGGATGACTGTCTGCCCACCGGAATTTCCTCTCAAATCTAAAATTATAAATTCTTCATTCTTTGCCTGTCTGGCAGCCTTTTTATAAGTTTCAAGATTATCAGTACCTATGAAAGAATTCATTGTAAAAACAGGTATATTGTTTATTTTTCTGTAATTGTAGCCCTTAGAAGATTTCTTTTGACTATATACTTTCCCCTGACTTGCCTTTAATTCAACTCTAATTTCTTTGAACTCCACTCCAGAATTTAGTTTTAAAGTCACTGCAGTATATGGTGTTCCAGACAATATTCCTATGTATTTACACATATGACCTGATTGATCCAATGATGACTTTACGTATTGTTTCACATCTTTATCATCTTGCACAGATTCTATATACCATTTATGCCTATTTAAATACAGATAAAACCCCTTCGAATCTTCCTGAATTTTAAATGCTTCGTTATAATAATAAATATCACGCTCTATTATAGATGAGCCATTAATCAAAAAATGACCATCTTGTATAAATTGCAAATTGCTCATTAGTATCTGCTGTAATGTGAAAACTGGCAATTCATCGGGATATGCATTGATTTGATTTATCATATTATTTCTCACATTTTCCCATTTTTCAAAATCACCAAAATACAAATATCCCGCATAAGAGTGTTTTAAAACTTGAAAAAGGAATTTAACATCTGAAATTGCATCTTCTTTTGCCACATTTTTCCCGTGTAGACTATAAGTTGGTAACCCAGCAAGTGCAGGCTCTAAGTAAATCCTATATTATTCACGGCTTCGCCGTGAAAGTGGCTGAAAGCCACATAGTTACTACATTTTAACTGAATATTGCCATTCACCTATTAAGTGAATGAAAAAAGAGCATCTATTTGTGGTAAAATTTAGGTGTCCAATCTAAAAAATCTACCCAAAGGAGCCCTTTATGAGTATTGTAAACACCTTATCGCTTGAAAGCAATAGACAGATTAAAATTAATTTCAATGGAGGCGATTTATCCTCCGATACAGGCTTACTTCTCATCAAAGAATTCGTAAGCAAACTTGGCATTGACAGACTTTTCAGTCATTCATTTAAGACCAACGATTCTGCATTATTCAGATATCACACTGATAAGGCAAATCTTCTTCAGATGATATATATGATTATTGCCGGTTACTTTGAAGACGATGCTTCAGATGAACTTACCAATGATCCTGTGTTTAAAACAGTGCTTGAAAAAGACACTTTAGCATCACAGCCAACAGTTTCAAGATTCTTCAATCGTATGGATGAAGACACATTAAATCAGTTTCTTGCTATCGAAAGAATTCTGAGAAAGAGAATCTACAGCATATAGATGCCTGAAGCGGTTGTTCTTGATCTCGATTCCACACTTCTTGAAGCTTATGGCAAGCAGGAAGGCAGAGCCTTTAACTTTCACTATCAGAGTAATGGATATCATCCACTGGTTTGCTATGATGGAATCACAGGCGATTTAATCAAAATCCAATTGCGTGATGGAACCAAATATTCCTGCACAGGAGTTGTTGATTTCCTTCAGCCAATCCTTGATGAATATTTAGCGGATTATCCAGAAGTAACACTCCTGCTCCGTGGTGACAGTGGCTTTGCAACACCTGAACTATATAAGCAATGTGAAGAAAATGGCACCAGTTATGTAATCCGACTGAAAGAAAATAGAATTCTTCGTGACAAAGCATCTTTTCTTGTCGATGAGCTTGATGAAATCACGAAAGAGAACAAAGTTGATTATGCTGTTGTCTATGGTGAATTCATGTATCAGGCAGGTCCATGGCCTTATGAAAGACGTGTTGTCTGCAAAGTTGAAAAGCCTGAGAATCAGATGGTTTACATGTATACCTTCATTGTTACAAATATGGATTCATCACCAGAGTACCTTGTTAAATTTTACTGTAAAAGAGGTCTGATGGAAAACTTTATCAAAGAGAGCAAATCCGGCTTTGATTTTACTTCCGTAAGCAGTCATTCAAGAATTGTAAATGCTAACAGACTCCAGGTACATGCACTTGCTTATAACATATTTAATTGGTTTAGACGATTGGCGCTATCTGCAAATATGCTTAAACAGCGTATTGATACCGTCCGTTTAAAACTGCTGAAGATTGCTGCAAAAATAATCCACTCAGCAAGATATATCACATTCAAGCTGTGTAGCAGCTGCCCCTACAAAAATGAGTTTTATGAAACGCTGGCAAATATCAGCAGACTGTATGTACAGCTGGAATAGCAACTATTAACGAACCTTGGCAGCTGAATAACTCCTCTAAAAATTGCCACAGGGATTTTATGCCCTTTTGGCAGATAATTTCAGAGTAGTTACTACTGCCAGAATCAATTTTTGAACTCATGGTACAGTTATTTGGTCGAATACTGATCCATGAATAATTCAGGCCAATTTTTGCAGCGAATTCTTTTATCAGAAGGAGTCCTGCATCGGAGGATAAATCACCTCCGTCAAACTTTATTTTAATCTGTCTATTGCTTTTGAGTGTAAAGGTGTTTAAAATATCCATAAAGAGCTCCTTTGTGTGATTATTAAGACGTTGAATACCTTAATTTTACTACAACTGGATGCTCTTTTTTTATTCACTTTATAGATGAAATGCAATAAATAGCTTAAATGCAGTAACTATGTGGATTTCAGCTACTTTCACAACTGTGTCGTGAATAATTGAGGTTAAATATATTTATGAATAGCTCATGAAACAACCCTGTCTCTTTCCTCACAAAAGTTGATTATAAACAATAAATTTTGTATAATATTATAAAAAAGTTGTGGAATTATCAATAAAAATGTCTATTTTTTCTTATGACATTTTTCATATTGTGAGGTACAGGTTATGACATCGAACGAAACTATCAAATATTCTTTAATCATTGTGGATGATGAATTGAAAATACGCCAGGGACTACAAAATCTTTTTCCCTGGGCAAATTATGGTTATGAAGTCAAAGGAATTTTCGCAAACGGACAGCAGGCTCTCGACTATCTTGAAAAAAACAAAGTCGATGTTGTACTGACTGATATCTGTATGCCCATCATGAATGGTATTGAATTAAACCAGCATATTGATGAAAAATATCCTGACATTCTTGTAATCTTCTTAACAGGATATTCCGATTTTCATTACATGCAGGCCGCCATCCGTCACCATGCTGCTGACTATCTGCTTAAACCGATCAAACATGACGAGCTGTATACAGGCCTTCAAAAAGTCCGGCAAAAACTGGACAAAAAATATCATATCCGTCCTTGCCGCAATGAAGCAGATTCCAACTATTATAGAAAAATCATTGTAGAAGTGGTTCATTACCTCGAAGAAAATTACCGTAACGCTACTCTTAGCGAAGCGGCTGCCCGGGTAAATTTAAGCCCTAACTACCTGTCCAGAATTTTTCGTGAGAAATCTGAATCCGGCTTTTCCGAACTGCTTACACAAATCCGAATGAAAAAAGCTGCTGAACTTTTGTGCGACATTTCCTATAAAGCATATGAGATTGCGTATCAGGTCGGATATGACAATCCCAAAAATTTTTCCAGAGCTTTTAAGCAATATTATTCTGTTTCACCCAAAGAATTTCGCAGCCAAAATGAAAGGATTGATAACAAATGATGCGGCGTTTTTTCTTCACACGATGGAAACAATTTTTTATGATCATGCTGGTTCCAATTCTTGCAATGGCTATAATTGTAGGAGTTTATATGTATTCCGAAAACACAAAATCTTCCATTCGGAAAACTTCAAACTCACTGGAGCTTCTAAATGAAAACTTAAATGGGATCATGAGTGCATCCGCCTACCAGTATGATCTTCTGACCTATAATCCCAGTCTGGTTTTTTCTTTACGAAAACTGCTGTCAGAAGAAACGCTTTCCTACACAGATATTGTTTTTCTCAATACCCTGCAGAGTCTTTTAAGTGCCTCTGCAAGTGCAGGCGACAACTATGTAGATTCTATTTATCTCTATCTTGACGGATACGATTCTTTCCTTTCTTCAAAAGGCGGATTACTTTCTCTTACAACCGCCAAGGACGCCGAATGGTATCAGCACTATAAAAAGCAAAACATACAGGGGATCCATATTGAACCCAGAGAATTTCAGAAATATTCTTTTGATGCCCCTGTTCAATACCTTACCTTATATCGTTCCATGTCCAATACCCAAGGAGTGATCGTCATCAATCTTGATATAGAGAAATTAACTTCTGCTCTAGAGACATCACGCACCAGCGACAATTATATTTTGCTGCTCGACAATGATGGTAACATTTTATGCGGAACTCACGGATATAAGGGACTATTTTCAGAACAGCACCTCCAAAAACTGATTCATGAAACCGACAGTACAAAAGCGCACCGGATTACTTTTGATCAACGAAACTATCTATCGCAAACACTCTATAATTCGGATTACGGCTTTACCCTTCTTTCTCTGCTGCCTACCCAGAGTATATTTACTGATTATATGTCCACATTCCTGCTTCTTCTTGGTGTTGTTTTATCTAACTGTGTCATATCTGTGGTTTTGGCATATGTGGTTACTCAACGCAACTTCCAGCAGATTTCGCATATTATCAATACTTTTAATCAGGCTGAAAAAGGGATTTTGTCTTCCACAACCCCAAAGCAGACCATCAATGATGAATATGATATCATATTAAATAATGTAATCAATGTATTTTTAAATTCCAGCTATTTAAAACTGCAGCTTCACGAAAAACAATATAAACAGGAGCTTGCAGAAATGGCCGCACTGCAGTATCAGATCAATCCACATTTTTTATTTAATACCCTTCAGGCGATCGACTTTGAAGCATTACGCATACAGGGACAGTCTGGTACGATAAACATGATGATCCAGAATCTTTCAGATATTTTGAAATATTCTCTTATGGATCCTCTCACCGTTGTGACACTGAACACAGAAATCGATTATTTAAAAAAATATGTAGATATTCAACATCAGCGTCTTGGAGATAAATTCATTGTATACTATGAAATTGATGAAGATTTACAGGACTTATACGTTCTCCGGCTTATGCTTCAACCACTTGTAGAAAACAGTATCAGCCATGGAGTTGCCACATTAGATTCCACCGGATTTATTAAGGTTCGCATCTATTCAAGAAATGATTTCATCCACTTTACAGTAGTAGACAATGGTATCGGAATGTCCAAAGAAGAAACTCTGGCGCTTAAAAAACGGATTCAAGATGAAAACAGCAAAAATATCGGGCTGCCAAATATCAATCGAAGACTGGTACTCAAATATGGGGCTGAAAGTACCCTCCACATTCTAAGTAAAAAGGGAATGGGAACCGTTATCTCGTTCCACATTCCCCTAGCTTCCATGAAGCTGAAATAGTTATAATTCTATTTTTATACTCTCTCCCGCTGCAATGTTCACGGTTCTTATCTGTTTTCCAAACTTAATACATCTTTTCGTATTTTCTTTAGCCTGTAACGTTACAAAAACAGGCTTTTTCTTTTCCCAAACCAAGGAAATTGTAAGACCGCCTGGAAGGCAGATTCCTTTTATTTCTCCCTGTTCCCATTCATCAGGCAATGCCGGAAGCAAATAAATCTCTTCTCCTTCTGTCTGTACAAGCATTTCTACAATTGCTGCCGTAGCTCCCAAATTTCCATCAATCTGGAAAATTACACCGGAAGGATTCAGTGGATGCGTATCTAAAAGACTGATGCATACGGAATGCTGAAGCAAATGTCGTAAGTAATCCATTGCTTTATTTCCTTTGTGAAGTCTTGCATAATAAGCAATGATCCATGCACAGCTCCATCCCGTATGTCCACCGCCGTTATTTAATCTCCGGGAAAGTGTAACCTCCGCCGCTTTAGCCAGCTCGGGTGTCTTTTCTACCGAAATCTCATGTCCCGGATACAGCGCATACAGTTGAGAAATATGTCGGTGTCCAGGTTCGATTTCTTCGTAATCCTCTCTCCACTCCATAATCTGTCCATGTTTGCCAATCTGAAGCTTCCTGAGCTTCGGAAGGATTTTCTCTGCTTTTTGTGTAACCTCATCTTGTATGCCTAATATTTCTGACATTTTCAGATAATCACCCAATAACTCCCTTAAAATCTCATTATCCATCGTAGAACTTGCTGTTACGCGCCCTTCTGTCCAGTCTTTCATCAGATATGTATTTTCAGGCGATGTAGATGGACAAATCAAAACCTCTCCATCTTTTTCTATTACAAAATCTTCAAAAAACAAAACGGCTTCTTTTACGAGGTCATACACCGAAGCAAGCCAGGCACAGTCTAATGTATATTCATAATGCTTCCATATATGCAGGCATAGCCAAGCTCCCCCCATTACCCAATACGTAGCTGATGGCCAAGAATCCTGCGGTGCACAGTCTCCCCAAAGATCTGTATTGTGGTGTGCGACAAACCCTCTGCATCCATACATTTTATCTGCGACTTCATGCCCACTCTTCTGCATGATCCTAATTAAATCAAAAAGCGGTAAATGACATTCGGAAAGCCCACAAGCTTCTGCCATCCAATAGTTCATCTGTGCGTTTATATTGATTGTATATTTAGAATCCCATTTGGGTTCCATTTTATCATTCCATATTCCCTGCAGATTCGCCGGTAAACTGCCGGGACGACTCGAAGAAATGAGCAGATATCGTGCAAAATTAAAATAAAGCTCTACTAATCCATTATCGCGTTCTGCTCTCTTTACTTTTTCCAGCCGAACATCCGTAGGTTCTGTATTTTCCCCTGAAGAGATATGAACAGACACTCTGTCATACAGATTTTTATAATCTTTGATATGTTCTGCACGAAGCGCCTGATATCCTTTTTCTTTTGCTGCTTCAAGCTGTTCTAATGTCTTTTCAATATAATTTTCTCCATGATAATAGGTTGTTCCTGCCGCAATATAAATCGTTGCTTCATCCGCATTATTCACCAAAATATGCTCTCCTGCCACCCGTACATTTCCGCCCGCAGCCGTTACGCTGATAGCTCCGCAATAACGGACACCGCCTTCTCCCTGGCTTCCACGGATCATCACTGTATTTTCTCCGGTTTTTCCAGACCACTCCAAAAAGCGGCCTCTCTCAAGCAAACAGGAAAAAGAAAGCTTTCCTTTTTTCTCAGACGTCAAGTTCACTGCAATCACCTGCGCCGGATAGGAAGCAAAAGATTCTCTCTGATAGCGGATCCCATTTTGTACAAATGACACTTGATGAATCGCCTGCTCCAGCAAAAGCGCTCTTGTACATTCTGATACCGGCGCCTCTTCTTTGCGTGGAAAATCCAGCATTTTACTATACGTATCTGCTTTAAACCGATCAGGAAAAAAAACACCTTCTGTCCTCATATCTATATGCAGCCACCCTAAAGGCTGATAAACTCTCATACTTCGCGGCGTAGCGCAAAAATTATATTTTAAAATTTCTTCTGCTTCCGAAATATGCCCGTCCAGAATCAGATTTTGTACTTCTTTCATATGTTTTCCGGCATCTGGATTGATCCTGTTGATCGGACCCCCATACCAGATACTGTCTTCATTCAACTGCATAAGCTCATGATCTGGATAACCATAAATCATTGCTCCCAGCCGTCCTGTCCCTATCGGAAGGGCATCTTCCCATCTTTCTGCAGGCTGTTTATACCACAATTTCTGGTTATTTAAAATACCGTCTCCATCCTGATTACTCACACCCATTCCATTTTCCTCCTTCTCCACCTGCAAAATACAATTATTCAAAATGTATAAAATCAATATCCGCCCAACCTGTACTTTTTTTATTTTCTGCATTTTGTGCTGCCAGAACCAGCTTCATCCCTGTCCATGTACACGCCTGCGCTTCAAATATTCTCTGGTCTCCCAGTACAGTATAATTCTTTCCATCTTCGGAATATTCATATGTATATACCGCATTCTTCTGCATTTTGATACGAATCCATAAAGTGTTGCATTTCCAAGGAAGTTTCATTAATACCTTCTCTTCTGCTTTTCCTTTTCCCGTAATTTCTGTTACATTTCCTTCATTTAATACAACAAAATATTCTTCACCTGCTTTTTGCAATGCCAAATATGTATATTTATGTCCCAACATTCCAAACACAATCTGGTCTCCATCTTCTTTTCCCTGTAATTCCAGTCGGACTGTTGCGTCAAAGCTTTCCGCCTGCGGAATTTGTGTAAGTGCATTCGGTGCGTACCACAAAAGATTTTTTTTACGAGCCGGATTATCTTTTACATATAATCGCAGACAACTTTCTTTTTCTGTCAGACTATACCATTCACTCCGTGGATTTGCCTGCCACTGCCATTGAAGACCCAGTTTTTTTTCTTCAAATTCATCATCCGTCAAAATCTGCATCTTTTCTTTACATTTCGGTAATGGATTTGACCATGTTTCCACCGGTTCACCGATCCCATCACCATTTTGTTCCAGTCCGATAAAGGGCCAATCGTTTTCCCATACAAGAGGCTGAAGATGCAAAATCCTTCCATAAGCTCCCCGATCTTGAAAATGGAGAAAAACTCCCTGAGATTCGTTTAGCTCTACAAAACCACCCTGATGTGGTCCATTAATTTCTGTATTCCCCTGATGCATGACAATTCTCGATTCATATGGACCGTAAATATTTCTGGAACGCAGTACCGTCTGCCAACCCTGCTGCACACCTCCCGCCGGAGCAAAAATATAATAGTATCCATTTCTTTTATACAACTTAGGACCTTCTATCGTCGGATTCTGAAGGCTTCCATCATATACCATAACGGGATCTGATAAAATTCGGGATGCATCCTGAGATATTTCACAAATACTGATACGGTGTTTGATCCCACATCGGCTTTTTGCATATGCAAAAGCCATATATGTTTTTCCATCGTCATCCCAAAGCGGACATGGATCAATCCATCCGCACGCAGTGTGTAAACAATGAAGCTCCCATTTCCCATACGGATCTGTAGCTGTTGCAACAAAAATCCCCTCATCCGGCAACGGCACAAAAACATAAAATTTTCCATCATGCTTTCGGATTGACGGTGCCCAGCATCCACATCCGTGTGCCGGCTGGTCATACCGTTTCAAGGGCAGATGTTTCATACAATAATTGATCAATTCCCAATGCACCAGATCTCGGGAATGAAGTAATGGAACACCGGGCAGATACGTAAAACTGGATGCCACCATATAAAATTCATTTCCATCTCTTATTACATCCGGATCGCTATAATCCGCATGGATAATTGGATTTTTATAGAAACCCTGTTCTTTCTGTAACACCTTGTCTGTATTTTTCTCTACTCTCATCTTCGCAATTTCCTTTCTGCCGTTCGCTCTGTTGTTTGTAAATTACATACTCCTTACCTCTGCATAAAAAGCCCTTTTACGTCCTTCAATCCATGCATTATCTGTAATCCGAACAACATCTAACAAATAAATATCTTCCGAAGAACTACCCACCTGAATTTCCACTTCTCCTTTTTCTATTTTCCACTTCATTTCCCGATCTAAAAATGCCATCTGGCTGGCCTTCAAAGTAAATTCTACGCTTTTTTCCTGACCGGCTTTTAGCGGCAGACGGATAAACCCTGCAAGCTCTTTTATCGGTCTGACAACCGAAGCTTTTTTGTCATGAATATATAATTGAACGACTTCCTCCCCGTCTTGATTTCCTGTATTTTTTATTGTAACCTGAACTTTCACACTTTCATCCGGATTTATTTCCTTTGTATCTAACTTCAGGTTTGAATAGGAAAATGTTGTATACGAAAGTCCATACCCAAAGAAATACCGTGGTTCGTGAGACATATTTACATAATTTTTAAATCCGATGCTATTTCCCTGATGCCATGCAGATCCGTTGATATGGTTATAATATATCGGAATCTGACCTGCGCTTCTTGCTACGCATACCGGCAATTTACCACCCGGATTATAAGCACCTGTCAATACTTTCACTACAGCTTCTGCGCCCGTTTCTGCCGGACTCCATGCCTCCAGGATTGCATCCAGATATTGTTCAGCAATATCACTGGATATCGGTCTTCCATCAAAATGTACCCCTATCAGCGGTTTGCCAAGTTCGGCTGCACAACGGATAAATTCATCCTGGCATACAGGAAGATTAATATCTGTACTGTCTACCCCTTCTCCCATAGATGCAATCGAACAGGAACCATGCTTTCCTCCTAATGTCAAAACAACTGCGTCTGCATTCTTGACTGTTTCAAGCGCCTCTGCTATATGAGAACAATCGTTTCCGGCTATCGGATATCCATAAGAATACAGAATTTCTACTTCTGGCAGTTCTGCACGCAATTCTTCCAGTAAACTTCTACACCCTGGTTTCTGAAGCCGTAAGATCACATCAAACTCCTCTGTTTCATCACTTTGAATCTGTGTCCCCGGTATCAGTGTCACTTCTTTATTCGCGATACTTCCTGCCTCTAATCCTGCGATTGAATTTGCTTTTGCCAAAACTGCTTCTGCCATACTTAAATGCGTATAACCCCCGAAAAAAATCCTCGCATTTTTCGCCTGTGCGCCAATAACAGCAATTTTCTTTATTTTTCCCTCTTTTATAGATCTGTCAAGTGGAAGAACTCCATTATTTTTTAAAAGTACCATGGATTCCAAAGCCGATTGTAACGATACGTTTCTGTCCTCTTTATTATAAAATACGGATTTTAACTTTTCACCTTCCAAGCCAAAAGGATGCTCAAACAGACCCATCCTGAATTTTGCTTCCAGGACACGTAAAACCGCCTGATTCAAGATAGAAATATCTGCCTTCCCGGTACGAAACCACTCTTTTAACTCATCATTAAATGCAATCCGGTTCTGTAACTCTACGTCCATTCCGGCTTCCATACACATAAGACCGGCCTCTGTTACAGATTCTCCCACATCCTGTATTGTATGCACATTCCTTACTGCACTGTAATCGGCAACGCATACCCCCTCGAATCCCATTTCTTTTCGCAAAAGGTCTGTCAAAAGTTTTTTGGAAGAGGATGCCGGTTCTCCATTGATTGCGCAATAACAGGGCATGATTCCCCGAAGCTTTGCTTCCGTAATTGCTGCTTGAAACGGTTTCCCATATACTTCATCTAAAAGGCGTTCTGGCGTATCACTATTCGCACCGTGAATTCCCCCTTGGGAATTATGAAATCCCAAAAAATGTTTTGCCGTTGACTCGGCATGTCTTCCTGCGACTTCATTCTCCTGAACACCTTTCGTATACGCTGTTCCGAGCATTGCCGTAAGAGTCGGATCTTCCCCATATGTCTCTCCCTGACGTCCCATTCTGGAATCCCTTGAAATATCAAGCAGCGGGGCAAGCACTCTCGTAAATCCACATGCCAGTTCCTGTCTGCTTACACACTTTCCAATCTTTTCTTCTAATTCTGGATTCCAAGATGCGCCTCTTGCAATTCCCGCCGGAAAACTCGTGGAATCTTGAATAAACGGACCGCATAAACCTTCCATATGAAAACTTGCAGGAATATGATGTTCACTATTTGCCATCACTTTTTCCTGAATTTTTCTCTGCCATTGGATTACCTTTTCCAGACTTTTTATTTCACGTACGTCTAAGGTACTGACTTCTCCTATTCCATAAGTCATTTCCCCTTCCAGTTCTTCCCAATTTCCTTTAAATGGAAACAAACAATTCACCTGTCCCATTTTTTCTTCCAGACTCATTTTAGACAGAAGATCTTCAGCTCTTTCTTTTGGTGATAAACCTGCATCAAGATATTTTTCCATCTTCTTCGCTCCCATCCATCATACATTTCAACATATTTTTCTAAGTTACTTTGTTTGTGTTCTGATTGTGTCTGTCAATTTTGCACATGCCAATGTCAGACTATGTGGCACATCCTTCACTTCTTTCTCTCCATTTTCATATGCCTGTGCAAATGCTTTGATCTCATAGATAAAACCATTCTCATTTGAATCTTCTATTTTTTCTATGACTGTTCCATTGATATCTTTCAGGAACACTTCTTTTCCTTTCCAGATACATGGAAGTTCGATCACGCCCTCTGTTCCATAAATACAGGTGGCATATCCCGCACTTGCATTGATTCCATAGGCTGCCTGCGCAATATATTCTCCATCAAATCCAAAAACAGCCGTTCCTACTTCATCTACTCCGGTCTCGCCAAAATACTGTTCTGCATTTACTCTGACCGGAAATTCACCCGTTACGAAAAGAATCAGGGAAAGTACATAAATCCCTACGTCATATAATCCGCCCCCGCCAAGCTGACGCGAAAAAAATCTGTTATCTTTGTCATATTCTGCCTGAAATGCAAAGCTTGATCTCACAAATTTTAACTTGCCTATTGCACCATCTTCTATCCATTTTTTCATACGCTTAATACAAGGCAGGCTTAATATCCAGATTGCCTCCATCAATAAAATGTGTTTTTCTTCCGCTAACTGAACTAATTCTCTCGCCTGCTCTTCCGTCACGCAAAAAGGTTTTTCACACAAAATCGCCTTCCCTGCTTCCAGACATTTTTTCACCAGATCATAATGCAATGAATTTATGACCGCTATATAAATTGCATCAATATCCTCCCGCTTCAGTATTTCCTCATAAGAACAGATTCTTTCAATACCAAATTCGTCCGCAAACATTCTTGCCCGTTTCTCATTTGTGGATGCTACTGCAACCAGCTCTACCCCATCCACTTTACCGCATGCATCCGCAAATTTTCTTGCTATTTTCCCTGGTCCCATTAATCCAAATCTCGTGATGGTCTCCTCTCTTTTCTTAGCCTTTCAATCCACTTGTTGCGATTCCCTGAACAAAATACTTCTGTCCCATAAAGTAAAGTACAATTAACGGCAATACAGATACCACAGACATTGCCATAATCTCGTTCCACTGAATGTTGGCATCTGCGTCAATCGCCGTGCGCAGTGCGAGTGAAATAGGATATTTATTTACACTGTTGATGTAAATCAGCGAATTAAAGAAATCGTTATATGTCCACAAAAACTGGAATAATCCTGCTGAAAAAAGAGCCGGTTTCATCAACGGCAGAAGAATCGTTGAAAATGTTTTAAAACTTCCGCAGCCATCAATATACGCAGCCTCATCCAATTCTCTGGGGATTCCGCGAATAAACTGAATCAACATATATACGAAAAACGCATTACATGCCAGCAATGCCGGCACATAAAACGGCAAATATGTGTCTAACCATCCCAGGCTGTTATACAACGTATATCTCGGAATGATAACTACAGTGCTTGGAAGCATCAGAGTCGCAATTAAAACACCGAGAAGAATTTTTTTGCCCGGAAAACGGAATCTGGAAAATCCATATGCAACAATTGCAGATGATAATACCGTGAATAACGTAGTAGGAACAACGAGAATAATCGTATTCAAAAAATATGTGCCATATGTATACTGCCCTGTTCCCTTCCAACCTTCAATAAATGAATCCAGACTGAAAGATTTTGGCAAAAGTTTCACGGAACCGAATATTTCACTATTTGTTTTAAATGATGCCATGATCATCCAAAGCAACGGATAAACCATTATAATTCCTACAAGTACAATTAAAATATATATAATAACCTTATTAATCTTTTTCTTCTTCATATTCCTGCTCTCCTTAAAAATCGCCGCCATCTTCATAATATACTCTTCCAGATGAAAAACGGAAAAGAAGTAATGTCACAACCAGGATCATCGCAAAAATAACCCATGATACCGCACTTGCATATCCCATTTTAAAATATTTAAATGCTTCATTATAAAGTTTCATTCCCAGTACATAGGTTCCATTATTAGGCCCTCCATTTGTCACAACAAATGCGGATGTAAAGTTCTGCAATGCCGTAATCGTCTGCATGATTACATTAAAAAATAAAATCGGTGATATCTGTGGCAGCGTAATATAGAAAAAGCTTTTAACCTTTCCCGCTCCATCCAAAGATGCGGATTCATATAAATCTGCCGGAACCTGTTTCAAGGCTGCCAAAAACATAACCATAGATGACCCAAACATCCAGATTTCCAACAGACAAATCGTCACCATTGCCGTTGATTCTGTTCCGAGCCATTGCACTGTTGGAAGTCCCAGCGTATTCAGTATACTGTTAATTGCCCCGTCACTCATGAATAAAAGTTTCCAGAGAATTGCTACTGCAACACTTCCACTGAACAATGACGGAATATAATATATTGTTCTTATCAGTCCGATCCCCTTCATGTTTTTATTAAGAAGCAGTGCAATAAACAGCGCCATAATAATTTTTCCCGGCACTGTAAAAAGCGTATATATAATCGTAACCTGCAATGATTTGAAAAATTCCGGATCTTTGGTAAACAGCTTGATATAGTTTCCCAACCCTATAAATTCAGGGCTGTTAAAAAACTGGTAATCTGTAAATGAATAGTAAAATGAAGTTACAAATGGATAAATCTGCAATACTAACAAACCTACTAACCAAGGGGCAATATATATCAGTCCCATATAATCTCTTTTTTTATATTTTTTTGTTTTTGCAGGAACTTGCCTGCCGTTTTCCTGATTTCGTATTTTCATAACCGGAAATCTCCTCTAATATATCCATTAAAAAAGCTGTTACAAAACATCAGCCAATTTGCCTCATTTTATAACAGCTTTTTACATTACTTGCTTTCAAGAATACTGTTGATAGATGCTACTCCATTGGCACAAGCTTCCTCTGGTGTACTCTCACCATAGATTACACTTTCAATCATTGTCTTAAATACTGCCTCAACTTCTGCATCTGTTGTAAGTCCCAGCTCATTCACACCATTTTTGTCTGACATAAGCTCTATCGAGGTAATTACAAGTTCATCAATCAGGCTCTGTTCTTCGCAGATTTTCCGCGCATTTTCTGTAGGTGGTACAGAACGAAGATCTTTCAGTGTTACCGCTGCTTCTTCATTGTTAAAGAAATAATTTAAAAAGTCCACTGCCTCTTCAACATGTTCACTGCTTTTATTTACACACATCAACTGCGGCGGATCAAGACTATAGCCATCATTCAACTGTTTAGATGAGTCTGCCTGAACCGGCATATTAACAACTGTATATTCCGCACTTTCATTTGCGCTGGCAAAGTTATTTATCTGTGAAGAGTTCGTAAGTGCACATACGATTTCTCCATTTACCCATTTTGAATTTGTCTGTGGAGCGCCTTCAAATGTTGCTGTCTCGCCTGCTGCCTGAACAGTCTTTGTAGAATACAGATTACTGATATACTGTAAAATTTCTGTAATCTGTTTGTCTGTCAGATTAATTTTCAGTTCTTCATCATTGATGAAAGATTTTCCTGTAAGTTGCATAGCATATGGACGGAATACATGTGTTAACAAATATGCTGTGTCTACATTCAGGAAATAGCAGTCACTGTTATACTCCTGTACCTGTTTTCCCATTTCAAGAAGCTTTTCCCAGGTTACATCTGTAAAATCCAATCCGATCTCATCTGCCAGTGTTTTGTTCACTACCAGTGCCAAAGTAGCAACACCCGTCGGAATCCCAAGAAGTTCATCCTCATTGTAAATTCCTTTTTTCAGTAATTCTTCTGAAAAACCAGATAAATCCATCTTATCTGTATACTCATTAAAATCAATAAAGAAATCGCCTTGTTTTACATAACTTGGCATCCATCCGGGTCCCATCTGAATAATATCCGCCGCTGTTTTTCCTGCAAGTGCCGTAGATAATTTTTCCTGATATCCATCGTCGCCACTGTACTCTGCTTCAATCGTAACATTCGGATGTTCTTTTTCATATGCTTCGATTACTTTTAAAGTTGCTTCATTTCGCTCGTCTCCGCCCCACCAACTGAAACGCAAAGTAACCTGCTCGTCTCCTCCGGAACTGCTCTTCTTATCCGAACCGCCTGAGCATCCGGCTACAAGCCCTGTAACCATCATCGCTACTAATGTTACCGAAAGAATTTTTTTTACTTTTCTTCTCATTTTCCTGCCTCCCTTGTTTTCTCTCTGTTTCTGATTAATATTTTATTATAGTAAAGTAACAATTCAAACAACCTGAATTATCATCTTTCTTCATTTTTTATCCCCCTCATCCAAAAGGTATCATTTTTTATTGTCCTTCCCATATAGAATCCCCCTGTACGTCCTGACATGATATTTTTATTCTACACAATACAAGGAGGATGTGTATCATTTTGAACACATCCTCCTTACATTACACCTGTTTATTCTCTGTTTTTCCTATCGAGCTAATCCCTGAGTGATCTTTTCACACACCCCTTAACTTCGCATTTGGAATGTTCCTCTTCACAATTTCCAGCGCCTGTTCCATAATCTCTTTTGTATACCCCTTCATTCCGGGGCAGATCAAATCTCCGGAATCTACAAAGCTCTGCAGATAATATTGTTTTGCCCCCTTGATCCATCGCCCGATAGCAGCAAAATCTTCCCTTTTATGGAACTGCCGCACAACCGTGGTGCGAAATTCATAGGGAACATCCCCAGACATCAGAAAATCCACACTCTGAAAAATATTGGACATATCATATTCTTCAATTCCAATAGTCATACCATACTTATCCGGAGCATTTTTGATATCCATTGCTACATAGTCCACAAGCCCCTGTTCCACCAGCCGTCTCAGACGCAATACATTGCTGCCGTTGGTATCCAGCTTGACCTGATAACCGAGCTCTTTCACTTTCCGGATAAACTCTTCGATATCCGGCTGAAGCAGAGGCTCGCCTCCGGTAATGCACACACCATCCAGAATCCCCTGCCGTTTCGCAAGGAATGAAAACACTTCCTCCTCGGAAATTGCTGCCGCCGCATCTACATGTGTCACCAGAGAAGCATTATGACAGAACGGACAGCGGAAATTACATCTCGCCGTAAAAATCGTACACGCCACTTTTTCCGGATAATCTAACAGTGTCATTTTCTGAATTCCATGAATCTCCATCGCCGTTTCCCCCTCATGCCTGTCACTTTACTCTACATATTTCTGGATTTTTCCGCACACACACGCATTGCCTCGATAATAGCACTTCGAAAACCGCGCTCTTCCAGTACCTGCACTGCTTCGATCGTTGTTCCCGCAGGAGAACATACCATGTCTTTGAGTTCACCCGGATGTTTTCCGGTCTCCAGGATCATCTTGGCGCTTCCCATCACGGCCTGAGCGGCAAACTTATACGCCTGAGGTCTTGGCATTCCATCTGCCACTGCCGCATCTGCCATTGCTTCGATCATCATAAATACATATGCCGGAGAACTTCCGCTTGCAGACACAACTGCATCGATCAGATGCTCTGATACGACTTCTACCTCTCCGAAAGAGCGCAGGATTGTCAGCACTTTTTCCAACTCTTCTTTTGTAACCAGAGCATTTGCACACGCTGCCGTCATCCCTGCACCGACCATTGCCGGTGTATTCGGCATGGTGCGCACGATCTTGACATCTTTTCCAAACTGCCCCTGCAGCCATTCCAGAGTTTTTCCCGGAGCAAGGGTGACAATTACCTGCTCATCCGTGATCTCATCTCTGATCTGTGCGATCGTCTGTTCATAATACTGAGGTTTTACAGAAAGAACCACGATCTCTGCCTTTGCCGCCTCCCTGTTGTCATCTGTCACACAGATTCCATAAAGAGAATGTACCTTTTCCCTCCCTGCTTCCAAAATATCCGAACCGATGATCTCTTCCGGTTTTAATACCCCGTTTTTAATAATGCCCCCCATAATGGCGCCTGCCATATTTCCTGTTCCGATAAATCCTAATTTCATCCTGCTTCTCCCTGTCCTTTCTATGCTATTGTCCAAGTTCTTCTTTCCTTCATTTTACGGTAAACGCTTTTTCTTCCTCCAACGGTATCTCCTTTGTATCGATCCATTCGATGGAAATAAACTGATTCTGATTCAATCCCACCAGAAGTTTATTGATCAGAGCTTCCCGTCCCTGTACTTCCATGGTCACTGTTCCGTCCCATTCATTTCTCGCCCATCCGGTCAGTCCCAGAGACAATGCAAGATATTTTGCAGTATAACGAAATCCTACGCCCTGAACCTTTCCATGAACGACAAAATGTTTTCTCACTTCCGACATTTCATCACCACTTTCTGCTGTTTCTGTGTCCAACTTATCACACCGTATCACCCCTGTCAATATTTCAGACTGAAACAATAAACCTCTATGTTTAAAACTGTGCTATAATAAAAAAATATAAAAACATTTTTTCAGAAAGGAGTCAACCTGATGGATCCATATCTCTGCTCCCTGATCGACCAACTGGAACAGGAACATACCCTCAGCGCTTCCCAATGGATACAGCTGCTGAACGGACGCACACCGGAACTTGCCGCATATCTCTTTGAAAAATCACGCCGTGCACAGATCCGGTTCTACGGGCATACGGTCTACATCCGTGGACTGATTGAATTTACCAATTACTGCAAAAATAATTGTTATTACTGCGGGATCCGCAGCGGCAACACACATGCACATCGCTATCGGCTGACAAAAGAGGATATCCTCGCCTGCTGTGCGGATGGGTACAAACTTGGATTTCGTACCTTTGTCCTGCAAGGCGGAGAAGATCCATGGTATACAACGGATCGATTATCCGACCTGGTCCACACAATCCGCACCATGTACCCGGACTGTGCCATCACACTTTCTACCGGAGAAGCAACTAAGGCAGAATATCAGCAGCTTTTTGATGCAGGCGCTGACCGTTTCCTTCTGCGCCATGAGACCCACAATGCAGACCACTACCAACAGCTGCATCCGCCGCGTCTATTGGCATCCCACAGACAGCAATGTCTCTGGGACCTGAAAGAAATCGGCTATCAGGTGGGAACCGGCTTTATGGTAGGCTCTCCCGGTCAGACAAGTAAACATCTGGCTGAAGATCTGTTATTTCTCAAAGAATTAAATCCTCAAATGGTGGGGATCGGTCCTTTTATCCCGCACCATGATACACCGTTCGCTGCACAAAAAGCGGGGACTCTGGAGCTGACCTTGTTTCTTCTGGGACTCATTCGCCTGATGCTTCCAAAAGTACTGCTCCCGGCAACCACTGCCCTTGGAACCATTGCCCCCAACGGACGGGAACTTGGTATTTTATCCGGGGCCAACGTGGTCATGCCAAACCTCTCCCCAAAACAGGTACGAGGCGATTATCTGCTCTATGACAATAAGATCAGTACCGATGCAGAAGCAGCCGAATGCCGTGCAGAGCTGGAGCAGCGTATGCAGTCCATCGGCTATCAGGTAATCACTGACCGGGGAGATTCTTTAAACATCACCCCTTAACAACTTTCTTTTTTTATTTTACAATTGGAGGAATGACTTATGTATGATGTATATTCAAAACATGCGGATGATTTTATCAATCACGAAGAGATTTTAGAAACGCTTGCCTATGCGGATGAGAACAAAGCCAATGAAGCGCTCATTGATTCAATCCTGGAAAAAGCACGTCTGAGAAAAGGACTTTCTCACAGAGAAGCGTCCGTTCTTCTTGCCTGCCAGATGGAAGAAAAAAATCAGGAAATCTACAAACTGGCAGAGCAGATCAAAAAGGATTTCTACGGGAACCGGATCGTCATGTTCGCACCGCTCTATCTGTCCAACTACTGCGTAAACGGCTGTACATACTGCCCGTATCATCTGAAAAACAAACATATCGCAAGAAAACAGCTGACCCAGGAGGAAATCCGCAAAGAAGTCATTGCACTGCAGGATATGGGGCATAAACGTCTGGCGCTGGAAGCCGGAGAAGATCCCGTACGCAACACGATGGAGTACTATCTGGACAGCATCAACACCATTTACAGCATCAAACACAAAAACGGCGCCATCCGACGAGTGAACATCAATATCGCAGCAACCACTGTGGACAATTATCGTCTGCTCAAAGAAGCCGGGATCGGCACCTATATCCTGTTTCAGGAGACGTATCACAAGGAGAGTTATCTGACCCTCCATCCGACCGGACCGAAACATGACTACAATTATCATACCGAAGCAATGGACCGCGCCATGGAAGGCGGTGTTGATGATGTGGGAATCGGAGTTTTATTCGGACTGGACAAATACCGCTATGAATTTGCAGGACTTCTGATGCACGCAGAGCATCTGGAAGCTGCTTTCGGCGTTGGTCCGCACACGATCAGCGTACCGAGGCTTCGTCATGCGGACGATATCAATGCCGATGAATTTGACAACGGTATTGATGATGATACCTTTGCAAAGATCGTGGCATGTATCCGCATTGCCGTTCCTTACACCGGTATGATCATCTCCACCCGAGAAAGTCAGAAATGCAGAGAACGGGTTCTGCACCTTGGCGTCTCCCAGATCAGCGGAGGCTCCCGTACCAGCGTTGGCGGTTACTGCGAGCCGGAGCCGGATGACGCAAAATCTGAACAGTTTGACGTCAGTGATACCAGGACGCTGGATGAAGTCGTGCGCTGGCTGATGGAGATGGATTACATTCCAAGTTTTTGTACTGCCTGCTATCGGGAAGGCCGCACCGGAGACCGCTTCATGTCTCTTTGCAAGAGCGGTCAGATCCAGAACTGCTGCCATCCAAATGCACTGATGACACTCAAGGAATACCTGATGGACTATGCTTCACCGGAGACAAAAGCCATCGGAAACCGTCTCATTGCGAAAGAAGTCGGAAACGTCCCAAATGAAAAAGCTCGTGCTGTGGTTCTGGAGAATCTTCGCCTGATCGAACAGAACAATCGCCGGGATTTCCGTTTCTAACAGAAAGGAGCATCTTTATGACACTCAACCAGACCCCTTCTGCCGAACGTATCCACATCGGGATCTTCGGAAAAAGAAATGCCGGAAAATCCAGTCTGATCAATGCCCTCGCCGGACAGCCGGTATCCATTGTTTCAGATTTTAAGGGAACCACCACAGATCCGGTCAAAAAAGCAATGGAGCTCCTTCCTCTGGGGCCTGTTGTTCTGACCGATACTCCGGGACTGGATGATACCGGAGAACTCGGAACCCTGCGTATCGAAAAAACACAACAGATTTTAAATACCACAGATATTGCGCTGCTTGTCATTGACGGGCAGCTTGGCATAACTGAAGAAGATACCCGGATCTTACAGCAAATCCGCCAAAAACAGATTCCTTTTGTGATCGCTGTCAATAAAATGGATCTTACCATAGCTTCTCCTGTTCTTCCGGATGAAATTTCCCGGGAGCAGATCCTGTATGTCAGCGCTGCCGCGGGAACACACATCCACGAACTAAAAGAACTGCTTGCAAAACAGCTCGGACAGACACCAAAAACCCGAAAAATCGTGGGAGATCTCATCCATCCCGGAGACTTTGTCGTGCTGGTCATTCCCATTGACAAAGCTGCTCCGAAAGGTCGCCTGATCCTGCCTCAGCAGCAGACCATCCGGGATATTCTCGATCACGGAGCAACCGCAATTGCAGTGAGAGACAGTGAGCTTTCAGAAACGCTTAAAAACCTTGGAAGAACACCGGCTCTTGTCATCACAGACAGTCAGGTCTTTGATGCCGTCGCCAAAGTCGTACCAAGAGAAATACCGTTGACTTCTTTTTCGATTTTATTTGCCAGATACAAAGGAAATTTAGAACTTGCCGCCCATGGTGCACAGACCCTGAAAACATTAAAAGACGGGGATCATGTACTGATCTGCGAAGGCTGCACCCATCATCGGCAGTGCGAAGACATCGGAACTGTCAAACTGCCCAGGATGCTGAAACAGTTTACACAGAAAGATTTGCAGTTTACATTTACAAGCGGAACGGATTTTCCGTCAGATCTGTCTCCTTATCAGGTAATCATCCACTGCGGGGGATGCACGCTGACAGAAAAAGAAATGCAGTATCGATTAGATTGCGCCAGAGAACAGGGCATTCCAATTACGAATTATGGAATTGCCATTGCGTATATGCGGGGGATTTTAGAGAGAAGTATGGAGTTATTTTAAAAAACAGGGGCAATCTGCCCCTGAATAAACTTAAAGTCAGTTTTGTGTAAAATTCAATATTTGCTCATTTATAGGTATACAATTTATTTTTCCAATTTGTCAATTAAGTAAATTTCTAATGTCGGCTTATCCGTTGGTGTACTATGGAAATAAGAAAATTTGATTTTCTCACCAACCATTGAGGAATCAATTTTATACTCACCTGCAGGACCTGTGAGAATTAAAGTAACCTCATCGTATAAAAATCGATTATTTGTATCATCTACTTGTACTATGGCTTCTTTTTTATCAGAATGGTATTCCAACAAAGTACCTGTATCTGATAAAAGATGAGCATCTGACATTTGTGATATGTCTCTATTTGGGGATGTTTCTTTATTTTCTTTACTCAATATCGAAGCTCCTATTATGATTGATAAAAATCCAAAAAATAATAGCGGTAATAATTTTTTCATAGAACGCCTTCCTTGAAAATAAAAAAATAAGAGTTTTCTAATATCCATCTTTTATTCCATATTATTCGATAATTAAAATAAAAACAAGTCTTGTTATTTTGAAATAAACAAAAATCCCTGATGATATATGGATTAATTATTATATAGAATGCAAAAAACGCGGATTACCTTTGGCTATTCGGAGGTTTTTTTGATTCAAAAGGAACATTTTATTTCCGGAAGTTCTGCTTATGCAAATCATGCAGGTAAAAATACAGATTGCGTATAACAAAAAAGACCCGGTCAGGAGCATATCACTGCGCCATAGGTGAATCTGCTCTCTTGACCGGATTTTTCAGTTTTTATCCATGTTTTTTCTTTTTTCTGTATATCACTGCTCCAAGAGCTGCAATTCCTGCCACAAACAAAGCCGCAGCATATGGAATATAATTGATATCATCTCCTGTCTGAATCGGTTTTGTTTTGTCTATATGTTTCCCATTATCCTGACCAGCAGCCGACGTACTGTTCTGTTCCTGACTTCCATTTTCATCACTATTTGCTTCCGGATCCTCTGTTTGCGGATTTTCCACTTCCGAATCTCCTGATTCAGCTTTTTCAAAAATAGCCTCTGTAACGCCTGATGATACTGCTGTAATCTTATCATAAATGATCGTTCCTGTTACCATACCATCGTCTCCGATTGCATCTGTTCCGGGAATTGCATTTACCCACAGTCCAAAGGATGTAATGCTTGTCTTATCCTGTGCAAGTCCTCCTGCCGGATTTCCCTGCGTATCTCTCTCTACAAAATCTGTAAATGGTATTGTCACTTTGATTGGAACAGTGCCATCATTTTCCGCATAAGCCTCATATTCGTTCAAATATGTTTCATATACCTTACCATTTGCCGTCAGCTGGATAACTACTTTCTGATGTTTTCCATCCGGTATTGTATAGAATTGAAGTGCATCACAGTCAGACCAGTTAACTTCCTTTGAAATCGTAGCTCCCGCCCATCCGTTCGATGTCTCATTATATACAAACTTCATCGCATACTTGCCGTCAAATACCTGTCCTTTTTCTGCTGTCAAAGCCAGATTAATGGTGCATCCGGTATCTTTATTCACTGCCCAGTAATTTGTAAGCATACTGTCCACACCATAGTAATTTTCAAATCCATCAATTTCATATGGATCTTCTTCTGGTATCGCAATATTATAGAGTACACCTATAGATGCGATCACTTGTCCGTCTGCTGTCAGTTCAAGCGTACCTTCTGCAGACTCACCCAGGCTCTTTAATGTTTCTGCTGTCAACTGAGCCACTGCTGTACCATCTTTCAGTTCTGCAGTAATCGTCTGCTCTGTCTCTCCTTTTAATACAAACGCAATCTGCGAATTTTCTGAACTGCCATTTACCTGTGCAGTAAGCTGCGTTGGCTCCAGTATACGACTTCCCGCCACAGGAGCCGTGATATAACCGTATACTCCTTTTGCCGGTGACTGAACCTCAGGTGCATTAATATTGGCAAGAATATTTTTCTGATCCGATGCAAAAATTGAACGATTATCATTAAAAAAGCTTATAAACCCATCGAGTGTTTCGTGACCATGCAGTGTTCCGTCATTGTTCACGGAATCTACATATGGTGTATAATACCCGTCCTTTTTTCCAAAATTTGCCCAAAGAAGAAAATAAGATGCATTACTTTCTGACACTACATCCAGCACCATATTATACCAATTAAGATTTTTGTTTCCTGTCTCGTGAAGAACTGTCTGATTATGTCCGGGATCCGCACTGCTGCATGCAAGTCCTGTTTCTGTCACTGCCATAAGCTTTCCATGTTCATCAGCAAAATTTTGTACTATTTCAAGCTGCTTCCTTAAATTTCCAAACCACACCTCTTCTTTATCATCCACGGGATCCATATCATACATATCGAACCCGATTACATCCACATATTCATCGCCGGGATAACGGATTCCATACTCTTCTTCTGAAACCGCCTCACTCCCCGGTCCGTACAGATAAAGAAAATTGTGTACCTCTTTTTTATCTCTGAGATATTCTACTGTATATTTATATACGCTCTTATATGTTTCTGCATCACAAAACGCAGCGCCCCACCAGAACCAGCTGCCCGTTGCCTCATGAAACGGTCGAAACATTACCGGTCCATCTACACGGCCCGCAAAATCAGCGATCATATCAAGATATGCATTAAATATTTCATTATATTTTCCTCCCGGAAGAATCTGGTTCATTGTATCTCCAGTCAGTGTGTTCGGCGTATATACAGAAAAATCATATTTTGCATAGGAAGGATCTGTCTGCGGATCATAATTTGGATTTTCTTTTACCAGAGAAAAGTTTGGTGTATGAGAGGACAGTGTAATGACTGATCCATTGGCAATGTTGTAATTTGCAAGCTTAGCCGCAGCCTCCACGTTGGCTTCTTCTATTGATTGCCCCTGTGTATCTACCGCCTCAAATCCCGGTTTTCCCGCCATCTCACTGTTGTACTTTTCAGCACTGTATTCGTTTCCTGTAACCGATAACGTATCCATACCTACAATTCCTGCATATGCACCTGTTACATCATAAGTGTCTGAATTAGAAAGTTCTGCACTTCCGGCCTTATGCCATGTATCATTCTGGTGCCCATAGATGATGCTATCTGTCTTTCCCATTGCCTGAAGATACTGATAAAGTGCCACTGTCTCTCCTGTTGCAGATGGATCTGTAATTGAAACCGATGAAGCATATTCTTCTGATTCTGATGTTCCATCCTTTTTAACCACTGTCAATGCACTCCCATTTGAACTTACCGGATTCCCACTGTTGGCTGCAAGTGTGGAATCGACACTTGTATCCGGCTGTTCGCTCTCATCTCCTGTTTCACTGTCCTTTGCCTCAAATTGAATATTATCAATCCATACTGCTCCAGAATATCCGGTATTGCATCCTACAATCTTGACTGCAAGATCTGTGACCGCATCAGATCCAATTGCAGGAAAGCCAAACACTGCCCTCGCCTTTGTCAATCCTGTTCCTTCCTCTTCCTGTACATCGATAAGACTTGTGTTCACATCAATTCCACAATTGGAATAAAACGCCAACTTCAATTCTCCTTCTGTCAGTTTTTCTGTCTCATACCAAATATCCATAGAAATTTGTGTTACACCAGACAGATCGATCCCCTCTTCGCTCTTCCAACATGCTGCTATATTGCTCCAGTTCTTGTCTGCATCCTGACTGAAATCAACCGCTATCTTCATGCGTCCGTTTTCTGTATCTGACTCTAGCGTTGGCTTGGCTCCATTATATTGATATTCCCAACCTTCTCCATAGTACCAACCTTCTATTCCATCCTCAAAATTAAAATCATACCTTGTATTGAACAAATCTTCCGCCGCCTGTACACGCGACATATGAAAACCAGGAGTTACGGATCCCGTTAAAAGCACTCCCGCCAAAACGATTGCCATCAATTTCGTAACTATTTTTCTTTTCATAACTTTTCTCCTATTTTATCCGGATCGCTCATTCACATATTTCCCGTCAAAATATCTTTCCCTTAAAAATGATCCTACAGCAAGCCTGCCGCACCTATTATACCCGCATTATTTCCAAGCACAGCCTCTTCAATCTCCGGAACATCTCCCCTTTCTCCGCCAAAACATTCTTCTCTTAAAATTCTGCGAAGTGGTACAAGAAGAGACTCTCCCTGTCCGGAAATTCCTCCGCCCAGCAACACAAGCTGCGGTCGAAAGATATTCACAATATTTACGATTCCAAGACCAAGCCTGCGGATATAGATCTCTACTACTTCTTTCATGGCCGGATCTCCCTGCTTTGCCAGAGCAAAGATTTCTGATGGGATCAACTCTTTTTTAGACGCGCGTTTTGCCTCTCTTTTCAGTGCAGTTGCGGATGCATATGCCTCCAGGCATCCTCGCCGCCCACAGGTACAAGGTTCTCCATTTTCCACAATCACCATATGACCCAGTTCACTTCCTCCGATTCCTCTGCCCTCATAAATCTCGCCATCCAGAACGACTCCGCCTCCAACACCGGTTCCCAGTGTGATCATAACCACATCACTGCACTCTTTTCCTGCTCCTGCTATTGTCTCCCCTAACGCTGCACAATCCGCATCATTTGCAATTTCTACCGGAATCGGAAGATAGGTTGACATCTCCTTTACCAGCGGCACGTCTTCCCAACGAATATTATTAGAATAGCGGACGATTCCTTTCTTACGGTCTACGGTTCCGGGAACACCGATTCCAACGCCAACACATTGTTCCATGGCAATCCCGTTCTTATCCAGAATAGAAAGTGCGGTTTCTGCCACTGTACGGATTACTTCATCTGCCGGACGCTCTGCTTTTGTCGGAATGCATACAGAATCAAGCAGCTTGTTGTGCACATCCACAAGCCCGATTTTTGTGTCTGTTCCGCCAATGTCAATACCTATCCGCACCGGTGCCGCCTTTGCACGGATTGTTGTGATCAGCGCATCACAGCTTCCTTCTATTACATATGCTCCGCTTCCCGCAGGAAGAAACAAACTGTCTCCTTTCTGATAAGACACTTTATTTCCACATGAGACAACTCCCTCTCCGTCAAGGATCAGTATGCTGACAAAAGATTCCTCTGAAACAGTGCCTTCCACCCTGCACATCATCCGGCCATCCAGATTCAACTTGTCTACTGTAAAATAATCGCAGTCTGCCACATGGGGATAACTGCTCCTGCTTTTGATCAGAGGCACCCGGTTGGTAACAGCGATTGCCTTCTCTATATGCAAATCGCGCTTTTTCCCATCTTTTCCTACTCTCCCGTAATCATAAACCCGATAAGTTACATTGGAATTCTGCTGAATCTCTGCAATCAGAATATCCTTTCCGATTGCATGAATCGTACCCGACTCTATGAACAAAACATCTCCTTTTTGTACCGGTACTGCATTGAGCACTTCCAAAAGTGTGTCCTCCCGAATCCTTCTTGCAAATTCTTCTTTGCTGACTTCTTTTTTAAATCCATAATAAAGAAACGCTTCTTTTCCGGCATCTACTACATACCACATTTCTGTTTTTCCATATTGCCCTTCATTTTTAAGGGCATATCTGTTATCCGGATGAACCTGGATAGATAAATCCTGCTTTGCATCAATAAATTTAGTCAAAATTGGAAAATCACGAAACCTCCTGCAGTTTGTTCCTAACACTTCTTTCCCTTCCGCCTCTATGTACTCCTCCAATGTTTTACCTGCATATGCACCATTTACAATCGTGGAAGGACCGTCCGGATGACAGGACAATTCCCATGTCTCCGCAAGTATTTCTCCGTCATACTCTTTTCCATATTCTTCCACAAGCCTGTGTCCGCCCCACAAATAATCCTTACAGCTCGGCTTCAGTTTTAAAACGCTCATACTCTCACTCCTCTTTTAAAGATCCCTTCCATTTGTTTGAATGACGTCCCTGTACCAGTATGCTGAATCTTTTAAAATTCTCTCCTGTGTTTCAAAATCAACATATACGATACCAAACCGCTCCGCATAGCCTTTTTCCCACTCAAAATTGTCCATGAGCGACCACTGGAAATATCCGCGCAGATCAATCTCTTCTGCGGCGCGCTTCAACTCATGCAGATATCTGGCAAGGAAATCAATCCTGTTCGGATCATGTACTCTCTGATCCAATGACACAATATCATGACATGCCATTCCGTTCTCTGTAATATATATAGGTTTCTTATATCTCTCATAAAGAAATTTAGGCCCCCAATACAGACACTCCGGTGTTACCGGCCAGTTGACCGCAGTTTTACCAGCTCCCGGCACACGCCCGACCTCCTCAGGATTTCCATCTGCGCCCATGCGGAATGCTCTTCCATTATAAATATTCTGCCCGTACACATCGATCGGCTCAGAAATAAGACGCATATCCTCCTCCGTGATCTTCGGAAGATATTTCTCATATTTTTTCAGCCCCTCCTCCGGATACTTTCCAAGAAGAACCGGATCTGACCACCATGCCACATTCCATGTCCAGTTCGAATCATCTTCCGGCATGGAGAAATATTTCTTTCTGGCAGCTTCAATATCCTCCGGACGGTCGGAAGCCGGATAAATGATGCCGCTGGTCGGAGCATAACCTATAGTCAATGGCTGTTTTGCGTGCTGCCTTAACATCTGAACTGCTCTGCCGTGCGCACGCAGCGCATTATGTGCCATTTCAAAGGTATCCCGTACAGGGCACTTCAATCCAGGCGCGTGTACCCCCGTCAGAAAACCAAGTCCTACAAAACACTGGGGTTCATTTAATGTAAAGAAATGGGTTACTCTGTCACTGAAGCGCTCTGCCACCAGTCCGGCGTACTCTCCGAACCACTCCGCAATATCTCTGTTCATCCAACCGCCCTTTTTGTACAGTTCATATGGCAGTTCCCAGTGATACAACGTAATATAAGGTTCAATATTATTCTCTACAAGAGCATCGATCAAATCGCTGTAAAACCGTATTCCTTCCTCGTTTACTCTCCCTGTTCCCTCGGGCAGAACACGTGTCCAGTCAATAGAAAACCTGTATGCCTTCAACCCGATTTCTTTCATAATTCGTACATCCTCGCGAAAACGGTGATAATGATCGCATGCGTTCTCTCCTGTATGCCCACCATATACCTTTCCGGATTCTTTTGTATACACATCCCAAATATGCATTCCCTTGCCTGTTTCTTTTACACCGCCCTCAATCTGATAAGCGCTGGTAGCTGCACCCCAGACAAAATTGTCAGAAAATCCCATATGTAATTCCTCCTGTGCCCGCTGTTTTTCTATTTCTCTGCCTGATACATTTACTCTGCCAATGACTCCACTGCCTTTGTCAGCACCTTTCGCTTTTCTCCGGCCTCTGCATCACTGGTTCCTTTTACACCAATATAAAATTTGATTTTGGGTTCTGTTCCTGACGGACGGATACAGCACCATGCTTCATTCTCCAATTCAAAGTAAAGCACATTCGATCTCGGAAGCCCTGTGACTGTCTGTACTCCTGTCACACAATCCTTTACGATATCTTCTCTGTAGTCTCGAAACCTCATCACCTTCAATCCGCCGACCTTTTCCGGTATATTTTCCCGAATTTGTTCCATCATGGACTGGATCTTCTTTGCACCTTCCTGCCCTTTCAGCGTCACTGTACAAAGCCCTTCCTGGTAATATCCATATTTTTGAAAAAGATTCTCCATCTGATCACAAAGCGTAATCCCCTGATGTCTGCAGTACGCCGCCACTTCACAAAGCGCCATCACTGCTGCAACTGCATCCTTATCTCTTGCGTGTGTTCCTACAAGACATCCATAGCTTTCCTCATAACCAAACACATATTCATAATCTTGCTTCTGCTCAAAAAACTTGATCTGCTCCCCAATGTATTTGAATCCCGTAAGCGTCTCAATGAGTGTCATGCCATAGTCCTTTGCAATCTCTTTTGACATCTTGCCTGAAACAATCGTTGTTACTACAGCACCATTTTCGGGCAAAGTTCCCTGTTCTTTCCGCTGTGACAATATATATTCCAGAATCAGCATACCCGACATATTTCCGGTAAAACTCTGATATTCTCCTGTCTTTGTATTTTTTGCATACACTCCGAGCCGGTCTGCATCCGGATCTGTTGCCAGTACAATATCTGCATCCTTTTCTTTGGCAAGCTTTAATGCCAGACAAAACGCATTTTTATCTTCGGGATTTGGATAAGACACCGTCGGAAAATCCCCGTCCGGAAGCTCCTGCTCTTTTACTACGTATACATTTTCAAAACCAAGCTCTTTTAGAATCCTGCGTACCGGTATATTTCCGGTTCCGTGAAGTGGCGTATAAACAATCTTCAGGTTCTGCGCTTCTTCTCTGATAATCTCCGGATGGATGACAAGAGACTTCAACGCTTTCATATACTGATCATCTATCTCATCTCCGATTACCTGATACAAACCTGCCGCCTCTGCTTCTTTTCTACTCATCGTCTTTGCACCTGCATAATCTGTTACCGCATTGACTTCTTCGATGATCTGCACATCTTTTGGATACGTAATCTGAGCTCCGTCCTCCCAGTACACCTTGTATCCATTATATTCCGGTGGATTGTGACTTGCAGTGATCACGATCCCTGCCGTACATCCAAGTGTTCTAAGTGCAAACGAGAGCATCGGTGTCGGACGAAGTGATGAAAAAACATAAGCTTTAATTCCATTTGCCGCAAGGCAGAGCGCTGCTTCCTGTGCGAACTCCAAAGACATGTTTCTGGAATCAAATGCGACCGCCACACCTTTTTTTTCAGCATTCTCTTTGAGGATAAAATTTGCAAGCCCCTGTGTTGCCTTTCTTACCGTGTAGATATTCATCCGGTTTGTGCCGGCACCAATGATTCCGCGCAGACCTCCCGTACCGAATTCGAGTTCCTTGTAGAACCTTTCTTCAATTTCTTTTTCGTCATCTGCAATCCTTCTCAGTTCATTCTTTGTATTCTCATCAAAATACGGATTTTCCAGCCAATCCTCATATCGTTTTTTTGCATCCATCTTTCATTTCCTCCATTTTCCCTGTCAGCAGTTTTCTATGCGATAATCAAAGCCATCAGATACAACGGCTCTGCATTCTCAAACTCATCTGGAAGTACTCTGATCTCTACCGTATGTTTTCCATACTCGCCATGATGAAGCACCGGCTCCAGATACAGGCAGTCTCCCCAATCCTCATCAAAGTTTCCATCCAGCAACACCGGATGTTTTGTATCCCCATCCAGAATCAGCTCTGCCTTTCTCGCCGGGTGTCGGATTGTCTTTCGATACTGAACTGCAATACAAGATGCCTCTGTCTCAAATAACAGACGATCTCCCTCTTTGCTGCCGATCCAGCCGTTCTTGAAATGATCCAGATGCCCTTCTTTCTCGTTAGTATCTGCCCGAAATCCATCCAGCCTTGGACAGATTTCCCTGATCGTAAGTCTCTGTGCCCTTTCATATGCATTATCCGTCATCGCAGACGGCAAAGATGTCTGTTCCTCATCTTCCCACATTGATTTTCTTACGTTTTCCAGATATGCTGTAATCTCCGATGCCACAAGAGCATGTCCTTTGTCATTCGGATGAAGTCCGTCAGGTGATATTTCTTCCCGTATAAATTCTCCGGCTTTTATTCGTTTCCACACCGTATCTTTTATACTCACATAGGGCAGACGATACCATTCTCCGATCTGATTGTGATACTCCTGTGCATTCTTTCCCGTATCATAAAAAACATTATTTAAAAGCAAAACTGCCGGAACCGAACTCCATGTCAGCATTCTTCGAACGAGCCCTTCATACGTTTCCTGAAAGAATTTTTCCGGCTCATCATTCACAGAAAAATCTACCACTACAAAATCCGGCTGATACATCAACATATCTGTTACCACGCGGGATACCCCATAATGAGAAGTTGTACCTCCAATCCCCCCATTTACATAATGCAGTTTTGCTTTTGGAAATGTCTTCTCCCACCATTGAAATACCCGATATGCATAACAATATTCATGCTTTGTAGCAAGGCTGTCCTGCGTAATCGAACCACCAAAAAATCCCAGAGTAACATCCTCTCCGGCTTCCGCCCGTCTCATACATGCTTTCAATCTTGTAAGATCTGATTTATACATATTTTTTCCGCCTTTCTCAGATACAGAAATCTTCATATCCGTACTTCTTTCATTACCACTCAATATCCAGATTTTCAATATATGCAGATAATTCTTCTGCCATCTCCTCTGCTTCAGGAATCCTCAAATGTCCCGGAGTTCCCTTGCCATTGCGCCGAAACATAAAATGGCGGATTTTTTCATCCTGTATCTTTCTGCAGACTTCCTCCACAGACCGATCCCATGCGGGATCATGCTCCAACAGTGTTGTGATACATATGATCCATGCATTTGGATATTTTTCTCTGATCCTGCCAAGTAGCTTTTCGTAATTGCTTCTCCAATGCAGTGCTTTTTCACCGTCATAATCTTCTTTCATATAGTCATCCGGATGATTGTCATTCTGACCAATCGCAATGATCACAACCTGGGGTGTATACTCTTCAAAACTCCAGTCTGTCTGTTTTCCAAATACCGGATTGTAGTGTATTTTGTCCCATGCACTTTCCATACCTACATAATCTGGTGCGTGAAACCAACCCGTACCGTCCAAAAGTGCAATGCCTCCCTGTGCAATATCATGAATCTCGGCATCCAGCCTGCGCGCAGTCATCCACGCATAGGAATACCAGCTGTTAGAATACTGCCCGTTATGCTCCGGATCCGGTTTCCCTGTATATTCCACAGCTTCAGACACTTCACCTGCCGAAACAGAATCCCCATACACTTCTATCCTTCTATTCGACTTTTGTGGAGATTCCAGAACTTCACCGTTATCTTCAATTTCAAATCCCAAAAAGGTTATCTCATGACAGGAATCCTGACGCTTAAACAGCAATAGCTCATGCACTCCATCTTTTACAGTACTGACCGGTATCTCCAGAACCCCTTCCCCATCATCCGGAAGCAGAAGCTTTGTCTGCTTCCCGTCCAGAATACACCCGAGATAATTTTCCCAATATGCTTTTTTATTCTTCACATAGATCTTGAGCATCTCTCCCGTAAAACGCATTCTCACAAAAGTACATGGAAATACAAATACAGGCGCCTTTCTGTCTGTCCAGTCAATCCTTCCACTGTATTGAAGCTTTTCATGATCCGGTAATATTCTCATCTCTCTTCTCCTTCTGATTCCTCTTTCTATTTTGTAATACATGTTAAACCAGATAGCGGCGGTCTTTTTCAAGACCGCCGTAATATGTTGTATTCTATTTCAGCAGTTCCAGATTGTTTCGGATCAATTCACATCTCTGCGCCACGCAATCCGGTGAACGCAGCGGATCTTCCGGTGTATGAAACAGATAATCTTCCAACTTATCTATCGTAGTTGTTGCCACATGCATTCTCGTATCACAAGAAGCATAATAGATATATACATCTCCGTTCTCTCTTGCAATTGCCCCGTTTGTGAAAACTACATTGGAGACATCCCCCACTCTTTCATTTCCAAGCGGCACAAGAAATACCCCTGACGGACGTGCGATCACTTTTGCCGGATCATGGAGATCCGTACCAAATACATACAGCACATATCTCAAACCTGCCGCTGTATTGCGTACACCATGTGCAATATGAATCCAGCACTTCTTCCCTCTGATCGGAACTGCACCGGCACCATTTTTTGATTCTGTCAGTGTATGATAGATTCTGTGGCTTATGATCTTTTCCTCATCAATTACTGCATGTTCGATATCATCGCACAGACCGAAGCCGATTCCTCCACCACTTCCAGTCTCAATAAAACCGTCCATCGGTCTTGTATAAAATGCATACTTTCCATCCACAAATTCCGGATGAAGCACCACGTTTCTCTGCTGCGGAGAGTGCAGCGTAGTCAGGTTGTCCAATCTCTCCCATGTTTTCAGATCTTTTGTACGGACAATTCCTGCTGCCGCAACCGCAGCCGACAGATCCGGATTCTCCTGATCCTTGCTCTCAGAGCAGAATACTCCATAGATCCATCCGTCCTCATGTTTTGTCAGACGCATATCATATACATTTGTCTCTTCCGGACAGGTATCCGGAAGTACGACCGGATAATCCCAAAAATGAAATCCATCAATCCCATTCTCGCTCTCCGCTACTGCAAAAAATGATTTTCTGTCATTTCCTTCCACTCGGACCACAAGATAATACTTTCCATCTAACTCAATAGCCCCGGAATTCATCACCGCATTAATACCGAGACGTTCCATAAAATAAGGATTCGTCTCCTCATTCAGATCATATCTCCAGTGTACCGGTGCAAACTCTCTTGTAAGTACCGGATACTCGTAACGATCATAAATTCCGTTATAGAAATCTGCTTTTTGATTTCTTCTGCTGATCAGCTTTTCTACTTTTTTCTGCTCTATATAATACTGTTTATGCATGCTTCTGCATCCTCCTGATCACTTCTATACACATTCTTCCATTGTGATACGGACATTTCCATGGCTCCACAATCGGCTTTTCATGGGGTTTTCTATTTTTGTCAAGCGCCCAGTACCACTCAGATCCTGCTCTGTTGTCCACAAGATATGTACTGATATAATTCCAGATATCTTTTGCAGCATCCAGATATTCCATATGATCCGGGCACTTCTGCCAGCCATTGATAAATCCGACTACCGCTTCTGCTTGTACCCACCAGACCCGAGTCGTATCTACAATACCATTCTCCGCCTCATTTACCAGAGAATGATCGATATATGCTCTATCGTAAATGTTCTTTGTGATTGACTCTGTAATCACACTGAGCTTTCTGGTATACTCCGGATCTCCCAATACTTCCAGACCACGATCTACAAGCCAGGCGGTCTCAATGTCATGACCATAGGAATACAGATCGATCAGGGTATGCCATGTCCTGTCAAAAAATACTTCCTGACGCCCCTCTTTCGAGTTATATACTTTATCCGCAATGATATCAAGCATAAAACGGATACTATCTCCCACCTCATCCAACTTCGTCACACGATACAACTCCGTATAAGCTTCAAAAACATGGAGCAGTGTGTTCATTGTTTTCTCCGCAATGACACCATTCTCAGAAAGCTTTTCATTGTCCTCCGGCACAAAGCTGATATTGAACGCTTCCAGATATCCATATTCATCTTTACATTTTTCTTCTATAATATCTCGAAGTGCCAGCGCCAGTTTCAGGGCCTCCTCATCTTTTGATGCATCGTAATAGGAAGCAAGAGCATAGATAGCGAACGCCTGATTATATGTATGCTTTGTTGTGTCTTCCGGTTTTCCGTCATATGTCAGAGACCAGTAGATTCCTCCGTTAATCCTGTCAACGCAGTGTTCTTTCAAGAAGCAATATGCATGTCTGGCATGCTGCATCAACTCCTCATCTCCAGTCAGCATATAACAGTTGGAGAAAAACCAGAGAATCCTGCTGTTCAGGATACACCCTTTGACCGCTTCCTTATCTGTCACAAGATCGAACCCTTTATATCCGTAATATCCGCCAAATTCCTCATCCTTCAAGCCTTCCCAGAACGGAATGATCTTATGAATAAGATGATCTTTTACTTCCTGTACAAACATCATACTCCTCCTTACCGGATTCCGCTCTCAGTATCTGTTTCAGAAACAACACTATGTTCTTTAATATAGGAAACAACATCCTCCACAGTCGTAAATGCAAGTCCTACATAAGTATCTGCACATCCATAGTATATTGCGATTTTTCCGCTCTGCGCATCATGGATCGTTGCACATGGGAATGCAACATTCGGTACAAATCCACGCTCTTCATACCACTCTTCCGGTGTCAAAAGGAATGTACTGCAGCGATATTTCACCACTGACGGATTATCAATATCAAGAATTGCTCCACCAATACTGTACACATATCCATTACATGTACCTGTTACACCGTGATAAAATAACAGCCATCCTTCGGTTGTCTCAATTGGAGCTGCACCTCCGCCAATCTTGACATTCTCCCACCAGTTACCGCTGTTGTTTCCCATCATATGGCGATGCCGGCCCCAATAAACCATATCAGGGCTCTCAGACAAGAAGATGTCTCCAAACGGAGTATGACCGCTGTCACTCGGACGCGACATCATCATGTATTTTCCATTAATCTTTCTCGGGAAAAGAACGGCATTACGGTTAAACGGGATAAACGGATTTTCAATTCTTGTAAATGTCTCAAAATCCTGTGTTTTAGCAATTCCGATAGAAGCGCCATAAAAATCCTGACACCACATAATGTAATACGTATCTTCTACCTTAACCAGTCTTGGATCATATGCATATCTCGGCATAAAATCATTTCCATTCTCGTCTTTAAACGGAATCTTATCCTCCTCAAATTCCCAGTGAATCGCATCCTTGCTTCTTCCAAGATAAATATATGGAATCCCGTTCGTCTGCTCCCCTCTGAACACTCCGATAAATGAATCTTTGTAAGGCATAACTGCACTATTAAAGATTCTCGCAACTCCTTTTGCCGGATTGCGTCCGATGATCGGGTTCTCATTGTATCTCCATACCGGAAGATTCCCACTTCCCTCCGGTCTGTCCTGCCATGGCATATTCGGCACATTTGCTCCTATGATCTTTATATTACTCATATCTCTTATTCCTCCATAATTTCTGTTTTTAGCCCTTAACGGCTCCCTGTGTCAGCCCACTGTAAATCTGTTTCTGACATAAAATAAAGATGATCAGTGCCGGAATCATGGTGATGAGTACACCGGCACAAATATAGTTATATTGATTTCCAATCGGTCCTGTAAATTTATACAAAGATGTTGCCACTGTAACCAGTGAATTCTGATCCTGCAGATAGAGGTTCGCCATATAGTATTCGTTATATGTTCCCACGCCTTTTAAGATCATGACTGTTATGATCGCAGGCTTTAAGAGCGGCAACAGGATACGGAAAAACACTCCAAAATAGGTACATCCGTCCATGATCGCTGATTCATCCAGTGAAGTTGGTATATTCTCAAAAAACTGAATGAAAATATAAATGGAGATAACATCCGTTCCACACATGAGGATAATATACCCCGGGAGACTGTTGATCCACCCAAGCGTATACATAATCTGATATACCGGCACCTGCATCGCAATTCCCGGAAGGAGCGCTGCAAACAAAAACAGATTACGGATCAGTCCATTTCCCTTAAATTTAAATCTGCTCAGCACATATGCAAGCATGGAACCTGTCATAATTGAACCAAAAAGGACAAATACCAGGATAATAAATGAGTTTCTAAATGCTGTTGCCATATTGGCCTGCTTCCATGCCTGAATAAAATTCTCAAAATACGTCCAGCTTTGCGGAAGCTGCATCACATTGGTTGAAGCATACTCTTCCGGTGTTTTAAATGCTGTGATCACACAGGATACAAGCGGAAGCACTGCTATGAAAATTGCCAGAAGCAGTGTCGCATATTTAAAAATCGTCCAGATTACTTTTTTAAGCTTTGCCACTGACATTTCTGCTCACCTCCCTGTTTAAATTTACTGACAGCTCTTTCTGTTCTTTCTTCGCCAGTTTTTTTCTTTTTCTTACCGTACGGATGGCTTCCTGCTCACCCTCTCCGAAGAAATATTTAAATGCAGCTTTTTGTATGAATGTCACAAGCAGGATGATAATAAGAAGTACAACCGCCATTGCCGATGCCAATCCTACCTTCTGGCTTGCATGTGCCAGCTTATCCATAATTACAAAATAAGTTCCTGTTCCAAATTCACCTTTTGTGATAACATACGGCGGTTCAAAAGCACTCAGCGATCCCGTGATCGATAAGATCATGTTTAATACAATAATCGTCTTGATACTTGGAAAAATCACATAACGGAATTTTTGCCATCCACTTGCACCATCAATCGCTGCTGCTTCATAAAGAGAAGAATCCACAGACATGATCGCTCCGATAAAAAGAACCATGTTCTGCCCCATATAACGCCATACAGATGTTGCAGCCAGGGAAATATTGTTAATGTTTGTATCCTTCAGCCAATACGGCAGATTATCCAGCTCAAATCCACACCACTGCAATACCGTATCTAAAACAAAACCTCTTGTATAAAAGAATTTAAAGATAAATCCTACTGCAATTCCGCATACAAGATATGGGAAAAACAAAAAACCTTTAAAAACTCCCGCACCTTTTATTTTAAAACTGAGTATTGATGCAAAATACAGCGCAAGCGCCAGCTGCACAAAAGAAGCTCCCATATAATATAAACTGAGTTTTAATGCATTGAAGCAGTCTTCTCTCGAAAATACTTCCACATAATTCTCCAGCCCTACAAATGTTCTTTCTCCGATATATTTCATATCATAAAAACTGAATTGTACCATCTCCGCAAACGGCAGATATGTAAATGTAAAAAGCAATGCAAGTGGCGCAAACATAAACACTATCATGCAAAGCCTGCGGTTCACTTTTCCGCTCTGTATCCACTTTACAAATCCCTTTTTCTGCTTCATAAATCTTCTCCTTTTCAAACAGAGGCAGCAGAAACCTTTTCATTCCCGCCGCCCCTGATCCATCCGTCATCTCCACTGACACAGACTATTTCGTATAATCATACTCCTGTGGCGTAACACCGTTGCTCTCCTGTGCCGCTGTCCACTTCTCATTCCACTCTGCAGACATTTCTTCCATTGTTTTGCTTCCATCGATCGCTGCCTGAAGAACTTCTTTCGGTATATATCCTGACACATTGATACCAAGCTCAGACTCATTATTAATATCTGACATAAGATTTTCCTCTCCGTCAGGCGCCGGAGTGTTGATCACCAGGTCAATATCTTCAAACGAAGAAAGTGTTTCCGGATACGGCATTCCTTTTACAATCGAAATTCCACCCTCTGATTCCGCAAAACCGGATTTTTCTGTCAGCCATTTGATGTAGCACATTGCCGCGATCTGTTCATCCTCTGAACTGTTGCAGTTAATTCCATAACAGTAATCAGGGCCAGCTGCTGCATATTGTTTTCCATTCACAGAAATAGGAAATGGCATATATGCGATATCATCTGCATTATCTCCGGCTCCCTGAATCTGAGAAATTGCCCATGAACCAAGTACCATACATCCGATCTTTCCCTGATTCATCATTCCCTTGCTGCCTTCCCAGTCTGTTGTTGTCGGATCATCTTCTGTAAGCTTCTGCTTCACAGCTTCATACAAAGTATTATAAACTGCATATGGACCAGTTCCGTCTCCATGATCTGCAAACGGATCTTTTCCTTTGGTTCTTCCTTCATTTGCAAAATCCGGATCTCCTGTTGCATTTCCGTCAATATATGCATCCCATGCATTCATCGTCCAATCAGCTGCAAAGTTGGTATAAAGAGGAATCGCATCTGTGTTGTCTTTAATCTTCTGCAAGTCCTCTAAAAATTCATCCGGTGTCTTCGGCAATTCTGTAATTCCCGCTTCTTCAAAGACGGCTTTGTTGTAAACCATTCCCTGTACGTTCGCCATGGAAGGGATACCGTATACATCATCTTCATATTTCAGATTATCTACAAAATCATAACTTTCACTTAATGTTTTATAGCTTCCGAAGCTTGTAAAATAATTTTCCAGTTCATCTTTATCAACTGTAGTCGGAACCATACAAATATCACCCCAGTCGCCTGTAGAGAGCCTTGTGGTGACTCCATTTGCATAATCTGTTACCCCTTCATATTCAATATTTACATTCGGATACATTTTCTGGAATTCTTTAATATACTCCTGGAATTTTGTATCGATTACATCCGTCTTATGTGTAAGGAATTTCAAATCAGCTTTGATATCCGTGTAGTCTTTCCCCACTTCGATCTGGTCAAAGGTGACATCAATCTTCGTTTTTTCTTTTCCGCCCGAATTCCCGGAATTCCCACACGCTGTCAATGACATGATCATCATGGCTGCCATCGTAACTGCCAATACTCTTTTTGCTTTCATTTTTTATTTCCTCCTCTATTTTTAACTTGGTTTAATCCTATCATTAATCTATTTTAATTTCAAGTTTTTGTTTGTTTTAATTTCTATTTCTACTCTTTTCACATTTTTGACACCTTATTTTTGTATATTTTAACATATCAAAAATAGAAAACCCTTTATTTTCCATTCATTAAAGCTTGTTTAAGAGATTAATTAAACTTAAACCAATACGTTGTTTTAATTAAAAAAGACTTTTTACTGAAATTTTAATTTCTTCAGCAAAAAGTCTCTTTCCTTTACCACCTTAGTTCTTTGACACTGTCACGTTCCACAATCACACTGTCCACATATCGGGTCCCCCAGTGTTTTTCATCTCCTCTGATCTTTCCCATGAGAAGTTTTACCGCAATAGCCCCCATCCGCTTTATATCTACATTATACGTAGTCAGACGGTCTGCAAAACTATGCCCGAACAAATAGTTGTCATAGCCGACAATCGAAATATCTTCCGGTATTCGGAATCCTTTTTCAGTGAGAGCATCATACAGATATCCCGCTGACAAATCACTGTTGCACACAAATGCCGTCGGCATATTATCCGGAAGTTCCACCCGCATATCGCCGACAATCAGATCTCGATCCTCCAGAACCCATTCTTTTCGAAACGGTATTCCCGCTTCTTCCAGACCTTTCCGATATCCATAATAACGATCCATAATATTTTCATTGGCATACACCGATCCCACAAACGCGATATCCCGATGTCCCTTTTCCAAAAGATAGTGTGTCATCTTATACATTCCAATATAATTTCCCGACATTACTGCGTCACACTTAAGCCCTTTTATCTGAAAATCCAGAAGTACAATCGGAATTTCAGATTTTTTTACCAGATTTTCCACATATGACTTGAAATGCCATCCAATAACGATCAATCCATCGATCATCTTTTCCCGCATCAGTTTCGGCAGCTCATCCCGCCTCTGCATATCTGTATCCAGAATCTCCAGCATCGTCTGGCTCCGGCTTTTGGACGCAGCATACACAACCTGCTGATACATGGCCCAGTAAAAAGAGGTTCCCATTTCCATATACATTTCGGAAGCGATCACTCCGATGCGATAGCCCCCTTCTTTTTTCTCATATCTGGAAAAATCATATCCCATATTCCTTGCTATTTCCTCGATCTTTTCACGGACATCATTGCTTACCCCCCGCTTTCCGGAAAGCGCATTGGATACTGTCACCGTACTTACACCTGCCGCCTGTGCGATATCTTTTAACTTCACTTCTGCCATATCAACAGTCCCCCCTGAATCTCACTGTATTTCCGGGCACGATCCTGCCTTCCACGATTCTTACACCTTCCGGCCTGCTTTTTCCCTCAATTCTTTTCAAAAGCGTGCTGACGCTGATCCTTGCAATTACTTTCTCATCATTTTCATACGTACACAATTTTACTCCATCCTGAACCTGCGGATAATAATTATCAAAACTTACAACAGAAACATCTTCCGGAACACGTACCCCCCGCTCTTTCAGTCTTTCAAGCAGCAGCACTGCCGTTTTATCGCAATTGCAGACAAATCCCTGTGGCAGTTTTTCCGGCAATTCAATCTCCAGCCGGTAATTCCCTTTTCCACATTCCCTGTCCGCAACGAACCGAAACTGCTCTTCTTCCATGCCTGCCCTTTGCATTGCTTTGCAATACCCAAAATATCGGTCTGTAATATTCTTGGTCGCATTCGGACTGCCCACAAAAATCAAATCTCGATATCCTTCCTTTAAGAGCAGTCTGGTCATCTGCTCCATACCGCCAAATCCATCCGTTATAATGTAATCCATATCATCGTAAACATCGTAATAATCCACACACACAATTGGAATGCGGCTCACTTTGCGCAGCATTTTCATATATTCCTGATACAATTCTCCAATCACAATCAGCCCATCCATGGACTGTTCTAAAAACACCATCGCATCTGCACTCAAGTTTTCTTTTTCACAGGTAACCACCTCCAGAACAGTCACATGCCCCCTTTTGGCAGTCTCCTGTGCAACTCTGCGATATATCTCCATATAAAAAGACGGAAATTCCTTCACATAGCGCTCTGCAACCAGAACCCCTATAATATGAGACCTCTCCTTTTCTTTCTCTTCATAAACCGGTGTTTTATATCCCATTCTCTGCGCAGCCTCTTTGATTCTGTTTCGCAGCCCTTCACTGACACCCTTCTTTCCTTTCAGGGCATTCGAGACGGTTACGATACTAACTCCCAGGCTGTCCGCAATATCTTCCAGCTTTACTTCTTTTTTCTGACCCATAGCTCCCCTTTCAATCATCATTCTCTTCAACGAGGAATATCCTGCTCTTAAAATCTCCAAATTCCTGCGCCACTTTAATCCCCGCCTGCATCAACACGGAGCCGCTGTACTCTTTTCCATCTATTCTGTAACGACTCTGTGCCTTGAGACCTTTTAATTTTACGAATCTGCTCTTTCCATTCGCCGCAGCCATTCCCTGCACATAAAATACAAGTGCTTTCTTTTTCGTTTTTTCCACGATCATCCAACTGTCATAACGTCCGTTTTCCGCAATCGATGCAAGTCGATAATAATCTCCTTCGCGAATCAGCTCATTGTATTTATGATAATCTGCGGTCTGTTTTTTTACAAGTTCTTTTTCCTCTGCCGACAGTTTGGTAATATCCAGCTCATACCCAAACGTCCCCAGAAGTGCAACATTTCCTCTGGTTTCAAACGGTGTCACCCTTCCAACTGTATGGTTCGGACAAACACTGACATGCGCTCCCATCGCAGAGACAGGATACACCATTGCCGTCCCCTCCTGAATTGCCAGCCTTTCCATTGCATCTGTATCATCAGAACACCATATCTGCGGGCTGTAGTACAGCATTCCCGCGTCAAATCTTGCACCGCCGCCTGAACAGTTTTCCAAAAGCAATTCCGGAAAATCTTGCAAAAGCCGCTCCTGCATTTTATAGACCCCCAACACATAGCGGTGGTACAATTCCCCCTGCCTGTCCGCAGGAAGCCCGCCACTCCCCATTGTAGTCAGCTGACGGTTCATATCCCATTTTACATAAGAGATATCAGCGCTTTTTAATACGTCAGCAATCTTTTCATAGACTTCATCCACCACCTCATCTCTGGACAAATCCAATACATACTGAGCGCGGCTCTGTGTAATCTCTCTGCCCGGAATCTGAATCGCCCAGTCCGGATGCTCTTTATATAAATCTGAATCAGGAGAAATCATTTCCGGCTCCACCCAGATTCCAAACTTCATCCCTGTTTTCTTTACATCCTCTGCCAGCTTATGAAGACCTCCTTTTATTTTTTCTTCATTCACTACCCAGTCTCCAAGAGAGCTATCATCACTGTTTCTTTTTCCGAACCACCCATCATCCATCACCAGCATCTCAATTCCGAGTTTGGACGCTTCACGTGCAATGTCCAGAAGTTTCTTATCATCAAATTCAAAATACGTTGCTTCCCAGTTGTTAATCAGGATTGGACGTTCCCGGTGCAAGTACGGACTGCGAATCAGGTGATTCCGATACAGATCATGGTAGGTCCTCGTCATCTTTCCAAGACCTTCCCCAGAATAGACAAGAATCACTTCCGGAGCCGTAAAACACTCCTCCGGTTCCACTTTCCATGTAAATCCTTCCGGATGAATCCCCATCATCATACGCACAGAATCAAATTGACTTTTTTCCGCCTGTGCGATAAAATTTCCGGAATACACAAAATTCATTGCATAAACTTCTCCCACATCCTGATTTGTTTCCGGAGTTACCAGGGCCATGAACGGACTTTCCTGATGACTTGACTCCCCTTTAAAGGATGCAATATTCTGTCTTCCATATCCTAAAGGTGTTCTCTGAATATGCCGCTCTCTTGCCCACGAACCGAACAACCCCATTACCTCAAAGTTTCTGTCATCCATATCCAGACTGGCGCTGAGTACTTTTTCCAGATAAAACGCCTCTTTTCCCTCATTGCAGATTGTCGCAGATCTTGCTATGGCATCCTGATCCCGAAATACAGAATACCGAAGCACCACCTTCATTCCCAGAACAGGATCCCTTGTCAAAAGACTCAGTGTAATACAATCCTCCTCATTTCCCCATGTTGCAGGAAGTCCCGGAAGTTTCGGCTTTCCTTTCTTGATCTCATATCCTTCATAAATCAATTCGCTTGCTCTGTAACCGGACATACTTCTGACACAGATCGCACTTTCTCTGTAATCTCCCATTCCACTTTCCGGATACTCCATCGGAGCAAAATCCAGATAAGAATTCTTTTCTCTTCGATTCACCCCCGGAGTAAACGGAGCCTCATCCTCTCGAAGCAAATATCGGATATCCGTATCTTCCAGTTTTTTTCCATAATATAAATGGTTCACATACTTATCTTCAGTCACCGCAATTGCATATGTAGTATTTTGTGTATGAAGCAAAAATACCTTATTTTTTTCATCAAACACAACTCTCATTCACATCACCTTCTCTTTTTTAACTTGATTTTAACCTTATTTAATTATAATTTTAATCTTTTTTTATCACTTTTGTCAACTCTGTAATTTTTTAAGATGATAAAACTCCCCTTTTTGTTCCATCAACTCTTCGTAATTTCCATACTCTAACACTCCACCATTTCCAATCACTGCAATCTTATCTGCATTTTTTATCGTAGACAATCGATGTGCGACAATTAACGTGGTTCGATCTCTCACCAATCTCTGGATGGAATCCTGAATCTTCTTTTCTGAAACACTGTCCAGAGCAGAAGTCGCTTCATCCAGAATCAAAATTTTCGGATTTCGCACAAATGCCCGGGCAATTGAAATTCTCTGTTTCTGACCTCCTGATAAGTTATCCCCATGCTCTGTTATCATCGTATCCAATCCATCCGGCATTTTCTTGATCACATCCTCCAAATTTGCTGCCCGGACGATCTCCCAGAGTTTTTCATCCGGAATCCCTTCTGTTCCATATGTTATGTTGTCTCGAATCGTTCCCGAAAATAAAATGGACTGCTGAGGCACAACCGCGATGTGTTCTCTATAGCTCTGCAGATTCACTTCCATTAGATTTTTTCCATCAATCCGTACCTGACCACTGTCTGCTTTCAGAAAACCAATTGCCAGATTCAAAATCGTCGTCTTTCCTGATCCAGAACCTCCTACAAATGCAACTGTTTCTCCTTTTCGTATCTTCAAGTTTAAATCATTTAGTATTTTCTTTTCTTCCCCTCTGTAAGAAAACGAAACTTCATCAAATTCAATTTCTCCTTCTACTTCTTTTACCTTCTCTTTTTTCCAGTTATCTTCAATATCATTTGCACACAGCACTTCTCCTATCGACTCAACTGATTCCAACCCTTTGGAAATAATCGGAAGCAATGCCATCACATTTGCAATCTGTGCAACAATAGATGAAAAATAGGTCTGATACAGCATAATATCTCCGATTTGAATCAACTCTTTCCACGCCATGTAAGCAGTAAACACCAGACAGAACACCTGAAAAATCTGAAATGCCACCCAGCTGATCGATGAAAAATAGGTCTGGACCATGTCCAGCTTTAACCCTTTTTGAGCAATTCTTGTCAACTGCCGTTCCATTTTTTCTGTTTCCTTATCTTCCATTGCATGCGCTTTTGTAACAGGGATCATTTCCACCATCTCCATCACTTTCGCAGATGTTTCTTCCATTTCCTCTCTAAATTCCCTGTTGTGACTTTTTATTTTTCCCTTAAATCCTACAATGATTAAAACTGCCACCGGAATCGTACATACAAAAAACAGAAATACAATCTTGCTTTTATAAATAACCACCCCAAATGACACTACAATATTCAAAATAATCGTAATCAAAGAGATAAAAATCTGAGACGCCAGTGTCTGAACCTGTTCCACATCCCTCATAATTTTGGACTGAAGCCTTCCGGACTGCATTTCTTTATGATACGTGATCGAAAGCTGCTGCAGCTTTACAATCAAAGCCTCTCTTAACTCCTTTTCCACACCTCTTACACTTTTCGCATAGAGCCAGGTATGAATATAATTTGTTGCTACATTCTGGACAAGAAATACGAGCATTAAAATCGTATTCACAGTCAAAATCCGCACAATATCCCCCTCTTTATCTGTCACTGCATTGATAATATTTGCTGTGACGATTGGCAGCACCCACGTAGGAGAATGCTTGATTACAAAAAAGAAAACTGATCCAAACAGCGCCAGATACCGCCCGCGAAACAAAAGCAACAATGTCTTTAAACTGTGACCTTTGTTTTCTCGAAACATTTGTGTTATATTACTTTTTTCATTTTCTCTTCCCATTGCTTTTCCCCGTCTATTTCTTATAATACTTCTTTATAATCTCCTGTACCGGCTTCTGGCAGATTTGATAACTGTCATCCTTATATGCCTGTTTTGCTGATGGTACTGCAGGCGCCCATTCCCACAAACCATACCCTTGCATCCACTCTCTTTTTCTGCATGACTCAAACATAGTTGTATACCACTCCACCTGTTCCTCTAACCGTAACATTCCTTCAATCCCCCAGTTATTCGGAACGTGTTTTGATCCTGTTCTGGACATACATCCTGCTTCTGCAAAGAAAAACGGTTTATGATAAGCTTTTACTACAGCCTCGATCCGATCCAGTTCCTGCTCCCAGTCCTGAATCGGATAATAGCCGCTGGATGAAATCACATCTACACAATCCCACCATTTAACCCGGTCTTCCTGATACTTATCCGTATTGTATGATACTGTCCCATCGTAACACTCTCTGATTGCGGCAATCACTTCCCGCCACTCCTTCTCTCGATGTTCTGACATCACCATTTCACACCCTGCGATTAACATATCGCATTCTTCTTTTTGTGCAATCTCCGCATAATGCGTCTGAAATTTTGTGTAGGACGAAAACCAGTTTCCCCATTTTGACTCACACGGTACATCATGTTCAAAAAAGCTGATATATGCTCTCCATTCTCCATTTTTACAATTCACGGTAGGCTTTAATCCGACTCTGACTCCTTTTTTCTTTGCATAACAGATCATATCTGCCAGTTCCTCATCCGAAAAAGTAGCATTGGAACTATAACAAATCTCTTCTGAATGTGCTGTATCCTGCAGTCCTCCCGGTGCCAGTATCACAAAATCTGCTCCCGTATTCTCTATCATATAATCAAAGCTTTCTCTTGCCTGCTCTGTATTCAATGTATTTTTCCTGTAAAACGGAGCAAATGTAATTCCTTTTATAAACTTCATATACGCAATCCCCTTCCTTTAAATTCCCCGAAAGTATAGCATATTCCCTTTATGCATGATATAATGATTCTCGCAAAAAATTGTATAAATCTATGATTAACCAGCATTTGCATCTTACTGTTTTTTTCACAAAGGAGGAGGACATGAACCCCATTTTCGAATACTCTGATACGTTAAACAATCCTTATGAAGCTTTCTTTTTTGACGCTCAAAAAAACAACTTCCCGGTTTCTCCGCACTGGCATTATTTTATGGAAATTCTGTATATTTTGAAAGGAACTGCCTATATCGAAACCGATACAGACAATTATGTTCTGGAACCCGGAGATCTGATTGTTTTCCACCCGCAGACACCTCATGCCATTTATGCTGCAGGTCCGTTTCCCCTTCAATATCAGGTGCTGAAATTTGATCCCGTACATCTAAATATTCCGGGAAGCAGTCTCCCTTCCATTTCCACACTGCTTCATATGATTGATACTGACAAGCGCTTTTCCTGCTTTTTTCAAAAATCCGAGCTGGAGCATATTCCCTTACATTCCCTGTTTGATACAATGATCCAAATCGTTACAGAAAAAACCTTTGGTTACGACATTCTCGCTCACTCATATTATTGTATCCTTATCACAGAGTTGCTCAAACTTTGGGAAAAACAGGGATTTTCAATTACAAGTAATGCATTGCAGCACTCTCAGAACGAAATATTTTCCGCAGTGGCAGAATATATTTTTCAACACTATCAAGAACCCATTTGTATCGAAACTCTAGCACAGAATTTTCACATGAGCTATTCTCACTTTTCCGCAAAATTTAAAGAATACTACGGGCAGACCTGCGGGCATTTTATCAAAATGGTGCGAATCCAAAAAGCAGAAGATCTTCTTCGTTTCACTGATTTCGACCTTTCCTACATCAGCCAGGAAACCGGCTTTTGCGACTGCAGTCATTTCATACGAGTGTTTCAGGAATTTCATGGAATTACACCCAAAAAATTTCGTAAAAATCTACATACCACCTGACATTTCCATACAATATAAAAACTGCCGACACCACATCTGCCGACAGTTTTTATATTGTTCTTTGTTCTTCGTTATGAAAAGTTCATTTATATTGCCACCTTACTTCGCCACCGGCAAAAATGGTGCCAGCACTCCTGCCACATTCGAAATCGGCATCGTCTGCAGCCAGATATGTCCCGGTCCGCTGATGACCGTATTGAACACGCCTTCTCCGCCGAACAGCATATTCTTCACACCCGGCACGCTCTGAATCTCCATGCTGCAGGTCGCATCCATTGCAGCCAGATATCCGGTATCCACCACGATCTGCTGCCCCGGCTGCAGCTCATACTCTACCACATGACCGTCAAATTCCAGAAATGCCATACCGCGTCCGGAAAGCTTCTGCATGATAAATCCCTCTCCGCCGAAAATTCCGGAACCGATCCGCTTCTGGAAGAAGATCGACAAATCCACGCCGGATTCTGCTGCCAGAAAACCGGACTTCTGTACTACGATTTCTCTCCCGGGCGCAACCTCATGTGCAACGATCTTTCCCGGAAAACTGGATGCAAACGCGATCATTCCGTGACCGCCTTTTGCAGTGTACGTGTTCTGGAAAATCGACTCTCCGGAAAACATCCTCCCGAATGCTTTGCCGATCCCGCCGTTGGTACTCGTCTCCATCTTCATATTCGGGGACATCCAGCTCATGGCTCCCTTCTCTGTGATCATCGTTTCTCCTTCTTCTAAAGTACAGATCACTGCCGGTAATGTTTCTCCTACGATTTCATATCTCATACGCATTCTCCTTATAGAATTGTATTATATTGTTAGTACAATTATAAACATTTTTCTTTGCTCTGTCAATCTGTGATTTATAACATTCTCGCGATTGAAATGAAAAAAACAAGCAATCCCGCTGCAAATAAAAACAAAGATCCAAGAATCAGACCGATCACCAGCCCCGGTTTTCCTGACGGGAATAATTTCGTGCGATACCCCGGTGTTTTTGCATGAAGAAGATAATTTCCGATATAGATTGCCCCGGGAGCCGCAGAAGCCATCATCAGGTACATCCCCACTGCCGGAAGCATATCCTGAGTCCCCTGTGCAAGTGTCTGTACCTCCATATACAGCTCCATCCTGGAATACACTCCCTGCATGGCATAAAGTAAAATGACAGGAAGTGCATTGTTAATAAAATGAAACAGCATGTTATAACACATATTTCCGGTTTCCCACAACAGATATCCCATCATCACCCCACCGATCGCTGTCGGAAAAAATCGAAAAACATCTCCGTGGAACATCCCAAAAATGCAGCCACTGATCAACAGTACTGCCCATTTTCCAAGCCTTCCTCTCAGACTGCTGACAAATGTTCCCCGAAACAGAACCTCTTCACAGATTGCCGGTGAAATTGCTACTGTAACAAAGGACAGCAGAAACGGACCTGCGGCAATGGACGATGACAGCCCGTCATTGACCTCCAGAATCTGCTCGGGGAAAAACAGACTCAAGATCAAAAGCAGTACCATTTCACACAAAAACGTCCCTACCCAGATCAGAATTGTGCCTGCAATCCCTGAAAAATGAGGTTTCTTAAGCGGAAACACCTCCCGCAGATCCCCCTGGAACAAAAGGACAGCCCCCACTGCCACCCCAAACAGAAGAAGCTCTCCGAGCAAACTTCCATACATGCCAAACGGGGACAGCAATATCGGCGCTGCCACAAACAAAATAACCGCAGAGACCAGCAGGGTGAGTACACCCTGCCAGATCTTCAGCGGTTTTTTCACTTTACATTCCTGTTTCATTTTCTCCATCCGGTACCTCCTGTCTCTTTGGAAACACAATTTCTGCTTTAAACAAATCTGCTTCCGTGGAGATCTGCAGAGTGCCGTGCTGTAATTCTACAAAGCTCTTTACAATCGCCAGACCAAGTCCGCTTCCCTCGGTATTTCTCGAAACATCCCCTCTTACAAAACGGTCTGTAATTTCATCTGTATTGAAATTCAGTTCCGCAGAAGACACATTCTTCATTGAGATCCGCACATCCTGTTCTGTCTCTTTCATATCAATATACACACGCGTATGCGGCATTGCATACTTCGTGATATTTACGATCATATTCTCGAAAATACGATATGTTTTCTGGCTGTCCAGCCATAATACGATCTTATGTTCCGGCAGATTCCACTTCATTTCCAGATTTGCTTTTCTGATATTACTATCATACTCCAAACCTACCTGTTTTAGCAAATCTACAATGTCAATTTTCATATAATGAAGTGTTACCGTTCTGCTGGTTGCCTTACTGATCTCAAACAGATCCTCAATCAGCACTTTCAGGCGCAAAGACTTTCTCTCCAGAACTCCGATGTATTCTTTTCTCTTTTCCTCATCTGTCTCATTTTTTACCAAATCCACATACGTGATGATCGCTGTCAGTGGTGTCTTTAAATCATGGGAAACATTGGTGATCAGATCTGTCTTCATCCGTTCACTCTTGACTTCCTCACTGACTGCTTTTTTAAATCCCGTCTGAATGCGTTTCAGTTCATTCTGAACCGGTGCGAAAATTCCCACATCTCCTGTAATCGGGAAATCCAGATTCCCTTCCGCCAGCTGATTGGTCGATTTTAAAATACCCTGGTACTGTTCCTGCACCTTGTTGAGGTACTTTCTCAGGAAAATAAACAATCCGACGGAATAAATGATCAACACCCAGATTCCATACATCCAGAACATACTGATCACAAAGATCACCGCAAAGTTAAGCAAGACGATCCGTAAAATAGTTTTGTTGGTATTATCCCGGAAGTCGATATGCAGCAACGCTTCATATTGATGGCGGCAGAATGCTTTGAATGTTCTCCAGCATCCAAGAACAAGTTTTTTGATTTCCTCTGTCATGCTGTTCCCTCCATTCTTCAGCCACAATAAAAACTTCACACACAAGGACCTTTCTCTTAAGTACGATTTCTTCAGTACAAAAATCTCTCTGACACATCCCGCCAGCCAGTACACCACTGTAAAATACACAAACCAGATCACTGCATTCGCTGCCAGAGAAATGGCATCATTCAGATTTTCTCCATAGCTTGCAGAAAAGATCTGAATAAACTTGTGACTGCATGTATTCCATATCATGATCGCCAGTGCACGGACACACGCCATCAGACAAAGTCCAATGATAAATGCAATTTCCAGCGGACATCTTCTGGGATCCACTATAGCGTCCTTTTCCAGCGCCCGCTTCTTATACTGAGGAATCAAAAACGCTGCTGCTGCACTGAATACTGTAAAAATCAGAACAGACCAGTTAAAGGACGGCTGCTGCATCAGTTCATCTACATACATATATGCATACATATCATTCGATGTCTCATACTGCTCCAGATAAGCCTCCAGATTCTGTTCTGTCATCGCATACATGATCTCTACCTCCGACGGAGTCGAAATATAAGACGCCGCCGCTGAATAAACGCTGTTGTCATACAGCCATTGCTCTGCCGTAAACTGGAGGTTTTTATCATATGCTGTTCCGCCCACCTGGATATCGGAAATATCTCCGTCAACATCAAACGAAAAGCGAACACACAGTGCATACGTATCACCGTCAAACTCTTCCGGCAATTTCTTGGCAGATTCATCAGAGGTCAGCATTGCCGTTCCGGATTCATCAAAAATTCCATATTTCATGTACTTTTTCATCAATCCGAAACGACTGTTTCCATACTCTTCTATCACCTCGGAAGACTCCGTCTCATTCGAGATTTCATTATATAACAGATAATTTCCGTCCAGAATCGGATCCAGCATATCCAGCATCTGCTCTTCTTTTCGCATCTCTTTTTGATCCTGATCCGTTATATAGGAAGAAAACGCCGGATAAAAAAGCAGCATTCCGACAGATGAGATCAACAGTACAATGACCGTCAGAAGATTTCCTCTTTTATTGTTGTTTTTCAATTTTGTATCCAACGCCCCACACCACCTTTAAGTATTTTGGATTTTTCGGATCCAGTTCAATTTTTTCCCGGATATTCCGCACATGCACCATGATCGTATCCGTATTGATCGCCTTTTCCTGCCAGACCCGCTCGTAAATTTCCTCTGCAGAAAATACCCTTCCCGGATTCTTTGCAAGAAGAAGCAGAATTTTATATTCAATCGGTGTCAGCTTCACCGGCTTTCCGTCAATCGACACTTCCACAGTGTCCTCATTGATCTCCAGACCGCCAATCACATGCACGTTTTCACGAACTTCCAGCTTTTCCATAAATCTTCTGTATCTGCGAAGCTGGGAATTGACTCTCGCCATCAGTTCCATCGGCGTAAACGGTTTTGTGACATAATCATCTGCACCGATGTTCAATCCCATGATCTTATCTACTTCCTCGGATTTTGCCGATAACATAATCACCGGAAAATCATATTTTTCTCTCAGCTTCATAGTCATCCGGATTCCATCCATTCTCGGCATCATAATATCCACGATCGCCAGATGGATATCCTCTTTTTCCATGACTTCCAGTCCTTCAATCCCATCTGCAGCCAAAAATACTTCGTAGCCCTGACTCTGCAAATAGATCTTAACACCTTCTCTGATTTCTTTATCATCTTCCACAACCAAAATGTGATTCATTTCCATCTCTCATCCTTCTCCTTTTCTCGTCATTTTATGCGGTCACGCACCTTTTAACAGTATACCACATTCTGAGACTTCTGCTCTTGTCGGAAGGTCAGGAATTTGTTTTTTATTGACTTCTCCATAATCGTGAACTGCGACGATGACTTTCGAAAACGGAAGTGGAATCGCATAGTGGTCCCATCTCCAGAACAGCCGAAGACATCCATGATAAGAAACTGAAATTCCCACAAAGGATTCCTGCGCCTGCTCTGCCAGATAAAATGCCAGTTTTTTCGGCTCATGCCTTGGTCCCAGCGGTCCGTCCAGCGCCACCGCAATGGAACGCGTCTGCTCATAAGAATCCTGTAGAATTTTTTTCAGTGCTCCAAACGCCGCAAATCCGTCGGGAACACGCAGGGCATGACCGCCGCATGCCTGCAGCATATGTTCAATATAATCCCCTCTTGTGTCTGCTGTCACAATGACATCTACCGGACTGGTTTTCCCGGATAACTCCTCCAGCACCAGATTCATCAAAAAACTGTCCTCATGCCAGAATCCAAACACCTGATTTCCTGTCACAAATTGGATTTCCTGCCATTCGATCGCAACCGTCTTTTTAAGAAGTTTTAAATAACCGGAAAACAGATGCTGCAGAATGTTCTTTCCCACTTTTTGTATGCTCCTCATATCTCATTTCCTCTTTTCTTTCCATACACTGACGATATAATGTTTCTGCATGTGCAGCCAGACGTGACGCCCGATAGCTTTCTGCGGTCTTTAGTGCCTCCATGCAAACTTGTCTGTAATCTGGACTCTGAATCAACTCTGCCGCCTTATCACTCCAGATTTCTACATCCTCTTCTGTCATATACCCGTTGATTCCATTTTTTACAACATCTTCCACGCCACTCGCCCGAACTGCCACAATCGGATTGCCTGCTGCCATTGCTTCCTCCAGAACAATCCCCTGTGTCTCTGATTTCGATGCGAACAAAAACAGCTCACTTGCATACAGATACTGCTTTACATCCTCATTCGATATATTTCCCAGAAAGACCACGGTATCGGACAATCCCATCTGTTCTGCCAGTACTTCCAGTTCCTTCCTCATACTTCCCTCACCCAGAAGCAGCACACGAAACGAAAATGGCAGCTTCTCTTTCAAACACCGGATTCCATTCAGGAGAAATATCGGATTTTTTTCTTCCTCCAGCCTTGAGACGGAACAGAATAAATGTCCGTTTTTCTCTTCCCCAAGATATTGTCTGCGGATCGTTTTTGTCTTCTCTTCATCCTCAATATAAAAACTGTCATCCAACCCGGTCGGCAGCACTGCCATGGAAACCTCCGTACCGTTTTCCCGGATCCGGTTCTGCATTCCAGGTGTCGGCGCAAAGATCAGATCACATTTATTCGTAAACCATTTCATATATCCCGGGATCACAGTCTCTTTGGCAAACCAGATCAGCTTTTTTCTCCACATCCCTGCCTGCTCTTCTCTGAAAAACGGAATATAATGCAGGTAGTCTTCATACCGTGTGTGATACGTATAAATAACCGGGATCTGATACTTCCGTCCAAGATACAATGCCTGCGTTCCCACAAACATCGGCTGATGCACATGAATGCAGTCAAACTCGTGTTCCTTAAATCCTTTCCAGATTTCTCTGCTGACCAGCTTCGGATATACCATGCCGTTTTCCATCTTCTGACGCGTCACCTGAAACCGGATGACATCGTCCTCTTCCACCTGCCCGTAGCGTGGATCAAATCCATAATCTGGTGCGAAGACCGTCACCTTGTGTCCCTGTTTTCTCAATTCTTTTGCCAGCCGCTCCACGGAAATTGGAACTCCGCCGACAAACGGCTTATAGTTATTTGTAAGCATCGCAATCTTCATGACGTTTCCCCCTCTTCTATGCCAAAACACGAATGGCTGCTTCTCCAAAGAAATATCCGGCTCCTACAAACACCAGATTCCAGATCAGAATCCCCAGACAGGAACTGATGGTATATTTCACAAAATCCATTTTTACCATCCCTGCCGGAATCGAAATGATCGTACGCACCATCGGAAGCAGTTTACTCACAAACACTCCCACACTTCCCTTTTCCCGAAGCATGTCGATCTTACTCTCCACTGCTTCCTTTTGTTTCGGAAATTTCCTGAAGTAAAAGCCCAGCACCTTATCTCCGCCTGCTCTTCCCAGCCAATACAGCGCCCAGCTTCCTGTCAGTCCGGCCGCCACCGTCAGTACCATAACCAGTGGAAAACTGATTTCACCCTGAGATGCCCAGATCCCGGAAAGCGGCATGATCACCCCCGCCGGAAATCCCGGAAGATTCAGATATTCCAAAAGCACGATCAGAAAGATGAAAAATGCTCCATATTCAAGAAAATAATTTGTCAATGTCTGGATACTCATAGAAAACGGCCTCCCTTACTTTTGTATTTATCTTAAAATACAAAAATAAAGGAGACCGTTATAAGATTCAAAAGAATTTCTTAAGGATGTTTAAGAATTTTGGAAATCCGATTCCAGAAGATCTATCACATCATATAAAGTGTCAAACCTGCGCCATACTAATTCTAAAACCGCTTCATCCGGCTCTACCAGATCCGGAATCATCACCGGACGCATCCCTGCAGCTGCTGCCGAGCGAATCCCGGACGGTGCATCTTCCAGTGCGATTGCAAACTCGGGCAAAACCTGAATGGAAGCACAGGCTTTCAGGTAAATCTCGGGATCCGGCTTCCCCGCCGATACCATATTTCCATAAACAGCGCCGTCGAAATAATCAAACAGTCCATATTTCTTTAACAGCAGCTGTGCATGAAGCTCTCTGGAAGAAGTCGCCAGTGCCAGCCGATAGCCATGCTCTTTTGCATACTTTAAAAACTCCTCTGCCCCGGGCTTTCTGTCTACCCCGTCTTCTTCCATGATCCGATGATAGATCCGACGCGTATTCTCCGTGAACTCTTCCATCGGAAAATCCGGCGATACATGCTCCTTAAAATACTGCTCTCTTCTCACTACATTGAAACCAATGGTATGATAAATATGGTCACCGAACCGTTCTCCGAATCCCATCTGCCTTCCGACTTCATTCCACGATTTCTGTACGACTCTCTCGGAATCAAAGAGAAGCCCGTCCATATCAAATACTAGTCCTTTAATCGGCTGCTCACTCATCTGACTGTCCTGCCGTCCTTTCTGTTCCCTACTGTTCTCTGAACACAACACTTCCGTCTGCAGCATTCATCTTTTCAATGATTGCCAGAGACTCCAGCTGGAATCCAAGGTTACGGATGATCCGTCCACCTGACTGAAATCCCTTCTCAATCACAATCCCGATTCCTTCTACAGAAGCTCCGGCTGACTGTACAATCTGAATCAGTCCCTGCAGCGCACATCCGTTGGCAAGGAAATCATCAATGATCAGAACCTTGTCTTCCGGGTTAAGGAATTTCTTTGCAACGATCACATTGTTTTTACACTTATGTGTGAACGATTCTACCTCTGCCACAAGCATCTCCCCTTCCAGATTGATGCTCTGAGATTTTTTTGCAAATACGACCGGCACATGAAAATGCTGCGCCGCAATACATGCGATCCCGATTCCGGATGCTTCGATTGTCAGGATTTTGTTAATCTCTTTTCCTTCAAAACGCTTCTTGAATTCGCGTCCGATCTCATTGAACAGATCAATGTCCATCTGATGGTTCAAAAAGCTGTCCACCTTCAGTACATTCCCCTCTTTGATAATCCCGTCTTTTAAAATTCGTTCTTCTAAAAAATTCATCTTCTGCTTCTCCCAATCACTTTTTGATTTTGTTCCCCATTATACCTGTTTTTTCTCTGAAAAACAACAAGTTTTATATGGCTTATATCTTCTCCGCTTTTTCCGATGTCTCGATATCCTCAAAAACCAGAAATACCCTTCTTAAAAGCAGCGAATTAAGCCACACTATCAAAGAAACGCCAAGTAACAGCCAGACCAGAAAACCTAACATCAACGTGCGCACTGTCAGAAATGTCACAACTACCGGTACTACTGTAATGACCAGCATCAAAAGTGTATATGGCATTTTTGCAACCGTAAGGATCAATGCATTTTTCAATGTGTTCTTGATCCGATTTTCATATCTTGCCTGCAACGCAAATCCATAGATCCCCATGCTGATCAGCAGGATAGTCATGAAGATCAAAAATACCTGCATCACAGTCCTGATGGACGGACTCATCATACGAAGCAGCATAAAGTCGACTACAATCACGATCCCAAACACAAGACACAAAAGCCACATCAGTGTGCTTTGTCTGAAATTCTCCTTAAATGCTTTTAAGAACCCTTTTACTATGTAGCCCTCTTCATTCTTTACCAGCTTCAGCATGACCGAATACATTGCTGTCGTGGAAGCTCCAATCGTAATGATGGGAATGGAACATACGATCCACAAAAGATTTAAAAACATAAAATCTGCTACTTTCCCTAAAAAACGTGTTACCCCATTGTCTATCCAGTTCATTTTTCTGCTCTCTTTTCTATTATTTTTCTACTATTATAACATGCCATTCTATGGCATGAAACACTTCTTTCCGAAAAATGTAGAAAAACCTCCGGGAAGCGAAAGTAACTGCCATCTTCTCTGCCCTTGTTATATATTTCTATACAAAAAAACAGGACAAAAACAACTCCATTTTTGTTTTCGTCCTGTTTGCATGAAAAAAGCGGGTGATGGGAATCGAACCCACGTATCCAGCTTGGAAGGCTGGTGTTCTACCATTGAACTACACCCGCATGTTTCTTTGTTTTTTTGTGTCCCTCAAGACAAGAATTATAATATCACACGGCTTCATAAAATGCAACCCCTTTTTTCAAATTTTTTTAATTTTTTTAATTATATATAATATTTCTCATTTTTAGCATCACTCTTGCCATTCTGCATAAACTAGGCTATGATAAGAAAAACTAAAGGAGTACTAACATGGCATTAAATTTTAATCAACTGGCAATGCTTCAGAAGCTTCGCAGCAGTGTCCAGACATTTCGAAACAATCACCCTAAATTTCCACTCTTTCTGAATGCAGTTTCTGCAGACGCATTAAAGGAAGATACGATCATAGAAATCAATGTAACTTCTCCGGACGGCAAGCACTATTCTTCCAACCTGAAGTTAAAATCAGATGATATCGAACTTCTGGAAATGTTGCGGCAGCTGAATTCATAACTCGTTGCTGTTCACAGTAACCGTAAATCCCAATCCCCTTTTGACTTCTATCTTCGAAAGTACTATAATTCAATATAGAAACTAAATGAGAAGAGGGCTTTGTCATATGAGTAAACGTCTGGATAAGAAAAAACTGAAAAGGCAGACCACAGCAATTGAATCCCCTATTGCTGAGACATCTGCATCCAAAGAAACCATAAACTTTTTTATTCAATATCAGGATCAGGAATATCTGGAAACAGAAATTATCTCCAGAGTCAAAGAGTCTTGTCTCTTAAACGGTGCTTCTTCTGATGAGCTGAATACAATCTCGATCTACTTAAAACCGGAGGACAAAAAAGCATATTTTACATACGGAGAAGATAAAAGCGGATTTATTGAATTGTAAGGGTTGATCCTCTAAAGCAGAAACTGTTGTCAATTTACGGCAGTTTCTGTTTTTTTGTAACCATTTTCTCTCAATTTCTGTCTAACCTATGTAAACAAATACAAAAGCTGCCGGCGCTTCTGTATTAGAAAGGATACTGTTTATATGATGAGTAAAGACACAGATGATATAAAACTAATTAAAAAAGCAATCCGTGGCAATTCCACTGCCTATGGATACTTGATTGAAAAACACCGTACCTATCTGTACAAAATGGCTTTTCTATATACAAAAAATGAACAGGATGCTTTAGATGTTGTAGGTGACACAGTACTCAAAGGGTATCTGCAGATAAAAACGCTGAAAAACGCGTCTCTGTTTCAGACATGGATTACACGAGTGCTGATCAACACAGCTCATGATCATCGTAGAAAAGCCCTAAGCACACTTTCACAGGAGGATTCCGCTATAGATTCTGCACATGCTTCCACAGCAAATCAACAGATTCCATCTGTCGAACATTTTGACCTGCAAACCGCTATCGAAACACTTCCTGATAAATACCGCATTCCTATTTTACTAAAATACTTCAGTGGTATGACAGTCGATGAGATTGCCTGGACACTCAGTATTCCATCTGGTTCTGTCAAAGCATACCTGAGTCGTGGAAGAAATGAATTAAAACAAAAATTAAAGGAGGACTATCTCTATGAATCTTGATTTTGATACCATTGAAATCCCGGAAGAAAAACTCAATCGAACAATTCAAAACAACATAAAAAAAGTACACGGTATTCATCGTAAACAAATGATTCGCCATACCGCAGGATTATTTTGTGCTGCTGCTTTTTTCTTCTGCTTGAGCGCTATATTTTTACACTCTAATCCATCACTTGCAGCAGACCTTTTACACCTATTTGAAAAGATAGAAAACAAACAAATCTTTTCCGGAGACCTGCACACTCACGCTACGCCTCTGACCAATAATAACTCACAGAAATCTGACGGATACACATTCACATTATCCGAGACATATTGTGATACACAGAACTTTTATGTCAGTGTCCAGATTACATCTGAAGAAGGTTTTCCAGAAAGCCAACGAGCACAAGTGGATCCAGATGGTATTTCTTCCCTTTATCTGATGGGAAAATGGACCGATTCCAGCTTTCCTGAGAATTCTTACACACAAGGAGTTTCCCTCTCTGGAACATTTTCTGACGATCACACATTTATCGGTTCGTTTCATCAGATACTTGGAGAAAACACCTCAAAAGATACGTATAACGCAGAATGGAAAATTTCTGGAATTCAATATAGTCCCGAGGAAGCTAAAAACGGAAATATGTATATCTATTTTTCCGAACCACTTGAATTTCAGATTGAAACTCCTGTCCAATCAGACGGTACTGTAAAAAAATTACTGAACGAAAAACTGCCAAATGGAACTACTTTGATCTCCGCCACAAAAACACTGACTACAATTTCTCTGGAATCCAAAGGTAATGAAGAATCCAAAGATAACGAAGAAGTGGAACAAAGTAGTACTGACACACTGTTATCACCATTTGAACAATATGGCTATGCTGTTTACGATGCAAATGGAAATCATATGACAGATAAAACCGGACTTATTGCAATTCAAGATCATGATGTTTCTAAAATTCAAATTTGCTATTTTAAACTTCCTGTGAACCCGGACCAGGATGTTAACAATCAACCCGAATATGAAGAATTTCAACAATCTTTCCGGGAGAGTGGTTATTCCTACGATATGATCAAAGACCGCATTGTAAAACAAGTTGAAATTGTATTTGAAGAATAACATTCCATCTAAGAAAATCCTGCTGAGAGTTTCATAATGACTCCCAGCAGGATTTTACTTATATATTCTGTGTATATCTGCACTTCGGAAAATTTCCACATCCCCAGAATTCCCCATATCTTCCATTTCTTCGAATCATCTCTCCACCACATTTCGGGCAAACAAACACTACTGATTTTTTCTGAAGCTTTGCCATTTCCTCAAAACACTTCTGATTCATCACACAGTCATTCAAAGCCCGGTGCGCCCCTTTAGAACTGATTCCAAAATGCTCAGCGAGATCTGTCAATCGATGATGTTTCAATTCAGGAAGACATTTTCTTGCCATATACAAGGTGTCAATAAAGTCATTCGAGACTGTCTCCTGAAATAATTCTTCCACTTCCCGATAAATAAATTTCATATCAAATGACTGGATATTATGTCCCACCAGAATATCCTCTCCTACAAAACGCAAAAACTCCGTCATTGCTTCGCGGATCAATGGCGCTTCTGACACCATTTGATCTGTAATTCCATTTACTTTCGTAGCCTGTGCCGGAATGTGTCTCCCAGGATTCACCAATGTAGAAAATGTATCCTGCACAATTCCACCTTTCACCTTTACTGCCGATATTTCTATAATATCATCCATATTTGCACTGATACCTGTCGTTTCCAGATCAAATACCGTATAATCCGGTACATATTGAACCAGACGGTTTCCTTTTTCTCTCATCTTCTGTAATACTCCTTTTGTGCTTCCGTAGATTTACATATAGAAAAAAACAACACCAACCGGTGCTGCCTCTCATTCCATCTGTATTTCCTGTACCTTCAAAACTGCATACAAAGAATCATCCATTTCCTATCACCTTGCTTGGTTATGCCCTCGACCTATTAGTAACAGTCAGCTCCATGCGTTACCGCACTTCCACCTCTGCCCTATCTACCTCGTCGTCTTCAAGGGGTCTTA
>OLRL01000048.1_pt1 | contig 108340 bp, 108 predicted proteins | sample 1643201 | NCBI WGS metagenome assembly OLRL01 (sample SAMEA3136649, study PRJEB25190) | human gut metagenome | biome: human gut; feature: human-associated habitat; material: faeces | place: Austria | collected 2013
GCAAGCATCATTGGATGTTCTGTAATACCGTAAACCAGTACCAGATAAATATCTTTTCTGGAAGCTGTGATTTGGACTTTGACATGGGAAATATAAGCCTCATGATTTTTTCCTTTATAGAATACATTGGTTTTGATTTTCCCTTTACGGCGGTTACGAAGTTCAGTGGCAAATGTCCATTTATTATGATAAAGAAGCTTGCGGTTTGATTTTAACCGAATCACATAATTCTGCTTTAGGGCATCTAGCTTTAGGAACATCTTGTTATCATCATAACCACGATCCATACAAAAAGTTGCTTTTTCGAAGAGAGCCGCGCCTTGTTCCATGGCCTCAAAAGTAATGGTATTGGCAGACTTGTAATCTTTTTCAGTTGAAGAGTGTATTTTTGAAAAGATACTAACAGGATGATTACTGGTAGTCAGGACACAGGCCTCTGTTACATGGTACCCTTTTTTATAAACATTTTTAGTCGATGTACTTTCTGAACCATCACGAACGATGCCAAGGGATTCAAATTTATAACCATCCGGTTTTACAACATCGCTGTCATCAATGTAAATGACCGGTTCTGCCGGAACCCATTTCTTGATTTGCTGAAGATAAGAAGCAGCAGCTTCAGCAGGAGTACCTTTATCAAGATGTCTGGAAAGGCGATCCACAATATTTATCTTTTTGGAATCTTCATGAAGCTGGTCAGCAACATCTGTCAGAAGGCAGCTGCCAGAGGCAAGTATGCCATAAGTAATATCAGCAGTAAATTTACGTTCGGGCTTAGAAAGATGTTTTGAAATTTTATTTGTAAAAGTTAAAATTTTTCGTTTCAAAATGTAAGTATTTGATGTAAAATAAGTCATAAGGAATCCTCCTTCTTTTTGTTTAGTAAGGTTTTGATTTGACACTTAAATTTTACATCAAAAAGGAAGAAGATTCCTTATATTTTGGGCATTTTTTTAAAGTTGTTTATAACAAAGCACGTAAAATAGGAGGGCTGTGGATAAAACTACGGAAACTCAAGTTGGTGTAAAAGTTGCAGAAAGATATTTATTCTGATATTATGTAAACGAATGATTTGCGCCCAAAAGAAAATTATGGATATGAGACAAAATACAGAGGATAAATCATTGGATCAGAACAGTCAGGAGGAATATGCATGCAGACGGAAAAAACACAGCAGGAAGAAAATCTGAATAAAATTTTTACAATTCCCAATATCTTATCTTTTTTCAGGTTAATATTGATTCCAGTTATGATTTGGAGTTATGTTTTGAAAAAGGATTACGCTGCAACAGGATGGATTTTATTGTTATCCGGGTTGACAGATATTGCAGACGGATTTATTGCAAGAAGATTTCATATGATCAGCAATCTTGGAAAGATATTGGATCCGGTTGCAGATAAGCTTACGCAGGCGACCATGTTGTTTTGTTTGTTTACAAGATTTCCGCATATGATTCTGCCATTGGTTCTTATGGCGTTCAAGGAACTCTATATGGCGGTAAGCGGTTGCTTGATTATAAAGAAAACAGGGAAAGTAACCGGTGCGGATTGGCATGGAAAAATAGTGACTGTATTATTATACGGAATGGTAATCGTGCATATTATTTGGATTGATATTACGGCGATGGCATCGGATATCATGATTGCAATTTGCATGGGAATGATGATTTTATCGTTGATTCTGTATTTTAGGGATCACAGAAAAGCATTAAAAGAAAGATAAAAAAAGAAAAACAGGTATTTATAGAGATAGTCTATAAATACCTGTTTTTTCGCTGATTTTCAATAATACTAAATAGTAACATTTGCAAAGGACATAATAAAGAGAAACTATAATATATGTGGCATTTTATTAATATTATCTAAGGAGAAAAGATTATGGAGAAAAAGATTAAGACAAAAGAAATTGTAGTAGTAGCTATGGTTGCTGCAGTGATTGGTGTTATTTTTACGCTTCTTGATTATGCGTATATGCCGATGTCGGCAGTATTGGGACAAGTTTTCATGGAAATAACATTTGGAGTATATATGTTATCTCCTGCGCTTCCGATGTATTTGGTAAGAAAACCAGGTGTGGCAATTTTTGGATCATTGGTTGCTGCAGGTGTGAACCTTCTTCTTGGCAGTCCATACGGCATTCAGCTCATCCTTGCAGGCGTTCTTGAGGGAATTGGTATTGAAATTGGCTACCTGCTTGGTGGAAAATATGAAGGAAATATGATGAATATGGTAATTGGGGGAATTCTTGGAGGATTACTCGTATTTGGAAGAGATGTAATCTTCTTTGGAACACTTGGAAACGCATTCCCTGTTGTGGCTGGTATTGTAATTGTACGTTTGTTGAGTGCAACAGTTGTAACGATTGTATTAGTGAAATTAATTACAGCAGCATTAAAGAAAACTGGTGTACTGAAAGGATTTGCATGTGTAAAATAATGGAAAATGAAGATCCAATATTAGAAATAAAAAGTGCGTCATATACATATGAAGGAGAGACGATTCCGGTATGGGAAGATCTCTCCTATACATTTCAAAAAGGAAAACTTCATGCCATAAGCGGACCGAGTGGATGTGGAAAGAGTTCTGTTTTGTATTTCCTGGATGGATTGATTCCGCATATGTATGAAGGAAAATTGTCGGGAAAGCTTTATCTCAAGGGAAAAGATATTACGGACAGGCTTCCGAGAGAACGATGTGAAGATATTGGATTTGTTATGCAGAATCCGGAAAGTCAGTTCTGTACGTTTACTGTGGAAGAAGAGTTGGCTTTCGGAATGGAAAATTTGGGACTTTCATGGGAAGAGATGTCTTATAGGATGGAGAAAGCTCTTGATTATGTTGGAATGTCGGGATATGAAGCTTTTGATCTCACACAGCTTTCAGGTGGCCAGAAGCAGAAAATAGCCATCGCTTCAATTCTTGTTATGGAACCAGAGATTTTACTTTTAGATGAGCCAACGGCAAACTTGGATCCGGAAAGCAGAAAAGAGATTTTTGCATTGATTTCACGGCTTACAAAAGAAATGGGCATGACGATTGTCCTTGTGGAACACAATCTGGAAGAAATATTGGAGCATGTGGATTGTATTTTGATGCTGGATGAAAATGGTAAAGTTATAGCGTCTGGAGAAGGAGCGGATGTGAAACGTTTGTTTATGGACAATCAGGTAGTCTATGAACAGAAGTTTTCTCATACGCCAGAAGATATTTCAACGGAAGAAGTTGTGTTGAAGATTCAAAATCTTCAATTTGCTTATCCGGAACCAGGGAAAAAATCAAAATCCGGAAACAGGAAGATAATAGATGGTTTGAATCTGGAATTAAGAAAGCAGGAGTTCCTTGCGATTGTGGGAGAAAACGGAGTAGGGAAAACTACGCTAATGCGTTTGTTATTCCGCATTTTTGAACAGGATAAAGGAGATATTTTGCTTTTTGGAAAACCTGTGGAATCTTATAAAAAGAAAGAACTGTATCATCAGATTGGACTTGTATTTCAGAATCCTGAGAATCAGTTTATTACCAATACGGTAGAAGACGAGATGATGTTTAGCCTGAAAAAGGTGAAGATCAGTGAACACGAGAAAAAGTCAAGAATAAACGAGATGCTTCATCGGTTTCACTTGGAAGGAGAAATGGAGAAGAGTCCGTTTGTGCTGAGTCAAGGGCAGAAGAGACGATTAAGTGTAGCAAGCATGCTGTTGACGGAACAAAAAATCTTATTTTTGGATGAACCAACGTATGGACAAGATTTTGAAAATCGTCATGAACTAATGAAAGATATGTGCAGTTTGATTCATGATGGTATTACAATTGTTATGATTACTCATGATCTTTCTCTCGTGAGACAATATGCTACAAGAGTTGTAGAGATTGGAGAGGGTAAAGTAGTGAGAAGTCTTTCGACAGAAGAGTATTTTCTAGAAAAGGAGAATAACAGATGTTTGCATATATAGAACAAGATTCCTATCTTCACAAACGAAATCCAATGATGAAGCTTTTCATAATTCTTGTATGGACTTTTGTTGTTAGCATGTCATATTTTCCTGTTCTTCCGATTATGGTTTTTCTCATTGCATTCTTGGGAACATGGATATTAGGAAAAATTCCATTTGGAAATCTTCTTGGAAGATTGACTGTTTTTATTGCGGTTAGCTTAATTTTTATGATTTCCATGCTGTTTCTTAGAGGAATTGGTGAGGAGCCGGGGATTGTTTTAAGGTTTTGGTTTTTACAATGGACAGAAAAAGACATCGTTCATGCGATTTCATTGGGATTTCGGATTCTTGCATTTGTAACAATGTCGATGAGTTTTGTTCTTACAACAAGACCAAGGGATCTTGTACTCAGTATTATTATGCAATGTAAGGTTCCGGTTTTACATGGTTATGCTGCTATGGCAACTTACAGGTTTCTGCCTGAATTACAATCACAAGTAGACATGGTGCATCTTGCACAAGAGATTCGTGGAATTCCTTGGAATCGAGGAGTGGTATCCAGATTCACATCACCGTTTCGTGTGATGCTGCCTCTTTTTTGTGTTGCTGCAAGAAGAGGAGAACGTGTTGCTTGTGCAATGGAAAGCCGTGGACTGGGAAGAAATGGGAAGAGAACTTTTTATCATGAGATAAAAGTGAAAAAAGCAGATTGGATGTTTTTTATAGCAATGATGACAGGACTTGTAGTTTTGGTTGCGATTCTTGTAAAATTAGATTTGTATCGCTTCAGTTTTGCAGCGATACGTTAAAAGGAGGAAAAAATATGCCATATAAACATAGTAAGATTCAATACGGATTGCCTCACGAGATATACCCACAAGAGAGTGTCAGTGAGCATTTGGAATTGTTGAGAGAGACGATTGATCTAAAAACAGAACCGGTTGCAATTACATTTCTATTTACAAAGGAAGATTATGATGCGTACCCAGTAGAAGAAACGAAAACAGCCATGACATATTGTCTTATGGTGAAACAGTCTGCAATCAATGGAAGAGGATTAAAAAGCCGTCTTGAACACCATAAATGTGACGGTGGAACGACAGCTCTTGCTTTGGAACCAAGTACAGAGAAAATAGAAAGTGGACGGGAATATTTTTCCTATAATCTATACGCATCGGTTGCTGTTGCCCGAAGAATGCGTGCGGGAATTAAAAGTCTTCATAGAGAACCGGTATCAACTTACGGTATTGCGATTGTTCCATTGAAAGATTGTGTGCAGACACCAGATGTGATCATCATGGTGACGAATCCATATCAGACAATGAGACTCATTCAGGGATATGAGTATGAAACAGGAATAAAACCTGACATCGACATGGGAGCAATGCAGGCGATGTGTTCTGAGCTTACAGTTTCCCCTTATTTAACCGGAGAGATGAATGTAAGTGTAATGTGCCCGAGTACACGTATGCTGTGTAAATGGAGCGAGAACGACATGGCTGTCGGAATACCATATGAGTTGTTTGAAAAGGTTGCGGAAGGTGTGGCAGCTACAAAGCCAAGCTATTAAAATTATAAATAAGAAATATAGAAAGCTTTCGGATATCCAGTGATATCTGAAAGCTTTTTTGATGAGAAATAACAGTTGAAAGCAACTATATATTGTGGTATTCTATTTTGGAAAATACAATAAATAGTGATGGAGAGAATGCATGAATCAAAATAAAAGAGATAATACAATCGGTAGCCTGTTTCGTATTCCCAATATGGAGCGGGTGTGGACACAAGTAAAGAATGAGTTTTCGGAGGAAGAATATTCTTTGGAATTATTAAAGAAGAAGTTTGATACATTTCAAAAATCAGGACTTACCGATAAGGAAAGTTTTGAACTTCTTATCAAAGCAGCAGTAGAGCTCACGACACAGGAAGCGCCAAAGTGGGAAATGATTGCAGCCAGATTCCGATTCTTGGCTTTTGAAAATGAGATTGACCGGACGATGGAGGAATATGGCATTCGTTCTTTCTATGAAAAGGTTGTTTTTTTGACAGAGAAAAATTTATATGGGAAATATATCTTGGAGTCCTATACGAAGGAAGAAATAGATATCTTTGAACAATTTATGGATAAAGAACGAAATCGCCAGTTTACGTATTCGGGGCTTGAGTTGCTTTTGAACCGCTATGTGATTCGAAATGGAAAAGGTGTGATTTTAGAAAATCCACAAGAAATGTTTTTGGGGATTGCTATGCACCTTGCAATGGAGGAGAGAACAGACAGATTATTGTGGGTACAAAGATTTTATGACATGTTAAGTACTTTGAAAGTAACCATGGCAACACCGACATTGGCAAACGCAAGAAAGCCATATCATCAGTTATCTTCTTGTTTTATTGATACGGTTCCGGATAGTCTGAATGGAATTTATCGAAGTATCGATAATTTTGCAAAAGTGAGTAAATTCGGTGGCGGAATGGGCATGTATTTCGGAAAGGTTCGTGCAAGCGGCAGCTCAATTCGTGGATTTGAAGGAGCGGCCGGTGGTGTGATCCGCTGGATTCGTCTTGCAAATGATACGGCGGTTGCGGTAGATCAACTGGGAGTGCGACAAGGAGCAGTTGCGGTATATTTGGATGTATGGCACAGAGATCTTCCGGAATTTTTAAATCTTCGAACAAACAATGGCGATGACAGAATGAAAGCACACGATGTATTTCCGGCAGTATGTTATCCCGATTATTTTTGGGAGCAGGCAAGAGATAACATTGAGGGAGATTGGTATCTTATGTGTCCGCATGAGGTGTTAACAATAAAAGGGTATGCACTGGAAGATTCATACGGAGAAGAGTGGAAAGAAAAATATTTGGATTGTATTCGCGACGATAGAATTAAGAAACGTGTGATACCGATAAAAGACATTATTCGTCTGATCATAAAAAGTGCTGTAGAGACGGGAACACCGTTCACATTCAATCGAGATCATGTAAATCGTGCGAATCCGAATGGACATAAAGGAATGATATACTGCAGCAACCTATGTACAGAAATTGCACAAAATATGAGAGAAATCGAAGAAGTAGAAGAACGGATCGAGACAATAGACGGGGAAACAGTTGTTGTGAATGTGACAAAACCGGGGGAATTTGTCGTATGTAATTTGGCAAGTTTATCGCTTGGTCATCTGAATGTGGATGATGAAGAGGAGATAAAAGAGATTACAAGGTATGTGGTAAGAGCGTTAGATAATGTGATCGATCTGAATTTCTTTCCGGTATCCTATGCCAAGATCAATAATGAAAAATATCGTCCGATCGGACTTGGAGTAAGCGGATATCATCATATGCTTGCAAAACACGGAATCGCATGGGAAAGTGAAAAACATTTGGATTTTGCAGAAAAAGTTTTTTCACAGATTCATTATGCTGCAATTGAAGCAAGCAGTGATTTAGCGAAAGAAAAGGGAAGTTATCAGTATTTTGAAGGTAGTGATTGGCAGACGGGAGTTTATTTTGAAAAACGTGAACTCAAAGACGATAAATGGAAAGAATTGGCTGAGAAAGTAAAAAGCCAAGGGCTTCGAAACGGATATTTGCTGGCAGCTGCGCCGACAAGCAGTACGAGCATCATCTCCGGAACAACAGCGGGGTTGGATCCGATTATGAATCGATTTTTCCTGGAGGAAAAAAAGAATGGCTTAATGCCGCGTGTTGCACCGGAATTATCGTTTGCTACATTTTGGCTTTACAAAAACGCGCATTATATTGATCAAAAGTGGTCGATAAAGGCATGTGGAGTGCGACAAAGACATATTGATCAAGCGCAAAGTATGAATTTGTACATTACAAACGAATATACATTCCGAAAAGTGTTGGATCTTTATATTCTTGCATGGGAACAAGGAGTGAAGACCATTTATTATATCAGATCAAAAAGTTTGGAAGTAGAAGAATGTGAAGTATGCTCTTCATAGAATGAAGAAAGGAATCTGGAGAATGGATAGTTTAAAACGAAGACCACTTTTTAATCCGGAAGGAGATGTGGAAGTACAAAAAAGAAAAATCATTGGAGGAAATACCACGAATTTGAATGATTTTAACCATATGAAATATGGGTGGGTGAGCAGTTGGTATCGTCAGGCGATGAATAATTTTTGGATTCCGGAAGAAATCAATCTATCAGTAGATGTCAAGGATTATAAAATGCTTCCGAAAGCAGAAAGGAGAGCCTACGATAAAATCCTTTCATTCTTGATTTTTTTAGATAGTATTCAAACTGCGAATCTACCAAATATCAGTGAGTACATTACAGCGAATGAAGTGAACCTTTGCTTGTCGATTCAGGCATTTCAGGAAGCCGTTCATAGTCAAAGTTATAGCTATATGTTGGATACGATCTGTGAGCCGCAAGAGAGAAATGATGTTCTTTATCAATGGAAAGAAGATACCCATTTGTTAAAAAGAAATGAATTTATTGGGAATTTGTATAATGCATTTCAAGAAGAAAAGAGTCCTAGGATGCTGATTCGTACGATTATCGCCAATTATATTTTGGAGGGAATCTATTTCTACAGTGGATTTATGTTTTTCTATAATCTTGGAAGAAATCATCTGATGCCTGGATCTGTACAGGAGATTCGTTATATTAACCGAGATGAGAATACCCACTTATGGCTGTTTCGAAATATTTTGTTGGAGTTAAGGAAAGAAGAACCGGAACTGTTTACAGAAAAAGATATCGAAGAATATCGGGAGATGATTCGGGAAGGCTGCGAACAGGAAATCCAATGGGGACATTATGTGATCGGAGATGAAGTACAAGGCTTAACAAAGGAAATGATCACAGATTATATCCGGTATTTAGGAAATTTGCGCTGCACGAATTTAGGGCTTTTGCCGATTTATGATGGACACGAATCGGAGCCGGATAGTATGCATTGGGTGAGTCAGTACTCCAACGCAAATACAATCAAAACAGATTTTTTTGAAGCGAGAAGTACGGCTTATGCAAAAAGTAGCGCTTTAATTGATGATTTGTAGAAAAATGTGTGGAATACTGTTATAATATAGAAAAATAAAATAAATTTCCGGAGGATAGTTATGTTTAAAGAAGTGTCAAAAGAATTGCTTAGCTTTATTGAAAAAAGTTACAGCAATTTTCATGTAATTTATAATATGAAAGAAGAACTAAATCAACATGGGTTCACAGAACTTTTGGAAGGTGAGAAATGGAAGTTAAAAGAAGGCGGAAAATATTATGTTTCCAGAAATGAAACATCTTTGATCGCATTTCAAATTCCGAAAAAAGAATTTGCAGGATTTCAAATTATGGCAAGCCACAGTGATTTCCCGACATTTAAATTAAAAGAGAATGCAGAAATGAGTGTGGAAAATCAATATATAAAGCTAAATGTAGAAAAATATGGCGGAATGCTCTGCGCACCGTGGTTTGATCGTCCGCTCTCGGTTGCAGGAAGACTTCTTGTAAAGAAAGATGGAAAAATTGTAACGAAGCTTGTTCATGTAAACAGAGATCTTGTGATGATTCCGAATCTTGCTATTCATATGAACAGAGAGGTGAATGACGGATACAAATATAACCCGCAGGTAGACATGCTCCCATTATTTGGTGGCAAGGATGCCAAGGGAAGCCTTATGAAGATTATCGCGGAAAGTGCAGGAGTTAAGGAAGAAGAGATTCTTGGAAACGATTTGTATCTTTATAACCGTATGCCGGGGACAATTTGGGGAGCGGAAGAAGAATTCATTTCGTCACCAAAGCTTGATGATACACAATGTGCTTTTGTATCGATGAAAGCATTTTTAGAGAGTGAAAATCCAAACTCCGTTATGGTTCACTGTGTTCTTGACAATGAAGAAGTAGGAAGCGGTACGAAACAAGGAGCAGCCTCTACATTTTTGAAAGATGTACTACAAAGAATCAATCGTGGAATGGGAAGAGATGAGGAAGAGTATCTTTGTGCATTGGCCTCCAGCTTTATGTTGTCTGCAGACAATGCCCATGCAGTGCATCCAAATCATGCAGATAAAACAGATCCGACTAATCGTCCATACTTGAACGGGGGAGTAGTGATCAAATACAATGCAAATCAAATGTACACAACAGATGCGGTTTCTGCAGCTATTTTTAAAGAAATGTGTGAGAAAGCAGAAGTACCGTATCAGACTTTTGTAAATCGTTCGGATATGCGAGGAGGATCTACGCTTGGAAATATTTCAAACAGTCAGGTGGCGCTAAATACGGTGGATATAGGAATTCCACAGCTTGCAATGCATTCTTCTTATGAGACTTGTGGAGTGAAAGATACTTATTATATGCTTGAAGCTGCAAAAGAGTTCTATCGTTGTGCTGTAATCCATGAAGGTTCCGGACAATATCGCATTGAGAAGTAATTGCCGGATAGGAACAAGGGAGAGTGGAAAAATGAAAAGCATCATCATAGGAATTGCTGGTGGAACCGGTTCAGGAAAATCCACATTTACAAAGAAGTTAAAAGAGGAATTTAAAGACGACGTTGCAGTATTATATCATGATAATTATTATCGCGACCAAAGTGATATGACATTTGAAGAACGAAAAAAAGTAAACTATGATCACCCGGATGCGATGGAGACAGAGTTGCTTGTGCGACAGCTTCAAGAATTAAAAGAAGGTAAAGCAATTGACTGCCCGGTTTACGATTATACAGCGCATAACCGTTCTGATCAAGTTATGCATGTAGAGCCGAAAAGGGTTATTTTGCTGGAAGGAATTCTTGTACTGGCAGATGAACGCCTTCGAGACTTGATGGATATTAAAGTGTATGTAGAAGCTGATGCGGATGAACGTATTTTAAGAAGAATTCTTCGGGATGTAAAAGAGAGAGGGCGAGATATTGAAGGTGTGATGCAACAATATCTGACAACGGTAAAGCCGATGCATTATTTATATGTGGAGCCGACAAGAAGTATGGCAGATATTGTAATTAACAGCGGTATGAATCCGGTTGCATTTACTCTTGTGAAAAATACAATTCAGAAGATATTGGCTGAGAAAGTGTAGAATGTGTATCCGTCATTTTTGCTTTGTGTAAATTTTATAGGATAGAAAAACCAGGCGCTTCATTTGAAAGAAATATGAAAGCGTCTGTTTTTTGGATATAGATATATTAAGAAAAGCCGAAAAATTCTTAAGATTCTCTTAGAATCTGTCAGATTATATAAAATTCTGCTATACTAATGGTTATTGAATTGATAAAGGAATGATAATTTGAAGAGAATACAAAAATGGATAGAAAAGATTATGCCGGTGGACCGTTTTTTGATCGCGGTATTTGCGTTTACTTTTAACAGTTTGGTATATTCCGGAGCGAGAGCGATTGCATCGGATTGGAAACACCATGTGCTGACAAGTGCAATAGATGAAAGAATTCCTTTTCTTCCGATTAGTCTTGTGATATATTTTGGATGTTATATATTTTGGATCATAAATTATGTGATAATTGCCAAACTTGAGGAAGAACGGGCATATCGTTTTTATTTTGCGGATTTTTTATCGAGAATTGTTTGTTTTGTCGTTTTTTTACTATATCCGACTACAAACATCAGACCTGAAATAGTAGGAAATGGATTGTGGGAGCAGGGAATGCGTTTCTTGTATTTTATAGATGAGGCGGATAATTTGTTGCCGTCTATCCATTGCCTTGTAAGTTGGTTTTGTTATATTGGCATTAGAAATGTGCCGTCTGTTTCGAAAGCATATCAGAGATTATCTTGCGTAGCTGCTTTGCTTGTATTTGTTTCGACGTTGACAACAAAGCAACATGTTATTTGGGATGTAGCAGCAGGGGCTTTGCTTGCAGAGATTACGTTTTTCATATCGAATCACACGAAGGCATATCTATATTACAAGAAGTTTTGGGAAAAAGTAACGCAGATTCTTTTTGGAAAGAAGGCGGGAGTATGAGAAGTGTGAAAAAGAATGTGTGGAATCTTCTGTTCCTGTTTCTTGTATTTGGTTTGACTGTATATGGAGTGTTTCGGGGAGAAGACCTTACAAAACTTATAGCGATTATGAAGCGTGCACACGGGATTTGGCTGTTTTGCGGAGTCTTGTGCGTAGTGTTTTTTATTTGGGGAGAATCTATTATTATCTATTATCTCATGGGAACACTTTCTGTAAAACTGAAAAAATGGACTTGCTTTTTATTTTCATCAGTGGGATTTTTCTTTAGTTGCATTACCCCTTCTGCAAGTGGAGGGCAACCGATGCAGATATACTATATGCGCAAAAAGAATATTCCGATTCCTGTATCGACGCTTGTGTTGATGATTGTGACGATCACCTATAAATTGGTGCTTGTTGTAATCGGTGTGTTTGTATTGCTGTTTGGACGTGGATTCATTCAGAAATATTTGATGGGGATTCGACCGGTATTTTATCTAGGGATCGCATTGAACGTATTTTGCGTTAGCTTTATGCTACTTTTAGTATTTCATCCGGCGCTTGCAAAGACGATCATGATTCGAGGAATGCACATTTTAGAAAAAATGCATGTGCTAAAACAAAAAGAAACGAGACTTCATCAGTTGGAAAATTCTATGGAACTGTATGGAGATACAGCAGCATTTTTCAAAAGTCATATCAAAGTCATAGGAAATGTATTTGCAATTACTTTTTTGCAGAGAACAGCATTATTTTTCACTACATATTTTGTGTATTTGGCATTTGGATTACATGGAAAATCTGTAGTTGATATCGTGTTACTTCAAGCAATCATTTCGGTTTCGGTAGATATGCTTCCGCTTCCGGGAGGCATGGGTATCAGTGAAAAACTGTTTCTTATGATTTTTGTGCCGATATTTGGAGTGGATATTTTGCTTCCGGCAATGCTTTTAAGCCGAGGACTTGGATATTATACGCAGCTGCTTCTTAGTGCAGTCATGACAATTGTGGCACAGTTCACAATTCGAATGGAAAGAGAGAAAGAGTTTGTCTCATAAGAAAACAAAAGGAAAGGGATTCATATTATGTTGGGATTTTATAATTATTCAGTAATTTTAACTTATATCGGGCTTGTGTCATCGGTTTTTGGAATGACATTTGCCATAAGCGGAAGATTCAAGATAGCAATATTTTGTCTTGCTTTTTCGGGATTGTGCGATATGTTTGATGGAAAAATTGCGCGGGCAATGAAAAACAGAACAGAAGATGAAAAAAGATTTGGAATTCAGATTGATTCTCTTTGTGATGTAGTTTGCTTTGGCGTATTTCCTGTTGTGTTGTGCTATGCAAGTGGGATACGAAGCATTTGGGGAAGAATGATTCTATCATTCTATTGTCTTGCATCGGTGATCCGGTTGGGATACTTTAATGTAATGGAAGAAAAACGACAAGAAGAAACAGAAGAAGCGAGAGTATATTACGAAGGTCTTCCAATTACAACGATTGCAATCGTACTTCCGATTGCCTGCCTTCTAAAACCATATTTGGGAGCATATTTTCATCTGATCGTTCAAACAGTAATGTTTGTAGAAGCGTTTTTGATGATTTTTCGTTTTCAATTGAAAAAACCTGGGAAGGCAGTTATGACAATTCTTGTAGCAGGAGTCGGATTGGCAGTACTGAAAATTTTACATATAATTTGATGATGCGAGGAAGAAAAAATGCAGTATAAGGATAGACAAGGAATGATAAAAGGAGAGGATTCATTTCAGGATCGTCTTCTGTCGCGAATGTACGGTTGTGTGGCTGGGAGATTTTTGCTTGGGTATTTGGTAAAACCTGGTGTATCAAAATGGGTTGGAAGACTGTTGGATAGCAGGATTTCCAGCCTTTTTGTGCCTTGGTTCGTTCGTGCAAATCATATAGATATATCTATGTGTGAAAAGAAACAGTTTCGTTCCTATAATGATTTTTTTACAAGAAAATTGAAAAAAGGTGCACGGACAATCTGTGAAGAAAAAGATGCATGGATCAGTCCTTGTGATGGAAAACTGACAGTATATCCGATTGGAAAAGACAGTCGTTTCCGAATCAAGCGGACACAATATACAGTAGAACAATTGCTGCGAAATGCAAAGCTTGCAAAACGGTATCAAGGGGGGGATGCGTGGATTTTTCGACTTTCCGTGGAAGATTATCACAGATACTGTTATGTGGCTGATGGGGAAAAAACAAGAAATATTAGAATTCCTGGAGTGTTTCATACAGTGAATCCGATTGCTAATGATCGCTATCCAATCTATAAAGAAAATACAAGAGAGTATTCTTTATTACATACAGAAGAATTTGGAACGATTCTTATGATGGAGGTTGGAGCACTTTTGGTAGGGAAAATCGAAAATCATATGGAAGAGGGTTCGGTAAAAAAAGGGGAGGAAAAGGGCAATTTTGCTTTTGGTGGTTCAACGATCATACTGTTGACAGAACCTGGAAAAGTGAAACCGGATCATGATATTCTGAAAAATACGCAACGCTGTTATGAGACGGTGGTTCAGATGGGAGAAAAAATCGGGCAAAAGAACGAAGACCAGATGACGTCAAATTGCGATTGGTACTTGTAGAACATAAAAAAGATATGGTATAATCAAAATATGTAAATCAATTCGAGGAAAGTAAGGAGAGACTTATGAAAAGAGTATTATTGAAGCTGAGCGGAGAAGCGCTTGCTGGAGATAAAAAGACAGGATTTGATGAAGCTACATGTATCGGAGTAGCCAATCAGGTAAAGCAGATTGTAGATTCCGGTGTGCAGGTTGCAATTGTAACAGGTGGCGGTAATTTTTGGAGAGGTCGTACAAGTGAAACAATCGATAGAACGAAGGCAGATCAGATTGGAATGCTTGCTACGGTTATGAACTGTATTTACGTATCAGAGATTTTCAGACATGTTGGCATGAAAACAGAAGTATTTACGCCGTTTACATGTGGTGCATTTACTTCATTATTCTCAAAAGATGCCGCTGTACATGCATTGGAAGAAGGAAAGGTAATTTTCTTTGCCGGAGGAACAGGACATCCATATTTCTCTACAGATACAGGAGCTGTTCTTCGCGCCATTGAGATTGAGGCAGATGCGATGCTTCTTGCGAAAGCAATTGACGGAATCTATGATAGTGATCCTAAATTGAATCCAAATGCAAAGAAATATGATGAGATTACAATTCAGGAGACGATCGATCAAAGACTTGGAGCTGTGGATCTTGCAGCGTCTATTCTTTGCATGGAGAATAAGATGCCGATGCTCGTATTTGGATTAAATGAAGAGAACAGCATCGTTGAAACTATGACAGGAACTTTTACAGGTACGAAGGTAACTGTATAAATAAATAGAAAGCAGAGGACATATATTATGAAAGAAAGACTTATTCCGTTTGATGAAAAGATGACAAAATCTTACAACAACCTTGCAGCAGAATTACAGACAATTCGTGCAGGTCGTGCCAATCCACACGTACTTGATAAATTAACAGTTGATTATTATGGATCTCCGACACCAATCCAGCAAGTTGCTAATGTATCGGTTCCGGAAGCTCGTATGATCCAGATTCAACCATGGGAAAAATCTATGTTAAAGGCAATTGAGAAGGCGATTCTTGTATCAGATATTGGAATTAATCCAACAAACGATGGAACTTCTGTACGTCTTATTTTCCCTGAACTTACAGAGGAACGCAGAAAAGAACTTGTAAAAGATGTAAAGAAAAAAGGCGAAGGAGCAAAAGTTGCTGTTCGTAATATTCGTCGTGATGGAAATGACGTATTTAAGAAATTAAAAGGAACAGAAGTATCTGAGGACGAGATCAAGGATTTAGAAGACGAATTACAGAAAATTACTGATAAATATATCAAAGATATTGAAAAATTAGTTGAAGAAAAATCAAAAGAGGTTATGACAGTATAATTGGTATTAAGATACGAATAAAATAAAGAGGGGCGCGGAAATATGAGCCGCCCCTCCTTTGTGTTGTATGAGAAGATACGATATTTGGAGGATAAGTTATGAATGTACCACAGCATATTGCAATCATTTTGGACGGGAATGGGCGTTGGGCAAAAGCCAAAGGGATGCCAAGAAATTATGGGCATGCTCAAGGTAGCAAAAATGTGGAACGAATCTGTGAAGATGCGTATAAAATGGGGGTGAAATATCTTACTGTATATGCTTTTTCTACAGAGAATTGGAACAGACCGCAAAGCGAAGTTGATGCATTGATGAAGCTTCTTCGAAATTATATGAAGACTTGCCTGAAGACAGCAGAAAAAAACCGGATGAAAGTGCGGGTTCTTGGAGATAAAACGAGATTGGATGAAGATATCCGGACAAGAATTGAGGAACTGGAAGCTGCTACTGTCAATAATGATGGACTTAATTTTCAGATTGCATTAAATTATGGCAGTAGAGATGAAATGATTCGAGCAATCCGGAGACTGGCGAAGGACTGTGTGGAAGGAAAACAAAACAGTGATGAAATTACGGAGAAAGTATTTGAAGGATATTTGGATACACATGATATTCCGGATCCGGATTTATTGATTCGTACAAGTGGAGAACTTCGATTATCCAATTATCTTTTATGGCAGCTTGCGTACACAGAATTTTATTTTACAGATGTTTTATGGCCTGATTTTACGAAAAAGGAATTGGAAAAAGCGATAGAACATTACAATCGAAGAGATAGACGTTTTGGCGGAACGAAGGAGGAATAAGCATGTTTAAAACAAGACTCTTAAGTGGGATTTTGCTTGTGATCATTGCGCTTGCAACAATTATTCCGGGGGGAATGATTCTTTGGGCAACTTTATTTCTGATTAGTTTAAAAGGAATGCATGAATTATATCAAATTGCAGACGTACAAAATAAACTGCTAGGAATTGTGGGAATGATCGCTGCAACGATATATTATGGAGCTTTGCTTATTGAAAAAGGAACGATGGATTGGTTCCCTATGTTGGCAATCGGATTTCTTATTGTTTTAATGGGGGTATATGTCTTCACGTTTCCGAAGTATAAAGCAGAGCAGATTATGACAGTATATTTTGGATTGTTTTATGTAGCGATGATGCTTTCCTATGTATATCAAACAAGAATGCTGGAGCAGGGAGCTTTTCTTGTGTGGCTCGTATTTTTATGTTCTTGGGGAAGCGATACTTGCGCATATTGTGTAGGTATGCTCATTGGCAAACATAAGATGGCGCCGGTGCTAAGTCCGAAAAAGTCTATTGAAGGTGGAATTGGCGGAATTTTAGGAGCTGCACTTTTGGGAGCGTTATATGCACTGGCTGTAGGAAAGTTTGCAACAGGTGTGGATGCAAATGTGCTCCATTATGCAATCATTTGCGGTGTTGGCTCTATGATTTCACAAATTGGAGACCTTGCAGCATCTGCGATTAAGAGAAATCATGAAATCAAAGATTATGGACATTTGATTCCGGGACATGGTGGAATCTTAGATCGTTTTGATAGTGTGATTTTTACAGCACCGATTATTTATTATTTATCAGTATTTCTGATTGGATAAAAGAGGGAGATATATGAAAAAAATAGCAATTTTAGGTTCTACAGGTTCCATTGGAACTCAAACATTGGAAATTGTACGAGAAAATAAAGATATAGAAGTTGTTGGATTGGCAGCTGGGAACAATATCAAATGCCTGGAAGAGCAGATTCGTGAATTCCGACCAAAGATTGTAGCGGTATGGGCGGAAGAAAAAGCGAAAGAACTTCGTGAATTCGTACAGGATCTCGATGTAAAGATTGTATGTGGAATGGACGGATTAATAGAAGTTTCTGTTATTCCGGAGATAGAGATTCTTGTAACAGCAATTGTAGGAATGATTGGGATTCGTCCAACGATTGCCGCAATTAAGGCGAAAAAAAATATTGCGTTGGCAAATAAAGAAACGTTAGTGACGGCTGGGCATATTATCATGCCGTTAGCAAAAGAATATGGGGTATCAATTCTGCCGGTCGATAGTGAACATAGTGCAATTTTTCAATCTTTGCAAGGAGGACAGGAAAAAGCGCTTCACAAGATCCTGTTGACGGCATCAGGCGGACCGTTCCGTGGCAAGAAAAAAGAAGAACTTCGTAATATTCAAGTGGAAGATGCTTTGAAACACCCAAATTGGGCAATGGGAAAAAAGATTACAATAGATTCTTCAACAATGGTCAATAAAGGATTAGAGGTTATTGAGGCAAAATGGTTGTTTGGAGTAACGGTTGACCAGATTCAAGTTGTTGTTCAGCCGAAGAGTATCATTCATTCAATGGTAGAGTATATAGATGGGGCAGTAATAGCACAGCTTGGAACACCGGACATGAAACTTCCAATACAGTATGCGCTTTATTACCCAGAGAGAAGATATCTTCCGGGAGAACGTTTGGACTTCAGAAAACTTACGGAGATTACATTTGAAGAACCGGATATGGAGACGTTCTACGGACTTCGTCTTGCTTTTGAAGCTGGAAGAATAGGAGGAAGTCTTCCAACGGTATTCAATGCGGCAAATGAATTAGCAGTCAGCAAATTCTTAGAGCGTAAGATCCGTTATTTGGAGATACCAGAGATTATTGAGACTTGTATGAAAGAACATCGGAATATTTTGCATCCATCTGTGGAAGAAATATTAGAGACAGAACAAAGTGTATATGAGCAGATAGAAAGCAGGTGGTAATACATGGGATTGATTCTCGCACTTTTACTATTTAGTTTTATTGTATTTTTTCATGAGCTGGGTCATTTCCTTTTGGCAAGGAAAAATGGAATCTATGTAGAAGAATTCTGCATTGGTATGGGACCGGTTCTTGTGAAAAAGAAAGGAAAGGAAACAACGTATTCTATTCGTCTTTTGCCAATCGGCGGCGCTTGTATGATGGGAGAAGATGAGGTCGAAAACTTAGATGAAAAAAGTTTTAATAATAAATCTGTTTGGGCAAGAATATCGGTGATCGCAGCAGGGCCTGTTTTCAACTTTATTTTAGCGTTCATCTTGTCTGTAATCGTAGTTTCCTGGTTGGGATACGATAAACCTGTTATAAAATCCGTATTGGAAAATTCTGCGGCAGAAGAAGCAGGTTTGAAAGAAGGAGATGTGATCAAAGAAATTAACGGGAAAAATATTCATATTTTCCGAGAAATATCGGCTTACAACCAATTTCATCCCGGAGAGAAAATGGAACTTACTTATGAACGAAACGGGAAAGAATATACCGTATCGCTAAAAACGAGACCAGATGAAACAGGGCGGTATCTGATTGGTATTACTCAAGGACAATATAAAAAGGCAAATGCGTTTACAGCCCTTCAATATGGATTCTATGAAGTGAAATTCTGGATTGATTATACGATAGAAAGTTTAAAAATGCTGTTTACCGGTGTGATTGGATTGGATCAATTGTCAGGACCGGTAGGGATCGTAGATGTGGTAGATGAAGCTTATGATACCAACATACAGTATGGTATATCTTCGGTTGTGCTTGCGTTCTTGAATTTGTCTATTTTATTGTCGGCAAACTTAGGAGTCATGAATCTTCTTCCGATACCGGCATTAGATGGTGGAAGATTGGTATTTCTTTTTATTGAGGCAATTCGCGGAAAACGGATACCGCCGGAAAAAGAAGGCTTGGTTCATATGGCAGGGTTGATTGCACTGTTTGGACTGATGATATTTGTGATGTTTAATGATTTACAGAGGATATTTTAACAATTGGGGACGTAGTTAAATGTAATTTGACTACGTCCCCAATTGAGTTTTGCTATGTCCCTTTTTGCAAAAATACCGTATCTACATTATACAAGCTCTGCGATTCGTGAAACACCAACATAGATTTGAGAGATTTTGTACCAGGTTTTATAATCGACAATACCAGTTTGTGGTAATTGGAAAATTTTTTGGAAGTCTCTTACTGCATTCGCTGTTGCTTGCCCGAAGATTCCATCAACGTCAATTTTAGGGAGTGCAGGATAAGCGCCGGCGATTACATTAAGTTGTTCTTGCATTTGACGGACTTTATCTCCGGTTGAACCAATGGTGAGATCATAACCAGGCCAAGAGGATGGAATTCCGGATATTTCTTTTGCTGAATTAATGTATAGATTGTCCCCGTAATAATAACGTAGAATTTCAATCGGGGAATACCCTTGGTCACCGAGAGACTTCGATCCCCATTGGGTCATCCAGTTTGGACATTGTACCTGTCTGCCATCGCAATACTGAGTTAGAATTGGTTGCCGAACGTTGGGACGAGAGAGGTAGTTGGAAAAAATTTCGTCTACAATGACAGAGATAGTATCGTAGATATTACGTTCGGGAATCCATTTGTGGTCAAAGGCTGTCGAAGAGGTGATCGTAAAATCATACCCTTGATTCCGGTACCATTCCGTATAGACTCGATTTAATGTAAAGGACATGATTGCAAGTACGTTTGCTCGAATTGTTGCGGCTGGCCAAGTAGCGTAGATTTCGCTGGAGGCAACGTTTTTAATATAATCTTTGTAACGCACATAATAGTTCTTGGCAGTAGAATCTCTAGGTGACCCATCGTGAACTACGATATATTCCGGTATGACGACGCGGCTTAGAACAATTTCGCCGGTTTCGTCTATAGGTTTGATTTCGGCTTCTGGAATTTTAGGCGGATATTCTTCGTAAAGGGTGTGACCTGGAATAACAAATATTTCAGAAGCTTTATCAATTCCGTCTATAGGCCGCATAGTAATATTTTGGATTGCTTTTACAGTTGGCAAAAGTTCGGTTCCCGCAATGGTGATCGGTTCAAAACCGGGAGCTGTAACTTCCAAAGTATATTCAGAATAAGGTTGGGCTTCTACAGAAGAATCCAGGCTGTATTCCAAAGGAGGAGTTTCAAGTTCAATGGTTTCGGTCTGCCCGGAAGAATTTGTTGTAAGTTGTTCTAGTTGCTTATCCGGAAGTCCGGTATAAAAAAGATTGATGGATGCATTTTCTATGGGAGTGGAATTTATTGCAGATGTCACATGTATTTGCAAGGAACCTTTTTCAGAAGTGTCAGTTTGCATGTTTTTTATGAAGTCCATAGTATAACCTCACAGAGTTTTATTAACATATATATATGTGTGAAAGAAGAGATTGTGAAAATGTATGTAAAAAAAGGAGTTGTTTCATCGTGAAACAACTCCTTGGTCATTATCTGTTTAAGATTAATTTTGTTAATTCAACAGGTTCTACGATCTTACCGTCTTTGTATACGCGCATGTTTCCGGAAGCAATTTCATCAATAAGAATAACTTCGTCATTGTTGTAACCAAATTCAAATTTGATGTCCCAAAGATCAAGACCGATAGATTTTAAATCGTCAGCAACGATTTTTGTAATCTTTAATGTCTGTTCCTTCATGCTTTCGAACATAGCAGGTGTCATAACACCAAGAGCAGCAAGCCCTTCACCAGTTACAAGCGGATCACCTTTTTCGTCGTTTTTAAATGTACATTCAACATATCCACCTTCTAATACAGTACCGTCTTCAATGTACTCACCGTATCTGCGGATGAAGCTTCCTGTAGCTACAAGACGGCAGATTACTTCTAAACCGTGACCAAAAACTGTTGCAGGAAGTACTTCCATAGTAGCATCTTCAACGTTAGCACTTACATAATGAGTTTTGATTCCTGCCTCTTTTAATAATTCGAAGTAGTGTACGGATGTTTCTAAGTTCGCTTTACCGATTCCTTCGATTGTCAGACCAACAGCATTTTCACCTGGATCAAATACACCGTCTTTTCCTGTACAGTCGTCTTTGAATTTTAACATTACATTTCCATTGTCAAGGCTGTATACGTCTTTTGTTTTTCCTTCATAAATCTTCTTCATTTTAAGCACCCTTTCTGTTTGTGTGGATTCAACTCCGATTTGTAAAATACCTTACCTATATTATTTATCATAAAATGAAGAATTCTACAATTTATATTGAGAAAAAAGTTTGAAAAAATATTTATAACTATTTATAATCAGAACTAATGTCACAAAAAAATGTGTAAATAATGACAGATAATTTAAGAATAATTATAAAAAAGAGTTGACAAATAAGAAAAGAATGATATAATAACAGTATAAACAAAATAAATAAACTAAATAGCAGATAACAAAGAAGGGAGCGTTTCCCGACAAGAGTTTTCTAATATTTATTCTATTTATCAGTTACATATAGCTTACGGAAAAGGTTATATGAATAAAAAGTTTAAAGAAAGGAAGGTACAGACCACCAAGAATTTAAACAAAAAACAAATTACCAATTTATAAGATTCTTAGTTCAGCATAAGTAAATATTTTATAAAGATATTGATGATAATATAAAAACAGATATTGGAAAATAAATAATAAAATATCATCTGAAAATATAAGAATAAGATATAAGGAAAATGCGAAAGAAAGAATTTTATCAAGAAAGGGAAGGTAAAAAAGAATGATTGAATCATCTAAGTAAGATGGCTGTTGATTATAAAAAGATAATTGGCAGCCATTTTACATTGTGTAAAAATGAGGAGATTGTAAATAGAACTTTACAGCATTCTGTTGGAATTGTAGAATGATAGAAAACTATCATAGAAATGGAGTGGCATCGTGTATAAAATTTTAATCGTAGAAGATGATATGACAATTGCAAAAACACTTGCGAATCATCTTGAAAAATGGAGTTATACTGTTCAGTATGTGACAGATTTTGAAGATGTTATGAAGGCATTTACAACATTTGATCCTCAGCTTGTATTGATGGATATTATGCTGCCGTTTTATAATGGATATCATTGGTGTACTGAAATTCGAAAAATATCGAAAGTCCCTGTAATATTTCTTTCTTCTATGTCTGATAATATGAATATTGTCATGGCGATTAATATGGGTGGAGATGAATTTATAGAGAAGCCTTTTGATTTGAATGTTATTACAGCTAAGATTCAAGCGCTGCTTCGAAGAACATATGCATTTCAAGGAATGGTCAATGTAATAGAACATAAAGGTGTCATGTTAAATCTGAACGATGCAACGATGACATATAAGAAAGAAAAGCTTTCGTTGACGAAAAATGATTATAAGATTCTTCAGATTTTGTTAGAGAATGCGGGGAGAATTGTAGCTAGAGAAGAAATTATGACACGTCTTTGGGAAAGTGATGAGTTTATAGACGATAATACGCTGACAGTAAATGTAACACGACTTCGGAAAAAATTAGAAGAAATCGGGTTGGAAGATTATATTTTGACAAAGAAAGGAATTGGGTATTATATTCCATGATAAAGATATTTTTCTCTTTTTTAAAAGATAGAAGAAAACAAATGTTTCTGTTTCTTGGATATTTCGGAATCATAGCGCTTATATTATTCCTCTATTCTGCAAGACTGGATATGGTTTTTTATGCATTTTTGCTTTGCATAGTATTGGGAGGGATCGTTGAGTCGGTTTCGTTTGTTCGGTATGCACGTAAAATAAAAGATTTGGAATATTTAGAAAAAAAGATTACATATGACATAGATGGACTTCCGGAATCGGAAGGAGCAATTGAAAGCTTATATGAGAAAATGGTAACGAATTTATATGAAGAAAAACGTCAGTTAGAATCCCGTTATCAGATTGAGAAGAAAGAGCTAGAAGAGTATTACATGCTTTGGGCGCATCAGGTCAAAACACCGATCGCAGCAATGAATCTTTTGCTTCAATCCGGTGAGGTGAAGCCAAGGGAACTTTCTGCAGAGCTTTTTAAGATTGAGCAGTATGTGGAAATGGTACTTGGATATTTGCGGACAGAACAGATGACTTCTGATTTGACATTGAAAGAATATGATCTGTTGAGTGTCATAAGGCAGGCAGTTCGGAAGTATTCCCGTTTGTTTATTATACAAAAGATTAAGTTGAATCTGGAAGAGATGGAATACTCTGTGCTTACAGATGAGAAGTGGATATTATTTGCAATCGAACAGATTCTTTCTAACGCGTTGAAGTATACAAACGAAGGAGGAAGCATTTCTATTTATATGGCGAAGGATAGAAATGATACGCTTGTAATTGAAGATACTGGAATCGGGATCAGTCAAGAAGATTTGCCACGGGTAGTGGAAAAAGGTTTCACCGGATATAATGGCAGAGATCATAAAAAATCTACTGGCTTGGGGCTGTATTTGAGTAGAGAGATTTTGAAAAAATTGAATCATCAGTTGACGTTAGAATCGGAAGTAGGAGTGGGAACAAAGGTATTTATTTATCTAGGGCGAACGGAAAAAACAGTATATGCGGAATAAGTAACCTTACATTTTTGTAAGTTTCCCAAGAGAAATGTAAGCCAAAGCTATGGCAGAGCATTTCTCTTTTTCTGTATAATAAAGGAGAAATCAGAAAGGAGAGGAACGACATGGCATTATTAGATGTGAAAAATGTAAAAAAGATATATACAACAAGATTTGGAGGACAATCCGTACAGGCGCTGAAGGATGTAAACTTTTCTGTAGAACCGAGAGAATATGTGGCAGTTATGGGAGAATCGGGGTCAGGAAAGACAACACTTCTTAACATTCTGGCGGCATTGGATAAGCCGACAAGCGGAAAGGTACTGCTAAAAGGACGCGATCTTTCCAGTGTAAAGGAAAAGGAAATTGCGGCATTTAGAAGACAGAATTTGGGATTTGTGTTCCAGGATTTTAACTTATTGGATACCTTTTCTTTGAAAGACAATATTTTTCTTCCGCTTGTATTAGCAGGTAAGAAATATGAGGAGATGGAGAGAAGATTGGAACCGATTGCGAAACAATTGGGCATTATCGAAATCTTGAACAAATTTCCTTACGAAGTGTCCGGCGGTCAAAAACAGCGTGCGGCAGTAGCGAGGGCATTGATTACAAAACCGCAACTGATTCTTGCAGATGAGCCGACCGGAGCGTTGGATTCGAGAGCGGCAGATGAACTTTTGAAATTATTTGCACGAATCAATCAAGACGGACAGACAATCGTGATGGTGACGCATAGTGTGAAGGCAGCAAGCAATGCGGGAAGAGTTCTTTTTATCAAAGACGGTGAAGTATTCCATCAGCTCTATCGAGGAAATTTGTCGAATGAAGAGATGTATCAGAGAATTTCGGATACGTTGACGGTACTGACAACGGGAGGTGAGCTTTGTGAATAAATCTATTTATAGAAAGCTTGCTCTTACAAATATCAAGAATAACAGAAGAACCTATGTGCCTTATCTTTTGACTTGTATCATTACGGTTATGATGTTTTATATCATCTACGCATTGACATTGAATAAGGGATTAAATGGTGTGCCGGGAGAAGTGACATTTCGAATGATGCTGGATATCGGAGTTGGTATCGTGGCGATTTTTTCTGTAATCTTTTTATTCTACACTAATAGTTTCCTCATTAAGCAGAGGAAAAAGGAAATCGGAATTTATAATGTATTAGGGCTTGGAAAACGTCATATTGCAAAAATGCTTGGATTTGAGATGCTGATTACGGTTGCGGTTAGTTTTGCCGGAGGGTTGATCGGAGGAATCTTGTTTGGAAAACTTGTATTTTTAGTGCTTCTTAGAATTTTGCATTTTGATGTAGGAATGAGCTTTGCGATAGAGCCGGATGCTTTGAGCGTAACGATGCTGTTGTTTGGTTGTATCTTTGGGGCTTGTCTATTATACAATCTGTTTCAGATTCGACTTTCCAATCCAATCGAGCTTCTTCACGGAGGAAATGTAGGAGAACGAGAACCAAAGACAAAATTATTGCTTACGATTATCGGTGTGCTAACGCTTGGCGGAGGATATTATATCGCATTGAGCGCAGAGAAGCCAATGGAAGTGATCGGATTGTTTTTTGTAGCGGTAATCCTTGTCATTATCGGAACGTATGCGCTGTTTACAGCGGGAAGTATTGCGGTTCTAAAGCTGATGCGTAAGAATAAAAAATATTACTATCAGGCAAAACATTTTACGTCTGTGTCCGGTATGATGTACCGAATGAAGCAAAATGCGGCAGGTCTTGCCAACATCTGCATTTTAAGTACGATGGTGCTTGTGATGATATCCTCGACGGTTGCCATGTACACTGGAATGGAGGATATTTTAAATGAGAGATTCCCGAGAGAGTGTATTGTGGAAGCCTATGAGCCAACAGAAGAAAATATAACATTCGTAAATCAAAAGTTGGAAGAGATTTTTAAGAAACACCATGTTACGCCGAAGAATAAAGTGAAGTATTCCTATACGGGGACTCCGATCGTGAGAAATGGAAATGAGTTGACTTACGATCAGACGAAGATAAATGCGCATTCGGATTATGGAACGGTATATTTGATTACAGAAGAGGAATACAATCAACTGGAAGGGAAAAATGTGGAACTTCAGAATGATCAAGTGTTGACGTATGGAACAAAAGATCAGTTTGAAGAAAAGAAGATTCTCTTAAATGGAAAAACTTACGAAAATACAAAAGTTTCTATGCGTGCCGTGGATCAGGATACACAGTCTGTTATGTCAGGATACTATATTGTAATGGCAGATCAAAAAGAAATTGATGCGTTTATTGGGAAAAATCAGGAATATATTACAAGAGCCTATTATCATGCGGTTGATTTAAGCGGAAAAGAAAGCGATAAGATCAAAGCATTGGAGGAAATACAAGCGCAGGTGAAGTCAGATGAAAAATCCATTCAAACAGAGCTGCGTGATCTGTCAAAAGATGACTTTTATTCTCTTTACGGCGTGTTCTTTTTCCTTGGAATCTTCTTTGGAATTCTGTTCCTTATGGCAACGGTACTCATCATCTATTATAAGCAGATATCCGAAGGATATAGTGACAGAGATCGGTTTGAGATCATGCGTAAGGTTGGTATGAGCCAGCGTGAAGTAAAACAATCCATCAGAAGTCAGGTGTTGAGCGTGTTCTTCTTGCCGCTTATTGTAGCGGTAATTCATATCGCGGTTGCATTTAAAGTAATGACAAAGCTTTTATCCGCCCTCAATTTAACAAACGTACCGTTGATCTTTGGTTCTACGGTGGCGACAGTTGTTGTGTTTGCTGTTTTTTATGGAATCGTATATGGGATTACGACAAAAGAATATTACAGAATTGTAAAATAGTCTGAAAAAAGTACATGAATCGACAAGGATTTGTGTACTTTTTTATTGTAAATTGCAAGTCATAATGGTATCATTAAATGATGAGAAAAACTATCAAAAAATATGAAATATAGGAGAAATTAAAATGATACTTGCATTGATATTTTTAGTAGTAGGATTTGTATTGTTAATCAAAGGAGCTGATTTTTTTGTGGATGGAGCGTCCTCTATTGCAAAGCAGCTTCGGATACCGAGTCTTGTGATCGGTCTTACGATCGTGGCGTTTGGAACAAGCGCGCCGGAACTTGCAGTTAGTATGTCCGCGGCGCTGAAGGGCAGTAATGATATTGCAATCGGCAATGTGGTCGGTTCCAATATCTTTAATCTTTTGATCGTAGTCGGAGTGAGCGCGGTAATCTTTCCGCTTCACGTGAAGAAAAGTATGATCAAGAAGGATTATCCACTTTCCATCATTGCGGCAGTTCTTCTTGGAATTTTGGCGATGGATACAATGTTTGGAAAAGAGTATATGGAAATCAGTCGAATAGATGGAATTATCCTCCTCATTGGCTTTGCAATTTTTATGTATCTTACTGTAAAAGAAGGATTACGTGGCCGAGCAGAAAGCTTGGAAAATGAAGAAGAGATTGAAGTAAAGTATGGTCTTTGGATGAGTATTTTGGTATGTATCGTGGGGCTTGCGGCAATCATATTTGGTGGAAATCTTGCGGTGGACGGTGCGAAGACGATCGCAAGAATCTTTGGATTAAGCGAGGCGCTTATCGGACTTACGATTGTGGCGTTTGGAACGTCTCTTCCGGAGCTTGTCACTTCGATCGTGGCAGCTAAAAAAGGTGAGAGCGATATTTCGCTTGGAAATGTAGTAGGTTCTAATATTTTTAATATCTTTTTGATCTTGGGAGTATCAGGAACTATTTTGCCGATGAAAGTGGCGAATACATATCTTTACGATATTGCGATTCTGGTAATCATATCAGTTGTGTATTTTATACCAATCTGCAAGACGAAGAAAGTGTCTAAGGGAGTTGGTGCAGCGATGGTCATGACCTATGCGGCATATATGGTATATCTTTTTGTGAGATAACAATGGGTAGTACAAAGGAGTTGTAGGAGACGGAATGAAGAATAAGATTAAGAGAATTTCAAAGGGAGATTTTGAAACAGTACAGCCTGAGATTCGTTTTTCACAGACAAGAATCTTGATGAGAATAAGTGAAGGGGGCGAGTACGAAGGCAGTTTCACGATTAAAAATGAGCAGGAAGGTGAGATCCGCGGACTTGTCTATCCATCTTCCTTCCGTGTACAATGTAAAGAACAAGGATTCGAGGGAAATCCGGTGGAAATTCATTACACATTTCATGGAGAAGGAATGCTTCCCGGGGATGTGGAAGAAGGAAAGTTCTCGATTGTATGTAATGGCGGGGAATATGAGATTGCATATACTGCGGTTGTAGAAAAGCCGTTTGTTATGACAGAATATGGAAAAATTCAGAATATGAAAGATTTCAAAAAACTGGCAATGACAGATTTTGGAGAAGCGCAAAAACTGTTTCGATCGAAAAAATTTGGAGAGCTTCTAAAATATGAAGATGTCAGAATTACCTCGCTATATTCTAATATGAGAAAGTGGGCGTTAGATGAGCAGGCTTTGGAAGAATTCTTGGTTGGAACAAAAATGAAAGAGAAAATTTATCTCTTGTTCCAAGAAGAGGAAAAAGAATTTCAGCATTTGTTCGAGACGACAAAAGAAGCGGTCATTATTTCCAAAAACACATGGGGATATCTTCCGATTTCTATTCATGCAGAAGGTTCTTTTCTTGAGGTGCTGAAAAAAGAAATCACAACCGATGATTTTGTTGGGACAAATTATTATTTGGAATATATCATTCATACAAAAAGCTTACATGCAGGTATGAATTATGGAAAAATTATTGTAGAGACACCATATGAAAAGATCAGTTATGATATCACGGTTCATCAAGATTCAAAACATACGGAACATCACGGTGAAGAAGCGCTGATGTTTGGAAGTTTGTTGAAGAGTTATATGTCTTGCATTTGTGGAAGACTGAATTTGGATGCATGGACAATTCAGGCAGTAACGCTTGTGAAAGAAATGCGAGAATTGGATCCGAAAAATGATATGTATGAACTTCTTCTTGCGCATGTTTTTATTCGAGGCGGCAAGTTGGAAGAAGGACAATGGATTTTAGATAATCACACGCACAGTCGTTTTGGTATTGGTAAGAAAACAGATGTGAGCGCCTACTATATGTTTTTAAGCGCACTCGTGAAAAAAGATGAGGCGTATACAAAACGTGTATCAGATGAACTGCATAAAATGTATGGGAAAAATCCACACATGTGGCAGATCCTTTGTATGATTATTAATTTAGATCCAAAATACAGAAATTACGGAGAACGACTTTTGTTTTTACAGGAACAGTTTGAGAAGAGCAATAGTCAAAACCATATTCTTCCATATATTGAAGCCTATATTTGTTATCAGGAGAAGAGCAGTCTTTTGAAGAAGCTGGGAAGTTTTGAACTGAAGATTTTAAACTTTGCCACAAAATACCGAGTGATTACCGAAGAACTTGCTCTTTATGCAGCAAATTTGGCAAGTCAGGAGAAGTCTTATAATGAATTGTTGTGCCAAATCCTGATTCGCGCCTATAAGCTATATGAAGATCCGATGATTTTATCGGCAATTTGTACGCTTTTGATCAAAGGAAATAAAACGGGGAAAATATATTTCCCATGGTATCAGAAAGCCATTGATTCCGAGATGAAATTAGCGCAGCTTTATGAACATTATATGATGTCGGCAGATGAGGTAAGGATAGGAGGACCGTTTCCAAGAAGTGTACTTCTTTATTTCTCGCATGGTATGGCAATGGATTATAAAAAGACAGCGCTTCTTTATGCGAATATTTTGACATATGAAGATGAAGAAAGTTCTTTGTTTGCAAGCTATCGTCATAAAATGGAAACTTTTGCATGGGATCAATTGATGAAACGACATATCAATGAGAATTTGCGAATCATATATAAGCGTTTTTGTAGTGAGCCGGATAATGATGTAGAGCATATGAAAGCAATTTATGATATCTCGAACGCATATCATGTAAAAACGAAGGCTCCAAATATCCAGTATGTACTTGTAATTGAGAAAGACGGCAAAATCAGTCAGAGAGTTGCCTATTCTGAAGATGGGGCGCAAGTCATTATTTACAACAAATCCTCTCGTCTTGTGTGGGAAACAGACGATGGACGTCATTATACAGATTCTATTCCGTATGAGATGAAACGGTTGTTTTATGAATCGCAATTTGTAGAGATGTACAAGGAAAAAGAGGCATTGTTAGAACATACGGAGAAAGAAAAGAAGGTTGAAATCAGTTTCGAGAGTCTGCGTCAACATGGAATTGATTATTTTGATGAGGAACAGGTATTTCGATTCTTAAGTAAGCGTATCCGCGAAGAGGGAGAAGAGGAAGATGATTATAAAACATATCTTGCCTTTGAACTTTTGAAAAGAGGAGAATTTGACAAGGTGACATTATCTTATCTTGCCAATTATTATTGCGGAGCAACGAAGGACATGAAAAAGGTATGGAAGACTGCAAGAGAATATGATATAAAAACCCATAGTATTGCAGAACGCATCATTACACAGATGCTTTTTTCGGAGACATTGTTTAAGGAAGAAGAGATTTTTACAGATTATTACAATGGAGGTCCGTATTTTCGTTTGAAACTTGGATATTTGGCGTTTGTATCTCAAGAATACGTTGTGAAGAATCGGCAGCCGCAAGAAGAGATTATCAGAATTATGATAAAAGAGATTCGAGAAGAAGAGAATCTGGCGGATATCTGTAAAGTTGCAGTATTGAAATTCTATGCGGAGCACCCATATCATTCTGAAGATGAAGAGATGATTCAGTCATTTTTGCAGGAACTTTGCGAGAAACAGTTAGTATTTCCGTTTTACTTAAAATACAAAAAGGAATGGCTGCGGGAAGTGATGTTATATGATAAGGTTATACTCAGCTATCAGACAAAAGAGGATGGAAAAGTAAAACTGTCCTATAAGATGGAAGGAACACGAAGGGATACGCCAAAACAATACGTAGAGCAGTTGCTTCCAATGTACGCAAATATTTATGTGAAACAATTTGTGCTGTATGATTCCGACAAAATTCATTTTTCTTTAAAAGAAAGTAATGGTCGAAAGGTAGTTCATGAAGAAACAGGTATTTTGAAAAAAGAACACAAAACAGAGCCGATCGGAAAATACGGAAGGTTGAATGCAATGGATCAGATGAATCTTGAGCAATTGGAAACAGCAATGGAACAATATCGATTAGATGAAACTCTTGCAGGAGAGATGTTTGGTATTAACTAGAAGACAGGGGAGAATCAGATGAGACATGGACATGTAATAGGGATAGAATTGAATGATAAAATGTGTCAGGTAAGTTTCTATGATGAGGGGATTCGAGAGCCCCATACAATGGAGGCAAACGCCGACAATTATCAGATTCCGCTTGTCATTGGAAGAAAAGGCGGAAGCTGGGTTTATGGAAAAGAAGCGCAAAAAGAAGATGCAGTTGGGAATGCAGTATGCGTCTATGATCTTCTGAGCTTTGCGAAAAGCCATGAACTGATACAACTTGGCGATAAGATGTATGAAGGAATTTGGCTTCTTTCCATGTATATTCAGCTTGTTCTTAAAAATTATAAAAAAATAGATTCCATTGCATTCACCATACCGGCAATGGATGTTGATCTTGTGCAGATTTTAAAGAGCGTAGGTCAAAAACTAGGGGTGCCAAAAGAGCATATTTATGTGCAGGACTATAAAGAGAGCTTTTGTTACTATATGTTTTATCAGCCAAAAGAGTTGTGGCAGTACGAAGCGGCGCTGTTTTACTGTGATAAAGATGTAGTAAAGGCATTTATGCTTCGTAAATTGAAGACTGGATTTGGAAAAGGTCATGACAGTTTTGTTACAGTAGATGAGGTGGCAAGCGCTGAGATGAAGGAATTACGGGAAGTTTATCCGGTATTGAATGTAGATAAGGCAAAAGATGCCGATGAAGCGTTCAAACGATTCATTCAAAGTGTATTTGATAAACGTTTGATTTCTTCTGTATTTTTGACAGGTGAAGGGTTTGAGAATAATTGGTATCCGAATTCCTTGCGTACGTTATGTAATGGACGACGTGCATTTCAAGGGAACAATCTTTACAGTAAAGGAGCTTGTTATGCTGCTTATAATCGAGCGGTAGAGCATCAGGATATTCCGGTATACTTGGATGAAACAAAGATGACAGAACAGATTTGTTTTAAACTTCGTGTACGAGGAGTAGAGGAATGGTATCCGATCGTATCGTGGGGAACAAGGTGGTACGAGGGAGATCGACAGTTTGATATTCTTTTGGAAGATACAGAAGATATTGAAATTCATGTGGAATCATTGGAAAAGAAAGAAATGGAAGTAATACGTGTTCCAATGGAGGGACTTCCAAAACGTGGAAACTATACACTACGTTTACAAGTGAGCATTGTGTTTGATGATGAAAAGACATGTAGAATCACATGGAAGGATGTCGGATTCGGTACATTTTTTGAACCGTCCGGTTTCCAAACGGAGACCGTGATTCAGTTAGGAGGAAATCATGGGCAGTTTAATTCTATGTCATGAAAAAAAGGCGAAACAACCGTATGAGATTGCCAGAATCCACAAGAAAATTTATACGATTGAAGAGTTGTGTTATTATCTTAGCAATAATTTATATCTGATTGATTATACGATTGTGAATAAACAACTTTGTGAGTGGATCATGGAAGAACTTGAGATGGATGTGCTTGCCAGAGAGTTGCGGGCTTGTATTAAAAAAAATGGTTCCGTAGAACAGTTTGTGCTCTTGATTTTAAAAGCATCTTCTATCTATACAGAACAAGAATTGAAGAAAATAGAAGATATTATGAAGCATCTGAAAAATCAAAAGGATGTCGAACGCCAGAAATATAAGGCAGACAATCTTTTGGAAAGTGGAGAAACAGAAGCTGCAATTCTCGTATATCTATCCATAATTCATGGTGAGTGGGATGAAACGTTAGATCATAAATTCTATGGAAGAGTCTATGCTTGCCTTGGAGCGGCTTATGGAAGAATGTTTCTCTATGAGGAAGCGGCAAAAATGTATGAAGCGGCATATCAGATTTGTGAAGAAGAATCGTTGATAAAAGCCTATGTATATTGTTGTAAACAATATCTTCCAGAAAAAGAATATAAAGATTCCATTTTGAAAAATGGAGTATACGGTATGATCGATTTGGAGATACGACAAAGAGAAAAAGAAATCCGTGGCAATATGCAGCAACTTAATGCAGCAGAGCAATTACAGATTTATAAGAATAATTATCGGAGAGTGTGCTAAAAGCGCACTCTTTTTGATAGAAAAAGTATTTCTGTGTTGACAAAAATGGGAGGCTATGGTAATCTGAATGAGTAATTTAGCATAGTAGAGTGCTAACACGATAAAATTTTACAGAGTACATGGAGGACGGATATGAAGAAGAGAGTAATTGCAGTTTTGATGGCAGCCGCAATGGCAGCAACACTTTTGGCAGGATGTGGGAATAAATCAAAGGATACGGCAGGAGACGGAAAAGATGTTTCACTTGAATATGTGAAGGATAAGGGGAGCCTTGTAATTGGACTTGATCCGGCATTTCCACCGATGGGATTTGCAGATGAGAATCAGGAAATCGTAGGATTCGATATCGATCTAGCAAAAGAAGTATGCAAAAGGGTAGGAGTAGAACCGGAATTTACACCAATCGATTGGGATACAAAAGAACAAGAATTAAATACAAAAGGGATTGATTGTATTTGGAATGGACTTTCCAGATCTCCGGAGAGAGAAGAAGAACTCTTGTTAAGCGATACATATATGTTGAATACACAGGTTGCTGTTGTGCTCGCTGAAAATGAAGCAAAAACTCTTTCGGATCTTGCAGGTAAGACGGTTGCAGTGCAGACAGCGTCTACGGCTGAAGAGGCAATCGCAGCAGACAAAGAATTTGCAGATTCTATCGAAGTTCTTTCTATCAAAGATAATGTACAGGCAATGTTGGAACTGGGAACAAATAGTGCAGATGCCGTTGTTATGGATAAAGTGGTTGCGATGTATTATATGGAAAAAGAAGCAGGAAAGTACAAGATATTAGAGGAAAGTCTTGCAGATGAGGAATATGCGATCGCCTTCAGAAAAAGCGACAAGGCATTGTGTGATGAAGTCGTTAAAATGTTAAAAGAAATGAAAGAAGACGGAACACTTGCTGAAATCGCAACAAAATGGTTTGGTGAAGACATTACGACTATAAAGTAACAGGAGAGTAGAGGAATGACGACAGCAGAATTGGTGAAATTTATCGGATATATGTTTGAGGCAGCGGGAACAACGTTGAGTGTATTCTTTTTGACATTACTTTTTGGCCTTCCACTTGGATTGGTTGCTTGTCTTGGAAGGATGTCTGGAATTCGTCCTATTCGTTTTGTTACAAAAATCTATTTGCTTGTAATGCGAGGAACACCGTTATTGTTACAGCTTATGTTTTTTAAATATGCGCCATACTATATGTTTGGAGTGACAATGGAAACGTATACAGCAGGAATTGTTGCATTTTCTGTAAACTACGCGGCATATTTTGCGGAAATCTACAGGGGAGGAATGGAATCTATTCCGAAAGGACAGAAAGAGGCAGCCTTTATTTTAGGGTTTACAAAGACACAGACGTTTTTTAAGATCACGCTTCCTCAAGTTATCAAACGAATTTTGCCTCCGATGGGGAGTGAATTTATGACGTTGGTAAAAGATACGTCTTTGATTCAGATCATAGGTGTTGCGGAGATGTATAAGTTGGCGACACAGACAATGTCTCGAGAAGTAACGGTTATTCCACTCATTGTAGCCGGAGTATTTTACCTTGTCATGAATGCAGTAGTCGAAAAAGCCTTTTCTATTACAGAGAAGAAATTGTCTTATTACCAATAAGGAGGGGAGAATATGTGTGTATTAACCGTAAAAAATTTACAGAAAAGCTTTGGAAAGACGAAGGTGTTAAAAGACATCTCCCTTTCTGTAAAAGATGGAGAAATCGTATCTATCATCGGTTCGTCGGGATCAGGAAAATCTACATTACTTCGTTGTATTACGAATCTTGAAACTCCGGATTCCGGAGAGATTGAGACAAAAGGGAAAACAGGACTTGTATTTCAGAATTTTAACTTGTTTCCGCACTATAGTGTGTTACGGAATATTACAGAAGCGCCAATTCATGTGATGAAAGTTCCAAAAGAAGAAGCAGAACAAGAAGCGAAAAATCTATTGGAGAGATTAGGACTTGGCGATAAGGCGAATGCATACCCATATCAGTTATCCGGAGGACAGGCACAGAGAGTTTCTATAGCAAGAGCGTTGGCGCTGAAACCAAACATATTATTTTTTGATGAACCGACGTCGGCTCTGGATCCGGAGTTGACAGGGGAAGTATTAAAAGTAATTCGTTCTTTGGCAGATCTTCATATGACGATGGTAATCGTAACCCATGAGATGGAGTTTGCAAGAGAACTTTCTGATCGAATTATTTTTATGGATCAAGGTGTGATTGCAGAAGAAGGAACGCCGGAAGAAGTGTTTACATCGGAGAATGTTCGTGTAAAAGAATTTTTGGGAAAATTTCATTCATAAATGATCAGCATCATGAGAATGATAAAATTTTGCTTGGCATGTTGTAGTTCGTTCATGTATAATAAAGAGAAAGATAAAGGAATGATACCAAAAAGAGATGGTATCATTCCTTTTTATAGGAGAAAAACTATGGACAATGAACGTTTAATGGAAACGGCAATGCTGGCCGGAGAAATAATGCTACGAGGCGGAGCGGAAGCTTATCGTGTAGAAGACACAATGAGTCGTATTTTGAATAACGCAGAGGCAGAGCGAGGAGAAGTGATTGTAATGACGACGGCAATCATGGCAGAACTTCGTGTGAAAGGGAAACAGCCTTTGATTCAAATGAAGAGAGTGAATAATCGAGGGATTGATTTGAATAAAGTTGTTCTTGTGAATGATACGTCCCGAAAGCTTTGCAGTGGAGAAATTACAGTAGAAGAAGCTTATGAAAAGATGAAACTGATATCAAGAGATATCTACAAACAGTATACATCAGAATGGTTTATGCTGTTGACTTATATCGGCGCAGTCATCGGTTTTACAATCATGTTTGGCGGAAAATTAAATGAAATCGTTGCTGCAATCTGTACAGGAGGAATTTTAGCGTTTTGCCAGATTTTTGGAGGGAAACTGAAAATCAACGGATTCATGTTAGAGACAATTTCCGCAATGGCGGTGACCGCGCTTTCGATTTTATTGAAAGCTTTTGCTCCGGTTTCAATCAATATTGATGCTCTGATTGTCGGCTCTATCATGCCGATGGTTCCGGGAGTGTCAATTACAAATGCGGTAAGAGATACGCTGCAGGGAGATTATCTGACAGGAGGCTCTCGCATGATGGAAGCGTTTATTCATGCGGCGGCAATCGCTTTGGGAGTTGGAATCGGAATGGCGATATTCGGTAGTAAATTTATTGGGAGGACAGTGTTATGATTCTTCAGATTGTAGGAGCTTTTGTGGCGATGTATTGGTTTGCTGTGCTGATTGAAACACCGAAAAAATACTTGCCGATGGCTGGCGTGGTTGCTTCCATTGGCTGGTTTGTGTATCTTAGTTGTGAAAACCAAGGGGCAGATGCAGTATTAGCTACATTTTTTTCGGCATTGACAGTTACGTTTATTTCCCATGTGCTTGCAAGAAAGCTTAAGACACCGGTTACGATTTTTTTGATTGCGGGAATCATTCCTACTGTGCCGGGGGCAACGATGTATCGAATTGCATATTATGTGATTCTTGGAGATAATGATATGTCGATTCATTATCTGATGGAAATGTTTAAAATAGCAGGGGCAATAGCAGTAGCAATTTTTATTATCGATTCTCTGTTCCGCATCTATTATAGAGAAATGATGAAAAGAGAGTCAAAATGAATAAAAAATAAATAGAAATTGCAAAATCGAATGTTAACATGCATAAAAAAGAATAATACAAGCGAAAAATGAAAGAAAGAGTTGACGAAAAGTCAAAAAGTGTTTACAATAGCATGTAACGAGAAAAGAGCAGGAGGTTTTGCAATGACAGCGTACAAAGATTTGAGTAGAGAAGAATTATTATTGTTAAAAAGTGAATTAGAAGAGCAGTTTAAGGAGATAAAAGCGAAAGGGTTAAACTTGGATATGTCCAGAGGAAAACCTTCCGCTGCACAGCTTGATCTGGCTATGGGCATGATGGATGTGTTGAATAGCAAAACGGATTTAAGATGTATGGAGGGCGTAGACTGCAGAAACTACGGTGTACTTGATGGAATCGGAGAAATCAAACAGCTATTGGCAGATTTGATCGAGGTTCCAAAAGATAACATTGTTGTATTTGGTAATTCCAGCTTGAATGTGATGTACGATACAGTTGCACGATCTATGACTCATGGTGTAATGGGAAGTACCCCATGGTGTAAGCTTGATAAAGTAAAATTCTTATGTCCGGTTCCGGGATACGACAGACATTTTGCGATTACAGAGCATTTTGGAATTGAGATGATCAATGTACCGATGACTGAGACAGGACCGGATATGGATATCGTAGAAAAACTTGTTGCAGAAGATGAGGCGATTAAAGGAATTTGGTGTGTGCCGAAATATTCAAATCCACAAGGAATTACGTATTCGGATGAAACGGTACACCGGTTCGCCAAATTACAACCGGCTGCAAAAGATTTCCGAATTTATTGGGATAATGCATATAATATTCATCATTTGTATGATGATAAACAAGACTATCTTATTGAGATTTTGATGGAATGTAAAAAAGCAGGCAATGAAGATATGGTATATAAGTTTAGCTCTACTTCAAAAGTGAGCTTCCCAGGATCCGGAATTGCTGCTATTGCGGCATCAGATGCCAACCTTGTAGATATTAGGAAACAGATGAAGATCCAGACAATCGGTCATGATAAACTAAACCAGCTTCGTCATGTACGTTTCTATAAAAATATCCACGGAATGGTAGAACATATGAAACTTCATGCAGAGATTCTTCGTCCAAAATTTGAAACAGTATTAAATACGTTAGAAAGAGAACTTGGAGGTCTTGAAATCGGTTCCTGGTTACGCCCAAGAGGAGGGTACTTTATCTCCTTTGATTCTATGGAAGGGTGTGCAAAGGCGATTGTTGCAAAAGCAAAAGAAGCAGGTCTTATCATGACTCCGGCAGGAGCTACATTCCCATATGGTAAGGATCCAAAAGATACAAATATTCGTATCGCACCTTCTTACCCAACACCGGAAGAATTGGCAATTGCAACAGAAATATTTGTATTGAGTGTGAAATTAGTAAGTATTGATAAATTGTTAAATGAATAATTGAGAATGAACGGAATGAAGAATGTACCTTGGTACATTCTTCATTCTTTGTATTCTCCTAGTAGATTATATTGTGATAGTCTGTTATAATTGGTGCATGGGGAGAGGAACGGAGTAAACAATATGGAAACCGAACAAAAGAGAAACGGAATAAAGAAACGAAAGAAAGCAATTCAAAGAAGACGAAGGAAACGTGCGAAGAAGATTTTGACGATAATGTCTGTGTTTCTCGTAATCATTGTGGCCGCTTTAACTGTAGCCGGAATGACGATTAACAAAAAAGTTCAAGAGACCAATCAAAAGAAAGTGGCAAAAGAATTACAAATAAAGCGGGAAAAAGCAAAGGTAGAAGTTTCGATTTCTATGGTTGGCGATGTACTGATGCATAATCCTACATTGAAAAACGGCTTACAGGAAGACGGAAGTTATAATTATGACCACTTATTCAAGAATGTGAAAAAACATATGGAGAATACTGATATCAGTCTTGCAAATCAAGAAGTGATTCTTGGTGGAACTGATTTGGGTATCTCTGCTTATCCGGCATTTAATGCTCCGCAGGAATTGGGAGATTCCCTTGTGCAATCTGGCTTTAATACAATCTTACATGCTACGAATCACACCTTGGATAAGGGAGAAAAGGGTGTAGACAGCGCCTTGACATATTGGAAGGAAAAACATCCTGAGACTGCTGTACTGGGAATCCATGAATCACAAGAGGATAGAGACCAAATCTATATTTTTGAAAAAAAAGGATTCAAGATTGCTATTTTAAATTATACGTATGGTGTAAATGGAAATCGAATACCGGAAGATAGACCTTATATTGTAGACTTGATGGATAAAAGCCAGATGGAGAAGGATATTCAAAAAGCCAATGAGTTGGCAGATTATGTGATCGTTTGCCCGCATTGGGGAACAGAGTATGTTTTTGAGGCAACTGACGAGCAAAAAGAATGGACAGATTTCTTTTTGAAACAAGGGGTAGACCTTGTGATCGGCACACATCCGCATGTAATAGAGCCGGTTGAATGGGTGGAAGATGGAGAAAATAAGATGCTTGTTTTCTATTCATTAGGCAATTTTGTTTCTTGCCAGGATAAATGGTATCGGATGCTGGGAGCCATGGCGAATGTTAAGCTTCTGAAAGATGCAGATGGGAATGTGACTGTTACAGAGTATGGTGTGGAACCTCTTGTTACCCATATTGCAGGGAAGACAGAGTACACAACGTATTATCTGAAAGACTATACAGAAGAACTTGCGAAAAAGAATAAGATCCGAAATGTAGACAGTTCTTTCTCTGTTGAAAAATTAAAGGAACTGAGTAAAGAGGTGTTTGGGGATCTGTATCAGGAACAATAAATTTGTTGTTGCCAATAAGAATTGATAGTTATATAATATGGAACAGAGTTAAAAGAGAACAGGAGAGATAAAAATGGGAAAAGTAAGAACACGATTTGCGCCAAGCCCAACAGGTAGAATGCATGTGGGTAATCTTAGAACAGCGCTCTATGCGTATCTGATTGCAAAGCATGAAGGAGGAGATTTCCTTCTTCGAATCGAAGATACCGATCAAGAGCGTTATGTAGAAGGCGCTGTAGATATTATTTACAGAACACTTGAAAAAACAGGATTGATTCATGACGAAGGACCGGACAAAGATGGTGGATATGGCCCATACGTACAAAGTGAACGAAATGCGTCCGGATTATATTTGAAATATGCGAAACAGTTGATCGATCAAGGAGATGCATATTACTGTTTCTGTGACAAAGAAAGACTGGAATCATTAAAAAGTTCTGTATCAGAAAACGGAACGGAAATCGTTGTATATGATAAACATTGTTTGCACTTAAGTAAGGAAGAAATTGAAGCGAACCTTGCAGCAGGAAAACCATATGTAATCCGTATCAATATGCCAACGGAAGGAACAACAACATTCCATGATGAGATTTATGGAGATATCACAGTTCCAAATGCAGAATTAGATGATATGATTTTGATTAAATCAGACGGATTCCCAACGTATAATTTTGCCAATGTAATCGATGATCATTTACAGGGAATCACACACGTAGTACGTGGTAATGAATATCTTTCTTCAGCGCCGAAATATAATAAATTATACGAAGCGTTTGGCTGGGATGTTCCTGTATATGTACATTGTCCATTGATTACAGATGAAACACATAAGAAACTAAGCAAACGCTGTGGACATTCTTCTTATGAAGATTTGATCGAACAAGGATATTTGACAGAAGCAGTTGTAAACTTTGTTGCTCTTTTAGGCTGGAGTCCATCAGATAACAGAGAGATTTTCTCTTTGGAAGAATTGGTAGAAGCATTTGACTATCGTCATATGAGCAAATCACCGGCTGTATTTGATACAGTAAAGCTGAAATGGATGAATGGAGAATATATCAAAGCTATGGATTTTGACAAATTCTATGAGATGGCAGAACCATATATCAAGGAAGTTGTAACAAAACCATATGATCTCAAGAAAATTGCTGCTTTGGTACAATCAAGAATTGAAGTCTTTACAGATATCAAAGATCATATTGATTTCTTTGAGGAATTGCCGGAATATGACACAGCGATGTATACGCATAAGAAAATGAAGACAAATGAAGAGACGTCTTTGGAAGTATTAAAAGATATGATTCCTCTATTGACAGCACAAGAAGATTTTAGCAATGATGCTTTATTTGCTTTGCTAAAAGGCTATGTAGAAGAAAAAGGTGTGAAAGTTGGTTATGTAATGTGGCCGGTAAGAACTGCTGTATCAGGAAAGCAAAACACACCGGGAGGCGCTACAGAGCTTATGGAGATTCTCGGAAAAGAGGAATCTTTGAGACGTATTCAAACAGGAATTGAACTATTAAGCAAATAGAAAAGAGGGTATATGGGATTTAACAAAGCACAGACAGAAGCGATTACACAAAAAGATGGTCCCATTATGGTGTTAGCAGGTCCGGGTTCGGGAAAAACGCTTGTAATCACCAAAAGAATTGAGTATTTGATTCAACATCATAAAGTAAAACCAGAAGAGATTCTTGTTGTTACTTTTACAAAAGCCGCCACCGCAGAAATGCGGGAGCGGTTTTTGCGTCTGATGGGAGGAAAACATCTGCCGGTGACCTTTGGGACGTTTCATGGAATATATTATGGAATTTTAAAATGGGCGTATCGTTTAAATGTGGATAATATTCTGTCAGAGGAAGAAAAAATGGACATCATCAAGGAAGCAACATTTGGTTTAGAATCAGAATTAGAGATAGATGATGAAAAAGAATTTTTACAGGGGATTTCTGCAGAGATAGGAACGATAAAAAATAATCGATTAAATTTGGAAACATATGAATCCGAGCAATGCCCGTCACATTTGTTCCGAAGAGTGTACTGTGAGTATGAGGCGATTCGTAACCGCCGCAGAAAGCTGGATTTTGATGATATGCTCGTACTTTGCTATGAGTTGTTCAAAAAGAGACCGGATATTTTAAAAAAGTGGCAGGAGAGATATTCCTATATCCTGGTTGATGAGTTTCAGGATATCAATCAAATACAATATGATGTGATTCGGATGCTTGCAGCGCCCCGAAATAATTTGTTCATTGTAGGAGATGACGATCAATCGATCTATAAGTTCCGTGGAGCAAGACCGGAGATTATGCTCGGATTTCAGAAGGATTATAATAATGCAAAAAGAATCCTGCTGGATGTGAATTATCGGTCTACAAAAAATATTGTGTACGGAGCACAGAAGGTTATTCGAAAAAATCGAAACAGATATGATAAAAAGATTGTTACACTAAATGAGCAAGGGGAAAATGTACATATACAAGAAACAAGAAATCCGGTAGAGGAAAGCAGATACATTGTAAGGAAAATTTCTGAGGAAATCCAAAAAGGAGTAGCTCCTTCGGAAATAGCCGTTTTATTTCGTACAGCGATGGAACCAAGAGCTCTTGTAGAAACTTTGATGGAATACAATATTCCATTTCAGATGAAAGAACATTTTCCGAATTTGTACGAACATTTTATTGGAAGAAATCTGTGTGCCTATTTGCGTATGGCAATCGGTAATAAAGAGCGGAAAGATTTTTTGGAGGTCATGAACCGTCCGAACCGTTATATTAGCAGGTCGGCAGTAGAATCCGGAGAAGTATCTTTTGAAAATCTAAGGAAATTTTATTGTGATAAAGATTGGATGCTAGACAGAATCGATCAGCTGGATGTGGATCTACGTATTATGAAAAATATGACGCCGTATGCAGCAATTCAATATATTCGCAAAAAAATAGGATACGATGATTTCTTACGAGACTATGCACTGACTCATAAGATCAAGAAAGAAGATCTAATGGAAGTGTTACATGAGATTCAAGAAAGAGCAAAGGAATATAAGACGATCGAAGAGTGGTTTGATCATATTGAACAATATACACAAGAGCTAGCCAAAAAAGCAAAAAGAAATCAATACAACCCGAATGTAATATCGCTTCTTACAATGCATAGTGCAAAGGGATTGGAGTTTACGAGTGTATTTATACTTGCGGCAAATGAGGATGTGTGCCCATATAAGAAAGCAGAAGTTGTAGAAGATATGGAGGAAGAACGAAGGATGTTTTATGTGGCGATGACAAGAGCGAAGAAACGCCTGGTGATCTCTTATGTAAAAGAACGGAACGGAAAACCAATGTTCCCGTCCCGTTTTGTAAATGATCTTTTAGAATAGGATGATTTATTCTTCATCCATATCTTCGAATTCCTGTGCATCTAACCATTCGTCGAATGCATCAGCTGCAACTTCATATTCATCATCGTCTTCGATGTTGTCAAGAGTTGGCTCACCGTCAACTTCTGCATAGCGGTAAATAAATACGTCACCTTCATCATTCTCGCTATCTTCATCGATTGGAAGAAGCGCGATATATTCGTGTCCGCCTGCTTCGTAGATTGTAAGAACAACACACTCTAACTCCTCGTCATTGTCAAGAGTAAGTGTTACTGTTACTTCTTCGTTCTGGCAATTGCAGTTTTCATGTCCGCAGTTGCAATCATGATTATGTTCGCTCATAGTTATATCTCCTTTATCTTTGATATGTTTACTCTATCAGAATAGGCGGAGAATTGCAAGGACAAAACTATTGACAACATATGAAAAAAAGATAAAATGGAAATTAAGAGTGGGGAATAATGTAAAAGCGAGGGTCGTTTATGGATAAAAGTAAGAAAATTAGAAAAATATTGTTTTTATTAATGTTAATATGCGCTTTTTTTCTTGTGAGCTGCAATAAGAAAAAACAGGTAGGCGCAGAAGAAGATAATGCGGTAGTTCAGGAAGAACCGGAAGTAGAGAAAACAACATATAAGTTTGGGTTTTCATGCATAGCAAAAGAAAATCCGTATTATGTAACACTTGCAGACTCTATTCGTGAAGAATTACTCAAAGACGGACATAGCATAACTGGAATTAATAAAGACACGAATTTAGATTCGAAGCTTCAGATTGAGCAAATTCAGGAAATGATCGAAGAAGGAATAGATGCGATATTCATAGCTCCGGTTGACTGGCAGGAGATTACTCCGGCATTGGAAGCTTTGAAGGAAGCAGGAGTGAAGATCATCAATTTGGATACGCAAGTTGCAAAAATGGAATATGTGGATGCTTATATCGGCTCAGACAACAAAAATGCAGGGATACAATGTGGAGAGAATTTAATTCAACATTTCCCGGATGGTGGAAAGATTGCGATTTTAGAATGTCCGACAATGAATTCAATCAATGAAAGAATTAGTGGTTTTGAAGAAACGATTACGGGAAATCCTTTTGAAGTCGTAGCAAGAGAGGACGTAGCAGGAGATCTGACTCGGGCAAGAGATGCGGCGAAGAAGATTCTTACAGAACACCCGGATGTCAAAGCAATCATGTGTGGAAATGATCAGATTGCGGTTGGCGCGTGTGTAGCTGCAAATGAAGTGGGAAATAAAACGGTTGGAATTTATGGAGTCGATGGTTCGCCTGAGATAAAAAAGGAATTAGAAAAAACAAATACGCAAGTAATTGCAACAGCTGCCCAGTCACCGATTAAAATGGGAAAAGAGGCAGTGAAGGTAGGACTCAATATGTTGAATGGAGAAGATTTTGAAAAAGAAACCTATTTGGAAACATATTTGATCACAAAAGAGAATATAGAAATGTATGGCAGTGACGGCTGGCAGTAGACATTGGAAGGGAGATTTATGAGGACAGATAAAGGGAGGATATACCCACTAGGAGCTTCAGTATTAGAAAATGGTGTGAATTTCTCCGTGGCAGTAGAACAAGGGAAAAAGTGCGAACTGCTTTTATATAAGGCAGGAGGGAAATCTCCTTTTTGGAATATTGAAATGAAAGAAGAACCGAATCACGGAATGTTACGTGCAATCCAAGTGGAAGGTTTGAAACCGGAAGAATGGGAATACAATTTCCGCATTGATGGTGCAGAATGTTTGGATCCTTATGTACGGGCAGTTTCCGGTAAAAAGAGTTGGGGAGAACCTTTAGAAGAAGGGAAAGTTCCACGAGGCAGGATCGTAGTAGATGATTACGACTGGGAAGGAGACGCGCCGCTTCAGATTTCGTATGAAGAGGTTGTGGCTTATAGTCTTCATGTACGAGGATTTACGAAACATTCCTCTTCAAAGGTAAAGAACAAAGGAACGTTTTCGGGTGTTGTTGAAAAGATTCCTTATATGAGACACTTGGGAATCAATCAAATTCACCTGATGCCGATTTATGAGTTTGAAGAGAATGGAAAGTATAAAAACTATTGGGGATATGGAGAGGCATACTGGTTTGCGCCTAAAGCTGCATATGCGAAAAGCCATGACCAGGTAAAAGAATTGAAGGATATGGTGAAAAGCTGTCATCGTTCGGGAATAGAAGTAATCTTAAATCTTCCGTTTACGGCAGAAGTATCTCATAGCAATATCGTAGAATGTATTCATTATTATATGTTAGAATTCCATGTAGATGGATTTATTGTGAATCCATATTGTGCTCCATTTGAAGAGTTAAGAAAAGACCCACTCTTATCTAATACAAAGATACTGAGACAAAAGGACGATTTTCAAGATATTATGCGCCGTTTCCTAAAAGGTGACGAGGGTATGATAGACGGAGTTATGTGGTGGCTGCGTCATACGACTGGAAAAGATGGAGTGTTTAACTATATTACAAGTCATACGGGATTCACCTTGAATGACCTGGTATCTTATGACAGGAAACATAATGAATTGAATGGAGAGAAGAATCAAGACGGTCCGGATTATAACTATAGCTGGAACTGCGGGGCAGAAGGTCCAAGCAGAAAAAAAGCGGTAGTTGAGCTTAGGAAAAACCAGATAAAAAATGCATGCATGCTTCTTTTATTTGCCCAGGGAATGCCGTGTATTCATGCCGGAGATGAATTCTTGAATTCTCAAAAAGGGAATAATAATGTTTATTGTCAAGATAATGAAACGGGTTGGATAAACTGGAGCAAAGAAGGAGAGGAGCATTGGCTCTTTCGATTTGTTAGAGATTTGATTGCATTTCGTAGAAAGCATCCGGTTCTTCATTGCAAAGAAGAACTTGTAGGAATCGATCGTGTAGCAAGCGGTGTTCCGGACATCTCTTACCACGGAGAAGCTGCATGGCAAGTTCCGTCCGAAGTATCCAGCAGACAATTGGGAATCTATTATTACGGAGAAGCATTTGGAGACGTGAGTTGTTTTGTTGCGTATAACATGCATTGGCTGGCACATTCTTTTGCACTTCCGGCTTTAACAAAAAAGAAAAAATGGTATTTGGCTGTATCCACACAAGATGGAGTGTTAGAAGAAGAAATACTGCTTGAAAATCAGAAAGAGGTTATTGTAGATGAGCGGACAATCTGCATTTTCATTGGAAGATAGAAGAAGTTCCTTTGGACTTAATTCGTTTGCCTTGAAATGTATTGCTCTTATCACGATGATCATAGATCATGTAGGAGCAATCTTATATCCGGAAGCTGGGGTCTTGCGGATTATCGGCAGAATCGCCTTTCCTATCTATGCTTTTTTGGTAGCAGAGGGATTTTATCATACGAAAAATGTGAAAAAATATATGCTACGACTACTGCTTTTTGCGATTGTATCAGAAATACCATTCGATTTGGCATTGACGGGGCAAATATTGGAGTTCGGTCATCAGAATGTATTTTTTACATTATTTGCAGGGTTATTATTGATGGAACTGTATAGCCGGCAAACTTCTTCTGCTGGAAGACTTATCTGCATCCTGGCGGTTACAACACTTGGAGATTTGATTCGTTCAGATTATGGAGCCTGGGGGATTTTGATCATCTTTTGTTTCTATGTTTTCCGAGAAAACATATGGTTAAAGATGTTGGTGGTTTCTGGGATTCATATATTTGCATTTGGCTCTGTACAGTCTTTCGCGGTATTGGCGTGCATTCCAATCGCCCTCTATAATGGAGAAAAAGGAGCGAATATAAAATATGCATTTTACGGAATATATCCATTACACTTACTGGTGTTGTATATGATAAAACAAGCGATGTAGAATGGGAGAAAATTTTATGAAAATATGGGGACACTTTTGTACGATAACACGTCATAAAATCTTAGTGATGAGACATTGTTTTCGAGTAGGACTTTATAAACAAGGAATGTTACATGATTTATCCAAATACAGTCCGTCGGAATTTTGGATAGGATGTAAATATTATCAAGGGACAAGAAGTCCAAACAATGCAGAACGCGAAGAAACAGGATGTTCTACCGCATGGCTTCATCATAAAGGAAGAAATAAGCATCATTATGAATATTGGATCGATTACGGACTCCATGGAGAAAAAACGTTGATCGGAATGAAGATGCCTGTAAAATATGTAGTAGAAATGGTAATGGATCGTATTGCAGCCTCTAAGATTTATATGGGTGACAGCTATACAGATGCAAAACCGATAGAATACTATGAAAAAGGGGCTGCGCTTATGGAAAACGTTTTGCACAAGGATACAAGGAAACTGTTGGAAAAGCTCCTTAAAATGCTTGCAGAAAAAGGAGAAGATTATACATTTGCATACATTAAAAAATATGTATTAAAGAAAAAATAGGGCATACGGGAAAGAACCGTATGCCTTTTGAAAAAGAGAAAGGGGTATATAAAAATGGAAAAAATAACAAGCTTTACAATAGACCATATAAAATTGGTGCCGGGTATTTATGTTTCAAGAAAAGATTTTGTTGGGAAGGAAACGATCACCACGTTTGATCTTCGGATTACAAGCCCGAATGATGAACCGGTCATGAATACAGCAGAGATTCATACAATAGAACATCTTGCCGCAACTTTCCTGAGAAATCATGCAGAGTTTGGTGAGAAGACGATTTATTTTGGTCCGATGGGATGCCGTACCGGCTTCTATCTTCTTCTCGCAGGAGATTATGAATCAAAAGAGATTGTTCCGCTTGTAAAAGAAATGTTTACATTTATCCGTGAATTTGAAGGAGAAGTTCCGGGAGCAAGTGCGAAAGATTGCGGAAATTATTTGGATATGAATCTTCCGATGGCAAAATACATCGCAAAAAAATATATAGAAGAAGTATTGGAAGGAATCACAGAGCAGCAGTTGATTTATCCGGAGTCATGTTAGAACAGAATGTGCGATAGAAATAGACGGAATAGCTTGATTTGGAGGGAAAACGTATGAAACTATATATTATAAGGCATGGAGAAACTGACTGGAATAAGACGAAACGTCTCCAAGGGAAGACAGATGTTCCGTTGAATGCTTTTGGTAAGGAACTTGCCCAAAAAACAGCAGAAGGACTACAAGATGTTTCATTTGATCTTGTGTTTACAAGTCCTTTGATGAGGGCAAGAGAAACGGCGCTCATTATCAAAAACAATCGTGAGATTCCGATGATAGAAGACGCCCGCATTGAGGAAATGAGCTTTGGAGAATATGAAGGAATGTGCTGTAAAGGTGAAGGGTTCAATATTCCAGATGAAGAATTCCACTATTTCTTTGATGCTCCGGAAAAATACGTACCATCTGGAGACGGAGAGAATTTTTTTGAATTTTGTGGAAGAGTAGAGAATTTTTTGGAGGATTTATTAAATAATCAGGACTATCAAGAAAGTACAATATTGATTGCAGTTCACGGCGCAGTTATGTGCGCCATCCTACGAAAGTTTAAGAACCTTCCTCTACATCAATTTTGGGGAAAAGGAGTTCATAAGAATTGTGGAGTGACGATCGTAAATGTGGAAAATGGAATTCCAGAGATAGAAGTGGAAAATAAAACTTATTATGAGGATGAGACGGAAGACTGGTAGAATGCTTGACTGGTTCGCATTCTATGTGTAAACTAAAAGGAAGAAAATTTGGAGGGAAAATAAAATGATTAACGACAAAAAAGTATTATTTAGCGGTATGCAGGCGACAGGAAATCTGACCCTTGGAAATTATTTGGGAGCTCTTAAAAATTGGGTAACATTAAGTGACGAGTATGAATGCTTTTACAGCGTAGTTGATATGCATTCTATTACAGTAAGACAGGATCCTGCCACTTTAAGAAAAAGAGCTCGTGCATTACTTACGTTGTATATTGCAGCTGGATTAGATCCTGAGAAGAACTGCATCTATTATCAATCTCATGTGTCCGGACATGCAGAATTATCTTGGATTTTAAACTGTTTTACATATATGGGTGAATTGAATCGTATGACACAGTTTAAAGATAAAGCCGCAAAACATGCAGATAATATCAATGCAGGATTATTTACATATCCGGTATTGATGGCGGCAGATATTCTTTTGTTCCAATCTGACGTAGTTCCTGTAGGAATCGACCAAATGCAGCATTTGGAGATCACAAGAGATATCGCGCAGAGATTCAATGGAATCTACGGAGATGTCTTTACGATTCCGGAACCGTATATTGGAAAGGTGGGAGCGAAGATCATGAGTCTTCAAGACCCAACGAAAAAGATGTCCAAATCAGATGAGAATCCAAATGGAAGTATTTATCTGATGGATGATCCGGATACGATTATTAGAAAATGTAAACGTGCGGTGACAGATTCAGAAGCACAAATTCTTTATAGAGATGAACAGCCGGGAGTCAAGAATCTCATCGACATCTATCGTGCATGTACGAATAAGTCTGTAGAAGAAGTGTTGAAAGAATTCGATGGTAAAGGGTATGGAGAATTCAAGATGGCAGTAGGAGAGTCGGTTGTATCTGTATTAAAACCGTTACAGGATGAAGTGGCTCGCTTAGAAAAGGACAAAGCATATATTGATAGCGTGATTAAGAATAATGCAGAAAAAGCAAACTATTATGCAATGAAAACGTTACGCAAAGTGCAGAAAAAGATTGGATTTCCTGAGCGTATCCGCTAATACTTTAAAACGCAAAAGTAGTAAAGTAAAAAAGGACTGTTTTTATTGACAAAAAATTTACAAAGTGGTATAATTTCACCAATGGTTCACTAAAAATGATTCATTAATTGCTTGATTTTACAAAATGAGAGAGAAGGGGCTAAAATGGTACAGAAGTTATTGACTTATATGGAAGAACATCATCTGGATGCGTTTTATGTCAGCAAACCTGAAAATGTACGCTATATCAGTAGATATACCGGTGATGATTCGTATCTTTTGATTACAAAAGAAAAGAAATATTTTATTACAGATCCACGGTATACGGAGCAGGCGTCTTATGAATGCCCTGACTATGATATCATTAACTGGAAAGATTATGGAAAAAGTATGGGTGAAACTCTCGCGGCATTGTTAAGTAAGACAGATTGTAAAAATCTTGCATTTGAAGCGGAAGTTGTTACATATAATAAGTACAGAGATATTGAAGACAGAATAAAAGTAGAATTAGTTCCGCAAGTGGATGTGATTGAGACATTTCGATCTGTGAAATCAAAAGATGAGATTGAGAAGTTACGGATTTCTGCAGATATTGCCTCAAGAGCATTTGAAAAAATTATAAAAGATATCCGTGTTGGTGTTACAGAAAAAGAACTTGCCTCTAAGTTATCACATTATATGGTAATGGAAGGTGCAGACACCAAGCCGTATGGAGGAATTCTAATTTCCGGTGCCAGAACATCGCTTCTTCATGGAATTCCATCTAGTAAGGCAGTTGAATATGGAGACCTTGTCCTGATGGATTATGGTTGCCAGTACAAAGGATATCTGTCCGATATGACAAGAACCGTAGTCGTAGGAAAGGCAACTCCGAAGCAACGAGAGGTATATGCGTTAGAACAGCAAATGGTTGCTGATTGTGAAGCAGTAATGAAAGCAGGAGCAACAGGAGCTGAAGTTTACGAAGCATCGACTCGAGCGATAAGAGGAACAGAGTACTTTGATTATCATTATACGGGAATCGGACATGGAATCGGAATGTTTGTGCATGAGATTCCATTTATGGCTCCGGCGTCCAAAGCAGTATTTGAGCCGGGAAATGTTATTACAGTAGAACCAGGGATTTATATTCCGGGATGGGGAGGCATCCGCATTGAAGATGAGGTGCTGATTACAGAAAACGGATGTGAAAACCTGATAAGTGCTACAAAAGAGCTTATAGAATTATAGGCGGAAAGTGAGGAAATGTTTATGAAGAAGAGAATTGTTGCTGTTATGTTAACAGTAGCCATGGCAGCGTCATTGCTTGCAGGATGTGGCGTGCCAAAACAGAAAGACGAAAGTGGTTCAGGAAAAGAATCTACTGAAAAAGTGTTCCGTTATTCAACGAACACAGAACCGACAACGCTTGATCCGACAAAGTCAAACTGTGTACCTGACAACGAGATTCAGCATGCAATCACAGAAGGTCTTGTTCGTAACACAGCTGGGGAAATTACACCAGGTGTTGCAAAAGATTGGAAAGTTTCAGATGATGGTTTGGTGTACACGTTTAATTTGAATCCGGATGCAAAGTGGAGTGATGGAGAACAAATCAAAGCACAGGATTTCGTATATGCTTGGCAGAGATTGATGGACCCAAAGACAGCGGCTCCATACGCGTTCATTGGTGAATACATCAAGAATGGTCTTGAAGTTGAAAAAGGAAAGAAAGCTCCTACAGAATTAGGTGTTGTAGCAAAAGATGATACAACATTAGAAGTTACATTAGTACATCCAACAAGCTACTTCTTAAGCTTGATCGGAGCTTCTTCACAGTTTGCGCCTGTACGTCAGGACATTGTAGAAAAATATGCAGCAGATTTCGCAGCAGATGCTGAGAAAAACGTATATTCAGGACCGTTCGTTCTTACAAGCGCTCAGAACCAGAAATGGATATTCGAACCAAACGAGAATTACTGGGATAAAGAGAATATCCACCTTGACCGTGTAGAATTAAGTTACGTGCAGAAAACAGATACATCCCTTGCTATGTATGAAGCAGGTGATCTTGATTATACAAAAATCCCTTCCGCAGCAGTTCCGAAATATGAAGGGAAAGATCAGACAACTCGTGATGGTTCTGTAGACTACTACTACTTTAACTGCAACGGTGAAAATGCAGCAATGAATAACAAAAACTTCCGTCTTGCATTAAACTACGCTTTCAACAGAAATGCGAACAACAAGCTTGTTAACAATGGCGTACATGCACCAAGTAATTCTATCGCATTCAGCGGATTAAAAGGTGTAGAAAAGACATACGGTGAAGAATCGAACTTAACATCTTATCCATTGGACGGCGATAAGGCAAAAGCAGAAGAATACTTAAATGCAGCATTAAAAGAATTAGGATTAGCAAAACCATCTGATATTACAGTTACAATCACGACAACGGATAATGACAGCTCTAAGAAACAGGCTGAAGCATGTCAGGAAATGTGGAAGAAAGATCTTGGTATCAATGTAGAAATCAACCAGATTACATATGCAGAGACATTAAAACGTCATCAGACAGGTGACTTCGATATCATTTGGGGTGGATGGGTATCTGACTACGATGATCCATACAGCTACCTTGAACTTTATAAATCTGATTGCGCATACAACTACAGCCGTTACAAAAACGAAGAAGTTGACAAAATCTTAAATGCAACACAGACAGAGACAGATGCAGCAAAACGTATGGAAATGCTTCATCAAGCAGAACAGCTCATTCTTGAGGATGCTCCGTTATTACCACAGAACGAAAGAATCGTTCACTACTTAGTAGATGATGATGTAAAAGGTCTTAAAAACTATTATGCGGGGGTAAACCTTGACTGGATCTATGTTGACATCGAACAGTAAGATATCAATTAAAGACTACGAGCAATAACCATCTCGCCGCCTGGCAGTAAACTGGGCGGCGAGTTTATGAAATTTGGGAGAAATGAACTGCAAGGAGGAAAAAGAATGCGCAAATATATAGTGAAACGTGTGATAGCTGCCATTCTGACAATGTGGGTATTAATTACTGCTGTATTTTTTCTGGTACGTCTTATGCCTGGTGATCCATTTCAGAATCCGAAAATGACACCGGAAGTAAGAGCTAATCTGGAAAGTTACTATGGATTTGATAAGCCGCTGATTGTACAGTATGGTAAATATATGCAAAATCTGTTTCATGGAGATCTTGGATACTCTATGAAGCTTACAAACAAAACAGTCGTAGATATTATTGGAGATACATTCCCGTTCTCAGCTGACTTGGGAATCCGTGCTCTTGTGCTGGCAGTCTCTATGGGACTTGTGCTAGGTATTATAGCGGCGCGAAATCGAGGAGGAAAACTAGACTTTTTCTGTGTTATCGTGGCGGTACTTGGAACTAGTATACCGGATTTCATTATGGGTGCTGTGCTGCAGTACGGTTTTGGTATTAAATGGGGATTACTTCCAGTAGCACAGTATCAAGGATTTGAATACACGATTCTTCCGGCATGTGCTCTTGCATTCTATACGTTGGCATCTGTTTCCCGTATTATGAGAGCAAGTATGTTAGAGGTTTCTTCACAGGATTATATTAAAACAGCCCGTTCCAAAGGCGTGTCTGAATTAAGAATTACAGTAAAACATCAGATCCGTAATGCAATCATGCCGGTTATGACGGTACTTGGACCAACAGTTGCATCCGTGCTTACAGGTACATTCGTAATCGAGTCTATTTTCGCTATCCCTGGAATGGGTAAATACTACGTAGAAAGCGTGTCAAATAACGACTATTCACTTGTGTTAGGTATGACTATTTTCTACGGAGTATTCTTAATCCTCTGTAACTTGATAGTAGATATTTTATACGGCGTGGCAGATCCACGTGTACGTATTGGTGAAAGGTAGGTGGGAGAGTTGGCAGAACTGAATAAAGAATCCTTTGTGATCAAAGGAAAAGACACCGTTCGTATGGAAAGTATTAGCAGACCGTCCCTCTCCTTCTGGCAGGACGCATGGAGACGTCTGAAAAAAAATAAAGCTGCAACATTTGGTCTTGTTGTAGTAATTCTTTACGCAGTATTAGCAATTTTTGCTCCAATGTTTAGTGGATATACGCAGTCTGAGATGGATATCAATGCACAAAGTCAGTTTATCTCTTCTGCACATTGGTTTGGAACAGATTCTATGGGACGTGATTTGTTTACAAGAATCTGGATGGGTGCGAGAGTATCTCTTAGTATCGGTTTGATCGCTGCTGTAGTAAATATGTGTGTTGGCGCTGTGATCGGCGGACTTTGCGGCTTCTACGGTGGAAAACTTGATATGATCGTTATGCGTATCGTTGACTTATTATATGGTATTCCAAGTTTGATCATTACAATTTTAGTTATGATGGTTCTTGGAAAAGGTATCGCACCGCTTGTCGTTGCAATGTGTATCGTAGGATGGATTGGAACTTGCCGTTTTGTACGTGGTGAAGTTTACCGAATCAAAGAGCAGGACTTTGTTCTTGCAGCTAAAGTGTTGGGTATTTCTGACTTTAAGATCATTATCAAACATATTATTCCGAATATTCTCGGTATGTTAATTACAAACCTTTGTATGGCGATTCCGGGTGCAATCTTCCAGGAAGCCTTCTTAAGCTACATCGGTCTTGGTATTGTACCTCCTGATTGTAGTTGGGGTGTTATCTGTAAAGAAGGTATTGAATATCTTAGATATTCGCCTCATCAGGTATTAGTTCCGGCGTTTTTCGTATGTACAACAATGCTCGCTTTGAACCTTCTTGGTAATGGTTTACGTGATGCAGTGGATCCGAAACTTCGTGGAACGGAATAGGAGGAAGCAAAATGGCAGAGAAAGAAAATATTCTAGAATTAAAAAATGTGGTGTACTCCTTTAAAACATACGGTGGAGAAGTCAAAGCTGTTCGTGATGTCAGCTTTGAAGTGAAAAAAGGAGAAATCCTTGGAATCGTTGGAGAATCCGGATGTGGAAAGAGTGTAACAGCACAGTGTATTATGAGATTAAATCCGGAACCACCGGGATTCTTTGAAGGGGGAGAAATCCTTTTCAATGGAAAAGACGTTTTGAAAATGAACAAACAAGAGCTTCGTAAGCTCCGTGGTGAGGATATAGGATTTGTATTTCAGGATCCAATGACATCATTGAACCCTACAATGAGAGTAGGGGCTCAGATTGAAGAGGTATTCTTAGGACGCAAAGATATGACAAAACAGGACAAGAAAGAAAAAGCGCTTGAGATCATGAAATTAGTTGGTATCTCTGATGTGGAAAAAAGATATAAACAATATCCTCATGAGTTATCCGGTGGTATGAAACAGCGTATTATGATCGCAATCGCGCTTGTTTCTCGTCCAAGTCTTGTAATCTGTGATGAGCCGACAACATCTCTTGACGTAACAATCGAAGCACAGATTCTTGATCTTCTTCTTGAACTTCGAGAAAAACTCGGAATGTCCATTATCATGATTACACACGATCTTGGTGTTATTGCGCGTATGTGTGACCGTGTTGTAGTAATGTATGGAGGTAAGATTGTAGAAAAAGGTACTGCTCAGGAGATTTTCTACGATACTGCACATCCATACACAAAAGGACTTATGGGATCTATCGCGAAATTAGATACGGCAAAAGGACAGAAACTGACACCGATCGAAGGTACGCCTCCGGATTTGTTCTTCCCGCCGAAGGGCTGTCCGTTTGCTGCACGTTGTGAATATGCGATGGATGTATGTAAAGATAACCCACCTTGCTCTTATCAATTATCTGGTGAACATATTACGAACTGCTGGTTGCAGCATGAGTATGCACCGGACACAGATATGAAGAAAGAAAATGCAAAAGCTATTGAGGAAGGAGAGGTGAAAGAGAATGAGTAATAATGAAAAACAGCCTCTCGTACAGGTACAAGATGTATGTAAGTATTTCCACGTAGGAAAAAATGCAGACTTAAAAGCAGTGGATCATGTTTCTTTTAATATTTATAAAGGGGAGACAGTAGGTCTTGTTGGTGAATCGGGCTGTGGCAAATCCACAATGGGACGTTGTATGATCCGTCTTTATGAGCCGACATCTGGTAAAGTATTATATGAAGGAAACGATATTACAAAGCTTTCCAAAGCAGAAAAGAAAGAGTTCTGTAAAAAAGTACAGATGATCTTCCAAAACCCATATGCTTCCTTAAACTCACGTATGACAGTAAAGGAAATCGTAGGCGAAGGTTTGAAACAGCAGGGAATGCCACAGAAAGAAGTAGACGCAAAAGTACAGTCTCTTTTGGAAACAGTAGGTCTTAATAAAGATCATATGTCACGTTTCCCTCATGAGTTTTCTGGTGGACAGAGACAACGTATCGGTATTGCGAGAGCGCTTTCAGTAGATCCTGATTTCATCATCTGTGATGAACCGATTTCTGCGCTTGACGTATCAGTACAAGCTCAAGTTATTAATATGTTAAAAGATCTTCAGGAAGAACGAGGACTAACATATTTATTTATTGCGCATGACTTGAGTGTTGTAAAATATATTTCGGATCGTGTGATTGTTATGTATCTTGGAACTGTTGTGGAAACAGCGGAGACGGAAGAACTTTACAGTAATACAATGCATCCGTACACAAAAGCATTGTTATCTGCAATTCCAGAAGCAGATCCAGATAAAGCAAAAGCAAATAAACGTATTCAGATTAAGGGAGAGATTCCAAGTCCGATTAATCCAAAGAATTGTTGTCGTTTTGCTGAAAGATGTCAGTATGCAACAGATAGATGCTTTAACGAAATGCCACAACTTCGTGAAGTGAAACCAGGGCACATGGTAGCATGTCATCTTTGTGATGATATGTAAATTCTCTTCAAGAATAATATAAAAAAGAAGTGGAATTGCAATTTTGCAATTCCGCTTCTTTTTTAAAAATATTTAGTTATCTTCTTCAGAATTTTCCATTGTATATGTCTGACGTTTTCTAGCCATTTCGTCATTTTCCAAATACTCATCATAGGTAGTGATCTTATCGATCATCTTACCACCCGGAACAATTTCCATAATACGGTTCGCGGTTGTTTGTACAATCTGATGGTCACGGGAAGCAAATAAGATTACGCCCGGGAATTTGATCAGACCATTGTTCAATGCAGTAATGGATTCCATATCCAAGTGGTCAGTTGGTTCGTCCAAGACAAGAATATTGGCGCCGGAAATCATCATTTTGGATAAAAGGCAACGTACTTTTTCTCCACCGGATAATACTTTGACTTTCTTCACGCCGTCATCACCAGCGAATAACATTCTTCCTAAGAAACCACGTACATAAGTAGCATCTTTTTCTTCAGAATATTGAGTTAACCAGTCAACAATCGTATAATCATTGTCGAATTCCTTGGAACTGTCTTTCGGGAAGTAGGCCTGAGATGTTGTAACACCCCATTTGTAAGTACCTTCATCTGGTTCCATTTCGCCCATCAAAATCTTAAACAATACAGTTTTTGCAAATTCATTACCACCGACAAAAGCAACCTTTTGATCACGTGTGATTGTAAAAGAAAGGTGATCTAAGATTTTTTCACCATCAATTGTCTTAGAAAGATTTTCAACAGTTAATACCTCGTTACCGATTTCGCGGTTTGGACGGAAGTCGATGTAAGGGTATTTACGACTGGAAGGACGAATATCATCAAGTTGAATTTTTTCGAGAGCACGTTTTCTAGATGTAGCCTGCTTAGATTTGGAAGCGTTAGCGCTAAAACGTGAGATAAATTCTTGCAGTTCTTTGATTTTTTCTTCTTTTTTACGGTTCGCTTCTTTCATCTGACGAATGATCAATTGGCTGGATTCATACCAGAAATCATAGTTACCGGCATAGAGTTGGATTTTGCCATAATCAATGTCTGCAATTTGAGTACATACTTTATTCAAGAAGTAACGGTCATGAGATACAACGATGACAGTATTATCAAAGTTGATAAGGAATTCTTCAAGCCATGCGATCGCATCCAAATCCAAATGGTTTGTAGGCTCGTCAAGAAGCAAAATATCCGGGTTACCGAATAATGCCTGGGCGAGAAGTACTTTCACTTTTTCAGGACCTGTAAGATCTCTCAAATATTTGTAGTGTAAGTCTGTTTCAATACCTAGACCGTTTAAGAGAGAAGCTGCATCAGATTCTGCTTCCCAGCCATTCATTGCAGCAAATTCTCCTTCGAGTTCACTTGCTTTGATACCGTCTTCTTCTGTAAAGTCTTCTTTAGCGTAAATGACTTCTTTTTCTTTCATGATCTCGTAGAGTCTTGCATTTCCCATGATTACGGTATCAAGAACGAGGTAGTCATCGTATTTAAAGTGATCCTGCTGTAAGAAAGAGAGTCTTTCTCCCGGTGAAATAACGATTTCACCTTTTGTCGGCTCAAGCTGTCCGGAGAGGATCTTTAAAAATGTGGATTTACCAGCGCCGTTAGCTCCAATCACGCCGTAGCAATTGCCAGCGGTAAACTTGATGTTTACATCTTCAAATAATGCCTTTTTTCCAAGTCTTAGTGTAATATTGTTTGCACTAATCATCTTTCATTCTCCTTTTTTAAATTATATGGTCGTTCCTGTTTGAAAAAAGGAACTGTTTTTTAGTTAATCATATCCAACGATTATCTTAGCATGAGACAGAAAAAATGGCAAGATTATTTCAGGTTTTGGGGTTGAACATAGGTAAAATGGGTATATAATAACATCATAGGGGAAGTAAAAATAAGGAAAGGCAGGATGAATGATGGAAAAAGCAACATTAGTATTGGAAGGCGGAGCAACAAGAGGTGTCTTTACATCAGGTGTACTTGATTATTTGATGGAAAAAGATCTGTATATGTCGCATGTGATCGGAGTATCGGCAGGCTCTTGCAATGGAATGGATTATGTATCCAAACAGATTGGAAGAACAAAAGAATGTATGATTTATGATGACGAAGAGTTTGATTATTATTTTGGCGTACGTAAATTTGTGAAAGAAAAAAGTGTATTAAATATGGATCTTATTTTTGACAAATTTCCGAATGAGATTTATCCGTTTGATTATGATACGTATTTTCAATCGGATATTAAATCAGAATGGGTTGTGACCAATTGTGAAACTGGGAAGCCGGAATATATGAATCATCAAAATGATAAAGAAAAATTAATGCGGATATGTCGTGCTTCTTGCAGTATGCCGTTGTTATCGCCGATCGTAAAGATAGATGGAGTACCATATCTTGACGGTGGTTTGGCAGATTCGATTCCTTTGAAACGCGCAATGAGTTATGGAAACAAAAAGATTGTTATCATATCGACGAAGGATCGAGGATATCGGAAAAAACTTGTGACACGTGGCAAAAGAAAAATTTACGAGCGAGCATATAAAAAATATCCGAATCTTGTGAAAACGATCATGTATCGTCCGATTCATTATAATGCTGTGATCAGCCATATTGAAAAATTGGAAGATGAGGGAAAAGTGTTTGTGATTCGTCCGGAAATACCGTTGATTTCCAGGTTAGAGAGAAATACAGAAAAACTTACTGAGTTTTATGAACACGGATACTCTCAAGGAGAAAAATATTACGAAGCATTACAGGAATATTTACATCGTTAGAAAAAGTTATTTATTTTGGGATAGGATTCCGGAGGAATTTCCTATCCCGTAAAAAGATCAGGAGTTAAGAGAGGAAAGTCCTAACTTACTCCTGATTTTGTTTTGCATATAAGCAGATGTTATTTTTCGATGGACTTGTAGATGATTTCTTGCAGATAAAGTCCTTTTGGATCACATGGTGCGCTTGCAGGAAGTTTTCCGGCAAAAATCTGTTCGATTTCTTCCTTTTTGCGTTTCCCAAGTCCAATATCGAGAAGTGTGCCGATGATCATACGCGCCATATTATGAAGAAAATCGTTTGCATGAATAGAAACCTGCATTTCTTCACTGTTAGCATAAATGTCAATATCATAGATTTCTTTTTCTGTAGATTTGCTACGTTTTACAGTTGAAAAGTTTTTGAAATCATGACGTCCGGCAAGAAGAAGGGCGGCTTGTTTCATGACCTCGATATTAGGCTTTTTAAAGCAATAGTATGTATATTTTCGCTCAAATACATTTGGAACTTCGCCGATAGCAACGCGATAGGAGTATATTTTGGAGGCTGCGTTCAAGCTTGCGTGAAATCGCTCAGGCTTTTCTCCAATCTCTGTTACTGCAATATCCATCGGAAGATATCGGTTCATATATTGCTTGATTTCATATAGTTGCAAATCGGTTGTTGTTTTGAAGTTAACAACTTGTGCATAGGCATGTACTCCTGTTTCTGTACGAGAGCCGCAGTAGAGTTCTACATCTTCGTTCGTCATTTTTTCGATAACTTCGATAATTTTATTGGAAATCGTGTTGGTGGATTCTCCTTTTCCAAGACGGGACCATCCTTGATAACGGCTACCATCATATTCCAATGTTAGTTTTATATTTCTCATAGAATTTCCTCGCATTCTTCATTTCTACGTTTCAGTATAGCAGATAATATAGTATAATGTCGATATAAATTCGTAGAAGCATAGTATTGTTGAGAGGAGAATGTATTTTGGAGAAGACTGTGAATCAAAAAAATGATAGAGAATTAAAAAGAATGGAAGATTCTTATGTGGAAACAGTACACATGGTTCGTCCGAATGATCTGAATAGCGCAGGTAGATTATTTGGTGGTATCTTAATGCAATGGATCGATGAAGTAGCAGGGCTGGTAGCGAAACGTCATGCAAAAACGAATATTACAACCGCATCTGTTGATAATCTTAGATTTTTAAAAGGAGCCTATCAAGGTGATACGCTTGTGATCATTGGAAAACTGACTTATGTTGGAACTACTTCGATGGAAGTGAGAGTAGACACGTATTGTGAAAATTTGTTAGGAGAAAGAAGACCGATTAATCGCGCGTATTTTACGATGGTAGCATTGGATCAAAATGATAAACCGGTTGAAGTACCTGGACTTTTGCTTGAAACAGAAGTACAAAAAATGGAATGGGAGAATGGGAAAAAACGCCGTATCAACCGCATTATGCGAAAAGAAGAAGGTTTTTAAAGTGATAAGTGACAACATGATGTCCTGTGTATAAAAAGGCATCATGTTGTCACTTTTTCTACTTTTTATAATTTTTCATAAAGTTTTGTGCCATTTGTGCTGTTTTATCTATCTGCTCTTTTTCGGCAGATGTTTTCCCTTCTTTCATGATTTCCATGATGAAGGCTACTTCTTCTTTTGTAAATTGAATATTCTTTTTCCTTGCAGAGGTAATTAAAGTAAGCAGAACAGAGGCAAGGCTGTTTCCGCTTTTTCCTTGAGTTCGCTCGGCAGCCATTTTGATCAGTTCTAATTTTATTGGATCGATATTTTGCATTTCGGGATGATTCATCCAATTTTCCATCATTCGAAGCCTCCTTTCGTTTCCGAGTCATGTGACTCTGTATCATAGTTTTGTTTTTCTTCCTTATCTTGAAACATATCCTGGTACATTTCAAACATTTCCTGCTGTTCGGGATTTAGCATTCCTTTCATGAAATCAAAGGAGTTCAAATCACCGACATTGGAGAAACCTTGTATGTCACCGGACATTTTCTGCATTTCAGCCATCATTTCCATCAGATTCATTATAGATAGAAAAGAATCCATCTTGGCTTGTTCTTCATCGGATAAATAAGGACGAAGCTCTTCCAACATGTCAAAAGGGGTAGAGACAGGTTTTTCAAAAGCTTGTGCGTGAATATCTTTTTGTACATGTTGAAAGAATTGGATCGTATGCTTCAGTTCCATAAATTTTATGCAAATGGCAAGCATTTTCTGATTGCTTGCAGGAGTATAAGGAAGAAAAAGTTTCAGCATCTGCAACTCACGAGAAGAAATCAGCTTGTCAAATGGCGTCATTTTGTTAGAATCGGACCGGCTCATAGGCTCTCCTTTCCATACATCGTTAATGTATATGTATAAAAAAACAAAAATATGAAATCCTCATATAATAATTATGAAAGGAAGTGATGGTTTGAAAAGAAAACTTATAATTGATGAGAATACAATTTATGAGTTGGATGAAGCGTGTATGTTAACAAAAAGAGTTAATGATCCGCAGTCCAAGCCGCCAAATATGAAGAATGAGAAAGGAGAAAAAGAGCAAATTGGAGAGAATGGATAAATCTATTGTGCAAAATATATAAAAAATCGACAACTTTTTTAGGGGAAAATACAACTTGACGAAGTGTAAAGTATACTGTATGATGAAACTAATGTGAAAATAAATAATAAATAAACGATAGTGTGTTACTGATAAGCAGGCATAAACTATTCGGCTTTTTCTTTTCATATCAGGAGGAACTTGGCAGAGTATGTTTATGCTTTTTTTGTGCTTTAATAGTCTTTTCAGATGCACAGAAGGGATTCCGGATTATGTATCAAGTTATAAAAGTTTTAAACAACAATGCATTTCTTGCCAGACACGATGAAGATGAAAGAATTTTGCTTGGAAAAGGAATTGGATTCGGTAAGAAGGCTGGAGACAGTTTTTGCGAGATTGGAGATGCCAAAGTATATACGTTGACAACAAAGGAAAGTGAACAGTCGGGTGTCAATGCAGTAAAAGGAATCGATCCGATTTTTTTAGAAGCTGCCGCTAGAATTATAGATGAAGCAGAGATTGTTTTTGATACGATCAATCATGATATTTTGCTTCCGTTAGCGGATCACCTGGCATTTGCGTCTAAGCGGGCGAAAGAGAGAATTTATATTCCTAATCCATTTATTGCAGATATCAAAGCGTTGTTCGGTAGAGAATATGCAGTAGTGTTAAAATGCAGAGAAATTATAGAAGAGATGACAGGATATCAGATTACCGATGATGAAGTCGGATTTGTAGCATTACATATCCATTCCGGTCTTTCAGATGAGCATGTAACAGAAATTCTTAAGGTGACTCAAACGATTGATGAATGTCTGTTATTAATTGAAAAGGCTCTGAAGCAGGAGATTGGCAGGGAATCGTTGAGTGGGATTCGTCTTATGAGTCATTTGTATTATATGATTGCTCGTATTAAGACAAAAGAAGATATCCATGTGGATTTGAATACATTTATCCGACAGAATTACCCAAAAGCCGGAAAAGTGGCAGAAAAAGTTTGCGCATATATTTCGCAAGAATTTGGGATTCCGATAGAGAGAAAAGAAATGGGATTTCTTGCAGTACATATTCAGTCAATTACAAATCCATAGTAACTTTCTGATGAAATCATCAGTAAAATATAAGAATTATGAAGTATAAAGGAGAAAAAGAGTATGAAAAAATTTGAGTACACAATCAAAGATGAATTAGGAATCCATGCAAGACCTGCAGGAATGCTTGCAAAAGAGGCACGTCGTTTTGAAAGCACAATTACAGTTGGAAGAGTAGGAGAAGAAAAATCTGTTGATGTAACACGTTTAATGGCGCTTATGGGATTGGCAGTAAAATGTGGACAGACAGTAGAAGTATCTGTAGAAGGTGCAGATGAGGAAACAGCAGTTGTAGAGATGCAGAAATTTTTTGAAGAGAATTTATAAAGGCGGCAGGAATCAGATATGAAATGTTTGAAAGGAAAATCAGTTTATAAAGGGATTGCACTTGGAAAGATTTCGGTCCTGCACAAAGCAGAAAATGTAGTAAAAAGAACCAGAATCGAAGATGTAGAAGCAGAATTAAAGAGAGTGGAATCTGCAAAGCAAAAAGCAAATGAACAGCTTGGACGACTTTATGAAAAAGCATTAAAAGAAGTTGGAGAAGCCAGCGCAGCAATTTTTGAAGTACATCAGATGATGTTGGAAGATTTGGACTTCAATGAAGCAATCGAAAATATCATTCGCAGTCAGGAAGTAAACGCAGAATATGCAGTTGCTTCAGCCGGAGACAGTTTTTCTGAGATGTTTGCCGGTATGGATGATGAATATATGAAAGCCCGTGCAGCAGATATCAAAGATATTTCAGAACGATTAGTGAAGAATTTGGTAGGAAATGACGGGAATGACTTGGATTTCAAAGAACCGGTTATCGTAGTTGCAGATGATTTGACACCGAGCGAAACTGTACAGATGGATAAAGAGAAGATCTTGGCGTTTGTAACGGTACACGGTTCTACAAACTCCCATACTGCAATTCTTGCACGTATGATGAATATTCCGGCGCTTATTGGTGTGGAAATGAACTTAGATGAGATGCAATCCGGAACAGAAGCAGTTGTAGATGGATTTGCTGGAGAGTTTATTATAGAACCAGAAGAGCAAGTTCGTAAGGATGTTCAGAAAAGAATTGAGGAAGAACAAGAAAAGAGAAATCTTCTCTTAGAATTAAAAGGAAAAGAAAACGTCACATTAAGTGGTAAGAAAATTGAGATTTACGCAAATATCGGAAGTGCATCTGATGTGGGATATGTGTTGGAAAATGATGCAGGAGGCATTGGATTATTCCGAAGCGAGTTTTTATACATAGGTCGTAATGAGCTTCCAAGTGAAGAAGAACAGTTCCAGGCTTATAAACAAGTTGCACAGAATATGGCAGGAAAAAAAGTCATTATCCGTACATTGGATATTGGAGCTGACAAGCAGGCAGATTATTTGAATCTCGGCAAAGAAGAAAATCCGGCTCTCGGATATCGTGCAATCCGTATTTGTCTGACACAGACAGAGATTTTCAAAACACAACTCCGAGCGCTTTTTAGAGCTTCAAACTATGGTCAGATTGCAATTATGTATCCAATGATCACATCGGTAGAAGAAGTGAAAAAGATTCAAAAAATTGTGCAGGAAGTAAAACAAGAGTTATATGAGTGTGATATTCCGTATAAAGATGTAGAAGAAGGAATTATGATTGAAACACCGGCGGCAGTTATGGTCAGTGATGAACTTGCTGAGTTGGTTGACTTCTTCAGTATCGGAACGAATGACTTGACACAGTATACACTAGCAATTGACCGTCAGAATGAGAAATTGGATGCATTCTACAATCCGCATCATAAAGCAGTTTTGAAGATGATTCAGATGGTTGTTGATAATTCTCACAAAGCAGGAAAATGGACAGGAATCTGCGGAGAGCTTGGCGCAGATATGGAACTCACAGAAACATTTGTAAAAATGGGTGTAGATGAGCTTTCGGTTGCACCGTCCATGATTTTAAAACTGAGAAAAATTGTGAGAGAGATGGAATAAAGAGGAGATAGTTATGTTAGGTTCTTTAAAAGAAAAATTAGGATTTGGTAAGAAAAAAGGCGAAGTATTAGGCGCTCCGATTGAAGGTAAAGCAATCGCGATTTCAGAAGTAAATGATCCGACATTTGCAGAAGAAATGTTAGGAAAAGGAGCAGCGATCATTCCAACAGTAGGAAAAGTAGTTGCGCCAATGGATGGAACAATTGCGATGGTATTTGATACAAAACACGCAATTTCCATGACTTCTGAGAGTGGAATTGAAATTTTGATCCACATTGGTCTTGATACTGTTTCATTGAATGGTGAGCCTTTTACAGCTCATGTTGCATCAGGTGATAAAGTGAAAGCAGGAGATCTTCTTCTTGAGTTTGACATTGACGCTATCAAAGCAGCAGGGCTTGATACAGTTTCTCCAATCGTAATCTGCAATACACAAGATTACAGCGAGATCAATGCTTCTGTAGGAAAAGATGTAAAAACATTAGAGGAATTACTCACAATCGTGAAATAAATATTGGTATATGAGTCTGTCTTGCAGGCTTTTATATAAGAGAAGATGTCACATAAGAAAAAGGGAAAAAGGAGGAAAAAATTATGATGAAATATCTTCAGAAGTTAGGTAAAGCCTTAATGCTTCCAGTTGCATGTTTACCTATCTGTGGTATCCTTATGGGTATCGGTTACTTTTTATGTCCAGCTACTATGCAGGGCGGAGCTATCGAAGGTGTAAAAGAAATTATCGGTATGTTCCTTGTTAAAGCTGGTGGCGCATTAATCGACAACATGGCAATCTTATTTGCTATCGGTGTTGGTGTTGGTATGTCAGATGACAACGACGGAACTGGCGGACTTGCAGCTATGGTTTCTTGGTTAATGATGACAACACTTCTTTCAGAAGGCGTTGTAACAGTAATCAGACCATCTGTAGTTGAAAATGCAAACTACTTACTTGCATTCCAGAAAATCGCTAACCCATTTATCGGTATCATTGCCGGTGTAATCGGTTCTACATGCTACAACAAGTTCAAAGGAACAAAATTACCTTCATGGCTTGCATTCTTCAGTGGAAAACGTAGCGTTGCAATCGTTGCAGGTGTTGTTTCTATTTTAACTTCAGCAGTATTGTTATTCGTATGGCCAATCATCTTCAGTGCTCTTGTTACAGTTGGTCAGTCAATCGTTAAATTAGATGCTGTTGGTGCTGGTATTTACGCATTCTTAAACCGTCTGTTAATTCCGACAGGTTTACACCATGCATTGAACAACGTATTCTGGTTTGATACAATCGGTCTTGGAGACTTAACACACTTCTGGGCTGGTGAAACATCAGCAGATGTTACATGGAGCCTTGGTATGTACATGTCAGGATTCTTCCCATGTATGATGTTCGGTGTTCCAGGTGCTGCTTTAGCTATGATCCATACAGCAAAACCAGCTAAGAAGAAAGTTGCAATCGGTTTAGTTGCTTCAGCAGCAGTTTGTGCTTTCCTTTGCGGTGTTACAGAGCCATTCGAATTTGGTTTCATGTTCTTAGCTCCAGCATTATATGTAGTTTACGCATTATTATATGGTATCTTCGTAGCAGTTACTACAATGTTAGGATTCCGTGCAGGATTCTCATTCTCAGCAGGTGCAACTGACTTATTATTCTCTTCTTCATTACCAGCTGCTCAGAAAACATGGTTAATCATTCCATTAGGAATCGCTGCTTTCGTAATCTTCTACGTAGTATTCCGTTTCGCTATCACAAAGTTTGACTTAAAAACTCCAGGTAGAGAAGATGATGATGCTGATGAGACAAAAGTAGTATTAGCAAACAATGACTTCACAGAAGTTGCCAGAATTATCTTAGAAGGTTTAGGCGGAAAAGAAAACGTTACTTCTATTGATAACTGTATTACAAGACTTCGTCTTGAAATCAAAGACTATACACAGGTTGATGAAAAGAAAATCAAATCTGCAGGTGTAGCAGGTGTAATTCGTCCAGGAAAAACAAGCGTACAGGTTATCATTGGAACACAGGTACAGCATGTTGCAGATGAATTCAAAAAATTATGTAAATAATAACTACATAAAGTAATGTAAGGATAAGGAAATGCAAGATTGCATTTCCTTATTTCTTAATTAAAAGGAATTGCATAGGAGGAGCTATGAGTTATATATTGGAATGCTGTGTAGATTCTGTAGAATCTGCGATTGCAGCAAAACAAGGAGGAGCAGATCGAATCGAATTATGCAGCGCCTTTGTGATTGGAGGACTGTCTCCTTCGCAGGCGTTATATAAGAAGATTCGTGAAGCGGTCGACATACGAATTCATGTCTTATTACGACCAAGATTCGGAGATTTCTGTTATACCGACTATGAACATGAGATTTTAAAAGAAGAAGTAAGATGTTTTCGAGAACTTGGAGCAGACGGAATTGTCATCGGAAATATGAATCCGGACGGAACTTTAAATATGAAACAGATGCAGGAATTGATGGAAGAAGCTGGAGGAATGTCAGTTACGTTGCATCGCGCATTCGATATGTGTAAAGATCCGTTCCAAACATTGGAAGATGCAAAAAAATTAGGGATTGATACCATTTTAACATCTGGGCAGAAAAACAATTGTGCAGATGGGGTCGAACTTCTGAATGGTTTGGTCGAAAAAGCTGACGGAAAACCGGATATTCTGATTGGAGGTGGAGTGGACGCATCAGTGATTCCAATGCTCTATGAAAAAACACATGCACACTCATATCATATGTCGGGGAAAATTTCCTTGGGAAGTGCAATGACATATCGAAAACAAGATGTAAGTATGGGAGTTGCATCTGTCAGCGAATACGAGATATGGAGAACAAGTGAAGAGAGAATTCGAGAAGCAAGAAAGGTTCTTGATGCACTGAACTAAAAATGGAGTGGCGTTTTAGCCACTCCGTTTTTATGCGCCTGGGTGTATTAGCAGCATCCACATCCACCATTGTTACCAATGGAATTACATCCGTTACCACAACAGAAGAGAAGTAAAAGAATGATCAAACAACAATCATTTCCGCCGCCACATCCATTATTTCCACCAAAGCCATTGCCACAGCAGAATAATAATAAGATGATCCATAAGCAAGAGTTGTTTCCAAAACCATTTCCTTCGTTACATCCACATCCACAATTTGTTGCACTTAATTCGCTCATATTAAATCCTCCATGATTTGATTGTTTACAATACTATACTATGTAATAAGGGTTATCCTTGTTTCTGAAAATTGCAAAAAGATTTTATTTTCCTTAAGGGATAGTTCTGAATAAAATAATTAAAAAGGAATGTGTTGTCATGGACAAAGTAAAAAGAACGATTGATTACTGGTGTGATGATACAAGAAGTGGAGTTTATGCGGGAAAAGGAATAGGTGTAGCTATACTTGATACGGGAATTTCGGTTCATCCGGATTTTGATAACCGGATTGTTGCGTTTCAAGACATGAGGAAAGGCAATAAGTTTGGATATGATATCAACGGACATGGTACGCATGTTGCGGGAATTATCGGAGGAAGCGGAAAGATGTCAGAGGGCAAATATAGTGGAATGGCTCCGCTTTGCAAACTGATTATAGTTCGTGTGTTAGATGAAAAAGGTGATGGAGAGATTCGTACTGTAATTGAAGGGATTCGTTGGGTACGACGAAATCGTAGAAAGTATAATATACGAATTGTAAATATTTCAGTTGGAACGCTTCCACATTATGGAGATCAGGAAGAGGATTATTTATTGAAGGAAGTGGAGCAACTTTGGGATGAAGGAGTGGTAGTAGTTGCGGCAGCAGGTAATTTTGGACCTGCATGGGGGACGATCACAACGCCTGGAATCAGTAAGAAAATTATTACAGTAGGCGCATCGAATGATGAGGAAGAGTCGGAGCGGTTTGGAAAGCTTCGAAAAAATTATTCGGGAAGAGGGCCGACGAGAGAATGTGTCGTGAAACCGGATCTTGTAGCTCCGGGTTCCTGTGTTATTTCTTGTAATGGAAGATATCAAAGAACCGGAAGAGCCTACACTGAAAAAAGTGGAACATCGATGTCTGCGCCTGTTGTTGCAGGAGCAATTGCTGTTTTGCTGTCAAAATATCCTTCCATGAGTAATCTGGAAGTGAAACTTAGATTAAGACAGACGTGCGTAGATCTTGGCTTGAATAAAAACAGGCAAGGTTGGGGAATACTCCATGTAAAAGCATTGCTGGAATTGTAAGAATATGTTAGCATGAGAGTAAAGATACAATTGCATAAGGAGGTAGATACGATGAAGGTAGGATGTGTAAAAGAGATTAAAAAACAGGAATACCGTGTAGGCCTTACACCGGATAATGTGAAAACTTATGTGATGGAAGGGAACGAAGTTTTCATAGAAAGAGACGCAGGAATTGGTTCGGGTTTTTCTACAGAGGAGTATGAAAAAGCTGGCGCTACTATTTTGGATACGGCAAAAGAAGTGTGGGATACTTGTGAAATGATTGTGAAGGTAAAAGAGCCGTTAGAAGACGAGTATGGATATTTTCACGAAGGGTTGATCGTGTATACCTACCTTCATCTGGCGGCAGATCGTGCGCTTACAGAAGCTATGCTCGAAGCAAAGATAAAAGGCGTTGCATATGAGACTTTAAAGGATAACAAAGGGAATCTGCCATTATTGACTCCGATGAGTCAGATTGCAGGACGGCTTAGCGTGCAGGAAGGTACAAAATATTTAGAAAAGACATTTGGAGGTTCTGGAATTCTCCTGTCCGGTGTTCCAGGGACGCCAAAAGCGCGAGTTGTCATTCTTGGAGGAGGAAATGTTGGCACAAACGCCTGCAAGATTGCTGTGGGAATGGGTGCAGATGTAACGATTATTGATGTGAATTTGGAACGCCTGGATGCATTGGATGATCTCTTTGGTTCCAGAGTCCAGACATTATATAGTACAGAGGCAGTAGTAGAAGAAGCTGTAGCAAAGGCAGATCTTGTAATCGGAGCGGTTTTAATTCCGGGAAAGGCAGCGCCGAAGGTTTTGAAGAAAGAATATTTGAAAAAGATGCGTCGGGGAAGTGTGATCGTGGATGTTGCGGTAGACCAAGGCGGCTGCTGTGAGACAACGAAGATGACCTACCATGAAGATCCGATTTATGAGGTGGATGGAATTGTACATTATTGTGTAGGAAATATGCCGGGAGCGGTTCCAAGAACTTCGACTATTGCACTCACAAATGCAACTCTTTCGTATGGATTACAGATTGCCAAGTATGGATTGGAAGAAGCTTGCAGACGTAATGAAACAATTTATTCTGCAATCAATACGTATAATGGAGCATGTACCTATGCAAATGTAGCGGACGGATTTGATATGGAATATACAGATATAAGAAATCTTATCTAAAAGATAGAATTAAGAAAATGGTCGTGCTGTCAAGAAAAAATACTTGACAGCACGTTTTTTATGATGTATGATAGCAAAGGTGATGAAAATGAATGAGATTTTAGAGCAGGCTTTACTTTACGATTTTTACGGAGAACTGCTGAACGAACATCAGAAATCAGTATACGAACAGTTCTTACTTGAGGATTTATCTTTGAGTGAGATTGCAGCAGCCGAAGGAATCAGCAGACAAGGTGTGCATGATATGATAAAGCGTTGCAATAAAGCATTGACCGGATATGAGGAAAAGCTTCATCTTGTAGAGAAGTTTTTGAATATCAAGGAAAAGGTTCATCAGATCAACCAAGTATTAAAAGAAGATGCAGATGATACGAATACGTTGATTCAAACTATTGAAAAAATATCGACAGAGATTCTAGAGGAGTTATAGAATGGCGTTTGACAGTTTAACTGAAAAACTACAAAATGTATTTAAAAACTTAAGAAGTAAAGGACGCCTGACTGAAGAGGATGTAAAAACGGCTTTAAGGGAAGTGAAGATGGCTCTTTTAGAGGCGGACGTCAATTTTAAGGTTGTCAAAGGATTTGTTAAGGACGTTCAAGAACGTGCAGTAGGACAGGACGTAATGAATGGACTGAATCCAGGACAGATGGTAATCAAGATTGTAAATGAAGAACTTGTAAAATTAATGGGTTCAGAGACAACAGAGATCAAACTGCAGCCAGGACAGGCAACGACTGTTATCATGATGGCGGGTCTTCAAGGTGCAGGTAAAACTACGACAACTGCAAAACTTGCAGGAAAATTTAAGCTAAAAGGAAAGAAACCGCTTCTTGTAGCTTGTGATGTATATCGCCCGGCAGCAATCAAACAGCTGCAAGTCAATGGGGAAAAGCAAGGCGTAGAAGTGTTTTCCATGGGAGACGGACATAAATCGGTAAATATCGCAAAAGCAGCGATGGAGCATGCTGCCAAAAATGGCAATAACATTGTGATCCTCGATACGGCGGGACGTCTTCATGTAGATGAAGAAATGATGGCTGAGCTTCAAGAGATTAAAGAAGCGGTTACTGTACACCAGACGATTTTGGTTGTAGATGCCATGACTGGTCAAGATGCAGTGAATGTAGCCGGAAGCTTCAATGAAAAAATCGGAATCGACGGAGTTATTGTGACAAAGTTGGATGGTGATACAAGAGGCGGTGCGGCTCTTTCCATCAAAGCAGTAACAGGGTGCCCGATTCTGTATGTAGGTATGGGAGAAAAGTTATCTGATTTGGAACAGTTTTATCCGGACAGAATGGCTTCCCGTATTTTGGGAATGGGAGATGTTTTGAGTCTCATTGAGAAAGCAAGCGCTGAGATTGATGAAGATAAAGCAAGACAGATGACCCAAAAGATGAAGAAAGCCCAGTTTGACTTTGAAGATTACTTAGAGAGTATGAAACAGATGAGAAACATGGGAGGTCTTTCCAGTATCTTAAATATGCTTCCGGGAATCGGAGGTATGGGAGGAAAACAACTGCAAGGGTTGGATTCCGAAGAAAATGAGAAGAAAATGGCGCGCATGGAGGCCATCATTTACTCCATGACAGTAAAAGAACGCCAGAATCCGGAAATATTGAATCCATCTCGTAAACACCGTATTGCAAAAGGTGCAGGGGTAGACATCAGCGAAGTAAATCGTATGGTGAAACAGTTCGAACAGTCGAAAAAGATGATGAAACAGCTTCCAGGAATGATGGGTGGCAAAGGTGGTAAGAAAGGTAAATTCAAGTTTCCTTTTTAACACATAGATAACAATTATAAAATAGTAAAGAAAGATGAGGAAAAAAGATATGGCAGTAAAAATCAGATTAAGAAGAATGGGACAGAAGAAAGCTCCTTTTTATCGTATTGTAGTAGCAGATTCAAGATCTCCTAGAGATGGAAGATTCATTGAGGAAATCGGAACATATGATCCAAACTGCAACCCAAGCGCAATCAAAGTTGATGAAGAAGCAGCTAAAAAATGGTTAAACAACGGAGCACAGCCAACAGAAACAGTTGGAAAAATCTTCAAAATTGCAGGTATTGAAAAATAATTCAGACTGCGGAGGTGCGCGTAATGAGAGAATTAGTTGAGGTCATTGCAAAAGCATTGGTAGATGATCCGGACAGCGTTGTAGTTACAGAAAAAACGGAAGGAAAGACAATTGTTATCGAAGTGCGCGTGGCAGATTCTGACATGGGCAAGGTTATCGGTAAGCAGGGTCGTATTGCAAAAGCAATCCGTTCAGTTGTAAAAGCAGCCGCTGCCAAAGAAGATAAGAAAGTTGTAGTAGACATCGCGTAAGCGATGTCTATTTATATCACAGACAATGTAGAAAAAGAAAGGGAAACTATATGGAGCAGATGTTTCAGGTCGGAGTAATTTCATCTACACATGGTGTCAGAGGAGAAGTAAAAGTATACCCGACAACAGATGATGTGAAGAGATTTAAGAAGTTGAAAGAAGTAATTCTGGATACAGGAAGAGAACAGAAATTACTGGAAATTGAAACTGTGAAATTCTTTAAACAGTTTGTGATTTTGAAATTCAAAGGAATTGATTCTATCAATGATATTGAAAAATACAAAGGAAAAAGTCTTTTGGTAGATAGAGAGCATGCGGTAAAATTGAAAAAAGATGAATATTTTATTGCGGATATGATAGGAATGCGTGTGGTTACAGAAGATGGAGAAGCATTTGGAACGTTAAAAGAAGTCATTGAGACAGGCGCTAACGATGTCTATATCATTGATACGAAAGAACATGGAGACGTTCTTGTTCCGGCGATCAAACAATGCATTTTAGATGTAGATATCGAGGATAGTACAATGCGCATTCATTTGCTAGAAGGGTTGGTATAGGAGATGAATTTTCATATATTAACATTATTTCCGGATATGGTAATGGATGGATTGAATACAAGCATTACCGGAAGAGCAATTGCGAATGGACTTCTGACGATAGAAGCGATAAATATCCGCGATTTTGCGGTGAACAAGCATAATCGTGTAGACGATTATACATATGGTGGCGGAGCCGGAATGTTGATGCAGGCAGAACCGGTGTATCTGGCATATAAATCTGTAGAAGAAAAATGTAAAGCGAAACCGAGAGTTATCTATCTGTCTCCGCAAGGGAAAACATTTTCGCAACATATGGCAGAAGAATTTGCAAAAGAAGAAGAACTGGTATTTCTGTGCGGGCACTATGAAGGAATCGATGAGCGTGTATTAGAAGAAATCGTAACAGATTATGTTTCAATTGGTGATTATGTATTAACAGGAGGAGAACTTCCGGCAATGGTAATGATTGATGCGGTTTCAAGACTGGTTCCGGGTGTGTTGCATAATAATGTATCCGCAGAGTTTGAGACGTTTCAAGACAATCTTTTGGAATATCCTCAATACACAAGACCGGAGGAGTGGAGAGGAAAAAAAGTTCCTGAGATCCTTCTTTCCGGGCATCATGCCAATATTGAAAAATGGAGAAGAGAACAATCCATCATTCGAACGGCAAAAGCAAGACCGGATCTATTGGAAAAAGCAGAATTAACAGAAAAAGAAAAGAAAGTCCTTGCAAAATACAAAGAACTATGGTAAGATATTCACGTTGTGAAAGTAGGAGATGGTCCTCTGATACAACCTATGTGTTAAGAACGTCTAAATTTTAAGGAGGTCACACAAGATGAACGATATTATTAAGAAAATTGAAGCTGAACAGTTAAAAGCTGAAGTACCTGCATTTAACGTAGGTGACACTGTAAAAGTTTACGGTAAGATCAAAGAAGGTAACCGCGAAAGAATTCAGGTTTTTGAAGGAATCGTAATCAAGAAACAGGGTGGAAGCACAAGAGCTACATTTACAGTAAGAAAGAACTCAAACGGAATCGGTGTTGAGAAGACATGGCCATTACACTCTCCAAACGTTGAGAAGGTAGAGGTTGTTCGTATGGGTAAAGTTAGAAGAGCAAAACTTTACTACTTAAGAGACCGTGTAGGTAAGAGAGCAAAAGTAAAAGAATTAGTAAAATAGTAAATGTGAGAGAGGGACAAATACATAACGTACTTGTCCCTTTTTTGAAAATTCAGGAACAAAATATGGATAAAAAATTGAAAATAAACAGAGAAAGAAAAAGAGCGAGAGGTCACCTGTTTCGGAATATTGGCTCATGGGCGATTCGAATTGCAATTGTTTGTTTTGTGGCATTTGTACTTGTGTTGTTTTTCGGGAAACGTGTCAGCAATGTTGGAGACTCTATGAATCCAGAACTTGCAAATGGAGACATCGTTCTTGTGAATACATTGATTTATAATGCGAAAAATCCAGCGAGAGGAGATGTTATCGTATTTAAGCCACAAGGTGATAAAACTGCACATTCCTATATGAAACGTGTAATCGGTCTTCCAGGGGAAACCGTAGAGATCAAAGAAGGAATACTTTATATCGATGGAAAAGAATTACAAGAAGACTATAAGACTACAGCAATAAAAGAGGCAGGATTGGCATCTGAAAAAATAAAACTTAAAAAACAAGAATATTTTGTTTTAGGTGACAATCGCTTAAGTAGTATAGACAGCCGTTCGTTGGAAGTCGGTAATGTAAAGAAAACAGAGATAGAAGGGCAGGCATGGTTTGTTGCGTCGCCTATGAAACATTTTGGTTTTGTAAAGTAAGGAGGAAATATGCATTTTCAATGGTATCCGGGACATATGACAAAAGCAAAACGTATGATGCAGGAGAACATTAAGTTGATCGATCTCATCATTGAGCTTTTGGATGCAAGAGTTCCGTTAAGCAGTAGAAATCCCGATATTGATGAATTGGGGAAAAACAAAGCAAGACTGATTTTATTGAACAAAGCAGATCTTGCCGAAGAAAAGCAAAATGATGCTTGGATGGAATATTTTAAGCAAAAAGGTTTCGCTGTTGTCAAAGTGAATTCTAAAAAAGGCGGCGGAATCAAATCCATTCATGGTGTTATTCAGGAAGCTTGTAAAGAAAAGATTGAAAGAGACAGAAAACGAGGCATTTTAAATCGTCCGGTACGAGCGATGGTTGTGGGGATTCCGAATGTTGGTAAATCAACGTTTATCAATTCCTTAGCAGGAAAAGCTTGTGCCAAGACAGGAAATAAGCCAGGAGTAACAAAAGGAAAGCAATGGATTCGCTTGAATAAGAATGTAGAACTTTTAGATACACCGGGAATTTTATGGCCGAAATTTGAAGATCAGACTGTAGGACTTCATTTGGCATTTATCGGTTCGATCAAAGACGAAATATTAAATACTGAAGAACTGGCGGCAGAGCTGATCACACTTCTTCGGAACTATTATCCTGGAGTTTTTCAGGATAAATATGAGATTGAAGAAGCAGAAGATCCGTACCAAACTCTTAAATCGATTGCTGAGAGCAGACATTGCTTATTGCGTGGAAATGAGCTTGATACTGAAAAAGCGGCGCAGCTTTTAATGGATGATTTCAGAAATGGAAGATTGGGGAGACTGACACTTGAAAGAGCAGAGTAAAAAGAAAACCGAACAAAAGGAACAAAAAAGTATCGGGAAAGAAATTTTAGAGTGGATTTGGATATTCGTTGTTGTAGCGGCAATCTCTTTTTTTATCGTTACGTTTGTGGGCGTAAGAACGAAGGTAGAAGGGCAGTCTATGATGCCGACATTGGAAAATGGAGACAATCTTATCGTAGACAAAATGACATACAGATTTCGTGATCCGGAGCGATACGAGATCATAGTATTTCCATATCAACATGAAGAAAATGTATATTATATCAAACGAATCATTGGATTGCCGGGAGAGACCATTCAAATTATCGATGGATATGTTTATATCGATGGAGAAAAGTTAGAAAAGGACTATGGAGCTGAAGTAATGCAAGATGCTGGAATTGCAGAGCAACCGATCGAATTAGGAAAAGACGAGTATTTTGTGCTGGGAGATAATCGGAATCATAGTTCTGACAGTCGAGCTTCCAACGTAGGGGTATTGAATCGTGAAGATTTGATTGGAAGAGCATGGGTTCGTATTTGGCCATTAGATCATCTAGGAGTTGTCGCACATGGAGAAAAAAATTAGCGAAATTAAGGCGGAATTCGAAAACGCTGCCAAAGAAGCACTATGTGAATTATATGAAAAATATGGGAGCGACGAACGAAGCGGAGTAAAAAATCTTATTGCAAAATATAAAAAGCAGGAAGCAAAACTTCAAGAAGAGATACAAAGAACAGAGCCCATGATGGTATATGAGAAACAATATGCACAATATGGATATACTTGTGGGATTGATGAAGTTGGAAGAGGACCGCTTGCAGGTCCGGTTGTAGCAGGAGCTGTCATTTTACCGAAAGATGAGAAAATATTGTACTTGAATGATTCGAAAAAACTTTCAGAAAAAAAGCGTGAAGAATTGTATGATGTAATCATGGAGAAGGCGATTGCAACAGGAATTGGTATCGTTAGTCCGGCAAGAATTGATGAAATCAATATTTTGCAGGCTACTTACGAAGCGATGCGAATGGCAATTAAAAACTTACAGGTAGAACCAAACCTTCTTTTAAATGATGCGGTTACGATTCCGGAGATTACAATTCCTCAAGTACCGATCATCAAAGGAGATGCAAAAAGCGTATCGATTGCAGCGGCGAGTATCATAGCGAAAGTTACGAGAGACAGGCTTATGGTAGAGTATGATTCTGTTCTTCCGGGATATGGGTTTGCAGGCAACAAAGGGTATGGATCAGCAGAACATATATCGTCTTTGAAAAAATTGGGGCCAACGCCAATACATAGGAAGAGTTTTATTAAAAATTTTGTAGAACCTTAGGAAATGGGTTGCATGAATAATCGAAAAAAAGGAAGTCAATATGAGCAGATTGCCGGAGAATATTTGAAGTTGCAAGGATATGAAGTCTTGGAATACAACTTTCGATGTCGATTTGGCGAAATAGATATTGTTGCAAAAGATGGGGAATCTCTTGTTTTTTGTGAAGTGAAATATCGGAAGAATGAAGAGACGGGGAGCCCTTTGGAGGCGGTAACATTTGCGAAACAGAAAAAAATCTCTCAAACGGCATTCTATTATGTAACGATAAAGAACAAAGAATCCATGACATGCCGATTTGATGTAATTGGAATTCTTGGGAACGAAATACAACACATAAAAAATGCATTTGAATATATTGGATAAATAAGAATAGGTGAATGTATGAATTTGCAATATAAGAATAACGAAAAGATATTTGAGGAAAGAAAAATCGGGGAAGTAGAGTATCTTACCTATCCGCTTCTTGAAAAAACAGGAATGGTAACGCACGGATTTTCTACGCGCCTTGGCGGAGTCAGTGAAGGTGTTTGTAGTACAATGAATCTCAGTTTTGCAAGGGGAGACAAAGAAGAGGCCGTGCAAGAGAATTTTCGAAGAATGGCGGAGGTATTGGGCGTAAACGTAGAAGATATGGTGTTCTCAAAACAAACGCATACGACCAATGTACGAGTTGTAACAGAAGAAGATCGAGGGAAAGGAATTGTAAGACCGGTAGATTATACAGATGTAGATGGTCTTATCACCAATGTACCTGGGATTTGTCTTGCGACATTTTATGCAGACTGCGTGCCGTTATTTTTTGTAGATCCGGTGCATCGGGCTATTGGATTGAGCCATTCGGGCTGGAGAGGAACGGTTGGTAAGATCGGAAAAGCAACAGTAGAGATGATGCAAAAGGAATATGGGACGGATCCGTCAGATGTAATCGCAGCAGTAGGTCCATCTATCTGTCAGGATTGCTATGAGGTGAGTGAGGACGTCATCGAACAATTCCGTGTAAGTTTCGACAAAAAATATTGGGAAGAATTATTTTCTTCAAAAGAAAATGGAAAATACCTGTTAAATCTTTGGAAGGCGAATGAAATCGTATTTGGTGAGGCAGGAATTCAAAAAGAACATATGGCGATTACAAATCTATGTACGTGTTGTAATCCTGATGTATTGTTCTCCCATCGTGCATCACACGGAAAAAGAGGAAACTTAGGAGCATTTATGGCAATAAAGTAAAAGGAGGAACACTATGCTGTTAACCGGAACACAAGCAGGAGAGACAACGGAAAAGGTTGCTGAAGAGGTTGTGAATGTAACAAATCAGGCGACAGAAGAAGTGAATCAATTGATTCGATATTTTAATGAGAACATTCCGAATCTGATCGCATTTGGTGTAAAAGTATTTTTAGCGATTGTCACATTTGCAATCGGAAGTTTTGTGATCAAATGGATTCGAAAGATTGTACGTCGATCATTGGAACGTTCTACAGTAGATAAAGGCGTGGAACAGTTTACAGACTCTGTGATCAAGGTTGTACTGTATGCGCTTCTTATTTGTTTAATTGGAGAAAAATTCGGAATAAAAACAACTTCAGTTGCTGCGCTTTTTGCATCCAGTGGTGTTGCAATCGGTCTTGCATTACAAGGAACGTTATCGAACTTTGCCGGAGGCGTATTGATTCTTTTGCTAAAACCATTCGTAGTAGGAGATTATATTATTGAGGATAGCCAGAAGAATGAAGGAACAGTAAAAGAAATTCAGTTGTTCTATACAAAACTTTCTACGATCGATAATAAGATTATTGTTATACCGAATGGAACGCTGTCCAACACAAGTTTGACCAATGTGACGACGAGTGATATGCGAAGATTGGATTTGAACATCGGAATCTCTTATGAATCAGATTTGAAAAAGGCGAAGGAAATTATTGCCAATCTGATGGAAAATGATGAGAGTGTGCTAAAAGATCAGGATCGACTTGTTGTTGTGGATCAGCTTGCGGATAGTGCAGTTATGTTAAGTGCCCGTTCTTGGGTGAAGACAGAGGAGTATTGGACTGCAAGATGGAGACTTTTGGAAGAGATTAAACTTGCTTTCGATGAGCAGAGAATTGAAATTCCTTATCAGCATATGACGGTTCAGATGAAAGCAACAGCAGAGAATTAGGAATAGAAACTAAAAACAAAGTAAGGAGGGACTATCATATCAGAGAGGTGTCTCGTGTGATAGTCCTTTTTTATATAAAAAACAGTTGCAAATTTTAAGAAATCGTATATAATAGTGTTTGTGGCTATTTTGAAAACCACGTGCTGGAATAGCTCAGTCGGTAGAGCACTTCACTCGTAATGAAGGGGTCGTCGGTTCAAGTCCGATTTCCAGCTTAATATAATAAGTACCGTAACTCAGAATATATGGGTTACGGTATTTTTCTTTTAAAAAGGCACCGTTCATTGTGTTTTTACTTACAAAATATTATAATAGTAACAAAGAATCTTTTCACGATGGAACGGAGGATAACCAATATGGCAAAGTATATTATGGCGCTGGATGCAGGCACAACGAGTAATCGCTGCATTCTATTTAATGAGAAGGGGGAAATGTGCAGTGTTGCACAAAAAGAATTCACGCAATATTTTCCAAAACCGGGCTGGGTAGAACATGATGCCAACGAGATTTGGTCCAGCCAACTTGGCGTAGCAGTCGAAGCCATGAGTAAGATCGGAGCGGCAGCAGAGGATATTGCAGGAATTGGAATTACGAATCAGAGAGAAACAGCAATCGTATGGGATAAAAATACAGGAGAACCGATTTACAATGCCATTGTATGGCAATGTAGAAGAACGTCAGAATACTGTGATTCTCTCAAAGCAAAAGGATTGACGGAAGTTTATCGAAAAAAGACAGGGCTTGTAATCGATGCATACTTTTCAGGAACAAAGGTAAAATGGATATTAGATCATGTGGAAGGTGCAAGAGAACGGGCAGAGAAGGGTGAACTATTATTTGGAACGGTAGAGACATGGCTTATTTGGAAACTGACAAAGGGAGCTGTGCATGTAACAGATTATTCGAATGCGTCTCGCACGATGTTGTTTAATATCAATACATTGGAATGGGATGAAGAAATCTTAAGAGAACTTGAAATACCAAAATGTATGCTTCCGGAAGCAAAACCATCCAGTTGTGTATATGGAATGTCTGATCCGAGCTTTTTTGGCGGAGAAATTCCGATTGCAGGGGCGGCAGGAGATCAGCAGGCCGCACTTTTTGGTCAGACTTGTTTTGAAAAGGGAGAAGCGAAGAATACATATGGAACAGGCTGTTTTCTTTTGATGAATGCGGGAGAACAACCGGTGTTTTCAAAGAACGGTTTGGTTACAACAATCGCATGGGGATTAGATGGAAAAGTGAACTATGCATTGGAAGGATCGATTTTTGTGGCAGGGGCAGCAATTCAGTGGCTTCGAGATGAGATGAGACTTATTGATTCGGCGGCAGATTCGGAATATATAGCAGGAAAAGTTGCGGATACGAACGGTTGTTATGTTGTGCCGGCATTTACAGGGCTTGGTGCTCCGTATTGGGATCAATATGCAAGAGGAACGATTGTAGGAATTACAAGGGGAGTGAACAAATATCACATCATTCGCGCAACATTGGAATCGTTGGCATATCAAGTCAATGATGTGTTAGCAGCAATGAAAGCTGATTCGGGAATTCATCTGAGTGCTTTGAAGGTAGATGGAGGAGCAAGCGCCAACAATTTCTTGATGCAATTTCAGTCAGATATGATTGGAGCTCCGGTAAGTCGTCCGTGTTGCGTAGAGACAACGGCGATGGGAGCGGCATATCTTGCCGGATTAGCGGTTAGATATTGGAAGAGCAAAGAAGATGTAGTAAACAATTGGCAGATTGATCGAACATTTATCCCGGGAATGGCAGATGAAGCACGAGAAAAATGTTTGAGAGGATGGAATAAGGCGGTAAAATATGCGTATGGATGGGCAAGAGAAGAATAAGACGTATGATGTGATCGTTATTGGGGCAGGTGTCTGTGGGTGTGCGACTGCAAGGGAATTGTCCAGATACCATGCTCAAATTGCTGTATTAGAAAAGGAAGAAGATGTTTGTGCCGGTACATCAAAGGCGAATAGTGGAATCGTACATGCGGGTTACGATGCAATGCCGGGATCGTTAAAAGCAAAGCTAAATGTAGAAGGCAATAAAATGATGGAAGAATTATCAGAAATATTGGATTTTCCTTTTGAGCGGAGAGGATCATTGGTTATTTGTGTGGAAGAACAAGAGATGCCGAATCTAAAAGCTCTGTATGAAAGAGGAATTGAAAATGGAGTGGAAGGTCTTCAGATTTTAGGGCGTGATGAGGTACTTGCTATGGAGCTGCATGTATCGGAACGTGTGGTGGCTGCGCTTTATGCGCCTACGGCAGGGATTGTATGTCCGTTTGAAATGAACATTGCTTTTGCAGAAAATGCATATGCAAATGGAGTGGAGTTCTATCTGGATACGGAAGTAACTGGAATAGTAAAAGAAGAAAATGGATTTCGAATCCAAACCGAGCAAGGAGAATTTTTTACTCGTTGTGTGATCAATGCGGCTGGCGTTTATGCGGATGTGATCCACAACATGGTAAGTAAGAGGAAACTAAAGATTACTCCAAGAAGAGGAGAGTATTACCTATTGGATAAAAGTGCGGGGGCACATGTAGGACGGACAATGTTTCAACTTCCGGGTAAATTAGGAAAAGGCGTACTGGTAACGCCTACCGTGCATGGGAACCTCTTGGTTGGTCCGAACGCGGTTGATATTGAAGAGAGGGAAGGCGTGAATACTACTCAAAACGGATTGGATCATGTATGGGAAAAATCCGGTTTGCACATAAAGGAACTTCCAATGCATCAAGTAATTACTTCTTTTGCAGGACTTCGGGCACATGAAATGGGAAGTGAGTTTATCATTGGAGAAACAGAGGATGTAGATGGATTTTTTGATTGTGCCGGAATAGAATCTCCGGGACTTACAAGCGCTCCGGCAATTGGCGTAATGTTAGCAGAACTTTTGAGAGAAAAATTGAAGTTAAAAGAAAATACGAATTTTATTGCAGAAAGAAAAGGAATTTTAAATCCACAGAAGCTTTCAGAAGAAGAGCGGGCAGAATGGATTCGAAAACATCCTGAGTATGGGAATATCATTTGTCGATGTGAAATGGTATCCGAAGGAGAGATCATGGATGCCATTCATCGGTCACTTGGAGCAAGATCTTTGGATGGGGTAAAGAGAAGAACAAGAGCCGGAATGGGCAGATGTCAATCTGGTTTTTGTATGCCGAAGACTATGGAGATACTTTCAAGAGAGCTAGGAATCAAGATGACTGAAGTTACAAAATGTGGTGGAAACTCCTTTGTTGTAACAGGTAAAAATAAAGAAACGCTGTAAGGAGGGCATATGGAAATAGTAGAGATTGTAATCATAGGCGGAGGTCCGGCAGGACTTGCAGCAGCTCTTTCGGCTAAAAGAAACGGAGTAGAAAGTATTCTGATATTGGAGAGAGATAAAGAGTTAGGCGGCATATTGAATCAATGTATTCATAATGGTTTTGGATTACATATGTTTGGAGAAGAATTGACAGGTCCGGAGTATGCAAAGCGCTATATCAATCAGATAGAGGAACAGAAGATTCCATATTTATTGAATACGATGGTGACGGAGATTTCAAATGATAAGATGATTACGGCAATGAATCGTGAGAAAGGACTTATCAAGATTTTGGCGAAGTCCATTGTTTTTGCTATGGGGTGTAGAGAACGTTCCCGGGGAGCGATTCGCATTCCCGGATATCGTCCGGCAGGAATTTTTTCAGCAGGAACTGCACAGAGATTGATCAATGTGAATGGATATATGCCGGGAAAAGAAGTGGTGATTCTAGGGTCCGGGGATATTGGCCTGATTATGGCTAGACGTATGACTTTGGAGGGCGCGAAAGTACATGGAGTGTTTGAGATACTTCCGCAATCCGGTGGTTTAAGAAGGAACATTGTACAATGCCTGGAAGATTATGATATCCCATTAAAATTAAACCATACAGTCATTGATATCAAAGGAAAAGAACATATCGAAGGCGTGGTAGTTGCAAAGGTAGATAAGAATAGAAAACCAATGAAAGGAACGGAAGAATATATTCCGTGCGATACGTTGTTGTTATCGGTTGGTTTGATTCCGGAAAATGAGTTATCCAGAGGCATGGGAGTCGATATAAATGAGCAGATAAATGCGCCGATTGTAAATGAGAATTTGGAGACGTCTATAGAAGGTGTATTTGCCTGTGGAAATGTTTTGCATGTACATGATTTGGTAGATCATGTATCAAAGGAAGCGGAAAAAGCAGGATACTATGCCGCATTATATGTGAAGAAAGCAGGTGAATAGAATGAAAACAAGAGAATTAACCTGTATCAATTGCCCGGTGGGGTGTAAGATCACAATAGAATGGGACGCTGCAACAATCAAAACAGTTTCGGGAAATAAATGTCCAAAAGGAGAGGCTTACGCCAGAAAAGAAGTGACAGATCCTCGAAGAATTGTAACTTCTACAGTTGAAATTATAGGTGGGGAAGATGTAAGACTTCCTGTTAAGACAAAGCAGGATATTCCAAAAGGGAAGATATTTGCCTGTGTACGTGCATTAAAAGATATTCAAGTACAGGCTCCGATAGAAATTGGAGATGTGATTTTGTCCGATGTAGCAGGAACAGGAATTGATATAGTAGCTACAAAGTGTGTAAAAGCCTGCTTGAAACATTAAAAATAGAAGAGCAGAGTTCAAGCTTGCACCTGGGAAGAGTTGGTGCATTCTTGAACTCTGTTTTGTTTAAAACTTCTTCCAATACCATCGTTCGATTCGATTGATGAAAGCATAAAGCCCCATTGCCATGATACAGAGAAGCATAATGCTCATAAGTAGCCAGTCGAGTTTGAAAACCTGGCTGGAATAAATGATCAAGTATCCCAATCCATTTCTTGCGGCAAGGAATTCTCCGATGATCACCCCAACAAGACAAAGACCGATATTGACTTTCATTACATTGATGATAGATGGGACGGAACCTGGAATCACGACTTTCATTAAGGCATGAAAGCGATTGCCGTGAAGCGTATAGATCAATTTTATTTTTTCGGGATCGGTTTCCTGAAAGCTTGTATATATACTTAAAATACTTCCAAAGATTGCAACAGACATGCCTGCGACAATGATCGTAGTTTTTGTTGCGCCGAGCCACACGATTAAAAGTGGAGCAAGAGCAGATTTGGGCAGACTGTTTAATACAACGAGGTAAGGGTCAAGTATCTCGGAGAGCTTACGGCTAAACCAAAGAAGTATTGCTGTAATAAGGCTAAAGAACAACACGAGGACAAAGCTTACAATAGTTTCGTATAAAGTGATTCCTATGTGAAAGAAAATACTTCGATCTTTTACCATGGAGAAAAAGCAACGAGTAATTTTTGAAGGACTACTAAATATAAAGGAATCGATAATACCGGTCTGAGAGGTGATTTCCCATATAAGAAGAAAAAGAAGGAGAAGAGCAATTCGGGAAAAAATCACGATATTATGATGACGTTTTTTTAGGCGAAGATATTGCAGCTGTGCGGCAGATGGTTTATTCATTTCCATTTATCTCCTTCCATATTAAATTGAAATAGTCCTTGAATTCCGGTGTATTACGACGATGCAATGGGGTGTCTTCTGTTAAATGAAATTGCAGAGGGATAGTTTGTTGAATCGTAGCAGGACGTTTGGAAAGAATGAGTACACGATCACCGAGACTTATGGCTTCGGAAAGATCGTGAGTGACTAAAACAGCTGTTTTCTTTTCTTTACGGATAATCTGTCCAATATCATCTCCTACGGTAAGTCTGGTTTGATAATCTAATGCGGAAAATGGTTCATCTAATAGGAGGAGATCTGGATCTAAGATCAAGGTACGGACGAGAGCGGTTCGTTGTCTCATACCTCCGGATAGTTCAGATGGTTTTGCATTGGCAAATTCTCCTAATCCGTAGATTTCTAACAATTCGTGAGCTTTTTTCTTTGTTTTTGCAGTAAGACTATGTTGAATTTCCAATCCTAATAAGACATTGTTGTAAATCGTTCGCCATTCAAAAAGATGGTCGTGTTGAAGCATGTATCCTACATTCGTCCGACTTTCTTTTAATGGCCTCCCCATAAGTTGTATGGTTCCTGTTTCAGGAGCGAGAAGTCCGGATATGAGAGAAAGAAGTGTAGATTTCCCGCAGCCGGAAGGACCGACGATGGAGAGAAATTCTCCGGATTTCACAGAGAAAGAGATGTTTTTTAATGCGGGTGTTTCCCCTTCCGGAGTATGGTATGTGTAGTTTAAATTATTGATTTCCAGTACTGTTTTCATACAAACCTCCTATATTTGTTCTCGATTACGAATAATCGTATATAGTGTATTTTATGATATTCATGAAAATGAGTGCTTGATTGAGGGGAAAAGAGAGAGTATAATCGTAGAAAATAGGCTAGTCAGGAGATGGATTATGAATTATCAGAAAGAATTGGATAAGTTGATAGCCGGCTTGGAAAAAAGCGGGCAGATTCCGAAATTATTACTGCACAGCTGCTGTGCACCTTGTAGCAGTTACGTGTTGGAATATCTCTCCAATTACTTTGAGATCACTGTGTTTTATTACAATCCTAATATTTTCCCTGAAAGTGAATATACTAAGAGAATTTTGGAACAACAGACTTTGATCGGAGAAATGAAGACAAAGTATCCAGTCTCTTTTATTGCTGGAAATTACGATAAAGAGAAATTTTATGAAGTTACAAAAGGATTGGAACATATAAAGGAAGGTGGAGAACGTTGTTTCCGATGCTATGAATTGCGTTTGGAAGAAGCAGCAAAGCTGGCAAAGGAAGGAGACTATAAGTACTATACAACAACGCTTAGCATCAGTCCTTTGAAGAATGCGGATAAACTCAATGAAATTGGAGTGCGGCTTGCAGAAAAATATGGTGTGAAATATTTGCAGTCGGATTTTAAGAAAAAGAATGGGTATAAGCGTTCCATCGAACTTTCGAAGGAATTTGGTTTATACAGACAGGATTACTGTGGATGTGTTTTTTCAAAGAATGAGAGAGAAGCGCAGAAGAACACGAATGGATAAGGCAGAACAGGAGGACAGAATATGGCGCAGTTGTGGGGCGGACGATTTACAAAAGAAACAGATGAGCTTGTATACAATTTTAATGCATCGATATCTTTTGATCAGAAATTTTATTCTCAGGATATCAAGGGAAGTATCGCGCATGTGACTATGCTTGCAAAGCAGGGAATTTTGACAGAGAAAGAAAAGATGCAGATTGTGGAAGGCTTGCAAGGGATTTTAAAAGATGTAGATGAAGGAACACTTGTGATCAAGGATACCTATGAGGATATTCACAGTTTTGTAGAAGCCACGTTGATCGAGCGAATCGGGGATGTAGGGAAAAAACTTCATACAGGAAGAAGCAGGAATGATCAGGTCGCTTTGGATATGAAACTTTACATAAGGGATGAAGTCGAAGAAATAGACCGAATTTTGAAAAAACTTTTGCAAGTACTACTAAGTATTATGAAAGAGAATACGCAGACTGCAATGCCGGGATTTACACACTTGCAGAAAGCGCAACCGATTACGCTTGCCCATCACATGGGTGCATATTTTGAGATGTTCAAAAGGGATCGTTTACGTATGCATGATATTTATGAGCGGATGAATTATTGCCCGCTTGGAGCAGGAGCTTTAGCAGGAACAACCTACCCGCTTGATCGTGAATATACTGCAGAGCTTTTGGGATTTAAAGGAGCGACGCTTAACAGCATAGATTCCGTAGCTGATCGTGATTATTTGATTGAATTGTTGGCAGGACTTTCTACTGTAATGATGCATCTAAGCAGATTTGCGGAAGAAGTGATCATTTGGAATTCCAACGAATATCAATTTGTGGAGATAGACGATGCGTATAGTACTGGAAGCAGTATAATGCCACAGAAGAAAAATCCAGATATTGCAGAACTTGTCCGGGGTAAGACAGGGCGTGTCTACGGAGCGCTTATGTCTCTTCTTACGACGATGAAAGGACTTCCGCTTGCTTACAATAAAGATATGCAGGAAGACAAGGAACTTGTATTTGATGCAATTGATACGGCAAAGGGATGCCTTGTTTTATTTACCGGAATGCTGGATACGATGAAATTCCATAAAAATGTGATGGAACAGAGTGCGAAGAATGGATTTACCAATGCAACAGACGCAGCAGATTATCTTGTGAATCACGGAGTACCGTTCCGGGACGCTCATGGAATCGTCGGACAGCTTGTGCTGTATTGTATAGAGAAAGATATTGCGTTAGACGACATGAAATTAGAAGAATTTCAGGAAATTTCTCCGGTATTTGAAGCAGATATTTATGATGCGATCCGCATGGAAACTTGTATCAATAAGAGGGTGACATTAGGGGCGCCGGGAAAAGAAGCAATGGAGCAGGTGATTTCCATTTATGAGAAATATCTTGCAGAATTATAGAAAAGAATGAGAGAAAGAGAGGACATAAAAATGGATCAGAAATTAAGAGTAGGAATTTTGGGAGCAACAGGAATGGTAGGACAGCGTTTTATCGCTCTTTTAGAGAACCATCCATGGTATGAAGTAACGGTAGTAGCGGCAAGTGCGCGTTCAGCCGGAAAGACTTATGAAGAGTCTGTAGGTGATAGATGGAAGATGACAACTCCGATGCCGGAAGCTGTAAAAAATCTTGTGGTCATGAATGTGAACGAAGTAGAAAAAGTTGCAAAAGAAGTTGATTTTGTTTTTAGTGCAGTAGATATGTCAAAAGAAGAGATTCGAGAAATCGAAGATGCCTATGCAAAGACGGAAACTCCGGTTGTGTCAAATAACAGTGCACACCGCTGGACAAAAGACGTGCCGATGGTCATTCCGGAGATCAATCCGGAACATTTTGAAGTGATTGAAGCACAAAAGAAACGCCTTGGAACAACAAGAGGATTTGTTGCAGTAAAACCGAATTGCTCAATTCAAAGCTATGCGCCTGTACTTACAGCATGGAAGGAATTTGAACCGACAGAGGTTGTGGCAACAACATATCAGGCGATTTCTGGAGCTGGAAAGACCTTCAAAGATTGGCCGGAGATGGTAGAAAACATCATTCCATACATTGGAGGAGAAGAAGAAAAGAGTGAACAGGAGCCACTTCGTATCTGGGGACGTGTTGTAAACGGAGAGATCGTAAAAGCAGAAAGTCCAATTATTACAACACAGTGTATCCGAGTTCCGGTTTTAAACGGTCATACGGCAGCCGTATTTGTAAAATTTGCAAAAAAACCGACAAAAGAACAGTTGATCGAAAAATTAGTGAACTTTAAAGGGCTTCCTCAGGAGTTGGAATTTCCAAGTGCGCCGAAACAGTTTATTCAGTATTTAGAAGAAGATAATCGTCCACAGGTAACATTAGACGTAGATTTTGAAAATGGTATGGGAATCTCTGTGGGACGTTTGAGAGAAGACACAGTATATGATTATAAATTTGTCGGTCTTTCACATAATACAGTGCGAGGAGCAGCAGGTGGCGCAGTTCTTTGCGCAGAGACTTTGACTGCAAAAGGATACATTCAAGCAAAATAAGATTCAATCTTTTTGAGGAAATAAATATGGGGAAAGAGATTTTAGAGTATACACAGAATAGAGAGTTATCGTGGCTCAAGTTTAATCAGCGTGTGTTGCAAGAGGCAAAGGATCAGTCAGTTCCACTTTTAGAACGGATGAAATTTGTATCTATTTTTACGAGTAATCTGGATGAATTTTTTATGATTCGTGTTGGAAGTTTATTTGACATGGTCTCTATGGGAGATCATAGTGTAGATTCAAGAAGCGGATTGACGCCAAAACAACAGTTGGAGAAGATCTATGAGGCGGTTGCCCCTTTATATAAAGAACGTGATAAAACATATGCAGACATAAAAAAGCAGTTGCAGCCATATGGTGTGTGCAGTTTGACGATAAAAGAATTGGAACAGCAGGAAAGAAAATACATCAAAAAATATTTTAAAGAACAGATTCTGCCTGTGCTTTCCCCTCAGATTGTAGATTCCAAGCATCCATTTCCGCATTTGATCAGCAATCAGATCTATGTGATCGCCTATGTGTTTGATGAAGGAAAGAAGATGGTGGGAATCGTTCCGGTCCCTCATTTTGTGCCGGAGATCGTATATCTACCGGGAAATGATATTCGATTTATCCGGGTGGAAAATGTCATCAAAGAATATTTAGAATTTGTATTTGAACATTATGAAGTGTCCGATAAGAATTTTATTCGGATTACACGAAATGCGGATATTTCACCGGAAGATGAAGGGTTCGATGAAGATGATGATTTTCGAAACCGCATGAAAAAAACTTTACACAAAAGACGAAGGATGGCAGCAGTGCGTCTGGAAGTGGCAGAGAATCTTACAAAAGAACAGGAAAAATACCTTTGTGATAAATTAGATATTGATCCGATCCAGATATTTAGAACAAAAGCTCCGATGATGCTGGAATATATGTTTCAAGTAGCGGAAAAGATTCCGGTTTCTATGAAAAAACCGTTGTTATACGAACCATTTTCTCCACAGCAAAGCGTTATGGTACAAGAAGAAAGTATGATGAAACAGGTGAAAAAACAGGATATTTTCTTGTCGTATCCGTATGAAAGTATGGAACCATTTTTACGTTTGATCAAAGAAGCTTCTTCGGATCCGAACGTATTGACGATCAAAATCACGATTTATCGTTTGGCGAAAAAGGCAAGGCTTGTAGAGTATCTTTGTGCAGCGGCAGAAAATGGAAAAGAAGTGACGGTTCTGATCGAGCTTCGTGCGAGGTTTGATGAACAGAATAATATTGACTGGTCCGAAAGATTAGAAGAAGCAGGATGCCGGGTGATTTATGGATTTGAAGGTTATAAAGTGCATTCAAAGATCTGCTTGATCACATATCGGAACAGAAATGAAATTCATTATATCACCCAAATAGGCACGGGAAATTATAATGAGAAAACAGCAGCAATGTATACGGATTTAGCTTTGATTACAGAAAATCAAGAAATTGGTGAAGATGCAGCCGTATTTTTCAAAAACATGTCGATAGGGAATTTAGATGGAGAATATGAACATCTTCTTGTATCTCCGACAAGTCTTAAGCAAAAGATTCTTCATTTTATGGATGAAGAAATCCAAAAAGGAAGCAAAGGTCATATTGTAATGAAAATGAATTCCTTGACAGATATGGACTTTATACGGAAGGTTTCAGAAGCCTCCTGCGCGGGGGTAAAGGTGGAACTCATAGTAAGAGGGATTTGCTGTATACTTCCGGGAGTGGAAGGAAAAACGGAAAATTTGTCAGTTACGAGTATCGTCGGAAGATATTTGGAACATGCAAGAATTTTTTGCTTTGGAGAGGGAACGGATCAGAAAATTTATATTGGTTCAGCAGATATGATGACAAGAAATACAGAAAAACGAGTAGAAGTAGCATGTCCGGTATTAGATCCTCTTGTGAAAAAGCGAATCAATCATATGTTACAGATTATGTTGACCGATAATGTAAAAGCAAGAATTTTAACGAGTTCCGGCACCTATGTAGAAAAAAGCGGAGAAAAAAATATCAATTCGCAGGAAACATTTATGTTGGAAGCGCTTACAGAAGCAAAACGAATGGAAGAAAATCAAGAAAAAAATAAAAAAACTGGTTTGGAAAGGAAGGGAAAATTATGGGAATTACTGAGAAGAATTTTGGAGTAACCTCTAAGGGAGAATCTGCAGTTCTCTATACAATTACCAATAAAAATGGAATGAGCATCGGTGTGTCAGATTTTGGAGCGACATTAGTGAGTATTATCGTGCCAGATCGAGACGGGAAAGACTTGGACGTTGTTCTTGGGTATGATGATGTAACTGGATATGAAGAAGGTACCGTATTCTTTGGAGCAATCGTTGGAAGATCTGCGAACAGAATTGGAGGAGCTAATTTTGAAATCAATGGAGTGTCCTACGCGCTTGAGAAAAATGATAACGGAAATAATCTCCATAGCGGTTTAGACTTTTATAATAAGCGTATGTGGAAGGTCTTGGATAAGACAGAGGAAAGCATTACATTTGTGCTGCATAGTCCCGATGGAGATCAAGGGTATCCGGGTGCGATCGATATGGAAGTAAAATATGTATTGACAGATGAAAATGAAGTAAAGATTTCTTATCATGCAGTACCGGATCAGGATACGATCATCAATATGACAAACCATAGTTATTTTAATTTAGATGGGCATGATTCCGGAGATATTCTTGCACAGGAGATTCAAATTGATGCAGACTATTTTACAAAAGCAAATGAAGAATCAATTCCAACAGGCGAATTAACCGATGTTACAGGAACACCGATGGATTTCCGTGAGAAGAAAGCGGTAGGAAGAGATATTGAAGAACCATATGAGGCGTTGATTTTTGGAAAAGGATACGATCATAACTGGGTGCTTCGAAATAATGGTATGTTTGCAAAAGTTGCAGAAATGAGCGGAAAAGATTCAGGAATTTCGATGGAAGTATATACGGATCTTCCGGGAATGCAGCTTTATACAGCAAATTTTGTGGAAGATGAAAAAGGAAAGGAAGGAAATATCTATCAGATTCGTCATGCGGCATGTTTTGAGACGCAGTATTATCCGGATGCAATTCATAAAGAACAATTCCCAAGTCCGATTTGTCGTAAGGGCGAAACATATGAAACATGTACGATGTACAAATTTATCGTAAAGTAGGAGTTTATGGGAAAATCAGTATATATCGCAGAAAAACCGAGCGTTGCTCAGGAATTTGCAAAGGCATTAAAGTTAAATACACAGAGAAAAGACGGATATCTTGAATCGGAAAAGGCGATTGTAACATGGTGTGTTGGGCATCTTGTTACAATGAGTTATCCAGAGGTCTACGATGAGAAGTATAAAAGGTGGAGTTTGAATACCTTGCCTTTTTTACCGAACGAATTTTTATATGAAGTTATCCCGGGAGTAGCCAAACAGTTTAAAATTGTGCAAGGAATTTTGACCCGGGAAGACGTGGAATGTATTTATGTGTGTACTGACTCCGGGCGGGAAGGAGAATATATCTATCGCCTTGTCGAACAGATGGCCGGAGAAAAAGTGCAAAAGAAAATACGACGTCGAGTCTGGATTGACTCTCAAACGGAAGAAGAGATTCTGCGTGGAATTCAAGAGGCAAAGGATCTGTCGGAGTACGATAATCTGTCTGCATCGGCCTATCTTCGTGCAAAAGAAGATTATTTGATGGGGATTAACTTTTCCAGGCTGTTGACATTAAAATATGGAAGCAGTATTTCTAATTATCAGAAAACGAAATATACTGTTATTTCAGTCGGGAGAGTCATGACTTGTGTTCTTGGAATGGTCGTAAGAAGGGAAAGAGAAATCCGAGAGTTTGTAAAAACTCCGTTTTATCGGGTTTTAAGTACGATTCAGATTTCCGGTCAGACGTTTGAAGGAGAATGGAAAGCCGTAAGAGGTTCCCGCTATTTTGAATCTTTCGATCTCTATAAAGAGAATGGATTTAAGAAACGGGAAAAGGCAGAGGAACTTATAAAGTATGTAAGTGATCCAAAACCGCTCATATGTCAAGTGCTTTCCATCGAGAAAAAGAAAGAAAAAAAGAATCCGCCTCTTTTATTCAATTTGGCAGAACTTCAAAATGAATGTTCAAAACGATTCAAGATCAGCCCTGATGAGACACTGCGAATTGTTCAGGAGTTATATGAGAAGAAATTAGTTACGTATCCTCGAACGGATGCCAGAGTTCTTTCCACAGCCGTAGCTAAAGAAATACATAAAAATCTCAATGGTTTGTCGAAGTATGAACCGGCAGCGCCTTTTCTACAGGATATTGTACAGTTTGGCAGTCATAAGGGATTAGCGAAAACTAGGTATGTCAATGATAAACAAATCACGGATCATTATGCAATTATTCCAACGGGACAAGGACTTGCGGCGTTGAAATCTGTATCTTATACTGCAAAACAAGTATATGATGTGATCGTGAAAAGATTTCTTGGTATTTTTTATCCACCGGCAATCTATCAGAAAGTTAGCATTGTGACTCAGATGAAAGAGGAAAACTTCTTTTCTAACTTTAAGGTTCTTGCGGAAGAAGGGTATTTAAAAGTGGCAGGCGTTTATCAGCCGAAGAAAGAACAGGATAATGCAGAGGGAACAGAAGAAGATACCTCCTCTGATAAGGATTTGTTTGCATTGATTCAAACAATAAAAAAAGGTATGACGCTTTCGGTAGACGGTCTTCAAATCAAGGAAGGGGAAACATCGCCACCAAAGCGATATAATTCAGGTTCCATTATTCTTGCGATGGAAAATGCGGGACAATTGATTGAAGATGAAGAATTGCGTGCACAGATCAAAGGAAGTGGAATTGGAACGAGTGCAACAAGAGCGGAGATATTGAAAAAATTAATTCATATCAAATATCTGGCTTTGAACAAGAAAACGCAGATCATTACACCGACCCTTCTTGGTGAGATGATTTATGAAGTGGTAGATCATTCCATCAAATCACTTTTGAATCCGGAACTTACAGCCAGTTGGGAGAAGGGATTAAACTATGTTGCAGACGGGGAAATTACGCCGGATGAATATATGATGAAATTAGAAACCTTTATCCGCTCCAGAACACAAGGAGTTTTAGGACTAAATAATCAATATTTGCTACGTGGGTGTTATGATAATGTAGCGCAATTTTATAAGAAAGGGTAGTAATAGATGAAAGAATTGACAATACAGGAATTGTACACATTGGAAGAAACGATTGCAAAAGATCTTTTTGAAGGAGTTACCTATCCATGGGAAGTTCTTCCGAAAATCGGGGAGTTTATTTTACAGTTGGGAGCTACGTTAAGTGAAGAAGAATATGAAAAGCGTGGAGAAGATGTTTGGATCGCAAAAAGCGCAAAGGTTGCACCGACAGCCTATATTAACGGTCCGGCTATTATTGGAAAAGATTCGGAAGTAAGACATTGCGCTTTTATTCGTGGGAATGCAATTGTAGGAGAAGGAGCTGTAGTCGGTAATTCAACAGAGCTTAAAAATGTAATCCTGTTTAATAAAGTGCAAGTACCGCATTACAATTATGTAGGAGATTCTATTTTAGGATATAAGTCGCATATGGGAGCAGGGTCTATTACTTCGAATGTAAAATCTGATAAAACATTGGTTACGGTAAAGACTCCGGAAGGACCGATTGAGACAGGATTGAAGAAATTCGGTGCCATGTTAGGAGACGAAGTAGAAGTTGGTTGTGGAAGTGTGTTAAATCCAGGAACTGTCGTTGGAAAACATACAAACATATATCCATTATCTATGGTAAGAGAGTGTATTCCTAAAAATAGTATCTATAAAAAACGCGGAGAAGTCGCAGAAAAAAGATAGTTTTTTAATAATTTTGCAGAAAGAGGGGAACGAGAAATGTTAGAAGTACAGAATCTTAGTAAAACATACGGAAAATATCTTGCAGTAGATCATGTAACTTTTATGGTTCCGAGTGGTAAAATTGGGATTCTACTCGGCCCCAATGGCGCAGGAAAGTCAACGATCATAAAAAGTATTGCAGGGCTTTTGCGTTATGAAGGGGGAATTGGTATTCAAGGAATGTCCTCCAAAACAATGGAAGCCAAAAAGATATTTGCTTATGTACCGGAGATCCCTGCTATGTTTGATGCGCTTACGGTGCGAGAACATATGGAATATATCAGGAGAGCATATGGAAGCTCTATTACAGATGAAGAGATAGATCAACTACTTCATAGATTTGAACTATATGACAAACAAGAGAAACTTGGCAATGAATTATCAAAAGGTATGATGCAAAAGGTGAGTATTTGTTGTGCGCTTGCATTAAAGCCACAGGTGATTCTATTAGATGAACCAATGGTAGGATTAGATCCAAAAGCAATCAAAGAGTTAAAAGAAGTTGTCTTAGAGTTACGGGATGCGGGCTGTACGATTCTCATCAGTACCCATATGTTGGAGATGGTCAAGGAAATTTGGGATATTATGTATGTGATGGAAAAAGGAAAGCTGATTCAGGTGTATACGAAAGAAGAACTTGGAGAAAAGGAACTGGATGATGTGTTTTTTGAATTGACGGATGGTGATAGAGAATGAAAGCTCTTTGGTATGTGACAAAGCGGAGTATGGTGAATCAAATCAAAAAAGCGATCAAAAAGCCGGTGACATATTTGATTTTGGCGGTAGCGTTGTTGTATGTGTTTTTATTTGGCAGTTTCTTCATAGGATGGCGGGAATCCGGCAGTTTTACAAGTGAACGTTCTCTTGTAACGATTCTGACAGTAGGAACAGTATTTACATTTTTTTCCAATTTTGTAACTTATGCCAAAAAGAAGGGAATTATTTTTAAACCAAGCCATGCACATTTTATATTTACAGCTCCGATCAATCCAAAAGTTATTTTACTTATGGGAGCGATGAAGAATTTTTTACTTGGCGCCGTTTTAATACCTGTATTCTTTTTTGCAGAGATGTATGTGTTCCAAATTGGATTTTTCAAAGCTTTCTTATTATCAGTTGTTGTATTTCTTTTAGAGACGATATTGGAAGGCTCTTTGATTATTTTCTTATATGCCAATGAAAGATTGTCGACAAAGATCACAACGGTTCTTTGCAGAGGAATATATGTGTTTTTGTTTGCAGTTGTGGCAGTTGGGGTATTTTATTTCCAAAAATACGGGATTCACTTTGAGTCGATTTATCGTTTCGTAGATTATCCTATTATCCAAATGTTACCGGTAGTTGGCTGGAATATTGCGTTATATCGTTTGATCCTGTTAGGTCCAACTACTGGAAATGTCATTTGCAGTATTCTTTATTTGTTGTCTGTTGCAGGGATGTTCTATGTTGCGAAGACGATGAAATGTACAGGTGAATACTATGAGGATGCGGCAAAATTTGCCGATGATTACGCAGAGTTCTATAAACGTAATAAAAGCGGAGAGATGGTCTTTACTGTCGGACAAAAGAAGAAATTTAAAAAGACAAAAATAGTACAATACAAAGGAACTGGAGCGAAAGCAATATTTTATCGTCAATTACAGGAATATAAAAAAGAGAGATTCTTTATATTTGGCGGAATGACGGTAGCTGCGATTGTAGCGGACGTAGTCATGATCTGGTTCTTGAAAGGAAAATTTAATGCCCCGCCGGAAGTGCTTTTACTTGGATTGATCGCCTATATTACATTTGTTGCGACTGGCTATACCGGAAAGTGGGAAAAGGAATTAAAGACACATTATTTATATTTGATTCCGGATAGTCCGATTCGAAAACTTTGGTATGCGACTTTAATGGAGCATATTCGTTCATTGATTGATGGTATTGTTCTTTGTGTACCGATTGGATTGGTATGGAAGATGCCGATTGGTTATATTGTGATGAGTGTAGTGATCTATGCGGTATTGCAGGCGAATAAGCTGTATATGCGCGTGTTCGCAGAATCTGTCATTGGTTCGAGTCTTGGGACAACAGGAAGACAGTTTGTCTATATGTTATTCCAATCTGCGATTTTAGGTATGGGAATTACATTTGGAGTTGTGACAGGAATTTTTCTCGGTATGTTTTGGGTTTTTCCGATTTTGATCTTATATTGTATGTTGATGATGATATTTATCATGCTTCTTGCTTCAGCCAGATTTGAGAAGATGGAGCAGGCAGTTTAGTAAAAGAGGAAAGAAGATATTTGGTTTATAAGATAGGCAAAAGTGGACAAACCGTCCAATGCGTAATGAGACGTTCTCTGTTAAGATATTTATAAAGCATAGGGGATTGAGTTTACAGAATCGACGAAATTAAGTGTTGACAACCTTGGGAAACTATACTACTATAATACTAGAAAACGAACATAAGTTCGCGGTGAAGGAGAACAGATTATTATGGCGACAGATGATAAATTAAAAGCGCTGGATGCAGCGATATCAAAATTAGAGAAAGATTTCGGAAAAGGAACAGTAATGAAACTTGGAGATGCACAGGCTAAGGTATCAGTTGAAACTGTACCAACAGGCTCTTTGAGTTTAGACTTGGCGCTTGGTTTAGGCGGAGTTCCGAAGGGACGTGTGATTGAGATCTATGGACCGGAATCCAGTGGTAAGACAACAGTAACATTGCATATGATTGCAGAAGTGCAGAAAAGAGGAGGAATTGCAGGATTTATTGATGCAGAGCATGCACTTGATCCTGTATATGCGAAGAACATAGGAGTGGACATTGATGAGCTTTACATTTCACAGCCGGATAGTGGAGATCAGGCTCTTGAGATTGCAGAGACTATGGTTCGTTCAGGAGCTATGGATATTATCGTAATTGACTCGGTAGCAGCATTAGTTCCAAGACAAGAGATAGAAGGAGACATGGGAGACAGCCACGTTGGACTTCAAGCAAGATTGATGTCACAGGCTCTTCGTAAACTTACACCGGTAATCAGTAAGTCTAATTGTGTTGTTGTATTTATCAATCAGCTTCGTGAGAAAGTAGGAGTGATGTTTGGTAATCCGGAGACAACAACTGGAGGACGTGCGTTGAAGTTCTATGCGTCTGTTCGTATGGATGTCAGAAGAACGGAGACATTAAAGCAGGCTGGAGAAATGGTGGGAAATCGTACACGTGTAAAGATTGTAAAGAATAAGATTGCACCTCCATTTAAAGAAGCAGAATTTGATATTATGTTTGGAAAAGGAATCTCAAAAGAAGGAGATGTGCTGGATCTTGCTACAAGTATTGAACTTGTTAATAAGAGTGGAGCATGGTACGCTTACAACGGAGAGAAGATTGGACAGGGACGTGAGAATGCAAAAATGTATCTGACTGAACATCCAGAGATTATGGAAGAGTTGGAAGCAAAAGTCCGTGCACACTATGGTCTGGGTGTTGAAAAAGAAGATGGAGAAGAATAAATGAAAGTCACAAAGATTGAATCTGTGACAAAAACGAAATTCAAAGTATATGTAGAAGAACAATTCGCTTTTGTGTTATACAAAAGCGAATTGTCTCGTTATCGGATTGTGACAGATGAAGAAATTACAGAAGATACTTTTCAAAAGATAAAAAAAGAAGTGATCTTAAAACGAGCAAAACTTCGTGCACTTCATCTTTTAAACGATATGGATCGGACTGAGGCACAGTTGCGTACGAAATTAAAACAAGGTCTTTATACAGAAGATATCATCGAGCAAACAATAGAGTATGTAAAATCATTTGGCTATATAGGAGATGCGTCTTATGCCAGAAGATATATTCAAAGTAGGCAAAAGAATAAAAGTAAAAAAGAAATCTATATGGAATTGTGTAAAAAAGGTGTGGCAAAAGAAGAAATTGATTCTGCTATGGAAGAATGTTATGAGAATCATGGGGAAGAGGAAGCAATCAGAACTTTGTTAAGAAAGAAAAAATATAATCCGGAACAGGCTACGGAGGCAGAGACGCAGAAGATTTATGGCTATTTGGCACGAAAAGGATTCTCTTACGATCAGATTCGTCAGGTGATACAAGTTTCTGATTGGAATGCTTGACAGATTTGTAAAAACAGTATAAAATTTAAGTGTTGTATTTGTACAATGAAAATTAAATAAGGAGGTGCTCCTGTGCCAGATTTTATTAGTATAATCGTTGCTGTGATTATTACATTAATTGTAACGGCTGTGATTACTCACTTTGTAACAGTTTCCAATCTGAAAAAGAACGCAGATTCGAAGATTGGAAATGCAGAAAGCAGAGCAAGAGAGATTATAGATGATGCATTAAAAACAGCGGAGACAACTAAGAAAGAGGCTCTTTTAGAAGTAAAAGAAGAATCTATCAAGACAAAGAATGAACTGGAGAAAGAGACAAAAGAACGTAGAGCAGAACTTCAGCGTTACGAAAAACGTGTTCTTTCAAAAGAAGAGTCCCTTGATAAGAAAGCGGATGCCATAGAGCAACGTGAAGCAAGCTTCCTCGCAAAAGAAGAATACTTGAAGCAGAGAGAAGAAAAAGTAGAAGAGCTGAGTAAACAAAGAGTACAGGAACTTGAAAGAATCTCAGGACTGACCTCCGAACAAGCAAAAGAATATCTGTTAAAAACTGTTGAAGATGACGTGAAGCATGATACTGCGAAAATGATCAAAGAATTAGAGAATCAGGCAAAAGAAGAGGCTTCAAAGAAGGCAAAGGAATATGTTGTCACAGCCATTCAGAAATGTGCCGCCGATCATGTTGCAGAAACTACAATTTCAGTTGTTCAGCTTCCAAGCGATGAAATGAAAGGACGAATTATTGGTAGAGAAGGACGTAATATCCGTACGTTAGAGACAATGACAGGGGTTGAACTTATCATTGACGATACTCCGGAAGCAGTTGTTCTCTCAGGATTTGATCCGATTCGCAGGGAAGTTGCAAGAATAGCGCTTGAAAAACTGATTCTTGACGGAAGAATTCATCCTGCAAGAATTGAAGAAATGGTAGAAAAAGCTCAAAAAGAAGTCGAAACGATGATTCGTGAAGAAGGAGAGAATGCAGCTTTGGAAGTTGGTGTCCATGGTATTCATCCAGAATTGATTCGTCTTCTTGGACGTATGAAGTTCAGAACAAGTTACGGACAGAATGCGTTGAAACATTCCATGGAAGTTGCACAGCTTGCCGGACTTTTGGCTGGTGAAATTGGACTTGATGTGAGAATGGCAAAAAGAGCCGGACTTTTACATGATATCGGCAAATCGATCGATCATGATGTGGAAGGTTCCCATATTCAGATTGGTGTTGATCTATGTAGAAAATACAAAGAATCAGCAACGGTTATCAATGCGGTAGAATCTCATCATGGTGATGTAGAACCGACCTCTCTGATTGCATGTGTTGTACAGGCGGCAGACACAATTTCTGCTGCGAGACCGGGAGCAAGACGAGAAACATTAGAGACATATACAAACAGATTGAAACAATTAGAAGATATCGCCAACCAATTTAAAGGTGTCGATAAATCTTTTGCTATTCAGGCAGGTAGAGAGATTCGTATTATGGTAGTTCCAGAACAAGTATCTGATGAAGATATGATACTTTTGGCAAGAGATATTTCAAAACAGATTGAGTTTGAATTGGAATATCCGGGTCAGATCAAAGTAAATGTAATTCGAGAATCACGTGTTACAGATTACGCGAAATAATAAGAATGATAAAGTGTTGCAGAATGAAATGTAAATTCTGCAACACATTTTTTTTAGGAGTAATACTATGGATGAGAAAATCAAGAGAATAAACCGAGAACTAAAGTACGAAGGAAGTATTGTGAAGGTATATATGGATGAGGTAGAACTTCCGGATGGCAAGATTGCCAAATGGGATTTTATCAATCATGATGGGGCGGCGGCAGTTGTTCCGGTAACAGACGACGGTAAGATTTTAATGGTAAAACAATACCGCAATGCGTTAGACCGGTATACATTGGAAATTCCTGCTGGAAAACTGGATGACAAACTGGAAGAAACAAAAGTATGCGCGGCGAGAGAGTTGGAGGAAGAAACAGGATATAAAGCTGGCAAATTAGAATTTCTTATTACACTTAGAACATGGGTGGCGTTCACGAATGAAAAAATAGGCGTATATGTTGCGACAGACTTAACTCCGACAAAACAGCATTTGGATGAAGATGAATTTATTGATGTGAAAGCATATGAGTTGGAAGAACTGAAAGAGATGATCTTTCGTGGAGAACTTCAAGACACCAAATCGATTTCCGCGATTTTGGCATACGATGTGAAATACAGAAAATAGAATAAAAGACAAGACCCGGCATATAATGAACTATCAAATGAACGGAGGATATTTGTATGAAAATACAACAACGCAAGAGATTCATTACAGTTCTATATATGGCGGGATTTTTAATTGGGATTTTCTATGCCAATCTTGTAGAGAGAAAGTATATGACGACAAATGGAATATTTAGTGAATATTTTTTGAGTCAGTATATTGCAATTGATGTGGAGGCAGAAGAGTATATGTTATATGTAATGAAAACTCGTCTTCTTCCACTTGTATGCCTTTTTATAGCGGCGCAGACAAAATTCAAAAAAGCAGCAGTGATGTGTTGTATTTTATGGACAGGTTTTTCCAGTGGAATGTTAATTGTGGCATCGGTTTTACAACTTGGGGCAAAGGGAATACTGCTTTGTTTGATTGGAATAACGCCTCATTTTGTGTTTTATATTATGGCGTATCTCGTAATTCTTTGGTACCTTGGTAACTCTCCGGTGTCAACTTGGAATCGGGGGAAGACTGTTTTTGTTGTTCTTACGATGGCGCTTGGCATTCTAACAGAAGTATATGTGAATCCGATTTTAATGAAACTGTTTGTGAATGCAATGTAACTGGAAGAACGCAAGGATGCTGATCAGAATTTGGCTGGCAAGAAGTCCCCAAAGGTATCCAATAATTCCAAATTTAGGAATAAGTAAGAAAACACTACCAATACGCAGACAAACTCCGCAAGTATTGATAGAAAAGGAGGCAGTCGTTTTACCCAGTCCATTTAACATACTGACAAGTGTGGTATTTACATACATAAAAGGGCAGATCCATGCAAGGATCATAATGAAATTTCCAACGGCATGACTGTGAAACAGAAAAACACCGATGAAATTCCCGAATAAGAAAAACATGGCAGTGCAAAGGCAGCCGAAAAAGAACACGCAGGAAGCCACTTTTTTAATTAATTGTCTTACATTTCGGGCTTCTTGCTGAGCTTGCATTTCAGCAATCGTAGGAAGAAGCATAGTGGCAATGGATCCGGTGAGCGCAGAAGGAAAGAAGATGCAAGGCATTGCCATTCCAGTTAAAACCCCATACAAACTTAAAGCTTCGGATTCTGTTAATCCGGATAGAACAAGGCAAGCGGGAATGGAGATTGTTTCAATACTTTGCAAAACGTTTAAAAGAACTCGATTGGCTGTAAGAGGAATAGAAAGCGTAAGGAGCTCTTTGATCCGGCTGAACATACAAATAGAAGATTGGCATGTTGGGTGAAACATCATCTCGGATTTTTGAAAGGTAACAAAACAATAAAACGCAGAAGCTATCTCGCCGATTACAAGTCCGAAAACAGTTACCGAAACAGGAATACTTTTATTTTGTTTGAGTAAAAGAGAACAGATTATATATACTGACGTAACACGTACAATTTGTTCGATTAATTGTGAGATTGCAATACGTTTTGTTTTCTTCTGTCCGAGATAATACCCGCAGATACAGCTATGTATAACACAAAAAGGGAAAATGTAAGAAAGTGCAATCAGTAGACTTTGGCATCTTTTATCTAACAAAAGATATTCTGCGATTTCAAAAGCGTATTTTTGTATCAGGAGCATAAGTATGATGGAAATCGTCAAAGATATCAAAAGACCGGTAAATAGGCATTGTCTTGCTTCTGTATCTTTTTTTAAAGAAAGTTTTTGGGCGGTAAGCCTGGAAAGTGCCACTTCAATTCCGGCTACAGACAAAGAAAAGCCAAGCGAAAAAACAGGAAAGACGAGTTGATACAATCCCATTCCTTCCTCGCCAAAAGTGCGACTTAAAAAAATTCGGTAAAAAAATCCGATAAAGCGGCTTAAGAATCCTGTGATGGTTAAAATGAAGGTACCTTTTATAAGGGTATCTTTTTTTGACATGAAATCACCTTGTATCGTTTTCCATACAAATATATTATGGAAATCACCTTGACAGAACTAAAAAGGAATGATATTCTACAAAAGGAAATCCTAGTAAAATAGTAGGGATTTAAAAAGATTCAAAGAAGGTGAGAACTTGAAGCTGTCAACAAAAGGAAGATATGGACTTCGAGCATTGATTGATTTGGCAAAATTCAGTGAAGTGGAACCTGTATCAATCAGCAGTATTGCGGAAAGACAGGATATTTCTGAACGTTATCTGGAGCAGCTTATGGCAATGCTTAAGAAAGCTGGGATTGTTAAAAGTATTCGAGGTGCAGGCGGAGGCTATGTTCTTGCAAAATCTCAAAAAGATATTTCGGTAGGGGATGTTTTAAGAGCTTTGGAAGGCACTCTAAACCCTGTAGAATGCTCTGGTTTTGTCGCGGAAGGATGTGAAGCGTCCGGAGGATGTGTAACGAAATATGTGTGGCAGAAAATTAATGATAGTATCAATAAAACGGTAGATGAAATAAAACTGGATCAGCTTGTACAAGAGAGCAAGATGATGAAAGAGGATTCTATAAAAGGTCATAGAGACTGTAGTAACTAGGAGGATATGAAAAAATGAACAAACTAATTTATTTGGATAATGCAGCTACAACAAAAACAGCTCCGGAAGTACTGGAGGCCATGTTACCATATTTTAAAGAATGTTACGGCAACCCTTCCAGTGTATATAGTTTTGCATCAAAAAACAAAGATGAGATTACAAAGCAAAGAGAAGTGATTGCAGAAGCGCTTGGTGCGAAAGGAAATGAAATTTATTTTACGGCAGGAGGCTCCGAGTCTGATAACTGGGCATTAAAAGCAACTGCCGAAGCTTATAAAGACAAAGGAAATCATATTATTACAACAAAAATAGAACATCATGCAATTCTTCATACCGCAGAGTATCTTGAAAAAAATGGATTTGAGGTCACTTATTTAGATGTGGACGAAAATGGTGTTGTAAACTTAGAAGAATTAAAGGCGGCAATCCGTCCGGAAACGATTTTAATTTCTGTAATGTTTGCGAATAATGAGATTGGAACAATTGAACCGATCAAAGAAATTGGTGAAATCGCCAAAGAACACGGTATTCTTTTCCATACAGATGCAGTACAGGCATTTGGACAGATTCCAATCAATGTAGATGAATGCAACATTGATATGTTAAGTGCAAGTGGGCACAAATTAAATGGACCAAAAGGAATTGGATTCTTGTATATTCGAAAAGGAGTAAAAATTCGTTCCTTTGTACATGGTGGAGCGCAAGAGAGAAAAAGACGTGCCGGAACAGAAAATGTACCGGGGATTATCGGAATTGGAGCTGCAACAAAACGTGCAGTGACAACAATGAAAGAAAGAACGGAGAAGGAAAAAGAACTTCGTGATTATCTGATCGAAAGAATCGAGAATGAAATTCCATATTCAAAATTAAATGGTCATAGAACAGATCGACTTCCGAACAATGTGAATTTTAGTTTCCGATTCGTAGAAGGAGAATCTCTTCTAATCATGTTGGATATGAAGGGAATCTGTGGTTCCAGCGGTTCGGCTTGTACATCAGGATCATTAGATCCATCTCATGTACTTTTAGCAATCGGACTTCCTCATGAAATTGCGCACGGATCTTTAAGATTAACATTAAGTGATGAGACAACCAAAGAAGATATTGATTATGTAGTAGATTCTTTGAAGGAGATTGTTACAAAACTTCGTAGCATGTCTCCGTTATATGAAGATTTTGTAAAAAAACAGAATAAATAAAGCATGAAAGTTAGAGAAAGAAAGAGGTAAACACTATGTATACAGAAAAAGTAATGGATCATTTTCAGAACCCAAGAAATGTAGGAGAGATTGAAAACGCAAGTGGGGTAGGAACTGTCGGTAACGCAAAATGTGGCGATATTATGCGTATATATCTTGATATCGATGAGAATGAAATCATTCGCGATGTAAAATTTAAAACTTTTGGCTGTGGTGCGGCAGTTGCAACAAGCAGTATGGCAACAGAGCTTGTAAAAGGAAAAAGTATTTATGATGCATTAAAAGTAACAAATAAAGCAGTAATGGAAGCGCTTGATGGACTCCCACCGGTAAAAGTGCATTGTTCACTTCTTGCAGAAGAAGCGATTCATGCAGCGCTTTGGGATTATGCAGAAAAACATGGAATCAAGATTGAAGGTTTAGAAAAACCGAAGTCAGATATCCATGAAGACGAAGAAGAGGAAGAAGAGGAATACTAGAATCAAAGGAGAGACAATGGAGAAGAAAAAAGTTGTTGTAGGGATGTCAGGAGGAGTGGATTCCTCTGTTGCAGCATATCTTTTAAAAGAACAAGGGTATGATGTGATCGGAGTAACGATGCAGATTTGGCAGGATGAAGATCGCGCGATACAAGAAGAAAATGGTGGATGCTGTGGATTAAGCGCGGTAGATGATGCAAGAAGAGTGGCATCGGAATTAGAAATTCCGTATTATGTGATGAATTTTAAAAAAGAATTCAAAAGAGATGTAATCGACTATTTTATAGAAGAATATCGGCAAGGCAGAACTCCAAATCCTTGCATTGCCTGCAATCGCTATGTGAAATGGGAGTCTCTCCTAAAAAGGAGCATGGAGATTGGTGCAGAGTATATCGCAACGGGACATTATGCAAGAATCGTAAAGCTTGAAAATGGAAGGTATACGCTGATGCGTTCCGCAACGATTGCAAAGGATCAAACGTATGCTCTCTATAATTTGACGCAGGAGCAGCTTTCTCATACGTTAATGCCGGTTGGGGAATATTCCAAAGAAGAAGTGAGAAAAATTGCAGAAAAGATTAATCTTCAAGTGGCAAATAAACCGGATAGTCAGGATATCTGCTTTGTACCGGACGGAGATTATGCAGGCTTCATAGAAGAATCAACCGGAGAGAAGATTCAGCCGGGAAACTTCGTGGATATGGAAGGGAATATTTTAGGACAACATAAAGGTATTATTCACTATACTGTTGGTCAGAGAAAAGGATTAGGATTAGCTCTTGGTAAACCGGTTTTTGTTATTGAAATTCGTCCGGAGACAAATGAAGTTGTGATTGGCGATCATGAAGATTCTCTCTCTCATACAGTTCGTGCAAATCAGGTGAATTTTATGTCAGTAGAAAACATCGAAGGAGAAATACGGGTTTTTGCAAAGATTCGATACAATCATAAGGGAGCCTGGTGTACGGTGAAAAAGACAGGAGCCGACGAAATTCTCTGCACATTTGACGAGCCGCAGAGAGCTATCACACCGGGACAGGCAGTTGTACTTTACGATGGAGACTATGTGCTTGGCGGTGGAACTATCATAGGAGATAAATAGGCAGGAGAAGTTATATGAAAGCAGATTTTCATACGCATACAAATTTTTCTACAGATGCTGATAAAAACAGCACTCCGGAAGTAATGATTCAAAGTGCGATCGAGCATGGACTTGAGACGATCTGTATCACGGATCACATGGATCCGGATTTTGATGATATCGGGGAAGAGTTTGTGTTTGACACTGATCAGTATTTTCAAACTTTGATACCGTTACAAGAAAAATACAGAAATCGAATAGAGGTTTTGATCGGCGTAGAATTTGGATTGCAGCCACATCTTGGAGAACGTGCGAGAGACTATGTTCAGCAATATCCATTTGATTATGTGATAGGTTCTACGCATATGCTTCATGGATTGGATCCATACATTCGCGAAAATTTCCAGAATCATACCGACAAACAGTTGTACCGTGAAATGTTTGAAGAAACGCTTATAAATATTCAAAATGTTAAAGATTTTGATTCCATGGGACACCTGGATTATATTGTGAGATATGGCTTGGAAAGAGAGAAGGCTTATTCATACAAGGAAAACGCAGATGTAATTGATGAGATATTAAAATGTCTCATTCAAAATGGAAAAGGATTGGAATTGAATACGGCGGGTCTAAAGTACGGACTTCCCTTTGCACACCCATATCCAGAGATATTGAAACGATATCGAGAACTTGGTGGAGAGATCATAACAGTAGGCTCTGATGGACACAAACCGGAGCATTTAGCCTATGATTTTCATAAGGTAAAAAACATTCTTTTAACCTGTGGCTTTAAATATTACACAGAATTTAGAAAAAGAAAACCGATTTTTAAACAAGTTGGATAAAAATGCAAAATGCTATTGAAATTTTGTTTTGGATTTAGTACAATAAATATTGGTTGATGATTCTTTAACAAAGTTAAAGAATATCATATATACTGTAAATAGTGATTTAAAATTAAACTTTAGGAGGAATTAATCATGGCAGTAAAAGTAGCAATTAATGGTTTTGGACGTATTGGACGTCTTGCTTTCAGACAGATGTTCGGAGCAGAGGGATTTGAAATCGTAGCAATCAACGACTTAACATCTCCAAAGATGTTAGCTCATTTATTAAAATATGACTCTACACAGGGAAGATACGCTCTTTGTGATAAAGTAGTTGCTGGAGAAGATTCTATCACAGTTGACGGAAAAGAAATCAAAATCTACGCAAAAGCTAATGCAGAAGAACTTCCTTGGGGAGAAATCGGAGTTGACGTTGTTTTAGAGTGTACAGGATTCTACACATCTAAAGCTAAAGCAGAAGCTCACATCAAAGCAGGAGCTAAGAAAGTTATTATTTCTGCACCAGCCGGAAATGACCTTCCTACAATCGTATACAACGTTAACCACGAGACATTATCTAAAGATGATGACATTATCTCAGCAGCTTCTTGTACAACAAACTGCTTGGCACCAATGGCAAAAGCTTTAAATGACTTAGCACCAATCAAATCTGGTATCATGTGCACAATTCACGCTTACACAGGTGATCAGATGACACTTGATGGACCACAGAGAAAAGGTGATTTAAGAAGATCTCGTGCAGCAGCT
>OLRL01000053.1_pt1 | contig 104486 bp, 86 predicted proteins | sample 1643201 | NCBI WGS metagenome assembly OLRL01 (sample SAMEA3136649, study PRJEB25190) | human gut metagenome | biome: human gut; feature: human-associated habitat; material: faeces | place: Austria | collected 2013
GGTTCAACCTTTTCCGCTTTGATGATTGGGTATTCAGGAGCCATGGATTGCATGACATCTGCAAATTTGGCTATCGTAAATGGCGATGCAATCAGATAAGTCGCTTTCGAAGATAACTCATTAAGTTTACCTTCTTCGCGATAAATCGCTTGGATCTGCTTGATTACCAGAAAGGCATAGATCATTATAGACAAGTTCTATTCCCGGAACTGATCTATACTTATAAATGCTCTCGTCTGCGTTAGGTATAATTGATATTTAAATTTCTGGCAAGCAGCGTCAATAAAAAGATACCCGGAAACTTTTACATTTCCGGATATCCTGTCTTATATCTTATATTATTTTATATCTTAGCCGAAAGACTGCTCTGTACGGTTGATGATCTCATCCTGTAACGGTTTGCTTAAGTTACGGAAGAAGTCACTGTATCCGGCTACACGAACGATCAGGTCGCGGTAGTCATCCGGATGTTTCTGTGCTTCGATCAATGTCTGTCTGTCAATGACATTGAACTGGATATGATGTCCGTCCATTGCGAAATAGCTACGGATCAGGCTGGACATGTTCTCAAGTCCTTTTTCTCCTGCTACAACATCCGGAGTAAATTTCTGGTTCAGAAGAGTTCCTGCTGTTGCAAGGTGATCCATCTTTGAGCAGGATTTGATAACTGCTGTAGGACCGTTTGTATCAGCGGATTTCTCCGGTGAGATACCTTCAGATACCGGAACATTTGCTTTTCTTCCGTTAGCAGTTGCTCCGATTACTTCTCCGAAGTAAACGTGGCATGTTGTCGGGAGCATATCTACTCCGTATTTTCCGCCTCTCATAGTCGGACGTCCTGTAATCAAATCATGGTACAGGTTAAATACATCCTGCATGATAGAATCTGCATAGTCATCATCATTACCATACTTCGGTGTCTTATCATGTACCATACGATAAATTGCATCGTATCCTTCAAAGTTATGATCCATCGCTTCGATCAGTTCTTCCATTGTGAAGTTTTTCTTATCGAATACGTTATATTTAATTGCTGTGATACAATCTGTAACAGTTCCGATACCTACACCCTGGATATAGTTTGTATTGTATCTTGCTCCACCTGCATTGTAATCTTTTGCATTGCTGATACAGTCGTTTGTTACAACTGAAAGGCACGGTGCAGGCATGTTCTCTGCATATAATTTCTCGATTACATTATTTCCACGTACTTTGATATCGATGAAATGTTTCAGCTGTTTCTGGAATGCATCCCATAATTCTTCATATGTCTTGAAGTCTTTTGCATAACCAAGTTTCAGACCGAGCTGTTTGCCGGATTCATTGTCAAATCCATTGTAAAGTGTAAGTTGGAATACTTTCGGGATGTTCAGATATCCGGTCAGGATATATGCTTCACTTCCCCATGCTCCTGTCTCAACGCATCCTGAAGATCCGCCGCGGCGTGCATCTTCCAGTGATTTACCTGCATTGATAAGCTCCATTGTCTGTGCTTCTGTATTGTAGAATGCCGGCTGTCCCCATCCTTTTCTTGAGATCTCGCATGCTCTCTTTAAGAAACGTGCCGGTGTCTTCTTGCTGATTGTTACGTTAGAGTTTGGCTGAACCAGTTTCATCTCGTCCATACAGTCAAGGATCAGATAGCTGACTGCGTTAACTCCATCGCGTCCGTCCGGCGTCACACCACCTGTATTGATATTTGCAAAATCTGTGTATGTAGCACTTTCTTTTAGTGTGATACCTACTTTTACCGGTGCCGGCTGGTTGTAGAATTTCACCCATAAGCACTCTAACAGCTCTTTTGCTCTATCATCATCCAGAATTCCTGCTTCCGTATCTGCCTCGTAGTATTTGATCAGATGCTGGTCAAGACGTCCCGGGCTGAATGCATCCCATGGGTTCAGCTCTGTTGTAACTGCCAGATGTGTGAACCAGTATAACTGGATTGCCTGCCAGTATGTCTTTGGTGCATGTGCAGGAACAACTTCCAAGTTGGCTGCGATCTGTTTTAATTCTTCTTTACGAACCGGATCAGCTTCTTTCTCAGCCATCTCCAGTGCTAATTCATGATATCTCTCGCCAAGGATGATCACTGCGTCACAGGAAATATCCATAGCTTTTAACTCTTCCATCTTGTCGTATGCTTCCGGATCATTTAAGAAATCAAGCGAATCCATTGTCTTCTTGATTTTCTCTTTGTAATCCATATATCCGGTTGTAAATACCTGTTCTCCACCACATGTATGTCCCGGTCCTCTCTGCTCCATGAACTCGGTGAACATACCTGCTGAATAACAGTCATTCCACTCCGGAGTCATAGTTGCAAGAAGTTTTTCTCTCATGCTGCGTCCCTGCCAGAATGGAATGATCTCCTCTGCCTGAAGCTTTCTGTCTTCTTCTGTTGTATGGAAAGATACAAGGTCACGCTCGCTCATAACTGTCATATCTTCTACGCTGTGGCAACAAAGTTCCGGGAATGTCGGAGATGCCTGCGGGTCTTTTCCTTTTTCACCTACGATCAGTTCTCCATCACCCAGATATAATGTCTTCTTGGAGAAATACTCTTTTAATACCATAGATCTCATTACAGGAATAGAATATTTTCCATCATTCTCTCTGTAAAAATCTGTCTCGATCTTCGCTCTCTCCAAGTCGATATGTACCGGTGTTGTTACACTCAGTTCTCTCAGTTTCTGAATTCTTTCATTCATGCCTCTTTTTGCCATTGTTTTAACCTCCTATTCTGGTATTTGAGAAGCCTTCATCCTGGAAAAGTTTTACAAAACCTTCCATCTCTTCATTTGTTGGTGCCGTTAAATCAGTTCCTTTATATTCCATATCCAGTTTTGGATACTTGCTGCTTCCTGTATTATGGTACGGCAACAGATTCACCTGTGCCGGATGGATATTGTGTTCTTTTAAGAACTGAATGGTTGCCTTCATATTCTCATCATTGCCATTCACTTCTTTGACTGTCGGAATACGGATGTAAATCCTTGCTCCCGCATCCGATAATTTCACAAGGTTCTCAAGAATCAGTCTGTTATCTACGCCTATGTACTTCTTATGAAGCTCCGGATTCATCACTTTCACATCATATAAAAATGTATCTACATACGGTAAAACCGCTTCAAATTTATCATACGGCACATATCCGCACGTATCAATTGTTAAAGAAATCTCTTCCTTCTTAAGTGCTTTGGCAATTTCCAGCACATACTCCGTAGACATTGCCATAACTTCTCCGCCGGAAAGAGTAACACCGCCGCCGGATTGCTCGTAGAACATCAGATCCTTCATCAGTTCTTTTACCAGTTCTTTTACCGGATACTCTTCTCCCACTGTCTCACGGATTCCTTCCGGGCAGTAATTCTCACACTTTCCGCAAAGATTACACAGAGATTTGTCAAGAACCGGTTTTCCCTCCGTCATTGAAATCGCGCTCTGCGGACAGACTTTTGCACAGGCTCCGCATCCAATGCATTTTTCCTTATCGTACTGAAGTTCTCTTTCAAATCGCTGCGTCTCCGGATTGTGACACCAGACACATTTCAGCGGGCATCCCTTAAAAAAAACGGTAGTACGAATTCCATCTCCGTCATGAATAGAATACTTCTGGATATTCGTAATATAATTCATGATCTTACTCCTTCCCGTTACTTTTGTTTTACTGTTAGACTTTTGTTTGTACTTTAGTCTAATAATAGCAAAGAAAGAGAAGTTTGTCAATCTGTTATCAAACTTCTCTTTCCTTATTCTCTTATTCTTCGCGCTGTCTCCATGCCGTTTAATTCTTTCATGTAGGTGTCAAGAAACAGCAGTTCCATAGCAGTACTGTATTCAAAAGGTTTCTTTCAATCTCTACATCTTCACAGATGACAATTTCTCTCATCCATTACTCCTCTTCATTCTTCTCCATAAATTCCGTCTCAACCAGCTCCCATATCTCATCTCTTCCCTGCTTCGTCACAGATGAAAATGGAATAACAATCGTTCCCGGAAGCAGATTTAATCCTTGGCGAATTGCTTTGATCTGCTTTTGTACCTGGCTACGCTTGATCTTATCTAATTTAGTCGCGATAATGATCGGATTGAATCCCTGCTCCACGATCCAACTGTACATCAGTTTGTCGTTTGCAGACGGATCATGCCGGATATCAATCAGAAGAAAGACTGCCTTCAACTGTTCCGATCCATGGAGATACCGCTCAATGAGCTGACCCCATTTCGCTTTTTCCTGCTCAGATACTTTTGCATATCCATATCCCGGAAGATCTACCAGATATAATTCTTCATTAATATTGTAAAAATTAATCGTCTGTGTCTTTCCTGGTGTCGCGGAAATACGCGCAAATGATTTCCGATTCATGAGAGCATTAATGAGGGATGATTTTCCAACATTTGATTTTCCTGCAAATGCAATTTCCGGATGTTCATTTTCCGGTAATTTACTTGTAATTCCACATACTGTTTCCAGATTCAGGCTTCTTATAACCATATTCTTTTCCCCCTTTTAACGCTTTAATGCAAGCTTCAATACTTCATCCATATGAGAAACCGGAATGATCTCCAGTCCTTTTGTAATCTCTGTTGATATCTCTTCTACATCCGCTTTATTTTCCTTTGGAACAAGAACTGTCAGGATTCCCGCATTTTTAGCAGCGAGAAGCTTTTCTTTCAGACCTCCGATTGGAAGAACCCTTCCACGCAGCGTAATTTCTCCGGTCATTGCCAGATCTGCACGGACTTTTTTCCCTGTAACAGCCGAAAAGATTGCTGTTGCCATTGTAATTCCCGCCGACGGACCATCTTTTGGCACTGCACCTTCCGGTATATGTATATGAATATCATGCTCTTTGAAAAATTTCTCATCAATCTTATGCTCCGAGCTGACGGAGCGGATATAACTGATACCTGTACGCGCGGATTCTTTCATCACATCTCCGAGCTGACCGGTCAGCAGGATTTCGCCTTCTCCCGGCATGACATTTACTTCAATCTGAAGCGTATCGCCGCCAACACTTGTCCATGCAAGTCCCCGCACAATACCAACTTCATCCTTGTCATTTTTCATCTGATAGCTGAACAGCTCTCTTCCGAGATAATGTTCCAGATTCCTTTCTGTCACGCGTACGGCTTTCTTCTTATCTTCCAAAATCTCTCTTGCTGTTTTGCGGCAGATATCAGCAATTTTACGTTCCATCTGCCTGACTCCGGCTTCTTTTGTATAATTTCTTGCAATCTTCCACAGAGCTTTCTTGCTGATCGACAGTTGTTTTTCTTTTAAACCGTGCTTTTTCAGCTGTTTCGGGATCAGGTGTTCTCTTGCAATATGAAGTTTTTCATTTTCCGTATAACTGCTGATCTCAATCACTTCCATACGATCTAAAAGCGGTCTTGGAATCGTCTGTAATGTATTCGCTGTTGTCACGAATAATACTTCCGAAAGATCCAGCGGAACCTCCAGGTAATGATCTCTGAAATTCTTGTTCTGCTCCGCATCCAGTACTTCCAGAAGTGCTGAAAATGTATCCCCTTTATAATCATTGCTGACTTTGTCGATCTCATCCAGAAGGAGCAGTGGGTTCTTCACTCCGGCGTTCTTCACAGCCGCTGCAATTCTTCCCGGCATCGCTCCGACATAAGTTTTTCTGTGACCGCGGATCTCTGCCTCATCTCGTACGCCTCCGAGTGAAATACGCACATACGGCTTCTTCAAAGCATGCGCCAGTGATTTTGCGATGGATGTCTTACCGGTTCCCGGAGGTCCAACCAGGCAAAGGATTGGTGCATCTGTGTTCTTCGTCAGAGCGCGTACCGCCAGAAATTCAAGCACACGTTCCTTTACTTTGTCCAGTCCATAATGATCTTCGTCCAGAATCTTTTTGGCATATGCAATATCTTTGTGTTCTTTACACATATGATCCCACGGCATATCCAGCATCGTTTCGATATAAGTACGGATAACTCCCGACTCTGCCGGATTATTCATGGAATTACGGAATCTCCGTATCTCTTTGGAAATCTTCTCTTTTACTTCATCCGGTGCCTCCAGCGCATCACACTTCTGCTGAAATTCATCCGCATCCGATAACTGATTTTCATCTCCAAGCTCTTCACGGATCAGTTTGAGTTCTTCACGCAGAATATATTCCCGCTGGTTTTTATCCACACGTTCTTTAATCTTTTCCTGTAATTCTTCTTTAATATTAAGTACCTGAATCTCATTCACAAGCTTATAGGCAAGTTTGTCATACCGTTTCATAAGATTCGTTTCTTCCAGAAATTCCTGATATTCCGGATAAGACATCAGAACATTGGCATTGATCACATTTACCATTTTCTTAAGATCTGTAATCTGATCGATCTGATCTGAAAATTCCTTCGCAATCTTTGGATTCTTTGCCATGTATTCTTTGAAAATATCCCGGAGTCCCTGCACCATTGCTTCCAGATTGAGTGGTGACTGTTCTGCTCCGGTATCTTCCCATGAAGTATCCACATCCTCTCGCACTGCAACCATTCCGCGCAGATATGGCTCTTTAAACTCCAGATCAATGAGTTCTGCTCTCTGCTCTCCGCTTATCAGAACACGGCTGATCTTCTTCGGAAGCTTCACAATCTGTTTGATTGTTGCAATACATCCGATTCTGTGTATATCTGTCACATCCGGATCTTCTGTCTCTATCTCATACTGCCCTGTCAGGAAAATCTTCTCTCCTTCTGTCATAGCCTGGTCAATTGCCTGCAGTGATTTCTCACGGCTCACATCAAAATGTGCCACCATTTCCGGCAGGATCGTCATTCCACGCAGTGCCACAACAGGCAGACTTATTCTTTCATTTTCCATATATACTCTCCTGTTTTATCTTCTTGGATCTCTTTCGTGCTTTTCTTATAAAACTGAAAGCTTCTCCGGCTCTTCTCATACAAAGTTGAAAAGCTTCTCCGGCTAATATATAAAAGCAGGCGGGCACAATTACCTGTACCCGCCCCATAATTACGCACTCTCTGAACTTATCGTCTCATGCTCACATACAGGTTCACCAATGCCTTTTACTACATCTTTCGTAATCCTGCACGTCTTCAACGTCTCATCGGAAGGTGCTTTATACATAATATCCATCATGATATTCTCCATAATTGCACGGAGTCCTCTGGCACCTGTTCTTCTCTTAAGTGACGTCTCAGCTATCTCTTCAAGCGCAGCCTTATCAAATGTAAGATCCACACCATCAAATTCCAGCATCTTCTGATATTGTTTCACAATTGCATTCTTTGGTTCTGTTAAAATAGATATCAACGCATCACGGTCTAACATCTCCAGTGTTACATTCACCGGCACACGTCCGACCAGCTCCGGAATCAATCCGAATTTTACAAGATCCTGTGGAAGGACCTGTTTCAGCAGACGATCCACGTCATCTTCATGCTTCTCTGCAATCTCTACATTGAAACCAATAGATTTCTGATCGATACGTTTCTCAATGATCTTCTCAATTCCTTCAAACGCACCACCACAGATAAACAAAATATTCGTAGTGTCGATCTGGATCAGTTCCTGATGTGGATGTTTTCGTCCGCCCTGTGGCGGAACACTTGCCACGGTTCCTTCAATAATCTTCAACAATGCCTGCTGTACACCTTCTCCGGATACGTCTCTTGTAATTGATGGGTTCTCGGATTTTCTAGTAATCTTATCAATCTCATCAATATATATAATTCCATATTCTGCGCGCTCAATATCGCCATCTGCGGCCTGGATGATCTTAAGCAGAATGTTCTCAACATCTTCACCGACATAACCGGCTTCTGTAAGTGCAGTTGCATCCGCAATTGCAAATGGAACATTCAGGATCTTTGCAAGCGATTGTGCCAGAAGCGTCTTGCCACAACCAGTAGGTCCAAGCATCAGAATGTTACTCTTTGAAAGCTCCACACCGTCTCTTCCTGCCATAATCCGTTTATAATGATTATAAACTGCTACGGAAAGAACCTTCTTTGCTTCTTCCTGACCGATCACGTACTCATCAAGAAATGCTTTGATTTCTTCTGGCTTTAACAGATTGATATCTGAGAACGGATTCCATCCGGCATTACTGTCCGGATTCATCTCCTCCTCGATAATCTCTGCGCACACTTCAACACAGTCATCACAGATATATACGCCTTCCGGTCCTGCGATCAGCTTACGCACCTGCGACTGTGTCTTATTACAAAACGAACATCTCACCTGATCATCGTTTCTTCCTGCCATTTTCTCACCTCATATCCCGGAGAACCGTCTTAGCGACGTGTAATTACCTCGTCGATCAGACCATACTCCTTTGCTTCCTCAGCCGACATAAAGTTATCACGGTCTGTGTCCCGGCTGATGACTTCTAACGGCTGTCCTGTATTCTCTGCAAGGATCTGATTCAGTTTCTGGCGTGTTTTCAAAATATGATCAGCCGCAATCTGAATCTCTGTAGCCTGTCCCTGCGCACCACCGGATGGCTGATGGATCATAATCTCCGCATTCGGGAGTGCAAGTCTCTTTCCTTTAGTTCCACCGGAGAGAAGGAAAGAACCCATGCTTGCAGCCATACCAATACAGATTGTCTCGATATCACATTTGATATACTGCATGGTATCATAAATTGCCATACCTGCTGTTACAGAGCCTCCCGGACTGTTGATATACAGATGAATATCTTTCTCCGGATCCTCTGCTTCAAGGAATAATAACTGTGCTACGATCACACTCGCGGACACGTCTGTTACTTCTTCCCCTAAAAATATAATTCTGTCTTTTAATAATCTTGAATAGATATCGTAGGAGCGCTCTCCACGGCTTGTCTGTTCAATGACATAAGGTACTAAACTCATGTATATGCCTCCTCAATATAATATCTGCTGTTATTTATTTCTCTACAGCATTTTCTACAAGGAATGTAACAGCTTCCTGAACTGCCATATCCTCTTTCATCTGCTTCTTCTCAGCATCACCCATAAATTCTTTCAGCTTGTCAGCTTCCATCTTATAAGCTTCTGCCATCTTAGCGATCTCTTCGTCCAGTTTTTCATCGCTGATCTCGATGTTCTCAGCTTTTGCAATAGCTTCCAGTACAAGACGAGTCTCGATACGTTTTACAGCCTGTGGCTTGAACTCTTCGTTCATCTTCTCCTCAGTCATTCCTGTGAACTGATAGTACTGCTCCATAGTCAGTCCCTGAGACTGGATTCTCTGTGCAAAATCGTTAGCCATCTGTGAAATCTGTGTATCAACCATAGCATCCGGGATCTCATAAGAAGCATTCTTAATTGCCTGCTCTACAGCCTGATCTTCCTGTTTGCGTTTTCCGTCTGTAGCTTTCTGCTCTTTGATCTTAGCTTTTACGTCTGCTTTGTACTCATCTAATGTATCGAACTCAGAAACTTCTGCCGCGAATTCATCATCGATCTCAGGAAGCTCTTTTGCTTTGATCTCGTGTACTGTGCATTTGAATACAGCTTCTTTTCCCTTCAGCTCTTCTGCATGATAATCTTCCGGGAATGTTACTTTTACTTCTACTTCTTTTTCGGCTTCTGCTCCGACAAGCTGCTCTTCAAATCCCGGGATAAATGATCCGGAACCGATAGTCAGTGGATAGTTCTCACCTTTTCCACCCTCAAATGCTTCTCCGTCTACAAACCCTTCAAAGTCAAGGATTACTTCGTCTCCATCCTGTACTGCACGGTCTTCAACTGTTACAGTTCTTGCGTTCTTTTCAGCTTCTTCCTCGATCTTAGCTTCTACTTCTTTCTGTGTTACACGTGTAGATACTTTGTCTACTTCCAGTCCTTTGTACTCTCCAAGAGTAACTTCCGGTTTTGTAGCTACTTCTGCTGTGAAAATAAACGGTTTTCCCTTCTCAATCTGTACGATGTTGATCTCCGGTCTGGAAACGATCTCAAGCTCGCACTCATCATAAGCATCTGCATATGCTTTTGGAATGATCTCATTTGCAGCATCATCAAAGAAGATCTCTGCTCCGTACATCTTCTCGATCATCTGACGTGGAACTTTTCCTTTACGAAATCCCGGCAGACTGATTTTGTTCTTCTGCTTCTTATACGCACTCTGAAGTGCTTTTTCTAAATCACTGGCAGGTACTTCAATTGTAAGTTTTGCCATGTTCTTTTCTAATTTTTCTACCTGTAAACTCATGTTACAATTTCCTCCTGATTCTATTCTTTAATCGCGCTTTTATGCGCCTGCCCCATACGGGGTAACGATCGCCTGTTACAGGCATATCAAATAACATTCACCACAGAATTATAACACAAACATTTGCAAATATCCACCCTTAGTTTTTATCTGTGAAAAAAACTGTTTTTCCGGGAATTTCTATACATTTTCTGCAGATATTTCTGCTGCTCCCGGTGCTTTTTATTTTTCATATACAATTGCTTCTGCAATCTCTCTTGACTTGTCTTCTCCAACAAGCACTTCGATTAGTTTCAGAGCAAATGCTATCGCCGTTCCTACTCCCCGGCTTGTAATAATATTGCCATCCACTGCTACCTGTGTGCGAAGCATAACCGCTCCCTGGATCTCTGTCTCCACCCCCGGATAGCAGGTAATTCTCTTTCCTTTTAATAATCCGAGATTACCGAGCACTGTCGGAGCTGCACAGATTGCTGCTATCGGCTTTCCTTCGGCTGCAAAATCCTTTACTACGCGTCTGACACCTTCATGTGCATTAAGATTCGTTGTTCCCGGCATTCCTCCAGGCAACACGATCATATCTGATTCCACAAAGTTCACTTCTTCAAACAGATCTTCTGTCTGTATATTAATACCATGAGCACCATGTACAGTATAATCCTCCATGATAGAAATCGTATCTACATATATCTGTGCTCTTCTGAGCAGATCAACAACGGTCAGCGCTTCGATCTCTTCAAAGCCGTCCGCCAGCAACACACTTACTTTTATCATTCCTTTTTCTTCCTTTCATCGTATTTTTTGCATTTTTCTTCCAATATAAATATTAACACCGTTTACTTTTTGTGTAAACTATATTATCATTAGTACAGAACTGTATGTCGTATCAAAAAAGGGGGACTCCTATTGGAAATCGAGCGCAAATATCTAATCCGACACTTACCGGCACATCTGCGTCTGGATTCTTTTTCTTGTCGAATCATTGAGCAGGGTTATCTAAACACAACCCCCGTCATTCGTATCCGCAAAGACAATGACAAATATGAACTCACTTACAAATCTTCCGGTCTTATGACCAGGGAAGAATACAATCTTCCGCTTACAGAAAAAGCATATCTTCATCTGTTGCCGAAGATTGACGGAAGACTGATTCGCAAGAAGCGGTATATGATTCCTTTATCCGATATTCTGACGATCGAGCTTGATCTTTTCGAAGGGGATCTTGCTCCACTCATCCTTGCCGAAGTAGAATTTCCGGATGAAACAAGTGCCAATACTTTCTGCGCACCTGACTGGTTCGGAAAGGATGTTACCTTCTCCGGTGAATACCACAACAGCAATCTCAGCAAGATGTAGCAGCAACTTTTTGTTTAAAATACTCTTTTGAAACATTTCGGTGCAAACAAAGCAATTTTTTTAGTAAATTGCTATACTAACTAACATACACTCAAGCACGGAGGTGATACCATGTCCAATATACAGCTTGCTAATAACTTACGATTTTTAAGGACAAAACACAAACTGACTCAGGATGATCTGAGCAGTCTGCTGAATATCTCCAGACAGGCTTATTCAAATTATGAAACGAGCAAACGAACCCCGGATCTGGATTCGCTGTTACATATATCCAGATTTTATCGGATTTCTATCGATGAACTGGTCCTTGATAATCTTCAGAGTACTTATCACACAAGCGCTTTGAAAACCGGAGAAGAATATATTCCGTATGTAGTTATGGCAAAAGAAAAAAATACCGGCAATTCCATTTATCTTTCCAGAGAAGAGCTTGACTTTATTATTAAATATCGTGCACTCTCTGAAGAAAACAAACAGATTCTTGCCGGTTTTCTTTCAAACAAACCTTAACAGACGATTATTCCGTCATAATGAATCCATCATGTACTGCGTTCATCGCTTTCTCGATGTCTTTCTCATCTACCAGTACAGTAATTCTGATTTCAGAAGTCGAGATCATATTAATATTAACCCTTGAGTTGTAGAGAGATTCGAACATCTTGGCTGCAACTCCCGGGTTACTCATCATTCCAGCTCCAACCACTGATAATTTTGCAACATTCTTATTACAAGTAATCTCCTGAATCGTCAGACGCTCCTTGTTCTCGTTCAGTATTTCAAGTGCACGATCCAGATCATCTGATGCAACCGTAAAGGAAATATCTTTTGTTCCTTCTCTTCCTACAGACTGGAGAATAATATCTACATTAATATTGTTCTTTGCAAGTGTATTAAATATTACAAATGCCGTGCCCGGTTTATCTTCTACACCGATCACTGAAATCCTGGCTGTATTTGCATCTGCTGCGACTCCCGTTACTAACAGTTTTTCCATCTTGGCTGCCTCCTTGACTACTGTTCCTTCTGCCTCTGTCAGGCTGGAACGTACTACTAATTCTACATTATATTTCTTTGCCATCTCTACGGAACGGTTGTGCAATACTTTGGCTCCCAGACTTGCCAGCTCCAGCATCTCGTCATATGTGATGACATCGAGTTTTCTTGCATTCTTTACTACACGTGGATCTGCTGTATAAACACCTTCAACATCTGTATAAATCTCGCATTTATCTGCATGAAGAACTGAAGCCAGCGCAACTGCTGTTGTGTCAGATCCACCACGTCCCAGAGTCGTAATATCATCGTATTTGTTAACTCCCTGAAAACCGGTGACAATAACAATCTTCCGGGAATCCAGTTCATGCTGGATACGCTCTGTATCTACGCGTTTAAAACGAGCATTTCCATATCTGGATGTAGAATGCATCATAACCTGAAATGCATTCAAGGATACCGCCGGAACATCCAGTGCCTGCATCGCCATAGCCATAAGCGATACGGATACCTGCTCTCCGGTTGTCAGAAGCATATCCAGTTCTCGCTTCTTAGCATCCGGATTAATATCATGTGCCATCTCTATCAGATTATCTGTAGTATCTCCCATTGCGGATAATACAACTACTACATCATGTCCTGCTTTATAATCTTCAATGCATCGTCTGGCAACATTGAAAATACGTTCTTTATTCGCAACAGAACTGCCGCCGAATTTCTTTACAATTAACATTCGCTTGCCCTCTTTTCTTATGCTTTCTGATCTTCAATCCTTATCATATGTAAGATCTGATCTTTGTACCGGTTTGCTCTTGTATCATAATCACCTTCCATCATAACCGGCGTTACAATTCCAAATTCACCTTCTAATCCCGGGACTTTCACGATTTCGATCTCTCCAAAGGAATATTCCAGATCTTTCCGCATCTCTTCTTCATCACCTTTCATGCGGATGAAGAATCTGCGTTTGGCATCACCTTTATCTTCCAGCGTCAGTTTTTCCTGTTTCCACATTGTCATAATATTGCGGTTCAGGTGTTTTGCTGCATCTACAACATCTGCTACAACTGCACTTGCTGTCGGCAGTTTACCGGCACCGCTTCCATAAAACATTGCATCACCAAGAACATTACCATGTACAAAAATCGCATTGAACACTCCATTTACATTGTACAGTGGATGTTCCGGATAAAGCATGCAAGGCGCAACGATCGCATGCAGTCTGCTGCCGTCTCTCTTGCTGGAAGCGAGCAGCTTGATCGTTGTTCCCATTGCCTTGGCGTATTTCATATCCTCTGTCGTGATCTTCGTAATTCCTTCACAGTAAATGTCTTCAAAGTCAACCTGATTTCCACTGATCAGAGAAGATAAAATTGCAATTTTACGGCAGGCATCATATCCTTCCACATCCGCTTCCGGATTGCGCTCCGCATAACCATTCGCCTGCGCCTCTTTCAGAACCGTGTCATAATCAGCTCCTTCATAGAACATCTTTGTCAGCATATAATTTGTTGTACCATTTAAAATACCTGTGATCTCTTCAATTTCGTCCGCTGTCAGAGATGAATTGAGCGGACGGATGATCGGGATTCCGCCACCTACACTTGCTTCAAACAGGAAATTAATGTTCTTTTCTTTTGCAATCGACAACAGCTCTGCACCGTGTTTCGCTACAAGAGCCTTGTTTGAAGTTGCAACGCTTTTTCCTGCCAGAAGACTTCTCTTTACAAATGTATAAGCAGGTTCAATTCCCCCCATCACTTCTACAACAATATTAATCTCTTCATCCTGTATGATCGTCTCAAAATCATGGACAATCTTCTCCTGCACCGGATCTCCCGGAAAATCTTTCAGATCCAGGACATACTTCACCTGAAGTTTCTCACCAATTCTCTGATTAATTCCTGCTCCATTTGTATCAATTACTTCTACGACACCGGAGCCTACGGTTCCATAACCCAAAACTGCAATATTTACCATATATCTCTCCTTTATCTTTCCGCTTTCTGTTTCAGATATGCATTAATAAATGCGTCAATATCCCCATCCAGCACCGCATTTACATTACTGTTTTCCTGACCGGTTCTGTGATCCTTGACAAGTGTATACGGCTGCATTACATAAGATCTTATCTGGTTTCCAAATCCAATCTCCTTGATCTCACCACGGATATCTGACACTTTTTCTGCCTGTTCCTGCTCTTTCATAAGCTGAAGCTTTGCTTTCAGCATCTGCATCGCTTTTTCTTTGTTGTGATGCTGCGAGCGTTCGTTCTGGCACTGCACAACAATCCCGGTAGGCAGATGCGTAATACGAATTGCCGAAGATGTCTTATTAACATGCTGACCACCCGCACCGCTGGCACGGTATGTGTCGATCTTCAGATCCTCATCTGCAATGTCAATATCAATATCATCTTCTATGTCTGGAACAACATCACAGGAAGCAAATGATGTCTGCCGTTTTCCTGCCGAATTAAACGGCGAAATACGAACCAGACGGTGTACGCCTTTTTCAGATTTCAAATAGCCATAGGCATTCTCACCATTCACTTCAAACGTTACTGTCTTAATTCCGGTAATATCTCCATCCAGATAATCCAGTACTTTCAACGCGAACCCTCTCTGTTCTGCCCAGCGGTTATACATACGATAGAGCATACCTGCCCAGTCACAGGATTCGGTTCCTCCGGCGCCTGCGTGAATCGTCATGATCGCATTGCAGGAATCATATTCACCTGACAACAATGTCTGGATACGAAGTTCTTCAAAAAGCGTTTCAAACTTCTTCCATTCCTGTTCAATTTCTTTCACTACAGAAGGATCCTCTTCTTCATATCCCATTTCCAGAAGAATCGCTACATCTTCATATCCAGTATAAAGCGTGCGGATCTTCTCTGTAAGTTCTTTCAGATCCTTCAGTTCTTTCATAATCTTCTGGGATTCTTCCGGATCATTCCAGAAATCTGGTTCCTCTACCTTGCGCTCCAGCTCTTCGATCCTTTTCTCCTTGCCGGCGACGTCAAAGTGAATCCCTCATCTCGGCAAGAGGTTCTTCGTAAGCATTATAAATGCTCTTAAGCTGATCTAATTCAACCACTTTTGCTTCACCTCTTTCTTTTTTATATTTTCATTTTTGTATTCTGTTTACAGGCTGTGGCTCTTACTTTCTGCCACAACACTGTTTGTATTTCTTACCGCTTCCACACGGGCACGGATCATTTGGATATACCTTTTTCTCTGCTCTCTTCTTCGGAGTATGTGCTGCGGAATCGTCTTTATTCGTTCCTGTAACCTGTGCAACCTGTTCACGTTCTACTTTTTCTTCCAGCCTTACATGGAACAGTGCACGTACGGTGTCAGCAGAGATGCTCTGTGTCATCTCGCCGAACATCTCATATCCGATCATCTTATATTCTACCTTCGGATCTCTCTGTCCATAAGCCTGCAGACCAATTCCCTGACGGAGCTGATCCATATCATCGATATGATCCATCCATTTTGCATCGATAACCTTAAGCAGGATCACACGCTCGATCTCACGTACCTGTTCTGGTTCCTGATACTCCGCCTCTTTTACTTCGTATGCTTTTGCTGCACGCTCTTTTAACAGATGTTTCAGCTTCTTCGGCGACAGTCCTTTAACATCTTCCGGTGCCAGAGGTTCCATTGGAATTGTCTCTAAGATATTGCGGTTCAGTTCTACCAGATTAAACTCTTCATAATCCTGATCCGGACTTACGATCATATCTACGGTATTCTCAATATAATCATTCATCATATGGAAAATAGAATCACGCATGTTGTCTCCATCCAGTACATGTCTTCTTTCTTCATAAATGATCTCTCTCTGCTCGTTCATTACCTGATCATACTCTAACAGATTTTTACGGATTCCGAAGTTGTTACTCTCAATCTTCTCCTGTGCTTTCTGAATCGCACTGGATAACATCTTATGCTGTATCTGTTCTCCTTCTTCTACACCAAGTGCATTAAATACACTCATCAGACGTTCAGATCCGAACAAACGCATCAGATCATCTTCCAGTGAAATATAGAATCTGGATTCTCCCGGGTCTCCCTGGCGTCCGGAACGTCCACGAAGCTGATTATCAATACGTCTGGATTCATGACGCTCTGTTCCGATAATCTTCAGTCCGCCTGCTTCTCTGGCTTCATCGTCCAGTTTAATATCCGTACCACGACCAGCCATGTTTGTTGCGATCGTAACTGCATCATGGATACCTGCCTGTGCAACAATCTCAGCTTCCAGTTCATGGAATTTCGCATTTAATACATTGTGCTTGATTCCACGACGTTTTAGCATACCACTGAGAAGTTCGGAATTCTCAATTGTAATCGTACCAACCAGTACTGGCTGATGTTTTGCATGCGCTTCTTCGATTGCATCACATACAGCTTTGAATTTTTCCTTTTCTGTCTTGTATACAGCATCTTCCAGATCCTTCCGGATAACCGGTTTATTTGTAGGAATCTCTACAACATCCATTCCGTAAATCTCACGGAACTCCTTCTCCTCTGTCAGAGCAGTACCTGTCATACCGGACTTCTTCTCATATTTGTTAAATAAATTCTGGAACGTAATCGTCGCAAGAGTCTTACTCTCTCTCTTAACTTTTACATGCTCTTTCGCTTCAATCGCCTGATGAAGTCCGTCAGAATAACGACGTCCCGGCATAATACGTCCGGTGAACTCATCAACGATCAGTACTTCATCATCTTTTACAACATAGTCTTTGTCACGAAACATCAGATTGTGTGCACGCAGTGCCAGAATAATATTATGCTGGATCTCCAGGTTTTCTGCATCTGCCAGGTTCTCAATATGGAAGAACTTCTCTACTTTCTTCACACCATCTTCTGTAAGGTTGATGTTCTTTTCTTTCTCGTTAACAATGAAATCTCCGGTCTCTTCAATATCTTCACCAAGGATTGCATTCATTTTGGAGAACTCCCCACTCGCTTCACCACGTTCTAACTGACGTGCGAGAATATCACACGCTTCGTAAAGCTTTGTAGATTTGCCACTCTGTCCGGAAATAATAAGCGGAGTTCTTGCTTCATCAATCAATACCGAGTCAACCTCATCGATAATGGCAAATTTCATACCTCTCTGTACAAGCTGTTCCTTGTAAATTACCATGTTATCTCTCAGATAATCAAATCCAAGTTCATTGTTCGTTACATATGTGATATCGCAGTTATATGCATCTCTTCGCTCGTCATTGTCCATCTCATTCAGAACTACGCCTACGGTCAGTCCAAGGAACTCATGAACCTGTCCCATCCACTCAGCATCACGCTTTGCCAGATAATCATTGACTGTTACGATCTGCACACCTTCACCGGTCAGCGCATTCAGATATGCCGGCAACGTTGATACAAGTGTCTTTCCTTCACCAGTCTTCATCTCTGCGATACGTCCCTGATGCAGGACAATACCACCGATGATCTGTACTCTGTATGGTTTCATTCCCAGAGTACGGTATGCTGCTTCACGCACAACTGCAAATGCCTCTGGAAGGATATCATCTAATGTTTCTCCGCCAGCAAGTCTGTCTTTGAATTCTTTTGTCTTCGCTCTTAATTCTTCATCTGACAGGCTCTGCATCTGCGGTTCTAACGCTTCAACCGCATCTGCGATCGGATAAATTCTCTTCAGCTCATGTTCACTGTGTGTTCCAAATATTTTCTGTATAAAACCCATGTTGATATATACTCCTTGTTTGTAAATTTACTCAAATTTTATTCTAGCACTATCCGAATCTCAATTCAACCAATTTATAAAGTGTTTACAAACTGGTAACACTTCCTTTACGAACGATATTTCCGGACTTTTTCATACGGAAGCGTTCCGCCAAAGAGATCAAGGGCACTGCCGATTGTAAAGTCCAGACATCCTTTTGTCAGATGCGCAAATTGCTCTAAATCCTCCATGCTTCCGATCCCCCCCGCATATGTAACCGGATTGCCATGATATCTGCCGAGAAGTTCAGCCAGATGCTTGTCCACACCGGCTGCCTTTCCCTCTACATCCACACCATGCACAAGGAATTCATCACTGTATCCCGCCAGTTTCTTTAATATCTGTTCATCCAGGACAACATCTGTAAATGTCTGCCACCGGTCTGTCACAATGTAATACTGCCCATCTTTTTTCCGGCAGCTTACATCAATGACTACATGTTCTTTTCCTACTTCTCTTTTCAGCTTCTCCATCGCATCCCAGCGGATCTTACCACCTTTAAATACATAAGAAGTTACGATTACATGGCTTGCACCTTTTTCAATATAGCCGGAAGCATTCTCCGCCGTAACCCCACCGCCGATCTGCATCCCGCCGGGATATGCCCGTAATGCTTTTTCTGCCTGTTCCAGTGTCTTCTTATAATATTCGGAAGAAGGCGGATTCAGCAATATGATATGCCCGCCTTTCAAGCTATCTTTCCTGTATAAATCTGCGTAATAATCCGCATCCATTTCAGACGCAAAATTTTCTGTTGCCTGATTGCCTTCGTCTCTTAAGCTTCCGCCTATGATTTGTTTTACTTTTCCATTATGAATGTCAATACATGGTCTGAATCTCATAAATCTGCGTCACTCCTTCTTTACGATTACACTACTAGTGGATAAAGCCCAACTACATTTAATAATGATACCCACGAATTGTTCCGTGCTGCGCACTCTCACAATTCTGCCCACTATTCGCATATCGTGGGATCACAATCCCACTTTTATGCTCATATTGGGGCAGGTCCCAAGGTCATACAGCCACTTATGAGCAAGCTCATGCGGCTTTCGACCTTTTGACCTTGGTATCATTGCATTATTATAGCACACCACCTTTTCAAAAAAAAGAAAGGGCGGTGTGCTGTCTCATTATTTCTTATCTTTTTTTGTTGTTTTGTCTGTCTTCTGATCCGTTGTCTTTTTGTCTGTTGCTTTATCTGTCTTCTGATCTGCATTGTTATCTGTGCCGTCAAAGCCATCTTCTACATCATCTTTGATGTCTTCGGCTCCGTCTTCAATATCATCACCAATCTCATCTACGACTCCATCATCATTTTTCGTATCGTCTGCTGTTCCATTTGTCGCATCATTTGTACGATCACCATTGTAGTCTGTAGCCTTATTATCTGCATTGTCATTTCCACAGCCTGTCAGTGCACCCATCACGCAGACACACAACACTACCAGCATACATCTTCTCAACTGTCTCATATTTTCATTCTCCCTTTCGTTCCTGTATATTTATCTATTTATCAAGTAATACTTGTTATCATGTAATATTTACATTTTTGCAGATTCTATACTTTCACGATTCTGGGATTATTTTACATCTATGTCACAGTTTTACAATCAGCATTGTTTTCACATTACATACGCTCTGTAATCTCACCGCTTCTGTATGCCTGAAGAAGCATTTTCAGATCTTCAATCTGTTCTTTTAACTCCTGACCTATATCAGTATCTCCTACCAGCTTTCTCTCCAGCACACGTTTTACAACAACGCTGTCTGAATGGATGTCGCTTTCTTTTTCAATCGCTGCTTCTGTTGATTCAAACGGTTCATGCGCCGCAAGAATCAGTCCGTAAGAATTATAGATCAGCGTATATCCTGCAATGCCGGTCTGTTTCTGATAGGCTCTGGAAAATCCGCCATCGATCACAAGCACTTTTCCGTTACATTTGATCGGGCTTTCTCCCGTAATCACTTTCACCGGCACATGCCCGTTAATGATATGTGCACTCTCTTCGGTCAGTCCAAATTCTTTCAGAATCATATTGATTACTTTTTCGTTTTCAAGCAAATTATAATATGGGTTTTTCTTTTCTTTATGCGTCTCTTTTTCAGCAAGGAAATAACGTTCAAATGTTGCCATTTTATCTTTTCCAAACAATGGGGAATTTTCACTCAACCAGATATACCACATCATGTCCTTTCCCCGCTCTTTTTCCTTCTTATTTAATGCATAAAATCCTTTTCGCACATAGCTTTCCAGCACTTCATACAGACTCTTTCCTTTGTAGGATCTGCCGTACAGCCGTACACTTTTCAATGTTCCGTCCTCTTTAAGCGGAACACAGCCATGATAGAGCAGATTTCCATTATAGACTTTGTAGAGTCCACCCTTGTTCAACAGAAAGCGCATATGATCCTGCAGTTTCTCACAGTTTAAAAATGCACTTTCAAGCCGCGACATGATCTCTTCCTCGTCTTTGCTGAGCGCATATGGATGTTTCGGATCGATTGTCGGAAAATTTATATCCAGCATCTCATATTCTTTTCCATCCAGAGTTATAACACCACGTTCATAATCGATCTTGTCTAACAGATTGCGATCCTCCAGATGAAATCCCGGATTCTTTTTGATAATCTGTCCTTCCACTTTAAATTGAATAACCGACATTGCTTTGTGCATCCGCATCTCAAGCTGTTTTTCATTAATGTCTCTATTCTGCTCTCCTTTTAATTTGAAACATTCACACGGATCATCCTTATATACCCGAAGTGCAAATGTCGCAAGCGGAAGCAGGTTAATCCCATATCCATCCTCCAGAATATCCAGATTGCCATATCTTGCGCAGATACGGATCACATTTGCGATACAGCCACGCTGCCCGGCAGCTGCCCCCATCCACAGTACATCATGATTCCCCCACTGAATGTCTACGGAATGATAATTCTTTAATTTGTCCATGATGATGTGCGGTCCCGGACCTCTGTCATATATATCTCCTACAATATGCAAGTGATCCACCGTCAGTCTCTGGATCAGCTCACTAAGCGCCACAATAAAAGGTTCTGCTCTGCCAATTCCGATGATCGTGCTTACAATGGAGTTATAATACGACTCTTTGTCCGAAACTTCCGGACGTACCGTGATCAGCTCCTCGATCACATAAGCAAATTCTTTCGGCAGTGCCTTTCGCACTTTTGATCTTGTGTATTTGCTTGCTGCGCATTTACACACTTCAATTAACCGGTACAATGTAATCTTGTACCAGTCCTCCATACTCTCTTCGGTCTGTCTGATCCGATCCATCTTTTCTTTTGGATAATAAATAAGAGTAGCCAGAGATTGTTTGTCTCTGCTACTCAAAGTATTTCCAAATACATCATCAATTTTACGGCGCACAGAACCTGAGCCGTTCTTCAGCACATGTGAAAACGCCTCATATTCTCCGTGAATATCCGTCAGGAAATGTTCGGTTCCTTTCGGAAGATTCAAAATTGCCTGAAGATTAATAATCTCCGTTGATGCCTTAGCGATGGTCGGGTACAGCTCAGAAAGTCTCTCCAGATAACGTTCTTTTAATTCTTTCATAAACTCCTCCCATAATTAAAACTGAATGACATCCGACATGTCATACAGCCCTGCCGGTTTACCTGCCAGAAATTTGGCAGCTTCCACGGCACCTTTTCCAAAGATTGTCTTGGAATATGCTGTATGCTTAAATTCTATTACTTCATCAGTTCCGGCAAACAGTACTTCATGTTCCCCTACAATCGTACCGCCACGGACTGCTGAAATCCCAATCTCTTTTGTATCACGTTTCTTAAGCTCCTGGCTTCTGTCATATACATAATGATATGCTTCATCCATTGCTTCATTCATAGAATCCGCAAGCGCAATTGCTGTTCCGCTCGGTGCGTCCAGCTTCTGGTTGTGATGCTTTTCAACAATCTCCATATCATATCCTGCCGGTGCAAGAACTTTGGTTGCTTCTTTTAATAATTTCATCAGAAGATTGATACCAAGAGACATATTTGCAGATTTTAAAACTGCTGTTTTCTTTGCTGCTTCTGGAATCTTTGCAAGTTGTTCTTCTGAAAGACCTGTCGTGCAGAGAACAACCGGCATTTTTTTCTCTTCGCAGTATGTAAGCAGAGCATCTGCTGCTGCCGCGTTAGAAAAATCAATGATCACGTCTGCTTCCACGTCGCATTTTTCCAGGCTTTCAAAAACCGGATAATCATTGGCGATTCCTGTATATTTATCAATTCCTGCAACAAGCTCGATTCCTTCGTCGGCTTTAATAAGCCCCGTAATTACCTGTCCCATATGTCCATTGCATCCATGCATGATTGCTCGTACCATTTTATTTCCTCCTGTATGTTCCCACGATTGTCATAGAAAAAGGATATCACAACTGGTGCCAGTAAGCAACCAATGATATCCTTTTCACATATTCTGCACAATATGTATCTTATGCTAATTGAATTCCGAAATCTTTCATTGCTTTTGCCAGCGCCTGTTCATGCTCTTTAGAGATCTCTGTAAGCGGCATGCGAAGCGGTCCACACTCAACTCCCATAAGCTGCATTGCTTTCTTAACTGGAATCGGGTTCACTTCACAGAACAGTTGCTCAATAAGAGGCAGTGCTTTCAGCTGAAGTGCTGCACTCCCTTTTACATCTCCGTTAAAGAACTTCTCGCAGATATCATGTGTTTCCTGCGGCGCAACATTAGACAGCACAGAAATAACACCTTTGGCTCCCAGTGACAACATCGGCACGATCTGGTCATCATTACCGGAATATAAATCAATATTTCCATCTGTCAGAGCCATGATCTTCGCAACCTGTGAAATATTGCCAGACGCTTCTTTTACAGCTACGATATTATCTACATTCTTAACAAGCTCTGCAACCGTTGCCGGTTCAATATTGCATCCGGTTCTGCTTGCAACGCTGTACATGATAATCGGAGCTTTTGCTTCTTTGGCTACTGCTGTATAGTGACCGATCAGTCCTGCCTGTGTTGCCTTATTATAATAAGGTGTTACCAGTAACAGACCATCTGCGCCATAATCTGCCGCCTCTTTTGACATGTCGATGGCTGTTCTTGTGCAATTAGAACCAGTTCCGGCAATTACCGGGATTCTGCCTTTCACACGGTCAATAGCAAATTTCACACACTGCATATGCTCTTCTTCCGTCATTGTAGCAGATTCTCCGGTCGTTCCGCAGATAATGATCGCATCCGTACCGTGTGTACAATGATAATCAAGCAATTCATCAAGTTTATTATAATTAATGGTTTCATCGCTGTTAAATGGTGTAACGATGGCTACACCTGCACCTGTAAAAATAGACATACATATCCTCCTGACTGCATTTCGTTATTAACAGAATTTTATCACCATTCAAATATGATGTCAATGAAACTCTTTCCCCCTTTACAGGTACTTTGTCATTTTCTCTCATTTTCCATCAAATTCCCACACATTCCAGTTTGCTTACCGAAACTTCATATGCTATGCGTTTCTGGGTTTCTGTCTCTGAAAGTTTCTTTACATATTCCCGACTCTGGATTCTCCCAAGGATCTGCACATGCTCTCCCACTTCAAAAGCAGAGGCAAATCTTGCATTTCTTCCCCAGCAGATACACGGTATGTAATCTGATTTTCCATATGGACGGTTCACCGCAAGCAGAAGATCTGCAATTTCTCTTCCGAGCGGAGTTTTACGGTATACCGGCAGTTTACAGATATAGCCGTCCAACAAGATATTGTTTGTCCGCGCTCCATCCGGCTCTTCTTCAATAAATGTAACTTCTCTGGCGAACACGGACAGTACAAGTCTGTTTTTCTGTTCCTCATGGCGGTTGTAAGAGCGGAACTGTCCACAGATCATCAGATATTCTCCTTCATAATCCTGGCTCACATCGACCAGTCGTTCCGATACCATTACCGGTATCCGGTCCCTGGAATTGCTCAGACGCTTCACATCAACATCTACCATATAAAAGCCCTCACCGAACACTTCGTGGCTGAATGTAAAGCCTGATACAACTTCTCCCATAATTGTTACCTGATTGTTTTCAATAACCTTATCTGACATAATTTTACATTCTCCTTCCTCTGAATCGTATTTTGAGTCATACCATAATCTATGAAAGTCGGAATGCTTTTAGAACTAAATACTTGTAAATTCTATAAAATATGATAAACTAATAAAGTTGTACAATGAAAAATGGAAAATTATATGTTAATAGGAAGAGAAAAGGAAGGTTCGTATGAAGACAAAACGCGAAGATGTACGTAATATAGCAATCATTGCCCATGTCGATCACGGTAAAACGACATTGGTTGACGAATTATTGAAGCAAAGCGGTGTATTCCGTGAAAACCAGGAAGTGGAAGAACGTGTTATGGATTCCAACGATATTGAACGTGAGCGTGGAATCACAATCCTTTCCAAAAACACAGCAGTCTATTATAAAAATACAAAGATCAACATTATCGACACACCGGGGCATGCTGATTTTGGTGGCGAGGTAGAACGTGTTTTAAAAATGGTAAACGGTGTTGTCCTCGTTGTAGATGCATTTGAAGGTGCTATGCCACAGACCAAATTCGTTCTAAGAAAGGCACTGGAACTGGAACTTCCGGTTATCGTATGTATCAATAAGATCGACCGTCCGGAAGCAAGACCGGATGAAGTTATCGACGAAGTTCTTGAACTGTTCATGGATCTGGATGCTTCTGATGAACAATTAGACTGTCCGTTCGTTTACGCTTCTGCAAAAGCAGGTGTTGCAGTTCTGGATCTCTCTGATGAAGAGAAAGATATGAAGCCTCTTTTTGAGACAATCTTAGAGTATATCCCGGCTCCGGAGGGTGATCCGGAAGCTCCGACGCAGGTACTGATCAGTACAATCGATTACAATGAATATGTCGGAAGAATCGGTGTCGGCAAAGTTGATAACGGTACAATCCGTGTAAATCAGGATATGGTTCTTGTAAACCATCATGATCCTGACAAACAGGAAAAAGTAAAAATCAGCAAACTTTATGAATTTGACGGTCTGAACAAAGTAGAAGTAAAAGAAGCTACGATCGGATCTATCGTTGCAATCTCCGGTATTTCTGATATTTCCATCGGTGATACACTCTGTTCTCCTGAAGCTCCGAATGCAATTCCGTTCCAGAAGATTTCAGAGCCAACGATTTCCATGAACTTCATCGTTAACGACAGTCCGTTTGCCGGACAGGAGGGAAAATACGTTACTTCCCGTCACTTACGTGATCGTCTGTTCCGCGAGCTGAACACAGATGTCAGCCTCCGTGTAGAAGATACCGAGAACATGGACAGCTTCAAAGTATCCGGACGTGGCGAACTTCATTTATCCGTTCTAATTGAGAACATGCGCCGTGAAGGTTATGAATTTGCAGTCAGCAAAGCAGAAGTTCTTTATAAGAAAGACGAAAAAGGTAAATTATTAGAGCCTATGGAGGCAGCTTATATCGATGTGCCGGATGAATTTACCGGAACTGTCATCGACAAATTAAGCCAGCGTAAAGGTGAGCTGCAGAACATGGGTGCAACCGGTGGCGGATATACCCGTCTGGAATTCCGTATTCCGGCACGTGGTCTGATCGGATACCGTGGAGAATTCTTAACAGATACAAAAGGAAATGGTATCATCAATACTGCATTTGACGGCTATGCTCCGTACAAGGGAGACATCACTTACCGTAAGCAAGGCTCTCTGATCGCATTTGAGACAGGCGAATCTGTAACTTACGGACTGTTCAGTGCCCAAGAACGCGGTGTGCTGTTCATCGGTGCCGGCGAAAAAGTATATTCCGGTATGGTTATCGGAGAAAATGCAAAAACAGACGATATCGAAGTCAATGTATGTAAGACCAAACATCTTACCAATACCCGTTCCTCCAGTGCAGACGAAGCACTTCGTCTGACACCTCCGAAAGTATTAAGTCTGGAGCAGGCACTGGACTTCATCGACACAGACGAATTACTGGAAGTAACTCCGAAAAACTTAAGAATCCGTAAAAAGATTCTGGATCCAAAGATGAGAAAAAGAGGAAATCGATCATGATCTTTTTGTGGCAATTAGAAAATATTCGAACACCGTTTTTCAACGAAATCATGCAATTTGTCACTTATTTTGGTCAGGAACTATTAATCATAGCGGTTATCTGCGCACTGTACTGGTGCGCGGATAAGCGCTTTGCTTATTATCTGGGCTTTACTTATTTCACAGCAGGATTCTGTGTGCAGGCGTTAAAGATCACTTTCCGGATTCCAAGACCGTGGATTCTGGATCCAGAATTTAAAGCTGTAAAAAGTGCAATTCCTGCCGCCACCGGATATTCCTTCCCAAGCGGACATACTCAAGGGGCTACATGTCTCTTCTTCCCGTTAGCTCTCCGTGCCAAAAAAGCATGGGCAAAAATACTGTTTATACTCGCATTTTTATGTGTTGGTTTTTCCAGAATGTATCTCGGATGTCACACACCAAAGGATGTTTTCGTATCTATGGGTCTGTCCATTATCATTGCATCCGTTTTCTGGCATTTCCGTTCAAAACTTGAAAATGTTACTACTTGCACCGCACAGATTTCTGTCCTGCTCGGTATACTCGCATTCGCTCTCGCCGGCTATGCATGGTATTTATATCATGGACAGATGATTGCTTTGAAATACGCAATGGACTGCTTCAAAGCTGCCGGAGCCGGACTGGGCTTTGCCCTTGGCTGGTATCTTGAACGCACACATCTGGACTTTCAGCCGGATACCTGCTCCGGAAAAGGTCAGATTTTGAAATTTATCATTGGTATACTACTGACACTTTGCGTGAAACTCATCATCTCTTTTATTTTCGGCTCTTCTATCTTGGCAAAATCCGCCGAATATTTTATACTGCTGTTATGGATCATTTATTTTTATCCTTATCTGTTTACCAAATACAGCAAACACTAAGAGGAGAATTTTATGCGAACAATCATTGCCAATTTTTTAAAACGACTGACCGAAATTCTGGAACTTTTCATTGCTTTGATGCTGGCTGCCGGTATTATTTTATTATGCGTGCGAATCGCCACATCACTTGCCAATGTTCCGGATCTGAATACGTGGCCAAACTATGACGATCTGCTGGAAACCTGTTTTAATCTGATCATCGGAGTGGAGCTTATCCGCATGGTTTATTATCATACACCGGCGACTGTATTTGAAGTTCTGATCTTTGCGATTGCAAGACAGATCATCATCGATCACTCTTCCAGCTATTCTAGCCTGATCGGCGTATGTGCGATTGCTGTTTTATTTGCAACAAGGAAATATCTGTTCTGTGAATTTGATATTCCAAACGAAACTATTTTGCGCGCAACGACGAAAGTAAAACTTGCTAATAAACTTCTGGGTATCTCGCTTCCTTACGAAGAAGATACTGCCACACTTCGAGATATTCTGGAAGAAAGCCTGAAAAAAGGAGAAACCGATATCGGTGTCGGTGCCTGCGCCTACTATTCAAACTGCGGACTTCGTGTTGCAAAAATGCATAATGGAAAAATTTCCAGAATTGAAGTAATTCATGCTATACAATAGTCAACAAACATGTTATACTAAATATATCAGATATATTTCTTTCTGTGTAGAAATTGTCAGATTTTATATATCTGAAAAATGTCAAAAAGGAGTTGAGCATCATGAAGTTTATCATTATCGGAAAAAACATCGATGTAACACCAGGCTTAAAACAAGCTGTAGAAAGTAAGTTAGGAAAATTAGAAAGGTACTTCACTCCAGAGACGGAAATTCACGTAACCTTAAGCGTACAGAAAGAACATCAAAAAATTGAAGTTACAATCCCTGTAAAAGGTACAATTATCCGTTCCGAACAAGTCAGCAGTGACATGTATGTATCCATCGATCTTGTCGAAGAGGTTATTGAACGCCAGCTTCGCAAATATAAGAACAAACTTGTTGCCAGACAGCAGGAAGGCGGCAACTTTAAACAGGAATTTTTCGATACCGCAGAGAATACAGATGAAGACGAGATTAAGATCGTCCGCACAAAGAAATTTGGCATCAAACCAATGTATCCAGAAGATGCATGCATCCAGATGGAACTGCTCGGACACGATTTCTACGTATTCTGCAACGCAGAGACCGAAGAAGTCAACGTAGTCTACAAACGCAAAAACGGCTCTTTCGGATTGATAGAACCAGAGTTTTCATAAAGCTACGAGCAAGACATAAGAATAAGGGAAGCGGGTGGTAATGTTCACATTACCACCCGCTTCCCTTATTCTTATGTATGGCGACAGCCATGACCGAGGAATCACCGCAGGTGATTTCGAGGTTCTTGCTCGTTGCTTTCACTACTTCTGCGTATGGCGACAGCCATGACCGAGGAAACTTTTCCCACTACTCAAGCACCTGCTCTTTTCCGTCAACTTCCGCAAAGAAACATGCCTCTCCCACTTCCATCTTTGCCTGCCCGGAAGTTCCTTCTGTAATCTCCGCCTGCACCGGCGCCAGCTGCTCATCGGACAGTAGCACTTCCAGCACAACCTGATCCGTATACTGCGTATCCAGAATCTGAATTCCGTTCTCTCCTAATATGTACTGGATTTTACCAAGTCCGGTATAATCCGTTGTAATCTGAAGTTTAGATCCTGAAATTCTGGTTACAATCTGGGAAGAAGCCAGTCCTGCCTGCACCGAAGACGAATATGCCCGTACCAGTCCTCCTGTTCCAAGAAGTGTTCCTCCGAAATATCTTGTAACAACTACTACAACCTGATGAAGTCCCGCACCAGTCAGCACATCCAGCATCGGCTTACCGGCTGTACCATTCGGCTCCCCATCATCACTGCACCGCATCAGTTCCTGCTGCTCTCCAACAATATAGGCAAAACAATTGTGTCTGGCATTCCAGTATTTTTTCTTTGTGGCTTCGATAAAAGCAAGCGCTTCCTCTTCTGTCTTCACCGGACTTACAGTTGCAATAAAACGAGATTTCTTTTCTACAATTTCGGCTTCACCGCCGGTATATACAATTTTATATTCTAATGCCATTATTTTTGTTCCTTTCTTTCCTGCACGAGCTGATGATACTTTCCTTTTACATCAGACAGTCACTCATGATAAAACAGCCCGAAAAATACACTTACTTATTATAATACCGAATTTCTTAAGATTTTCCTACCAAAATATGAAGTTTTCATTTTTTTCTTTATTTCAAAGACTATCTTTGCTATAATGACGTGGTATGAAGGAGGCAAAAACTCATGAATTATGGTAAAAGAAAGGCTGCCAGGCAGCAGAAACGAATAACATCCAAATCTGCCATGCAAGGGAAACGCGTCGGCGTCCGCCTGTTCAAAGCTTTGCTGCTCTGTATTGTGCTGGTCGGAGTGATTGGTATCATCGGCGGCGGATTATTTGTAAAACGTATCATAAACAATGCGCCTGAGGTATCCCCTTCCGATGTCAAACCGCAGGGATTTACAACTTTTGTTTATGCAGATGACGGTAAAACGGAAACACACCGTTTTGTAGCTTCCGGTTCAAACCGTGTTTACAAAACAATTGATGATATTCCGGATAATCTGGCTCACGCATTTGTTGCAATTGAGGATGAACGTTTTTACAAACATAATGGTATCGACTTACAGGGTATCGCCCGTGCAGCAGTTTCCACACTGACCGGTTCCGAACAGGGTGCCAGTACACTGACACAGCAGCTCATCAAGAATAATGTTTTCCCGAACTTTGTAGACGAGAAGACATTTGCAGACAAATTAGAGCGTAAGTTCCAGGAGCAGTATCTTGCTTTACAGATTGAGAAGCAGATGAGCAAGAATGAGATTCTGGAAAGTTATATGAATACGATCAACCTTGGACAGAACTGTCTTGGTGTACAGTCCGCATCCATGCGTTATTTTGGAAAAGATGTGTCCAAGCTTACATTATCTGAATGTGCGGTTATTGCCGGGATCACTCAGAATCCATCCGGCTACAATCCGGTAACACATCCGGATGCCAATGCCAAGAGACGAGACAACGTTCTGAAAAACATGCTTGAACAGGGTTATATTTCAAAAAAAGAATATAACAAGGCAAAGAAAGACAAAGTTTATGCACGTATTCAGAAAGCCAACAAGAAAAACAGTGATAATAATAACGCTGCCAGCTATTTTGTAGATGCACTTTCTGACCAGGTTATCCACGATCTGAAAGAACAGCTCGGATACACAGATGCACAGGCATACAATGCTCTCTACAGTGGCGGCTTAAGCATCTATTCTACCCAAAACAAAAAGATGCAGAAGATCTGTGATGAAGAGCTGAACAAAGACTCTAACTATCCTGGACTTAAGGAATACGGTCTGGATTATGCTCTTACCGTAACCCGTGCTGACGGTTCTGTTAAGAATTACAGCTCTGGCCATGTAAAAAAATACGTCCAGAAGAAATACGGCAAATCACAGGGGCTTTTATACTCCAGCAAAGAAGAAGCCAAGCGTATGGTAAAAGAATGGAAGAAGACCATCGCCAAAAAAGGAGACAAATATAACGAAGTAATGAACATTACTCCACAGCCTCAGGCCTCCGTTACTCTGATGGATCAGAGCAACGGCGAGATCAAAGCTATGGTAGGCGGACGTGGTGCCAAAGGTTCCAGCCTCAGTCTGAACCGTGCTTACAAGGGTGCAAAACGTCAGCCTGGATCTACATTCAAGGTTCTGGCAGCTTATGCACCTGCAATTGATGCATGTGGCAAGACACTTTCTTCTACCGTTGTTGATGAGCCTTACAGTTATAAAAATGGCAAAAGCGTGCGAAATGCCAGCCGTTCTTACAAAGGAACTGTTACTTATCGTACTGCTATCGCCAATTCCATCAATGTCTGCGCAGTCAAGGTCAGTGATGAGATCACACAACAGCTGGGCTATGAATACTGTAAAGACAAATTTGGAATCAGTACACTTGTTAAGAACAAAGAAATCAACGGAAAGATTTTCAGTGATGTTAACCAGACACTTGCACTTGGTGGTATCACAGAAGGTGTTTACAACTATCAGCTCTGCGCTGCATATGCTTCCATTGCTAACGGCGGTGAATATAACACACCTACCCTTTACACGAAAATCGTAGATCATGATGGGAATGTTCTGTTAGAGAATCCGGGTTCATCCCACAGAGCAGTCAAAAAAAGCACTGCTTCTCTTCTTACAAGCGCATTACAAAGTGTTGTTAAAGAAGGTACAGGACGTTCCTGCCAGTTAGACAATATGGCAACTGCCGGTAAAACCGGTACAACAACTTCCAACAAGGACTTATGGTTCTGTGGCTTCACTCCTTATTACACCTGTGCAGTATGGGGTGGATATGATGACAACAAGGAATGCGGCTATGACACAAGCTTTCGTTTCCGTCTCTGGAAAGGAATTATGAGCCGTATCCATGAGAATCTTGAATCAAAAGATTTTGATACAAACGCAGGACTGGAAAAAGTATCTGTCTGTAGCATTACTGGTAAGCTTCCGCGTTCCGGATGTCCGACCGAGACAGAATACTTCACGGAAGACACCGTACCTACAGAGACCTGTCCGGGACATTCCAGCTACGACAGTGGATCCAATTATAACAATGATAATAACAGCAATAACGGTAACACCGGTGATACGAACAATGGTAATACTGGCAACAACTCTGGCGGTAATACTGGCGGTAACTCTGGCGGCAACTCCGGTGGCAACTCTGGTGGCAACTCTGGCGGTAACTCTGGTGGCAACTCTGGCGGTAACTCTGGTGGCAACTCTGGCGGTAATACCGGTGGCAACTCTGGCGGTAATACCGGTGGCAACACTGGTGGCAGCACTGGTGGCGGCACTGGTGGCGGCACCGGCGGACATGATAATTAATCATCAATAAATGAATAGTAAAAAAGCATTGGGTTTGTATGAACCGAATGCTTTTTCATTTGCTCAGCTATTTTTTTATTTTATAATCTCTGCAATTTTAATTCTGCAATTTTAGTCAAGGATTAGTTTTGCAGCTCCGCATATTCCTGCATCATTTCCTAATTCTGCAAGTTTAAACTGTACATCCTGATTTGCAAAGAATGCATTTGCTCTGTAGTTCTTGACAATATAGTCAAGAAGGATCTCTCCTGCCTTTGATACACCTCCACCAATTACGATTACTGCCGGATCAACAACAACTGCAATGTTAGCAAGTGCATGTCCAAGATATTTTCCAAATTCTTCTACAATCTCTTCTGCAATTTCATCCTGTGCCTTTAATGCATCAAATACTGCTTTTGCATCTACATGTTCCTGACTGCGTAACAGGCTGGACTTTGCATCCTTTGCGAGACGCAGTGCTGCAAGTCTTGCAATACCTGTAGCGGAAGCATACTGCTCCAGGCATCCTTTTTTTCCACAGCCACAGGTTTCTGTCTCTGTTTCATTCACACAGATATGACCGATCTCTCCGCCGGCACCATTCGTACCAACCAGAGGATGTCCTTCCAGGATTACGCCACCGCCTACACCTGTTCCCAGCGTAACCATGACGATATTCTTCTCACCTTTTCCAGCCCCAAGCCACATCTCGCCAAGGGCTGCTACATTGGCATCATTTCCCAGTCTGACTTTCAGACCGGTCAGCTCTTCCATTTCTTTTTTAACTTCCTTATAACCCCATCCGAGATTCGCTGTATTCTGTACAATACCCACTTCCGTCACCGGAGCCGGAACACCGATTCCTACTCCTTCGATCTGATCCTTTGCAATCTTCTTTTTCTCACAAAGTTCCTCTATAGAAGCGGCAACATCCGGAAGGATCGCAGCGCCTTCGTTTTCTGTGTGGGATGGAATCTCCCATTTTTCCAGAAGTACACCATCGATCTGGAACAATCCCATCTTCACAGTTGTTCCGCCAATATCTACACCAAAACAATATTTCATGATTATTCTCCCTGTTTCTTAGCCATATTTTCCTGCACACGTTTGTATAATTCCTGTGCAGCATTATATCCCATACTTTTCTGTCTGTGGTTGATTGCCGCAGTCTCAACAATGATAGCGAGATTACGTCCCGGACGGATCGGTAACTGATGACATACAACTTTATTGCCAAGAAATTCTGTATATTCTTCTTCCAGTCCCAGTCTGTCATATTCTTTATCACGATTCCAATCTTCTAATGTGATAACAAGATCGATATTCTGTGTCTCTCTTACACTCTGTACACCAAACAGCATCTTCACATCTACAATGCCGATTCCTCTTAACTCAATAAAATGTCTCGTAATATCCGGCGCCTTACCTACCAGTGTATCATCACTGACCTTGCGAATTTCTACAACGTCATCGCTTACAAGACGATGTCCACGCTTGATCAGCTCAAGCGCCGCCTCACTCTTACCGATTCCACTCTCTCCCATGATCAGCACACCGACACCATATACATCAACAAGTACACCATGAATCGAAATGCAAGGCGCCAGTTCTACATTTAACCAGCGGATGATCTCAGCCGTAAATGTAGATGTATTGACCCCTGTAGAAAATACCGGAATATTTGCCTTATTTGCTTTCTCAAGAAGCATTGGTTCCGGTTTTAAACCACGGCAGTATACAATACACGGAATCTCATAAGACAATAACATGTCATAGATTTTCTCTTTTTTCTCTTCTTCTATATTCTGAAGATATGTGTATTCTACATATCCGATAATCTGCACACGTTCTGATGCAAAATGTTCGAAAAATCCAGTAAGCTGCAATGCCGGACGGTTTACATCCGGAACGGAAACTCCTGTTTTTGTATAATCTACATCCGGAGTCAGATTCTTTAGGTCAAACCGCTCTACAATCTGACTTAATTTCACTTGATTTACCATACTGTTTCCTCCACCCTTTCTTTCCAGTATTTCTTAATTGTGCAAAAAATAACACACAATATTATATCATATCAATGAAAGAATTTGTATACATCTTCTGCTGATTTTTTATTCATTGATGGCAGTTTCTGAAGCTCTTCTACAGATGCTTGTTTTATTGCATCTATATTTTCAAAATGCTTCATCAGTTCTTTTCTTCTTGTCGGCCCTACTCCCGGAATGTCGTCCAGAATCGAATGTACCTGTCCTTTTCCTCTCAGTTGTCTGTGGAAGGTAATAGCAAAACGGTGTGCTTCATCCTGAATTCTGGTGATCAGCCGGAATGCTTCTGAATGTATGTCGATCGGAAGCTCCACATTTTTATAATACAGCCCTCTTGTGCGGTGATGATCGTCTTTTACCATTCCACATACCGGGATCGAAATGTCAAGTTTTTGCAATACCTCTTCTGCAATATTTACCTGTCCGCGTCCACCATCCATCAGTATAAGATCTGGAAATACCGTAAATCCTCCCAGCTCTTTTCCTTCTTCCTGTTCTCTGAGACCATGGGTAAATCTGCGCGTCAGCACCTCTTCCATACTGGCATAATCATCCGGTCCCTGTACGTTCTTGATACGGAACTTACGGTAATCGTTTTTCTTTGGCTTGCCCCGCTCGTACACAACCATGGAGCCTACCGAAGCAAAACCACTTGTATTGGAAATATCAAATGCCTCCATTCTGGAAATGCCTGACAGTCCGAGTATTTTTTCCAACTCTTTGACAGCTCCGATCGTCCGTCCTTCTTCTCTTTTCAGCCGTTCCTTGTCCTTTTGTAATACCATGGCGGCATTCTTTTCAGCCAATTCAACAAGTTTCTCTTTCTGCCCTTTTTTCGGAATGATCAGGTGGACTCTCCGTTCCTTTTTCTTGCTCAGCCACTCTTCCAGAAGTTCCTGGTCTTCCACTTCCTGCGGAAGCATAAGCTGCGAAGGAATATACGGTGTTCCTGCATAAAATTGTTTGATAAAACTGGTCAGTGTTTCTTTTTCTGTCTCTCCCGGCGCTGTTTTTAAATAAAAATGATCTCTTCCGATCAGTCTGCCTCCACGGATAAAAAAAACCTGCACGACCGCATCTGCATATTCTGTCGCCATAGCAATAACGTCTCTGTCTTCTCCTGCTGTGTCCGTGATCTTCTGCTTCTGCGCAATCTTCTGCACACTGAACAATAGCTCCCTGTATTCTGCTGCCTTCTCAAATTCCAGTACTTCTGCCGCATCCTGCATCTGTTTTTCCAATCTCTTTAATATAATGTCATAATTCCCATTCAGAAAATGCAGTACCTCCTGCACGGACTTCTGATACGCTTCCTGGCTTATATATCCCTGACAGGGCGCATCGCACTGATGAATGTGATAATTCAGACATGGGCGTTCTTTTCCCGTATCCCTTGGCAGTTTACGATTGCAGCTCCGGATATGATATAATTTGCGGATCAGTTCGATCGTATCTTTTACTGCACCGGCACTTGTATATGGTCCAAAATATTTCGCTTTGTCTTTTATCATCTTTCGCGCCAGCATTATTCTTGGATATGCTTCATCCGCTGTCACTTTGATAAATGGATACGCCTTATCATCCATAAGCATCGTATTATACTTTGGATGGTGTTCCTTGATCAGATTACATTCCAGAACAAGCGCTTCCAGTTCAGAATCCGTAACGATATACTCAAATCTCCGGATATGCGTTACCATCTGCTCAATCTTTGCGCCTTTATTCCTGCTGCTCTGGAAATACTGACGCACCCGATTTTTAAGGCTGATCGCTTTTCCGACATATATGATCATATCTGTCTCATCATGCATGATATATACTCCCGGTTTTCCCGGAAGTTTTTTTAACTCTTCAGGTATATCAAACATTTGTCTTCCCTTTCTTTTTCTGATTCACATCGTAATTATTGTATCGGAAAAAAGGTCTGTAAGCAAGGTCTTGCAGAAGGCTTTTCATTATAACAGAAATCATATTTTCTCTATGCAAGCAAAAAAGAGTACGCAGATAAGAAAAATGGAGCAGATAAAATCTGCCCCATTTTGTATACTTACAATCTCTTATACTTCTTTCATTGCAATTCGTTCTTCGCCGGATGCCTTCTTCTCTTCCGGATCGGTTCCTTCCACTTCATGTAATATCTGCATAAATTCCTTACCTGTAATGGTCTCTTTCTCGATCAGGAATGCAGCAATCTTATCCAACGTTTCTCTGTGTGCCTGTAATAATGTCTTCGCCTGCTCGTAGGCCTCTTTTAGCATCTTCATGACTTCTTTGTCAATCTCAGATTCTGTCTCTGCTCCACAGTTGGAAACCGGTCTTCCGTTCAGGTATCTGTTCTGTACCGATTCCAGTCCGATCAGTCCGAACTTCTCACTCATACCATACTGCGTGATCATCGCTCTTGCTACCTGTGTTGCTTTCTCGATATCGTTTGAAGCACCTGTCGTAACCGTATCAAATACAATCTCTTCTGCAGCACGTCCGGCAAGCATACCAACTAACATTGCTTCCAGTTCTTTCTTCGTATTCAAATACTTCTCTTCCTCCGGAGTCTGCATAACATAACCGAGTGCTCCCATCGTACGTGGTACGATTGTAATCTTCTGTACCGGCTCTGCATCCTTCTGAAGTGCGCTCACCAATGCATGTCCGACTTCGTGGTAGGAAACGATTCTTCGTTCCTCCTGACTCATAATACGGTCTTTCTTCTCCTTGCCGACCAGTACAACTTCTACAGCCTCAAACAGATCTGCCTGCGATACCGCATGTCTGCCATGTTTGACTGCATTAATCGCAGCTTCATTGATCATATTGGCAAGATCTGATCCGACAGCACCGGAAGTTGCCAGTGCGATCTCTTCCAGATCAACCGTCTCATCCATACGGACATCTTTGGAATGAACTTTTAATACTTCCACACGTCCTTTTAAATCAGGTTTTTCAACAATGATACGTCTGTCAAAACGTCCCGGTCTTAACAGCGCCGGATCCAAGATCTCCGGACGGTTCGTTGCCGCCAACAGAACAAGTCCTTTATTGCTCTCAAATCCGTCCATCTCTGCAAGGAGCTGGTTCAGTGTCTGTTCTCTCTCATCGTTACTTCCCATCTGGTTGTCACGGCTCTTACCGATTGCATCGATCTCATCAATGAAAATGATACACGGCGCCATCTGCTGCGCCTGTTTGAACAGATCTCGTACACGGGAAGCTCCAACACCCACATACATCTCAACAAAAGCCGAACCGCTGAGTGAGAAGAACGGTACTTTCGCTTCTCCGGCGACCGCTTTTGCAAGTAATGTCTTACCGGTTCCCGGAGGTCCGACTAACAGTGCACCTTTCGGAAGTTTCGCACCAACGCTTGTATATTTTCCCGGATTATGCAGAAAATCTACGACTTCCTGCAGAGATTCTTTTGCTTCATCCTGTCCTGCTACATCCTTAAATGTAACTCCGGTCTGCTTCTCCACATACATCTTGGCATTGCTCTTGCCGATTCCCATCATGCCGCCACCCTTAGACATACGCTTTGTCGTCCAAATGATCAGTGCCACCAGACATGCCACCGGAAGGAATGTGCCGAGAAGCTGGAGCATGACTGCGGATGTTGTATCCGGTATCTTTGCGTTATATTCTACATGCGCTTTATACAGTTTGTCAGACAGCTGATCGTCCTTGACAACTCCTGTATAATACTTCTTCGCAATCCGGTCTCCGGATTCTTTCTTCATTGTGATGATCAGTTTATCACTGTCGATCTCAACTTTGTCTACTTTTCCTGCATCGACATATTTTAAAAACTTGTCGTAGCTGATCTCTGTCTCGGATCCTTGTCCCTGAAACTGGTAAAGTGCCAGCACAAGTATCGTCGTGATCAGAGTCACTAAAATGACAAATGAAAAGCCCTGTCGGTTATTCTTTTTAGGATCTTGATTTTTCTTATTCTGGTTGTCCATATTCTTCCTCCTATTACATTACATAATTATAAGGACAGCCCACACGGAAATCAATAAAAGATTTATGAAAAGATTGTAAACTTCCCATATCCTGTAGTATACTTGGATAGAAAATAGTTCATACAGAAATTTACACTTTTATGAAATATTTTTAATATAACGTTATTAAGAGGATTGAATAATGAACATAGGATTTGACAACGAAAAATACTTACAGATGCAGTCCGCTCATATCCGGGAACGTATCGCCCAGTTCGACAACAAACTTTACCTGGAATTTGGCGGCAAATTATTTGATGACTTTCACGCATCCCGTGTACTTCCGGGATTCCGGCCGGACTCCAAGATGCGTATGCTGATGCAGCTAAGCGATCAGGCAGAGATCGTCATTGTCATCAGTGCCGAAGACATTGAGAAAAACAAAGTCCGCGGAGACCTTGGCATTACTTATGATGTAGATGTTATGCGCCTCATGTCTATTTTCAAAGACCACGGACTGTATGTCGGCAGTGTCGTAATTACCAAATACAGTGGACAGCAGAGTGCTGCTTTATTTAAGAACAAACTGGAAAAACTCGGCATCAAAGTTTACAACCACTATCCGATCGACGGCTATCCTTCCAACATTCCACACATTGTAAGTGACGAAGGCTATGGCAAAAATGATTATATCGAAACTTCCCGCCCGCTGATCGTCGTAACAGCGCCGGGACCTGGAAGCGGCAAGATGGCTGTCTGCCTGTCACAGCTCTACCATGAACACAAACGCGGGATCTGTGCCGGTTATGCCAAATTTGAAACATTTCCAATCTGGAATATCCCGCTCAAGCATCCAGTCAACCTCGCTTACGAGGCGGCAACAGCCGATCTCAACGACATCAATATGATTGATCCGTTCCATCTGGAAGCATATGGAAAGACAACCGTCAACTACAACCGTGACGTGGAGATCTTCCCTGTCCTGAATGCGATGTTTGAACGAATCTATGGAAAGAGTCCATACAAATCACCGACAGATATGGGCGTCAACATGGCAGGTAACTGTATCTGTGATGATGAGGCATGCAAAGAAGCTTCCAATCAGGAGATCATCCGCCGTTACTATGATTCCAGAAGACGTGCCCTTGCCGGTGCATGTTCGGATGAAGAAGTATACAAGATCGAGATGCTGATGAACCAGGCAGGCATCACCGTTCATGACCGTCCGGTTGTTGACGCTGCAATGAAACGTGCCGAAGAAACAGGTGCTCCGGCTGCTGCAATGGAACTGCATGATGGTCGTATGGTCACAGGCAAGACTTCCGATCTGCTCGGCGCATGCGCTGCTCTTCTTTTAAATGCTTTAAAAGAGCTTGCCGGCATTCCACATGATCGTCCGGTCATTTCTCCGGCAGCAATTGAACCGATCCAGACTTTAAAGACTCAGTATCTTGGAAGCAAGAACCCACGTCTTCACACAGACGAAGTGCTTATTGCGCTGTCTGTCAGTGCAGCTTCCGATCCGGATGCACAGAAAGCACTGGAACAGCTTCCGAATCTGAAGGGCTGCCAGGCTCATACTTCCGTAATGGTAGGTGATGTTGACCGCAAGCAGTTTATGAAACTTTCGGTTCAAGCAACTTTTGAAGCAAAATATGAAAATAATTCTGTATTTTTTCCGAAAAAGGGTGTATAATTTTTAAGTATTTTTTTGGAGCATACTTATTTATTTGAACGCGAAGGAGGAAATTATGGCAGTAAAATATGTATTTGTAACAGGTGGAGTAGTATCAGGACTTGGAAAAGGAATTACAGCCGCATCACTCGGAAGACTTCTGAAAGCACGCGGCTACACAGTGACCATGCAGAAATTCGATCCTTATATCAATATTGATCCGGGTACTATGAATCCGGTACAGCACGGAGAAGTTTTCGTCACAGACGATGGTGCTGAGACAGACCTTGACCTTGGTCACTACGAGCGTTTTATCGACGAAAGTCTGACAAAGAATTCCAACGTCACAACCGGTAAGATCTATTGGTCCGTATTGCAGAAAGAACGTCGTGGAGATTTCGGCGGAGGAACTGTACAGGTTATCCCGCACATCACAAACGAGATCAAGTCCCGTTTCTATCGCAATCCATCTGCTGAAAATACAGAAATTGCCATTATTGAAGTAGGCGGAACCGTCGGAGATATCGAAAGCCAGCCTTTCCTTGAGGCGATTCGTCAGTTCCAGCACGAGAAAGGACGCGAGAACGTTGTTCTGATCCATGTAACTTTAATTCCTTACCTTCGCGCTTCGCAGGAGATGAAAACAAAGCCAACACAGGCAAGTGTCAAAGATTTACAGGGAATGGGAATCCAGCCGGATATCCTCGTATGTCGTTCTGAGCATCCTCTGGATGACGGCATCAAAGACAAGATCGCACTTTTCTGTAATGTACCATCCAACCATGTACTCCAGAATCTGGATGTGGAATATCTTTATGAAGCACCGCTTGCAATGGAGAAAGAACATCTTGCAGAAGTAGTATGTGAGTCACTTCATCTGGACTGCCCGACACCGGATCTCAAAGACTGGACAGAGATGGTTGAATATCTGAAGACACCAAATACAGAAGTAACTGTTGCTATTGTCGGTAAATATATCCAGCTTCATGATGCTTACATCAGTGTCGTAGAAGCATTAAAACATGGTGGTATCTTCAGCCGTGCTACTGTAAATATCAAATGGATCGATTCCGAGACGGTTACTGCTGAAAATGTAGATGAACAGTTGAAAGACGTCAGCGGTATCTTGGTTCCGGGCGGATTCGGACAGCGTGGTATTGACGGAAAACTGCAAGCTATCAAATACGCACGTACCAATAAGATTCCGTTCCTCGGTCTGTGCCTGGGCATGCAGCTTGCAATCGTTGAATTTGCAAGAAATGTCATCGGTTACCGTGATGCACACAGTGCAGAACTTGATCCGGATACAACACATCCGGTTATTCATATCATGCCGGAACAGCTTGGCATTGAGGACATCGGTGGTACTTTAAGACTTGGATCTTATCCATGTGTTCTTGATAAGACTTCTACAGCATACAAATTATATGGCACAGAAGAGATTCATGAACGTCATCGTCATCGTTATGAAGTCAACAACGACTATCGTGATGCTCTGACAGCCAACGGCATGAAATTATCTGGTCTCTCACCGGACGGACGTATTGTCGAGATGATCGAGATTCCGGAACATCCTTGGTTTGTCGCAACACAGGCACATCCGGAATTAAAGTCCAGACCGAACAGACCGCATCCGTTATTCCGTGGCTTCGTAGAAGCAGCTTTAAAATATCAGGATGATAAGGCTACAAAATAATCCTGTTTCTTCAAGCGTTTCATAAATAAGTGAATATATAAAGAATATAATTTTATATTCTGATATAGTAAAAATGTGTAAGTTCCTATGCTCAGAAACTTACACATTTTTTTATTTACTCATTTCTTAATTATCTCTTTTCTATTATCTTATCTCTATTATCTTATCTCTATGCCCAGTCGATCCTGCTTCCTTTCGCCGTTTTCTTTACGACAAGCTTCGTATCAATCTGTTCTTTTAATTCATTGACATGAGAAATAATTCCCACAAGCCGGTTTTCCCCAGCCAGTTCTACCAGCACACGGACCGCCTGTTCTCTTGTACTGTCATCGAGAGAGCCAAATCCCTCATCAATAAACATCGTATCCAAACGGATTCCTCCGACACTACTTTGTATTGTATCTGCAAGCCCCAACGCCATCGATAACGCTGCCATAAAGGATTCTCCACCGGATAGCGTACGCACATCCCTCACTGCGTCATTTACCATGCTGTACACGTCCAGATCCAATCCTGACTGTCCCTGGCTTCCCATATGCGACAAATCCTTGCACTGCAGGATAAAAGAGCCATCCGTCATCTTAATCAAACGTCGATTCGCCGCCTGAATAATCTGTTTAAAATACTGTCGCTGTACATATGTTTCAAAATCCATCTTCACATTGCCGGTCAATGTACCATTCGCAGTCTTGCTCAGATTTGAAATCCACTCGTATTTCTTCTGCTGCTCACCGATTTTTTCAAAAAAATGTTCCAGGCGCTTTTTCGTTTCCTCGTGACTCTGCACAAGATTCGTTATCAATATCTGTTCTTTTGTAAGCTTTTCTTCTTCACTGCGTCTGCTTTCCAGTTTTTTCAAAAGTTCAGAAATATCCGGGCGCTCTTCCCCCTCCAGACGTTCCCGCAGACTCTTTAATACCCCTGTATTTTCACTGACTTGTTTTTCGTATTCCCGCAGCTTGTTCTCCAAGCCCGGAAGCCTTTCTATTTGCGTACAAAACTCTGAAAACTGCTCTTCTGTCAAACTGTATTTTTCCAATGTCTCTCTATATGATTTTTCATTTTCCAGACATTGCACTTCCTGCTCTTTCTCATTTTGAAGTTCGCTTTCCAGCTTTCCTTCCCGCTGTTTCTGGTTCGCAATCTCTTCCTGAAGTATTTTCTCTGTTCTGTCAGTTTCTTCCTGCAGTCTGTTTTTCCGGCTTGTCTTTTTCTTAAGTTCCTCTTTTGCAGCCTCTCCGGACTCCCACGGCAAAGCATCTTTTCTCGTCTCATACTCCGCTTTCAAGCTTTGTCTCTCAAGGTCCAGTGCTACTTTTTCCTTCTCTGTTTCTTCCAGTTCCCTGCTTTTTTTTCTCAGCTCCTCCTGCTTTACTGGGAGCTTTTCCACCAGTGCTTTTGCATGTGTAAGCTGTTCTTTATTCTGCTCTGCATTCTGTTCCAGTTTCTTTCGTTCTTCCCGGACTCCGGCCAGTTTCTCTTTTAACATTTTTTCCGCTTCCACCAGATCAACTACATCGGTTTCCGGGAACTCATCTTCTCCAAGAAGTTTTCTGCAGTTATCCCAGAATACCGACCGGCTGCTTTCAAATGCATTCCATTTCTCCCGATACAGGTCTGCCGCCTGATCTCTGACTTTTTCTGCTTTGTCTCGCATCTTCTTTGCGCTCTCGACTTCCTGTTCCGAAACTGCATGCAGTGATAGCTGCCTTGGATGCGGATGTTCTGTAGATCCACAGACCGGACATGGTCTTCCTGTCTCAAGTCCCGCTGCCAGGATTCCTGCCTGCTCTTCAAAAAACAGGCTGTATTTCTGTTCATAATCCTCAAAAACAGATCGGTAATTTTTCACTGCACTCTCCATCTTTTTCTGCAGTTCTTCACAGGCTTTCTTTTGAGTATCCAGCTTAGGGATCTGTGCCGTAAGGGTTATCACCCAGGATTCTTCTTCCGTTTTCTGCTCTTTTAACTGCCCGAGAAGCCTTCCGTTTTCTTCCCATCCTGCAATAGATTTCTCTGCTTTCTCCGTATTCTCTATCCATTTCTTCAATTCCGTATGAACAGCTTCTGCCTTTTCTTTCCGCACTTCGTTCTTACGGATTTCCGCTTCTGCCTCTTCCATCTTTTTCTTAAGGGCTTCCAACATTTCATACTGTTTCAGTCCTTCTGTAAGCTTCACAATCTCTCCCGATAATACAGGTTCTTCTCTCTTCAGACATTCCAGGGCAGATCTGGCGGTCTCTGTCTTCTCAGACACCCTATCCATGCCGGTTTCCAGCTCCTTTTTCAGCATTTCTATCGTCTGTCTGATCTTTAAAAGTCTCTTCGTTCCATTTGCCATATTTTCAAAAATCGGTCTGACATTTGCCGCCGCACGAATGTGCTCCGTCTGTTCTTTTTCTTCCTGATACAGTACTTTTCCCACTTCTAATTCTTCTGACTTTTTTTTCGCTTTCTCACAGTCATCAAAAAGCGCAAGCAGAAATTTGGCATTCTTCACTTCACTGTTTAACCGCTCCACTGCTTTTCTTTCCTCAGCCGCCAATTTTGTATAACTTTGCTTCTTTTCCTGCTCTGCGAAAATAATCTCCTTTAACACCTGCAGCGTCTCATCCCGCGCCGGAAATTCCTGTCCTTTTAACAGTTTCCAGTGACTGAAAAGTTCTTTCCCTGCCAGATCTGCAAGAGACTCTTCTTTCACACGTTCCATTTCCATTTGCAGATTTCTCCGGCTCTCCTGCATATCCTGCTGCATTTTCAACGCTCTCTGTCTTAAAATTTCCTGTACCTGTGCATATATTTTCGTATGGAAAATACGGGAAAAGATTTTCTTACGGTCTTTGGAATCGGCAAGCAGTAACTTCAGGAAATCGCCCTGCGCGATCATCGCCATCTGCGTAAACTGTCCGGCATCCATCCCCATGATCTCTGTGATCTTCTGCTCTGTCTCACGCTTTCTTCCCGGGAATACACTGCCATCCGGCATTGTAAGTTCTACTTTTGCGCTCTCTTTTACAAGACGTACAGAACCGTCCGACGCCTTTCTCTTTCCTGCACGCATATACTCCGGATTCCGGCGCACTTCATACCTCTCTCCATGATAATCAAACACCAGTTTGACATAAGTTTCCACGTCTTCGGATGCATACTGGCTGCGCATCATATTTCCTTCCCTGTTGCCACCGCTGGTCTGGCCGTAAAGCGCATACACAATAGCATCAAACACCGTCGTCTTTCCTGCTCCTGTATCTCCTGTGATCAAAAATAAACCTTGTCTTACACCTGTAAAATCAACCACTGTCTTACCTGCATAGGAGCCAAACGCTGACATTTCTATTGTAATCGGACGCATCTTACTCATCCTCCCTTGCTTCTTCTAATATCTGCAGGATCAATGTTTCTTCTTCCGGATCCATCGTTCTTCCCTGCATTTTTTCAAAGAAATCTGCAAAATTTTCTTCCGGTGTTTTCAGGACCAGCTCTTCAGCTTCCATCCATTTCGTTCGGGTTCTTGTATTATCAATCCTCACTTCCAGTATTTTGGAAAATACGGTTTCTAACTGTTCTTTCGGATGATAGGGATCTGTCTCATCAGTCAATGTAATACTGACATAATCTTCCGGGCTGCGTTCTTCTTTTAAAATCTCCTTAAGTTTCCCTGTGATCTTACGGACATCCCTGAGAGGATGCAGCGGATACTCTTCTATTTTCACAGATTTCCCTTTTTCTCCGAGCGTTACAACTGTCAAAGCTTTCGTATGAGAGGCTTCACTGACCGAATATTTTAAAGGTGTTCCACAATAACGGATATGCTCATCTTTTACTTTCTGCTTTCCATGCAAATGTCCCAGTGCAACATAATCAAACGGCTCCACGCCTGTTATGTCTATCTGATCAAGCCCGCCAATCGAAATCGTTTCCGAATCACAGGTTTCCGGCAGGTAGCTTCCCATATAAAACTGGTGGGATATCAACACATTTCTCTCATCCTTAAAATTAATATTTTCCCTCTTGATCAGACGGTTCACCGCATCACTGTATGTCTCCGGTGGATTCTCTTCAAATAATCTGCGCACATATGCCGGTTTTAAAAAAGGGAGCAGGAAGAAGTTCACTTCTCCCCACTCATCCTTCAATGCAACCTTTTCTATATGCTCTTCTTCCTTCTGCGGCACACTGCCAGCCAGGTATATCTTCTCTTCTTTCAAAATACCTGCTGCATACCTCAGACGATCCGCAGAATCATGATTTCCACTGATGATCATAACCGGAATCTGCGGACGTATCTTTGCTAATCTTGTAAGAAAATCATCAAATAATGTTACTGCCTCTGCAGACGGCACCGGCTTATCGTAGATATCTCCAGCGATCACAACCGCATCCGGATGTAATTTTCCGGCATATTCAATAATCTCTCCAAGAATATGTTCCTGATCTTCCTTTAGGCTGTAATGATGTAACTGTTTGCCGATATGAAGATCGGACAAATGAAAAAATCGCATATCGTCTTACACCCCTTTACATGGAAATCCATCCAAATGCATTTGCAACCGAACTTGCCAGAATGATCATAGTGAAAATCGGGCATAAGTATTTGATCATCACAACAAAAATCTTCTTTCTGCGGAAACTGTTTTCCCCATGTCTGATCTCTTCCTCAATCCGGTCAATTCCAACGACTCTTGAAACTAATAAACTTGTCATCAGCGCTGCAATCGGCATCATAACTGAATTTGTCAGAAAATCAAAGAAATCCAGGAACTGCATACCGATGATCTTTACGAACGCAAGCGGTCCATATCCCAGACAGGATAAAGTACCCAGTAAGAGCATAATTACACCTGCAACCACTGTTGCTTTCTGTCTGCTCCATCCAATCTCATCCTCGAATGTCGACACTGCACTTTCCGTCAGCGCAATCGAACTTGTAACAGCAGCAAAAAGCACCAGTAAAAAGAACAGGATACCGATAGCTGTTCCAAATCCCATATTCTGGAAAACCTTTGGAATGGTAATAAACATCAGCGACGGTCCTGCCTGAAGCGTATTCGGATCCCCGCCGGAAAATGCAAAGACTGCCGGAATGATCATAAGTCCCGCCATCATTGCGATTGCTGTATCAAAAATCTCAACATTTCTTGTAGAGTCTTCGATTGATGTTTCTTTCTTCATATAAGAACCAAATGTAACCAAAATACCCATCGCAATTGACAGGGAATAGAACATCTGTCCCATAGCTGCAACAACTGACATCCATGAGAAATTCTTAAAATTCGGTATCAGGAAATACTTCACTCCTGCCATTGCTCCCGGTCTTGTCACGGAATAAATGGCGATAATTACCGATAATACAATCAGTACCGGCATCATCAACTTGGATACACGTTCAATTCCGTTCCGCACTCCTGCATAAATAATCACCAGCGTAAACATACAGAAAACTACAAAACAGATCTCTGTAGATACTCCATTTGAAATAAAGCCGGAAAAGTACCCATCGGCTGCCAAATCTTTTCCATTTCCCATAATATATTCTTTCAGATACTTGAGTACCCATCCACCAATTACAGAATAATATGGCACGATCAGTATCGGAATGATCGCATTGATCCAGCCACCAAAAGACAGCCAACCTGCTTTTTCAAATGACTTGAATGCCCCAACCGGACTTTTTCTTGTCATGCGTCCGAGTGCAGATTCTGCAACGATCATCGTATACCCGAATGTTAACGCAAGTATAACATAAATGAGAAGGAACATTCCTCCTCCGTACTTTGCTGCCAGATATGGAAATCTCCATATATTTCCCAGACCGACAGAGGCACCTGCCGCTGCCAGTACATACCCCAGTTTCCCTGAAAATGAACTTCTGTGTTTCTTCATGACTTTTCCTCTCTTTTTCATTCGTTTTGCACATCGTAACATTTATTCTATCATTTTTCTCATCAAAAGTCACTACAGAGTTCCAAATATGAAAGAATCACAAATCAAAATTTCATCTTTTCATTTTATCGGTCAATCCCAGATTAGATCGCCAGCAGATTTTTCAAAGCTTCCATATACATCAGCACTGCCTCTTCCATATCTGAAATGCGGATAAACTCATCTGCACCATGAATACGATAATCGATCTCCGTCTTTTCCGGTCCAAATGCAATTACATTCTTCAGATATTTTGCATATGTTCCACCTCCGATTACGATCGGCTGATTCTTTGTATCACCTGTCACATCTACATACGATCTATAGATCGCTTCTACAAGCGGAGACTTTCTTGGATAGAACAACGGCTCACCGAGCTTCTTAATCTCCATCCTGCCGTTTTCATCTTCTAATTTACCTTCACACATTTTGCGAACATCCTCCGGATGTAACGTCACAGGCACACGCACATCAATAGTACAAATAATTGTGCCATTTTCTGTCCGGACGGTTCCGTTGCACAAAGTCAGCACTCCGAATTCATCCTCAAATTTCAGACCAATCCCGGAGCCATCGCATGCTGTACCGATATGGGAATTATAATATGTAACAAAATCATCTTCGAATCCCGCTTCTGCAAGGCACGCACATGTAACACCTGCCGCATTTACTCCCTGTGTCGGCATACTTGCATGTGCCGGTACTCCTTTCGCGTAAATATGAAGTTCTCCATTTTCTTCCGTTACTTTGTACTCCGGAAGTCCAGATTCTGAAAACGCTTTTTCCAGACGTTCTTTCAGGCCTTCCTCTGCCGGAACTACCGTTGTACAAGTGTCACATACTGCATTGAATACAAATCCACCATTCATAGAAATGATCTTTGTATGTTTGGAGTAGGCATTTAACGCCATCTGTCCCATCTCTCCGTGAATACATGGGAAATCTGCGTCCGGGGTAAATCCATAGGACAGCTCTTCTGCGACTTTGTTGTAGTGTTTCATACACTCGGAGCCATTTTCCTCATTGCATCCCATAATCAGGCGCACTCTTTTATTCAGTTTTACACCGGAATCACGGAGCATCTTCATAGCATACAATCCTTCTACAACCGGTCCTTTATCATCTGTTGTTCCACGCCCGTATACATAATCGCCATCCCTTGTAAGCGCAAATGGCTCATATGTCCATCCGTCTCCTTCCGGTACAACATCCAGGTGTGCCGCAATACCTATGATTTCTTCGCCTTCACCCATCTCGGCATAACCGCAATAATTATCCAGATTCACGGTCTTAAAGCCAAGCTCGTCTGCGATCCGAAGTCCCTCTTCCAATGCTTTCGCCGGTGCTTCACCAAATGGTTTTCCTTCTATTGGTTCGCCTTCTATGGACGGAATAACTACCAGTCTTTCTAATTTTTCCAGCATTTCATCTGATAATGCGTGAATTTCTTCTTTTATATTCATTTCTCTGCCTCCTCTTCCTGCCTGGTTTCTATTATACTGCGACTCATTTTCCTAATCAATGCGCAGAATATCTCCTATCATATTCATCTTATCTTTTTTTCAGACACATATTTATATAATTGTAAAACAGAATCAACAAAATTACAAATCCCAGATATCCGATAACTGGATACAACACGCTGACAATTACAGAAAAACCAAAGTGGCTTCCGGCAAGCCCGACAAGCGACATCACCAGTACGCGGAACCAGTTCGTATTCACAATTGATTTTTTCTGCACTTTCCACTCTTCTGCTCTGGAAAGAACCGCATACATACAACCACATGCCGCTGCCCAGATGCAGATTACCATCATAATTGCATAAACCGTACCGGCAGCCGGATGCAGCTTACGCGCCATCACAAGCGTCGGAAGTTCAGCCTGATAAACATTTCCATAATTACGGATAATCGCGATCACACAGACACATATCATTGCCGCAAGTGCTCCCGCACCGAGGATTCCTCCTCGGATAATCTTCCGATTGTCTTTCGCTTTCTGCCCTAACGGAACTACAACTGCAATTCCCACCGTTGTATTATAAGAGAAATATAAAAGTGCCGCCAGAAACCAGTTTTTCATCAATCCGTTTGTCACCTGCAGACTCTGGAAATCAATTGCTTTTGCCTGCGGCTGCATACATACGCAGAGGCAGATCACAACTCCTGCAATTACAACAAATGGGATAAAAGCTGACATGGATTTTGTAAATCCTTCGGTTCCAAATAATACCGGAACTGCCACAAAACAGGTATAAACAATCGCTGCAACCTGAAAATTCATTCCAAACTGCTGTTCCAGAACCGTTGCTCCAACCGCTGTCATTGCCGGTATACATGCAATCATAAATCCAAGTGTGACAACCATGGAGAAAAGGCGGAGAAGTTTACTAAAGAAACCATCTCCCATTGGAGAAACCACTTTATCAAAATAAGGTGTATCCATTTTCTGCGCCAGACGCATCGCCATAATCACTGTAACCGCAACCAGTGTTTCACAGACAAGAACGCCTGCAACTCCAATATATCCGAAATTTCCAAAAAACTGCATTAATTCATTGCCGGATGAAAATCCCGGTCCAACCATACTCCCGATTAAAGCTGTCGCAATTCCGAGGGTTGTGATCCGTACAGATTCATTTTTTTCTTTTGTTTTCATGTTATTCTCCTAAAATTGCTTTAATATCCGCAAGATTTTCCGCGAAATAAATCTGTTTCTGCCGTTCTTCTGTCGATAATCCCATCTCAATCATATGGAAAAGCAATGCTTTCAATCCATCATAATAACCGTTCAGATTATATAAAATACATGATGCATCCAACTGCTCCAGTGCTGTCTGCGATATCACTTCTGCGATTTCTTCCAGTGTACCGGTCCCACCGGGAAATGCAATAAATGCATCGCCAAGCTCGATCATCTTACGCTTCCGCTCCGGGAAATCTTTTGTAACGATCAGCTCGGTCACGCCATCATACTGTACTTCACTTTGTATGAACATCTCCGGCTCTACACCGGTCACTTTTCCACCGGATTCCACTGCGCTTTCCGCCAGAATCCCCATAAGTCCGGTTTTTGATCCTCCATAGACGAGTGCATGTCCACTGTCGCCAATCCACTGCCCCAGTTCTTGTACAGCTCTCTCCAAAGAATCATCATTTCCTTTATTTGCTCCTAAGTATACTGTAATATTCATCTCTTATGTTCCTGCCTTTTTCATTTATCTGCTATTTTTACACACATTCACCTACTACTATCTCTCAACACTCACTTATCAGTCAAACATTGTCTGCCAGTTCTCATTCTCATTTGCTTCAAAACACATCAGAATCTGTCCATTTACTCATGATTTTTTTTCCTATTGTCTTTGTCATTTTTTTGTTAGAGCCAATAGATACTATTTTATTATATAACAAACAGCCGGCACATGAACAGCTTTTATAGCAATAAAATATGCAGATAGCCTGTTTCCAGACTGTCTGCATGTGTCATATCAGAATTTCTTCTGTTCTTATTTTGTTTTAACAGACTTCTTTGCTGACCAGGAAGAATATACTTTATGATCTAAATAGTTATTGTATGCACGAACTCTTACATAGTATCTCTTCTTTGCTTTTAATCCTTTGACTGTATAAGAAGTTGAACCAAATGTCTTTGTCTTACTTCCTTTGAAGTTGCTCTTCTCTGAATACTGTACCTGATAACCTTTTGCGGTTACTTTCTTTGCAGTTACTTTAAAGCTCTTTTTGCCGCTGCTCAGTTTTGTAACAGAAGTAGCTTTCGGTCTTGCAGCTTTTTCATCACTAATACGGAAATTGTATCCGCCCTCTCCGTTTCCGAAGATTTTTATGTAGTAAGTACCTTTCTCAAGGGGATTCAGCCACCAATAATCGACACTGTCTCCATTACTGTTATAAACATACCTATTCACATTGCCGGAATATACCAATGTTCCTTTGGATACTACCGTGAATTTAAACCAGTCTACATCGGAACCGATTCCATTAAATCCATAATATGTCTTATTCAGACCAACTGTTCTGGCATCATATTTTTCCTCTACCTGATCTACGAAGTTTTCCGGAAACGTCTCTTTATAACCTTTAAACTGGAAAGTAACGTTATACGAATTACTGTTTCTATCTGACTGACTGTTCCTTACCTCGATCAGATAGGTTGTTCCTTTACTCAGAGAATAAGTTTTCGTGTATTCTGTATTACTGTTATAGCTCCAAGTACTCAGTATATCATCGGAAAACTCTTCTACGAGACGTAAGTTTACAGCTACTGTTTTCGCTTTTACAATTGTTTTTAAGTCGCCTGCTGTTTTCGGTGTGAAACGATAACAATGTACTGCATCCTTACTGAGATTTTTATTTGAAGATTTTGCTCTTCCATTCTTATCCAGTTTGATGGTTCCCTGTGTACTTTCCGTTGCATAGGTTGCGATAGAATTATCTGCCGCCTGTACAGTTGCCGGTGATAAAGCAGCAAATCCCATTGCCGCTGTTAATAAGAATGTGATCATTTTCTTTTTCATAGTATGTCTCCTTTTCTTTTGCCTTCGGGTAATTAAAAAATTACGCTTACATTTTTGTATTATACTATATAGACAGGTCGAGTTTGAAAAAAGTTTTAAAAATTTGAAAAAAGTTTTAAAAATTTGAAAAAAATTTTTATTTTTTTATCTTTACTTCAAAACCTGCAATCCGCTTTGATCTGTAATGCTTTTCCAGGATACTTCCTGATTGCTGTTTTCAAACTCAGAAGTCGCCGTGTCATCGATACGGAATGTCTGTTCTGCTGAACCATATACCAGTATTTTGTTCCTTACTGTAATCCGGTGAACCTCACACATTCCAGTTCCCTGTGTGATCAGATTCATGAGCAGTCCATTGCCATCTGCCGCTATATGCAGATCTTCCACATTCTCTTCACCCTGAATTGTCACCAGCTCATACCCGTTCGCTGTCTGTTCACAGGAAAACAAGCGCAGATCATAGATTGCCATCGGTGCCGCGTCCTGTTTCGGACCGACTCCCAGTTCCGGGATCTGGTCTCCATCAATATCAGTGACAAAATAATAATAGTCTGTATTATTCTCCATCTGCGTAAATTCGTATTTTCCATTCTGCACATCAGTCAGCACCTGCTCGTATAAATTCCGTATCTCTGTCTGATCTGATTGTTTTTTATCTTGTTTCTTATCCTGTTGCTGTTTGTTTTCTTTCTTTTGATGACTTTTTGTATCTGTTGTTGTATCTGTATCTTCTGTCATCTGTGCGGTTGTCACTGCCTTGGAAAGCCGGTCTGCCATGTGATTTTCGTTATTCAACTGATACACTCCGTAACTGCCTGCTCCGACTATGCACGTTGCAACAACTGCCGCTGCGATTTTACCAGCTGCAATCTTTCCTGCAGTGGATGCAGTGCCTTTCGCTGCTGTTTTTCCTGCCGCGGATGCAGTGCCTTTCGCTGCTGCTTTTCCTGCCGCCGAGGTACTGCTCTTCGCTGCTGTATTTCCCGCGATCGTAGAAGCTTTAGCCGTAGCTTTTTTCAAAACAACTGCTTCTACTTTTTCTCCTACCATACGAAATGCCGGCTCTGCTGCCATGACCTTCTGATCGGTACTCAGTAAATATAACAAAAGCGGAATCGGCGCCACACTGTACAGCCGGTATCCTTTTTTCTGCATTTCCTCTGCTTTACTCTTCAGATTTTTTCTTCCATAATTTAATCTGGATTTGACTGTATTCTCTGAACAGTCCATTGTCCGGGCAATCTCGGAAATGGATATATTTTCAATATGAAACATCAGAATACACATCCGCTGTTCTTCCGAAAGCGTATCCATCATCTCATGCACCAGTTCTTTCGTCTCTTCCTGTGTATAGGCAAGTTCCGGCTGATTTTCTGGATTGTCATCCTCTACATCATACACATATTCTTCGCCTTCCCCATCCACAGCAAGCTCTGAAAACAACATCGGATTCTTCTTTGCCAGCATATTTTTCGCCGTATTTGCCACGATCATTCCAAGCCAGCCTTCAAATGCTTCTGGGTTCTGAAGCGTTGGCAGTTTCTGAAATGCTTTCAAATACGCTTCCTGCAGCACATCTTCTGCTGCCTCTTTGTTCTTCATATACTGTAAGGCCAGATAATATTTTTTCTGACAGGTCTGTTCATATAGATAGGCGAATCCTCTCTCATCGCCTTTTACTGCCTGTGCAATTGCTGTCTTAAGATCCATATTTACCCTCTTCTTAGTCGTAATTTCCTTTTATTTCGCAGATTTTAAATATTCTTCCGTCAGCTCTACTGCATCTGCGATACACTGCGGGCAGCTGCACAGGACTTTCCCTGTATCCACACCTTTTAATTCACGACAGATGCAGGAACCATTTTTCTCTTTAAACTTCTGGACATAAGTTTTAATTTTCTTATAGGTATCTCCTTTTGACGGGGAACCTTCTTCTACATTCCCTTTACTGTTATCCAGACCAATGATCATTGCCATTCCGGAAAGCGCACCGCACATCTCCATCACGCCCATGCCAAGTCCAAATCCTTCCGCGATCCGGAACATTTCCTGCTCGTCAATTCCAAATTCTTTGCAAAATGTACAGGCTACTGCCTGTGCACAGTTGCATCCATTTTTATGTAATTTTACTGCATATTCTGTTTTTGCGCTCATTTTGTCTTCCTCCTGGTCTTTGTTGTAAGTGATTTTGCCCATTTTTCAATTTCCTGTTTATTTGCACGGTTCAGAAGCAACTCTCTTTGTTGTTCCACTTGCACTGAAATATGCAACCAGTTTCTTTGCCATTGTAATTACCTCCTTAAATTTTACATTAAAAAATGTGTAAGACTTTCTTTTTATCGTACACATTTATTATAGTTCTCTTTTTGTATTATGACTAATACTTATGTCTCCGTAGCTTTTGTAAAGTTTTGTTCTTGCGCTACGGTTAAAAAATACCGGAATACCCGAAGTTCCATAAATGTAATTCTTTCCTTTGTGTCACTACTTTATTTTCATTTATCTGTATTGGCCATTTTTGTTATATACGATTAAATCATCTGTATTTTTCTCACATATATACACCATAACGAATTACTTTTCACAAGTCAATTCGTTTTTTCCTTTTCTTCCAATCAAAAACGCTGCTATAAACGCAGTAACCGGCACTGTCAGAACAACTCCAAGGCTTCCGGACAAGCCCTGCATGATCTCGATTCCAATCACATAAGAATTTGCCAGCTGCAAATAACTCAGATCATATGCGTAATTAAGAACAAGTGTTGTCATTGCGCCACCGACATATGCAAAGATCAGTGTGTTCGTCATTGTTCCCATCATGTCCCGTCCAACATTGATGCCGGAAAGGAACAACTGCTTCATCGATAACGTCTTATCTGTCTCATATATTTCCTGTATGGTTGATGCGATAGACATTCCAACGTCCATGACTGCTCCCAGTGCTGAAATAATAATACCGGCGAAAAGCAATTCTCCAATTTTAATTTTCGTATTTTGTCCGACATAATTGAGTGCCTCTATATCTGATACATTAAAGCCTGTAATTCCTGCCGCTTTTCCAAAGATGATCGCCGCCACTGCCGCAATAATCACTCCAATGGCTGTGCCTAGAATTGCCGCCACTGTTTTCTCTGAAATTCCTCCAAGTAGCCCCAATGTTATGATTGTCGTAAGCACCGCAACAATGATTGTCAGGAAAATCGGAGAAATTCCTTGATACATAAGCGGAAACATCAGCCAGATAATGCATATAAATGCAAATACCAGACTCAGTACTGCATAAATTCCTTTTTTGCCTCCGACCAGGCATACTACCAGTGCAAAAATAAATGCAAACACATAAATCGACATTGTACGGTCCTTGCTGTATACAGTAAATCCCGCATTGTCTCCACTCTTATTCACGATCACAATAATTTTCATTCCTACTTTACAGTCCGCACCAAATAAAGTTCCACTCGGATTGATGGCTTCTTTTTTCTGTCCCTTGAATGTCCCGGATATCATTTTCACCTGGACTTTCTGCGTTCCATAACGATTTCCATCCTCTGCAAGATTATCTTCCACAATTTTTGTGACAACACCTCTTTCATAAGTCTGTCCTTTATAAGATGCCAGAGTCGCTTTTTGAAAATCATTACATTTATATAGAATCATTCCAAATATAAGAACTGTAATCCCAAGGATTACAAGTTTTTTCCATGTCATTGTTTTTTTCATTTTCTATTTTTTCATCCTTTTCTATGTAGCAAAGAAAACCCATACTTGAATCCGGTTCAAGTACAGGCTCCCTTTTTTGTAATGTTATTTGATTGTTGCTTTCTTGACTGAGCTGAATGCTCCGTAGATTTGTTTTCCAGCCACTGTCTTATAAGCACGTGCTTTTACATAATAGGTTTTTCCTGTTTTCAGTTTCTTCACTGTATAAGTTGTCGCATTTGATTTTCTTACTGTTTTTGCTTTTTTGAAGTTTTTGTTATCAGCATATACGAATTCGTATCCGGAAACCTTTTTATTTTTATCCCATTTTACGGTCAGCTGTGCTGCCTTTTTATTGTTCAGAGCAATCCTCTGTTTCTTCGGTGCAACAGTAATTGTGATTTTCTTCGTTGCTGCCTTATAAGTATCTGTTGCAGCTGCCTTCACTGTGATGGTTGTCTTACCAGGAGCTTTCACGGTTACTTTTCCATTTGCATCGACTGCTGCTACAGATTTATTAGATGTCTGGTAAGTCAGTTTACCATTTCCATTTGTCTTTGCGTTTAACTTGAATGCTTTTGAAGTCTCTGTTTTTGTATAAGAAGCTGTTGCAGTAATCTTCTGGTCTTTTGCTTCCACAACGTCTTTTTTTACAATTTTGTAAGAAGATGATCCATCCAGTTTATTTCCTGTATCTGCATCATAGACTTCTACTTCAAATGTATCATCTGTTACATTTACTACTGAATAACTTGGTGTCCATGTCTGGCTTCTCTCAGAGATGTAATCCTGTTTTGCTGTGATCAGATTGTAATATTTAGATCCGGTTGCTGAATTTGCTTCCAGATAAACCGTTCCTTCTGGATTTACAACTGTACCGCTCTGGGTTTTGTTTACAATCTCATAGCAGTTATTTTCTTTTGAATAATTTGCCGTATCTTCTGTCTTAAAGAATTTGTCGTGTGTTTTTCCATCACCCTGTAACTGATAAGTTCTGGAATAAGTATGGTCATGTCCCTGCATTACTACATCGATGTCATATTTATCCATAAGCGGTGTAAGCTGTGTTCTGAGAACCATACCGTCAGAATCAGAGTGATCATATCCTGATCCGTAAATATCATGGTGGAACATTACTACTTTCCATTTCATATCTGGATTTTCCTTAATCGCTTTGCGCATTACATTTTCATGTGTTGCACAGTTGTAATTGTTTGTGTCCAGCACGATGAATAATGTATTTCCATATGTATAGTAATAATCTGTTCCCGCTGCCGTGTGTCCTTCTGTGTACTGGGTTTTGTTTTTATAACCACTTGTATCAAATGCATTCGGGTTATTATAATGCATGCTGTACTGAGCAGAAGCAGAATCATGGTTACCGATAGTTGTTGCTACCGGAAGTGACCGGAGTGCGTCTGCGCCAAGATATGCCGCATATTGTACTTCATTATTGTTGGTATTCACCTGATCACCTGCGGAAGCGACAAAACTTAACTGTGGATTACGTTTTACTGCATTATTTAACACATTGTTCCAGTTGTATCCGTCATTTCTTGCAGCAAGATTATTATTTTTCATAACTTCGCCATCTGTACTTGTCTGTCCGGAAGAAGCTCCGATCTGTGGATCTCCTACATATAAGAAGGAATACTTTTGGAAAGACTTCGTTGCATACTTTTGTGCGTCCTGATATTTGCCATCCTGAAATACCTGATAATAATAAGTTGTATTCTCTTTTAATCCTTCTACCGTTGCTTTATTAGAATAATACTGCTCTCCATCGATCTGCACTGCCTCTGTCTGAGCGCCTTCCACTTCTTTCGCATCAGTCATATCTTTATTTGTGGCAATTTTTACTTTTGGTGTTTCTGCTGTTTTGCTATAGTAAGCAAAATTGAGCTGTGTCTCATCTGCACCAGGTGTTAAAGATACATTCTCATAATTTTTACTATATTTATCCCAGTTTTCTTTCCATAAATTCCAACTTTCAGATTTAGAAGCTGATGCATCGTTCCAGTGTTCGGTTGCCGCCTGTACGTTTGATAATGTGGATGGACATGCCATCATAACTCCACCTGCCAGCATCATAGCTGAAACTGCTGCCTTCATTGCACGTTTTTTTGCGTTTCTCTCTACGCTTCTTCGAATCTTTCTCACAATAGATTCCTCCTTTATAGTTGATCATTTTCGATGTCGAGATTCACTATAAAGGAGGATTGTAAAAATTTGATATTGAAAATCGGGAAATTTAAGTTAAAAGATTGTAAGTTTACGATATTAAAACAGATCCAGCATATTGTCCAGATAAATTTCTTCCCTGACCTTAAGCTGGTATTCCGGCTTTGTCATGTAATACAGCAGAAATTCCAGGATCAGGGCACTGCCAAGGCTTCGTCCTTCAATTTTAAAATTAGAAAATCCCATTGGCAGATATCTCTTCTGAATATCCTGGATACCAATAAATCCCTGATTCTTCATGGCTTTTGAAAATCGATACCCGCCTTCTGAATCCGGTGCATTGCAATGGAAATCGTTGCAGTCTTCCCCCAAATTTCTGCGGCTGACCGTTTCATAACACTCTTTTCTGTCTTTGCAGCCAAAATAGCAACATTCATTACAGAGAAATTCTATTTTATCCTTCTGTCCGGCAGACAGCGTATCTAACTTATCAAATGCTTTATTCAGCCGGAAATCCGGCACAACAAACTGAAATTCATCTCTTATTACTTCCTCATGCAGCTGTATGAAATCTTTCAGAACCTTTGTTGTCGAAGATACCAGGTAAAGGTCCGGATAATTTCTGCGCAGATGATCCACCAGCAAGTCTGCGTAAACGATCACTCCATTTTTCACCGCGCTGTCATGTGCAAACAATGCACAGAGTGCATTACATTTTTTATCTGTAAGATGCTCTTCTTTAAGCAGGGAATTGCTAAATGTCAAACGGGCGGATATTCCGTATTCCTTCATCAACGCCAGTACATCCTGTGGACTCCCATCTCCGAATCCGGCACGTCCACCACCCCAGAGACAGTCAGCAGGTGCCCCGTAGATGGAACCAATCTCGCACCAGTTGTAAAAATATTCTCTGTGTTCACGAAATAACGGCAGAAATACACGATAAAATTCATAAAACTCGAACAATCCCGGAAGATGATAATATGCTGTATCTTTTTTCATTTTATATGTTCCTCAACTCACTTATTTATCTGCTATTCCAACATTGTTTTTTTTGTTCATACAGATATAGTAGACCGCACTCATAACAACTCCCACCGTTGTATATACTGGTACAGCCAGTCCAATCATTGTCAGGCTTGCATTTGGTGGATACTCTTCACATATGCAAACGGCAGATGTATTTCACGGCAACTTCTTTTATTTGTTCTTCATCTGACTTTCTTCTGCAAGTTTTTTTCCCTGTGCCAGCATTTATATCTATATGTTCTAACTCAAGCAGCGCAATTTTCTTATCAATTCCTCCGGCATATCCTGTCAGACTGCCATTTGTTCCCACTACACGATGACAGGGAATGATAACAGAAATTTCATTATGTCCGACTGCACCGCCTACTGCCTGTGCAGACATATAGGAAGTATTTTTCATCTCAGCCACTTTACGGGCAATTTCTCCGTATGTGATTGTCTGTCCATATGGAATCTGCAATAAGATCTGCCATACATTATGTCTGAATTCTGTTCCTTCTGGATTAAGAGGCGGTGTAAATTCTGGTTCTTTCCCGGAAAAATAGATATCCAGCCATTTTTTTGCCTCTGTAAGAATCTTCGTTTCCTGTGAAATATGCTCATCCGAAAGTGTATTTGCAAAATGTTTCTGCCCTTCAAACCACAAACCGGTAAGACCGATTTCATCAGCTGCTAAAAGAATGTTGCCAATTGGTGACTTATATTTGCAAGTATATATCATATCAATGCTTCTCCTTTTTCGTTATAAAGATTCCTTCATAATGCGCCACACCCTTTCAAACATTTGATTCCCTGCATCCAGTTGCCTGGAATTAAATTTTATATTCGGAAATTTACTTTTACATTTTACGTCCACTAAATTTTTTCTTGACTTCGTGTTGCACGAACTTGTTAGGATAAATATAGCACAGAGAGTTACTCCGAGTAAATACAATAATGGAGGATTGAACATAGAATATTTAGCTTTAAATAACGGCATTCAAATGCCACTTGCAGGTTTCGGTACATTTATGTTTAACAAAGAAACCTGTACAAATGCAGTCACAGCAACCATCGAAACTGGCCACATCACCTTTTCAACTCTGCGGAATATACTATACATCATAGAACTTATTTCATGGGAGGAATATATGAAAAAGCATATTTTCGCATTTCTTCTGCTTCTTGCAGTATCTGTCACTACCATTTTCGGATGTGCTTCCACAAAAGAAACAACTTCAGATTCAACCAAAAGCGAAAAAACATCAACAGAAATGACTCCGGTTACTTTAAACGAAGTTGCTCATTCCATCTTTTACGCACCGATGTATGTTGCCATCGAGAAAGGTTATTTCAAAGATGAAGGAATTGCCCTTACGCTCCAGACCGGTTTTGGTGCTGACAAGACAATGACTGCTGTCATTTCCGGAAGTGCTGATATCGGATTCATGGGATCTGAAGCTTCCATCTATACCTACAACGAAGGAGCAAATGATTATGTTGTCAACTTTGCACAGTTGACACAGCGCGCAGGAAATTTCCTTGTAGCCAGAGAAAAACTGGATAATTTTAAATGGGAAGACTTAAAAGGCAAGAAAGTACTTGGCGGAAGAAAAGGTGGAATGCCGGAAATGGTATTTGAGTATACCTTAAAGAAAAATGGCATTGATCCGTCCAAAGATCTGTCCATCAATCAGAACATTGATTTTGGTTCAACTGCTGCCGCTTTCGCTGAAAAAAAGACACCGGCTGACTTTACTGTAGAATTTGAACCAGGTGCAACCAACCTCGAAAAAGAAGGCAAAGGTTACGTTGTCGCTTCTCTTGGCACTGACAGCGGCTATGTTCCATATACTGCATTCTGTGCAAAACAGTCTTATATCAAAAAGAACGCCTCTGTCATCCAAAACTTTACAAACGCACTGCAAAAAGGTATGGATTATGTACAGTCCCATTCCCCGGAAGAAATCGCAAGCGTTATCGCCCCTCAATTTAAAGAAACAGATCATGGCACCATCACTACAATCCTTACCCGCTACTATAATCAGGATACATGGAAAGATAATCTGATTTTTGAAAAGAAAAGCTTTGACCTCTTACAGGATATCCTGGAAAGCTCCGGTGAACTCACAAAACGCGCTCCATATGATGACCTTGTAACAACCACTTATGCCGAAAAAGCAGCTGAAAGATAAAATTTGTTGTCAAATACTGCATGTAAGCATAGCGCATTTTTCTCTCTGCCATAATTTGCATAACCTGCCATTGGATTCTATGACAACAGAGGCAAAATAAGCAGGAACAGTCAGAAATACTCTACTCCTTCTGACCGTTCCTGCTCTTTGAAATTATAATCATCCCCATATAAATACCAATTACAATTCTTCTCGAATTATGCTCCCTTCATCTGGCTGCTTAAGTATCCTTTCACCTCTTCACGACTCATCTCCAGCGCCACCGCCAGCTCGCCGCAGAGAAATTTCTCCGCAATTCCAAGATACCTGTCATCCACATGTGTAACTTTCTTTCCTCTGGAAAGCCGCTCCATCTTTCTTTCATAAGAGGTTTTAATAATAACGATCCATTCTCTGCACTGATTTTTCAACATTGCTTCTTTGTAAAGTCCTTCACGTTTCTTCTCATCTGTCACAGTCAGTTGTTCAATATCACCTAGCTGTGCGATCAACGTCTCCGCTTCCTGTTTTGTAATAACTTCCCGAATCTGGTTCTTCTTGTTCTCCACCGGGGTATATACCGTTCCGTCTTTATCATAAATTGGCTTTAACGTATAATACTCTTTCTCGTTGTCAGAACAACTCAAACTGATTTTTCCAATATCTACAACCTGACACACACCTTCTTTATAATGTGCTACATAATCACCTATTTTAAACATATCTTCCTCCATCTCATCATCTGACAAACTACAGCACATTTTCCCTCTTATAATACAATTATAGCAATTTTTTTCATATTATGTAAGATTTTTTTACTATTATTCATAAAATTTCTGTCTATGGCATATATCTTAATAATCAATCGGACTTTTGGAGACTCTCTATGAAAAAAACACTTTTGAAATTTGCCGGAATCGGACTCTTATTTGTCTACTCCTTCTTCTCCGGAAGATATCTCGCTTCTCTTTTCTCTCTTCCTTCTTCATCTACCGAAACTGCTGCATCATCCGAAGCTGTAGAAAACTGGGGTCTCGGATTCCAGAAAGATGGAACCCGACCCACTGCAAATGCAACTATCGATGAACTGAAAAAATATAATGCCCACTACGCAGCAGACACCAATAAAAAGAAAATCTATCTGACTTTTGATTGTGGTTATGAAAATGGAAATACAGGCAAGATCCTTGATACACTGAAAAACCATCACGCCAAAGCAACCTTCTTTGTTGTCGGTAACTTTATTACTTCCAATCCGGAGCTTGTAAAAAGAATCCATAAAGAAGGACATATTGTCGGCAATCACACGTATCACCATCCCGATATGTCTAAAATTGCCACAAAAGAGGCTTTTGAAAAAGAATTAAAAGATGTGGAAACTGCTTATAAGCAGCTCACCGGTGAGAAAATGACTCGCTTCTACCGGCCACCACAGGGCAAATACAGCATCTCTAATCTTAAGATGGCAAAGGAAACAGGTTATCATACTTTCTTCTGGAGTCTTGCCTATGTGGACTGGTATGCCGATAAACAGCCAACAAAAGAAGAAGCTTTTAAAAAGCTTCTTCCTCGTATTCATCCCGGTGCTATTGTTTTATTACATAATACTTCTTCTACCAACGGTTCCATTCTTGACGAACTGCTTACACGCTGGGAAGATATGGGATATCATTTTTATTCTTTAGAAGAATTTGCCGCTTCCTGAATCTGTTCATTCAGATCATTCAGATAAACCCACCGGTCCATTTTCTCGTCCAGCTGCTGGCTCACTTCTTCCTTTTTCTCGAGAAGTTCATTTAACTTCACAGAATTGGAGGCGTTTTCCAGCATCTGGGCATCCAGAACTTCAATCTTCTCTTCCAGTGCAGTGATCTCCTCATCGATCGTCTCAAATTCCCGCTGTTCTTTGTAGGAGAATTTTAATTTCTTATCATGTTTTTTCCATGTTACACGACTGTCCTCAGCGCTATTCTCACTTCCGGACTTCTCCGTCTGTGCTGCGGAACCGACTCCCATACTTTTAACTGTCATATCCGGCAGTCCTTCCAGTTCTTTACGAATCAGATAGTCAGAATATCCTCCTTCATACTGGCGGATCGCCCCTTCTCCCTCAAATGCAAAGATTCTTCTTACTGTCCGGTCAAGGAAGTAGCGGTCATGCGATACGACAATGATGATTCCATCAAAACCGTCCAGATAATTTTCAAGAATTGTAAGTGTCTGGATATCCAGATCGTTGGTCGGCTCATCCAGGATCAGCACATTCGGCGCACTCATCAGAATCCGCAGAAGATACAGTCTCCTCTTCTCACCACCGGAAAGCTTCTCAATCTTTGACCACTGGATCGCTCCCTCAAACAGGAAACGCTCTAGCATCTGTGATGCTGTGATTCTTCCATCCGAAGTCTGAATATACTCTCCCGCTTCTTTCACATAGTCGATGACTTTCATTGAATCATCCATGTATTCATTCTCCTGAGAAAAATAGCCGATCCGTATTGTCTGCCCGATTTCTATCGTTCCGGTATCCGGTTTCACAATTCCATTGATGATCTTAAGTAACGTTGTCTTTCCACATCCGTTCGGTCCGATAATTCCAATCCGGTCATTTTTCAGAAAAATATAATTATAATCCCGGATCAGCAGATGATTCCCATAGGATTTGGAAATATCAGAAAGTTCAATTGTTTTATTTCCCATCCGTGATGCGGTAGATGTGAGCAGTACCTGCTTTTCTTCCTGAATATCCTTCATCTCCTGCATTGCCTGAATACGGTCAATATGTGCTTTCTGCTTTGTGCTTCGTGCACGTGCGCCACGGTGCAGCCATTCAAGCTCTGTCCGAAGCAGGCTTTTTCTCTTGCGTTCTGTTGCAAGTGCCATATTCTGACGCTCTTCTTTCAGTTCCACAAACTTCGCATAATTTCCCGGATAACTGTACAGCTTTCCTTTGTCCACTTCTACGATCCTGGTTGCGATACGGTCAAGGAAATAGCGATCATGTGTAACCATCAGAACCGCACCGCGAAATGAGATCAGATAATTTTCCAACCACTCTGACATCGCATTGTCCAAATGGTTGGTCGGCTCATCCAAGATCAGAATGTCCGCAGGCGTCAGAAGCGCGTTGACTAACGCAACACGCTTCTTCTGTCCGCCGGACATATGCTCTACTTTTTCTTCATAATCCGCAAAACCGAGCTGGTTCAGCATGGATCTTGCATCCGCTTCTATCGTCCAGCGGTTCCATTCTTCCATATTTCCGCCGACCGCAGCCTGCAAAATCGTTGTCCCAGGTGTAAATACCGGTGTCTGCGGAAGATAGCAGATCTTCACCTGATTACCCATACTGATCTTTCCGGCATCTGCTTCTTCAATCCCTGCAACCACTTTCAACAGAGTTGATTTCCCCATTCCGTTTACACCGATCACACCGATTTTTTCATTTTCATTAATACTAAATCCTACATCATCCAGAAGTATCCGGTCTGTGTATGATTTTGTAATATTTTCCATTGTAAATAAATTCATGCTAAATCCAGCCTTTCTTTTACAGGAAGATATATTTTAATACAAATAAAACTGCCAGCACATACATCAGTGCACTGATTTTCTTCTCTTTTGCCTTACCTGTCAGAAGATTTAATACTACATATGTGATAACCCCCATAGAGATTCCTTCGGAAATGCTGTAGAAGAACGGCATAGCTCCGATACAGATGTAACATGGAATTGCTTCAGAAACATCTGAGAAATCAATATTTACAACGTTTGTCAGCATATAGAATCCAACGATGACAAGTGCCGGTGCTGTTGCAAAGGATGGGATGGCAAGGAAGATCGGTGACAGAAACAGTGACAGTCCGAAAAGGATCGCTGTTGTAACTGCTGTGAGTCCGGTTCTTCCGCCTTCTGTAACACCGGATGCACTTTCAACGAAAGTTGTTGTTGTAGAAGTACCAAGAACAGCTCCTGCTGTTGTTGCTACCGCATCTGCCATTAATGCCCCTTTGATATGTGGCAGTTTTCCATCTTCATCCAGCATGTTTGCTTTGGAAGATACACCAATCAGAGTTCCGATCGTATCAAACATATCTACAAACAGGAAGGCAAATACAACCACAATAAAGTTCAGTGAAAACATAGAATGGAAATCCAGCTTTGCAAATACCGGAGCAATACTTGGAATAGAAAGTCCGTTGCTGAAATCAGGAAGCAGACTGTAGAATCCAACATCCGGATTCGGTACATAGATTCCTGCGAACTGACATCCGATTCCTAACAGCCATGTGATCAAGATTCCCCATAAAATATTTCCCTTGATATTTCTTATAACTAAGATTCCTGTGATCAGAATACCGATAATTGCAAGAAGTACTGTGATTCCTACATCATGGAAAGTAGCTTTTACGCCATTTGCCGCATTGTAGTTATCCAGTGAATATAACTGAAGCAGTGTAGATCCTCCGATTACAATCTTAGCATTTTGTAAACCGATAAATGCGATGAACAGACCGATACCTACGCTGACTGCAGCTTTTAAGTTCTTCGGAATTGCATTGAAAATTGCTTCACGGACATTTGTTGCAGACAGAATAATAAAGATAATACCTTCTGCAAATACTGCTGTTAATGCAACTTTCCAGCTGTATCCGTAGACACCTACAACTGTATATGCAAAATATGCATTCAGTCCCATACCTGGTGCAAGTGCAAACGGATAGTTTGCAAATACCGCCATCAGGACTGTGCCAAGTAATGCTGCCAGTGCTGTTGCTGTAAAGACTGCACCTGAATCCATACCTGCTGCTGACATAATACTTGGATTAACTGCAAGAATATATGCCATTGTCATAAATGTTGTGATTCCGGCAATAACTTCTGTCTTCACATCTGTGCCGTTCTCACGTAGTTTGAAAACTTTTTCTAACATGTGTTTTCCTCCTTGTCCTCTCATTAATTTAGAAACATAGTTTCCCAGGTAACAATAACAGTTTCATTCTAACAAAATAGAGCCATAAAGTAAATGGCTCTATTTCTTGAAAACACTTTTTCATCTATATTATTTTTAGGAGGGGTTTATATTTTTTTATTTTGCTTCTAATCTGCTTCTCTTATTCGTTTGCGGAGCGGGAGAATCATTCCCGGTGCAACGGATAATTCATCAATTCCCATCTCAAGGAATGTCTCTGTCAGACTTAAGTCTGCTCCGAGTTCTCCGCAGATTCCAATCCATTTTCCTTCTGCATGTGCATTTTCTGCTGCCATACGGATCATAGATAATACTGCCGGATGATGGGAATCATAAAACGGTTCCAGCTTCTGATTCTGACGGTCGATCGCCAATGTATACTGTGTCAGGTCATTTGTTCCAACACTAAAGAAATCCACTTCTTTTGCAAGGTCACGACTTACCATGACTGCCGCCGGTGTCTCGATCATAACACCAAGTTCAACATTCTCGCGGAAATCAATTCCTTCTTCCTTAAGTTCCTGCTTTACTTCCTCAATAATCTTTTTGATCTGCTTTATTTCATCTACAGATATGATCATTGGGAACATGATTGCAATCTGACCGTAAGCCGATGCACGATACAGCGCACGAAGCTGTGTCTTAAAAATCTCCTGTCTTGTCAGGCAGATACGAATCGCACGATATCCAAGTGCCGGATTTTCTTCTTTATCCAGTCCGAAATAATCTACCTGCTTGTCGGCTCCTATATCAAGCGTACGGATAATGACACGTTTTCCTGCCATATTTTCCGCAACCTGTTTGTATACCTTAAACTGCTCTTCCTCAGTCGGGAAAGTTTCACTTTCCAGATATAAGAACTCACTTCGGAACAGCCCAATACCGCCTGCATCGTTTTTAAGAACAGCACCAACATCTGAAAGATTTCCGATATTGGCATATACCATTACTTTCTGACCGCTTTTCGTAATATTTTCTTTACCCTTAAGCTGCTCCAACAGTGCTTTCTGCTCCTGATCTTCTTTTTGTTTCTCGCGCATACGCGTAAATGTCTCTTTATCCGGATCGATGTAGATTACACCTTCCATTCCGTCTACGATTGCTTCTTTTCCGTCATATTCCTTTTTCAGGTCTTCTCCGATGCCAATCACTGCCGGAATGTTCATCGTTCTTGCCAAAATTGCGGTATGTGAATTTGCAGAACCGTACATTGTAATAAAAGAAAGAACTTTTTCTTTATCCAGCTGTACTGTCTCGCTTGGGACAAGATCATCTGCTGCAATGATCACCGGTTCATTCATTTCCATGGATGCACTGTTCTGGTCACTTAAAACCTGGATCAGACGTTCGGATACATCTTTTACATCCGCTGCACGTCCCTGCATATATGCATCATCCATCGCCGCAAACATTGCCGCAAAATTATCGGCTGTTGTCGCAACTGCATATTCTGCATTCACTTCCTGGGAAGTAATAATATTTACAATAGACTCTACATAGTCTAGATCTTCCAGCATCATCTGGTGAATTTCAAAAATCATGGCATTTGTCTCGCCAACGTCATCCAGGGCCTTGTCATGTAATTCCTGAAGCTGTGAGACTGCTTTTTCTTTTGCAGCCTCAAAACGCTTCACTTCCTGTTCGGTATCTTCTACACGGCTCCGCTTGATCTGGATTTCATTTCTTTTGTAAAATGCGATTTTTCCAATCGCAATTCCTCCAAATACACTTTTTCCTGATAAAGTAATCATAGCCTTCTACCTCTTCTTACAGGTTCTCTTTGAAAAACTGTTCCATTCCTTCGATTGCTTCTGCTTCGTCAGCACCTTCTGCTGTCATGAAGATTTCTTCTCCGTTTTTCACTCCAAGTCCCATAACACCGAAGATTCTCTTAGCGTCTGCGCTCTTTTCACCTTTGCCGATTATAATTGTTGATGCATAGGAGGCTGCCTTCTTTACTAAAAGTCCTGCCGGTCTTGCATGGATTCCTTCTGGATCTGTGATTACATACTTAAATTCTTTCATTTTTTTGTTCTCCTTTTCTCTTTATTATAATTTTTTGTTACTTACAACTAAAATACTTCTATATCAATTAATTAACTTATTTTGTCTGATCTGTCAATGGTTTCTTCAACAGTACAATTCCTGCCATCGTTATAATAGAGCCAATAACAAGTGCCAGTAAAAACATCGGTGCATGTTCCATAATACCAACTACGAAAATTCCTCCGTGAGGTGCTCGGGAACCGCATCCAAACGCCATAGATAATGCTCCTGCTACAGCAGAACCGACTACGCAAGGTGGGATGATACGAAGCGGATCGGATGCCGCAAATGGAATGGCACCTTCTGTAATAAAGGATAATCCCATGATGTAGTTTGTAATACTTGTCTGCTGTTCGCTCTTTGTAAATCTGCTCTTGAAAAATGTTGTCGCAAGTGCGATTCCGATTGGCGGAGTCATTCCTCCGATCATAACCGCTGCCATAATATCAAACTGTCCGCTTCCGATCGCCGCAGTACCAAATACATACGCTGCTTTGTTAAACGGCCCTCCGAAATCAATGGACATCATTCCTCCGAGAAGTGCTCCCAAAAGAACTTTGCTGGATTCTCCCATTCCTGCCAGTCCGTTGTAAAGCCATGTGTTAAATGCTCCAACCGGCGGATTTACGAGAAAGATCATGATTGCACCCATTGCCAGAATTCCAAAGAATGGATATAACAGAACCGGTTTGGTCCCTTCCAGTGCTTTTGGAAGTTTCTCCAGCAGTTTTTTAATCAGCAACATCAGATATCCTGCTACAAAACCTGCGATCAGTGCTCCGAAAAATCCGGATGAGATCCATTTCTCTTCCGGAAGGAAGATAGAGGTTCCTGCTTTTGCGAGCAGACCACCGACAATACCAGGCATTAGTGCCGGTCTGTCTCCGATCGCCATTGCGATATATCCCGCAAGTACCGGGAACATCATTCCAAAGGATGTATTTCCTACTGTATTCAGGAAATGTGCCAATGGGGTCCCGTTACCAAAAGTATCTGTTCCGGCGTTTCCGGCATCTACCAGGAAAGAAAGCGCGATCAGAATACCGCCGCCGATGACGAACGGAAGCATATGGGATACACCATTCATCAAACTCTTGTAGATCTTACGTCCAAGGCTCTCACCTTCACTGCTCATGGAAGCTTCTTCGCCACCTTTGTTGTGATAAACCGGAACTTCGCCACTCATTGCCTTTGTGATAAGCTCTTCTGCTTTGCTGATTCCGTTTGCTACCTTCGTCATGATCACCGGTTTACCATCGAATCTTGCCATTCTGACATCTTTATCTGCTGCAATGATGATACAGTCACATGCTGCGATTTCTTCTGCAGTCAGCACGTTCTTATCTCCACCGGAACCATTTGTCTCAACTTTGATCGTATAACCCATCTCTTTTGCTTTATTTTCCAGACTCTCCGCTGCCATGTATGTGTGTGCGATTCCAGTCGGACATGCCGTAACTGCAAGGATCTGGTAGCCTGTTTTTTCTGCCGGTTTTTCTTCCCGCTTTTCTTCCTGTTCTGCTTCATCCGGAAATTTTGCTTTTTCTGCTGCATCAATATATCCAAGAAATTCCTCTACTGACTCTGCACTCTGCAGATTCGCGCGGAAGTCATCATCCATCAAAAGCATGGACAGACGACTCAGTACTTCCAGATGTACATTATCTTCTGTGTTCGGTGCCGCGATCAGGAAAATAAGATGTACCGGTTCTCCGTCCAGCGAATCATAATCCACACCATCTTTTACAACCATTGCTGCAAGTCCGGGCTTCGCTACTGCATCTGTCTTCGCATGCGGAATCGCAATTCCTTCACCGATACCAGTTGTTCCTTCTTCTTCTCTTAAGAAAACTCCTTCCTTATAACGCTCCACATCTGTGATGTTTCCTCCGGCAGCCATCAGAGAAACCATTTTCTCAATCGTCTCTTTCTTATCTGAGACAGTTCCGTTCAGATCAATACTTTCTTTTTTCAGCAAGTCTACGATCTTCATCTTTCTTCCTCCTATAATCCATAAGTTTCTGGTTTATCTTCCATCAATGCAACGATATCTTCTTTTGTCGCCAGCCAGTATTGAAAAGCTGTCGCACTTCCAGTCACAACACCAAGCCGGAATGCTTTTTCATATTCTCCGGTATTCAAATATCCGGTCAGAAATCCTGCCACCATAGAATCTCCTGCTCCCACTGAGTTCAGAACTTTTCCTTTTGGTGGTTTTGCTTTATATATAATGCCATCTTCTGTCAAGAGAATGGCGCCGTCACCTGCCATGGATACGAGTACATTTTTCGCTCCCATCTCCTGCAGTTTCTTCGCATAAGTCACAATCTCGTCCCTGGTCTTTAATGTCACTCCGAACATTTCGCCAAGTTCATGATTGTTTGGCTTGATCAGGAACGGATGATACTTTAATACTTTCAGGAGAAGTTCCTTCGTCGCATCCACAACAAAATGAATTCCTCTTCCCTGTAAATGTTCCAGAATCCGTTCATAAATATCAGACGGAAGTGTATTCGGAATACTTCCTGCAAGTACGAGTATATCTTCTTTTTTTAATGCATCCAACTGTTCAAATAATGCCTGCTGTGCTTCTTCTGTGATCACCGGCCCCTGTCCGTTGATCTCTGTCTCTTCGCCTGCATTAATCTTCACATTGATTCTTGTGGAACCTTCCGGGAGTCTTATAAATGCAGTATCACATCCAAATTCCTTCAGCATATTTTCTAATGCCTCTCCTGTAAAACCAGCGGTAAAGCCAAGCGCTTTACTGGAGTGTCCCAGATTCGACAGGATTACGGAAACATTATTTCCTTTGCCCCCCGGATAAACAGCCTCATGTGTTGTCCGGTTGATCTCACCCGGCACAAGCTTATCCACCTGGATCACATAATCCAGAGAGGGGTTAAAAGTAACTGTGTAAATCATGCCTCAACCTCCATAACATTTTTATATTTTTTATATTTTTCATCTGCTATTCCTATTGTGAGCAGCTTTGCGTCTTCAAATGCAGAAAAAGTAACCGATGAGATCTGATTGATCTTCGTCGCGTCCGCAAGAACAAAACATTCACGGCACTGCTCCATTGCTTTTTCTTTTACCATTGCTTCAGCAATATCCGGTGTGGTATATCCTGCATCCGGATGTACACCGTTTGTTCCGAAGAAACCTTTCGTAAAATTATATTTACGAAGTCCGGAAATGGCATCGGCTCCGACGATTGCTTCTGTTATCGCTTTCAGCTCTCCACCGATCAGAATGACACGAAAGCCTTTCTGCAGCAGCTTTTGTGCATGGCCAATGGAATTCGTTACATAGACTGCATCTGCCTGTGTCAGATAATCAATCATTATATCCACGCTACTTCCGGCATCCAGATATACAAAATCATCTGCCTGAACAAGTGTCGCCGCATATTTGCCAATTTTCTGCTTTACTTCACGGTTCAGGTCTCTTCGTACAGACAACGCCGCATCCTTTGTTGTATATCCAGATTCTACTGCGGTTGCGCCACCATGTACTTTCACCAGCTCGCCCCGTTTATGAAGTGTTGTCAGATCTCTTCGTATTGTAGATTCCGAAGTGTCCAGAAGTTCTGTCAGTTCCTGGACTGTAACCGCATGTTCTTCATTTACAACACGAAGGATTTCGCTATATCTTTCTTCTGCAAGCATTCCCTTCATCCTTTCATTTTCAATCACTTTCATTCATCTTCATTCATCTTTATGTTTATACTACAATCATTTTCAGTCAAAGTCAATCATTTTCAATCAAAAATAATCATCAAAAAAGGACCTTTATCTTCGTACAAACTGCACAAAAAACAAAAATCCTTTTATAACATCTATATATTTTTAACTGCAACACTCCTGGCAATCATAAACTACTGGATCTCGCGGATCTTCTTACGAAGCGCCAGTACCTGCCCCGGTGCTACTGATAATTCATCAATGCCAATCTGCAGGAAAAATTCTGTCAATGACAGATCTGCCGCCATATCTCCGCAGATACTGATTGGCTTTTCTTCCAGATGAACGTTATTAGCTACAATACGCAGCATCTTAAGTATCGCCGGATGGTGCGGATCAAAATATTTCTCCATCCGCTCATTCTCACGATCCATTCCGAGTGTGAATTGCAGCAGATCATTCGTTCCGATACTGAAGAAATCAACCTCTCTTGCAAGTTCTCCGCTAATCATGACTGCCGCCGGTGTCTCTATCATTACGCCGACCTGGATTTCTTTATTATAAGCGGTCTTCTCGGCACTCAGCTCTTTTTTCGCTCTCTCTAACAGAAGCTTTGCACTTCTTACTTCTTCCACAGTAGAGATCATTGGAAACATAATTGCAACATTACCATATACAGAAGCTCTTAAAATTGCACGGAGCTGCGTCTTAAACATATCTTCTTTCTCCAGCGATACTCTGATTCCACGGTAACCCATGGACGGATTCTTCTCCGGTCCGATTTCAAAGCATGCCGCCTGCTTCTCTCCGCCAAGATCTGCTGTACGGATCACAACTCGCTTGATCCCCATTGATTCTGCTGCCAGCTTATATGTCTGGAACTGCTGCTCTTCTGTTGGCAGCTTTCCACCATTCTCCATATACAGGAACTCACTTCTGAACAGCCCGATTCCACCGGCGTCACTTCGGATTACATTCTCAATATCCTCTCTGTTACCGATATTCGCACAGATATCAATTTTCTGACCGCTCTGTGTAATATTCTCTTTTCCTTTCAGCCGTTCCAGATTCCGCGTCTTCTCATGGTTAGCGTCCTGTCGCTTCTTCATCTGCGTGATCGTTGTATAATCCGGCTCGATGTAAACCTTTCCTTCAAATCCGTCAATGATGATCGTCTTTCCATCGTACTCTTTCTTCAGCGCATCACCCAGTCCGATGACTGCCGGGATTCCTTTTGTACGGGCAATCACTGCCGTATGGGAATTGATCGTTCCATAACGCGTCACAAAACCAAGTACCTTGGACTTCTCTAACTGCATTGCCTCACTTGGATAAAGCTCTGATGCAGCCAGAATAAATGGTTCATCTGAAAGCAGACGATCCTTCCAGCTTCTGGACAGGATCCGGATCAGGCGGATCGCCACATCGCGAATATCTGCATCATGCCCTTTCAGGTAATTCTTATCTTCTTCCGGTCCGTTCTTGATCAGTTCTTCAGCTGCATGGGAGACTGCAAATTCTGCATTCAGCTTCTCTTCCAGAATGATATTCGTAATCTTTCCGACAAATTCCTCGTCCTCTAAAATCTGCTGCTGCATTTCGAAAATAGCTGCATTCGCCTCTCCCACTTCTTTGATAGAAGAAGTATGCATCACTTTCAGTTCCATAAATGCCTTATCTTTGGCTTTTTGAAAACGGGCAACTTCTTTTTCAATATCTTTTACATAAATCCGTTTGATTTCTTTAATATCACGTTTATATAAAGAAAGCTTTCCGATTGCGATCCCTTCTGAAATTTTCTTCCCCGTTAATGTAATCATACTATTATATCCTCACTTCTTCGAAATATTTGCGTAAAATCTCCTAAATATACTTTACACGTTCCATACTCTTTCGTCAAGGAAAGGATACCGGCAAATGTCGAAACGCGCTGTTGCTTTTGTGTAAAATCGCCAAAAGCCCTTTCGTTTTTGTTGACTTCTTTATCAAAACATGTTAAAGTAACGGAGTGTAATCTTGGCTGACATCAGATTACACTGGATCTATTATTTTTCATTTTATGGAGGTATCATCATGAAAGGTACAGTAAAATGGTTTAACAACCAAAAAGGCTATGGTTTCATCTCTGATGAATCCGGCAAAGACGTTTTCGTACACTACTCAGGACTGAATATGGAAGGCTTCAAGTCTCTTGAAGAAGGACAGGAAGTTGAGTTTGATGTAACAGAAGGCGCCAAGGGACCTCAGGCAGTGAACGTAACGAAGCTCTAAGAGCCAGATTTAATCGAAATTTAGATGTACCTTTTAACTATATAAAGTAACTGGATTTTAGATATTTAAAAGTAATACACGAAAAATGAGATTAAGACAGCGAAGGCGGACAGTTTCTACTGTCCGCCTTTTTGTTGCCATAGCATCCGAAAGAATCTGCCAATGGCAGGTTCTGTAGGTTATATCATCATTTATTCTTCTTCACTTGCTGTAGATTTTGAAATATCAAGCAGCACATTTACTCCAAATGGATTGATCGCTACACCTTCCATCCCATCCGGGAGCTGCTTTGCTACCGTCTCTGCATCCATGATCAATGCTCTGTATTTCTGTTCCTTATCAAACTTTACAAATTCCATCAGATCTGTAAAGATTGGCTGATATACTTTTCCACTTGTTCTGCGAAGTGCCGGAATCTGATTGTCTTCCTGTACTGCAACCAGATATTTTCCTTCATAGAAATGCGCCATCATCTCTTCATTCAACGCATCCATCTCTTCTGTCATCTCTTCCGGATTTCGGCGAAGCTCCTGTACAAAATAAAGCGCTGTCAGGTGAAGTTCCGGATTCTCAATTCTCGGTTCATCCTCCGGAAGATCCTCTTCTGCTGTTCTTATAACCAGATCATTTAACTGTACCTGCACTTTCTCTTCACCGGTACAAACCAGAATACAGTTTACTCCCATCGGAAACAGACCTGTGAAAAATTCCAGTCTGTGTTCCTTCTTCACATTTACAAGTCTTACCGGAATTTTGGCATCCAACATTCTGTCTGCCTGTTTTTTTGCTTCTTCTTCACTATCAAATAAGATCACTTCATCATCATAAGTCTCCGGATCACAGTAGACAAATGGCATATTCGTACAAGCCGAATATATGACATATATATCTTCTGCCTCTCTTAACATCTCCAGCACGTCCATCTTTTCCATTTTTTATTTCCTCTTCCTTTCTTCCGCCTCTTTTAAAACGATCTGACTTTCGGTCGATAGCGCATATCTGCCACTGTGTAAACCGTAACAAAAGCTTCCGGATCTTTGTGGATAATGTAATTCATTAGTTTCTGATACTCGTTTTTATCCACAATTGTAATGATTTCTCTGTATTTTTCCATATTATATGCACCGATTGCTTCATAGAATGTCGCACCACTGTGCAATTCATGCAGGATAAACTCCCGCACTTCCTGTTCATATTTTGTAATGATGCAAACACGACGTTTCACATTCTGTCCAAATATAAAATGATCCAGCACAATTCCGTTGAAGTATGTACCCAGTATACTCAAAACAACTGCTTTCTTATCATAGATCAGCGCTGAAGAAAGCGCTACACACATCCCGGAAATGGACATTGCCTTTCCCAGTTCAATATGCAGATACTTGTTCATCATCTTCGCTACGATATCCAATCCACCGGAAGATGCATTCATATTGAACAAAATGCCGAGTCCGATACTTACAACTAAAATATAACATAACACATCCAGTTCCGTACTTTCTGTCAGAGACTGAAAATCCGGAAAAATTTTCTCAAAGACTGCCAGATAAAGCGGCAGTAAAATACTGGTATATACTGTCTTCGCGCCAAATTCTTTCCCACAGGTCAGAAATCCGATCACCAGCAGAACTACATTCAGGATCATGGTAACACTCGATACCGGAAGCGACACATAATGTGCAAGAATGATTGCCAGCGCCGATACACTGCTGATTGATGTCTGGCTCGGAATCAGGAAAAAGTAAACAGCCGATGCAATGATCCCCACGGCAACCGACATAACTGCAACTTCTTTCACATTCTCAAACGTACAGCATATTTTCTTTTTTTCGTTCATACTCTTATCCCCACTTTTTTGAAAACTCCTCATCAAGCATACAAAAAAACAGAGAAGAAAGCAATCCTTTTACCGAAAATATTTTGTCAACCCATTGTCCTTAAAAAACACGACAACTTCTTTGTCATGAAGTCCGGTTCCTTTATCAACATAAATCTTATTTCCGTCTATGTTAATATTGATATCCAGATTCTGTCCAAAAGACTCTTCATAAATAACAGTTATTGACACCACATCCGAAGATTCTCCGTTCTTCCGGTAATTCTTCTCAAGCTTTCTCTGCTCGTTTTCAGAAACCGGTTTTAACTGTTTACATAAGCGGATGATCTCTTTCGTTTCATTTTCATCGTATTTTTCATTTAATTTTTCATCGGATGTTTTATAGAAAAAATGATCCAGCACCGCTCTGTCTTCCATGGCAGATGCCGTAAAATTACAATTTACAAAATATCCTGCAACAATCAAAGCCGTAAGGCATCCCCCTACAGCCAGCGCTGATACTGTTTTCTTAAAATCTGTTCTTTTAATAAGAAGCCGAATCGTTATCACCAGAGTCAGTACCAACACCGTGAAAGCAAGATTCATATAACTGACCGGCTGATTTGCCGAACTGACAAACGGATTCCCATATCTCAGCATAAAACGTCCAAAAGTATCCGATAACAGATAGGAACAACTATATACAACCAAAAATGTAAGCGTCAAAAAAGTAATCTGCTCTTTTTTATTCTCTCTTTCTCGTATCATACTTTCTCCTACAGTTTCCGGAATTCCGGAATATCACCGGATATCTTATACTGTTTTACATAGTTTGCAAATTTCTTATCTACATGATAAATTGTAATGTCATTTATCACAATATAACATTTTTGCGGATTTACATAAGCATCTGTAAATCTTGTCTTATTCCCCATAATAAGCCCGATTTCTATCTCATCCTCATAATTTCTTGTGATTCTCGGATCCTTTTTCAGACCTTTCTGTAAACTATCTTTCAAAGTTTGCGCTGATTTTCCCGAAAATTCCTCACTGATCATCTGGGAACTCTGAAATACAAATGTATTGATGCCTTTCAGCTCTCCACAATCACTGACTGCCTTTTTATTAATGCCATAAGTCAGACAGATCAGCATTGCGATCACAATAATATTTCCATAAAGAAAGTGTGTATATCTCTGCAACGTAAATATTTTCTTATCTCCTGTAAAATACGCAAAGGACCCCACCAGAAATAAACCAATCAGCATAGGTGTGATCCATCTTGCCATCCCTGTGGCAATCAGACTGTGTGGAAAAAAATCCGTATTCAGATTCGCCAGAGTCTCTTCTGCGTCTGCCGCATCTGTTCCAATCATAAACTGATAGATTGCTTCACTGATCTTGTATGGAAGCCCCAGTATTCCTTTTGTTATAAAAAATGTATCTTTCTCATAAAGGTGGCTGAATAATCCGATCAGAACTCCTGCTGTACAGAAAAGCGCTACTCGGTTCGATCCCTTTTTGCCACTTATTATCTGCTGCATCTTTTCTCCCTTCTTTATGTATCCATTTTACTGGATAAACATCGCATCTCCAAACGAAAAAAATCGATATCTCTCTTTCACTGCCTCTTCATATGCCGCAAGGACATGCTCTCTTCCGGCAAGTGCTGATACAAGCATTACCAGCGTAGACTCCGGCAAATGGAAATTCGTGATCAGGCAGTCTAAAACCTTGAACTTATATCCCGGATAGATAAAAATCTCTGTCCAGCCGCTACATGCTTTTAAATGCCCGTCTTCATCTGCCGCGGATTCGATCGTACGGCAACTTGTCGTTCCGACACAAATTACTCTTCCGCCGTTTTCTTTTGCATGATTGATCTTCTGTGCTGCTTCTTCTGTAATCTGGAAAAATTCCGAATGCATATGATGTTCTGTGATCTCATCTACCTTCACCGGTCGGAAAGTTCCAAGCCCGACATGCAATGTCACACTTGCGATATCCACGCCTTTCTTCTTAATCGCTTCCAGAAGCTCCGGTGTAAAATGCAGTCCTGCTGTCGGCGCTGCTGCCGAGCCGTTATGCTTCGCATAAACAGTCTGATAACGATTCTTATCCTCCAGTTGATGTGTGATGTAAGGAGGAAGCGGCATCTGGCCAAGCTGGTCAAGGATCTCTTCAAAAATCCCGTCATAAGTAAACCGGATCAGACGATTTCCCTCCTCTACAATATCTACAACTTCTCCGATCAAAAGTCCGTCACCGAAGCTGATCTTCGCTCCGACTTTTGCCTTTTTCCCCGGTTTTACAAGTGTCTCCCAGGTGTTGTCGCTTTTTCTTTTTAATAATAAAATCTCAATCTTTGCATTTGTTCCTACTTTGGAACCAATCAGCCTTGCCGGAATTACCTTCGTGTCATTGATAACCAGACAGTCTCCCTCATGCAGATAGTCAATAATCTCTTTAAATACATGATGGGAAACAGCCCCAGACTTCTTGTCAAGGACAAGCAGCCTGGAGCTGGAACGATCCTCAAGCGGATCCTGTGCAATCAATTCTTCCGGCAGATCATAATAAAAATCCTGTGTTTTCATTTTCTATATGAATCTCCTTTATTTTCTTTGCATATACAACTCTCGTATCACTGAGTCTGTCATGCAGTCCACATTTCTGCTGATCCAATCCTGCCAGCAGATAGCCAAATCCTAACGATACGTGGCACAGAAATCGTCCTATGGTCTCTCTGTACACAATATCGAACAGACCTAATCTTTCTTCTTTTGCACTTACAACCTTAAGATGGAATACGCGCTTTCCAAAAGTTGTTCCGGTTTCGTAAGTACATATAATAAAATATAACACCTGACAAATATAAAGTGCAACATCTTTTAAGGAATATTGAAACAAAACATTCGTATTCAATATGTTAATCTCAAGAAGCCCTAATACAAATGAAGCAAGCGCCAATACCAGACGGACTCCGATAAGTCCAAAAAAGATAATCATATGATCCAGCACATATGCAGCAAACCTTACCCAGAATCCTGCGTATTCCAGATTTTCACTATTGCAATCCCTCTGCATAATACATCAGTCCTCCGCTTTTACATTCTTCGGCAGTCTCTTTCAATACCTGTGCCTCTGACTTTGGAACCAGACTTCCTGCTTTCGCAAATAGTTCATCCAGCAGGCTCGTCTTACGCTCCGGCTCATAGAATTCATCCGTCTTAAGTTTGTCACTCATTTCATCCTGCATCTCATCATAACTGCTGATTTTATCGATCAGACCATTATTTTTTGCCTGCGTTGCTGTGTAAGTTCTTCCATCAGCCAGCTTTTTCACCTGTTCTTTGGATATTTTTCTTCCGTCAGCTACTTTGGATACAAACGCTTCGTAACACTCATCTACCTGTGACTGGTATATCTTCACCTGCTCTTTTGTCAGTCTGCTGGAATCTTTATTTTTACCGCTCGTAATACTCACATAGCGGATGCCCAGTTTCTTGTATAAGCCTGTCAGGTCATAACCGGACATAATAACTCCGATGGAACCGGTCACTGTATTCTTATTTGCATAGATTTTATCTGATGATACAGAAGCCATATAACCTCCCGAAGCAGCATAATGTGCCATATAAGTCCAGATTGGCTGTTTGGTTATCTTCTTGTATTCCATCAGTTTGTCATACAATTCTTCCGATTCGTAGACTGCTCCACCCGGCGAATCTACATAAAGCAAAATTCCTTTATTATTTTCGTCATCCATAAGTTCATCCAGATACTCCATTGTCGTATCATGCTGATAACCACTGTTCTGTCCGCTCAGAATATCTGTCGTGTCTGATGCCTGTTCCTGAATCGTTCCCTGCACTTTCACAACTGCAATGTAATCGTCATCCGGTGGATCAAAATTACTGCCACCTGCAAGGATCTCTTCTGCTGCATCCCCTATAATACTTTCTGCCGCTGTATTTACAAATACACTGATCACTCCGATCACAGCGAACAGAAGACCTGCTATAAGCAGGCCTATGATCTGTTTCTTTTTCATTTTGGAAATTACCTTTCCTTTCTGTGAATGAACTGTTTATTTACGAAGTTCGATTCCAAGCGCTTCCAGTCCTTCCAAAATCTTGTTCATAGCACTTGTAATCTCTGCCTCTTCCAGTGTCTTATCCTTTGCACGGAATACGATAGAATATGCTACGGACTTAAAGCCTTTCTTAATCTGTTCTCCTTCGTAAATATCAAACAGTGCATAGCTCTCCAAATAAGCGCCACCCTTCTTCTCGATGACTTCTTCTACCTGTCCGACAAGAATCTCTTTCGGCATTACCATACTAATATCTCTGGTAACTGCCGGGAATTTGGCAATTCCCGTATATTTTCTGTCAAAGGTTGCCTTCTTCACAATCTCCGGCATATCAATAACAGCAATGTAAGCTCTTGTTCCGATTCCGTAATTGTCTGCAACATCCGGATGTACTTCTCCTAAATATCCGACAACTGTTCCATCATAAATGATATTTGCCTGACGTCCCGGATGCAGATATGTCTTTCCGGCATTCGGATCGTAAGTTTCTTTTTTATGAAGTCCTACTTTTTCAAAGAACTCTTCTACAACACCTTTCATACTGAAGAAATCTCCGTCTCCATACATTCCAAGTGTAAACTGCATACGCTCTTCCGGCAGTTCTGTAAGTGGCAGAGCCTTTGGCAGATATACATTACCAAGCTCATATAATCTTACATTTTTATTTCTTCTGTTGTAGTTTGTTGCAAGAGAAGTCAGCATACCATTTAAGGATGTTGTTCTCATTACGCTGTAATCTTCTCCCAGCGGATTCACAATGTCAACTGTCTGGCGAAGCGGTGAATCCTCCGGCAACAGTAATTTATCAAATACCTTCGGGCTTTCAAATGAATAAGTCATTCCCTGGCTGAATCCACAGAACTCCGCGATATCACGCGCAATCTCTTCCACTCTCAGCTTGAATGATAATTTACCTGTTGTTGCCTCTCCTCTCGGAAGTGTTGTCGGGATATTATCATATCCATAGAATCTTGCAACTTCTTCTGCAAGGTCAGCCATGCGGAACAGGTCATGACGGAAAGTCGGAGCGATCACTTCTCTCTTCTCTTTGTCATATTCCAGATCAATCTTCTTGAAGTATCCGATCATATCTTCTTCTGCGATCTCTGTTCCAAGCAAATTGTTAATTGCTTCCGGATCAAATGGCACACGTACCGGCTCTTTCTTCTTTCCATATACATCTACCATACCGCCGACAACTTCTCCGGCTCCCATCTCTTCAATGAGCTGGCATGCACGGTCGATTGCAGCCTGTGCATTGTTCGGATCCAGACCTTTTTCGAATTTACCGGAAGCATCTGTACGAAGTCCGACTCTCTTGCTTGATTTACGGATGTTTGTTCCGTCAAAACATGCTGCTTCAAAAAGCATTGTCTTTACATTGTCTGTGATCATGGAGTTCTCACCACCCATGATTCCGGCAATACCGATAGATTTCTCGCCGTCGCAAATCATCAGAACGTCTTCATCCATCTGTCTTTCCTGTCCATCCAGTGTTGTAAATTTCTCATCTGCTTCTGCAGTACGGACAATAATCTCATGATTGGCAATCGTGTCCAGATCATAAGCATGCATTGGCTGTCCGTATTCTTCCATTACATAGTTTGTAATATCTACGAGGTTATTGATCGGACGGATTCCTACGGAAGCCAGTCTTCTCTGCATCCATTCCGGTGACGGTGCAATCTTGATATTCTTTACAATTCTTGCACAGTATCTCGGGCAGAGGTCTGTATTTTTTACAGTAACTTTGATGTAATCATTGACATCTTCGTCATTTCCTGTTGTTGTTACAACCGGCGGGCAAAATTCTTTGTGGAAAGTTGCTGCCGCCTCTCTTGCAATACCAACAACACTGTAGCAGTCTACACGGTTTGATGTGATCTCATATTCAAATACAACATCGTGCAGTCCCAGTACTTCAATGGCATCTGCTCCGACTTCTGTATCTTCCGGGAAAATATAGATTCCGTATTCCGGTGCATCCGGATACATGTCACGGTTTGATCCCAGCTCTTCGATCGAGCACATCATACCGTTACTCTCTACTCCACGTAATTTTCCTTTTTTGATCTTGATTCCACCGGCAACTCTCTGTCCCGGCTCATGTCCGCCTGCAACACGTCCGCCGTCCAGAACAACCGGTACTTTGTCACCTTCTTTTACATTCGGTGCACCCGTTACGATCTGAATGGATTCTGTTCCGATATTTACCTGACAGATAATCAGCTTGTCAGCATCCGGATGCTTCTCGATCTTATCAATCTGTCCGACTACGATCTTGTCCAGATCTGCATCCATCTTTTCAAATCCTTCTACTTTTGTTCCGGTCAGTGTCATTGCATCGGTATATTCCTGTGCTGTCACGTCAAGATCCGGAACATATGCTTTTATCCATGATAATGATGTATTCATCTTATTACTCCTTTCGCGTCCTTCATCTATCGTTTAAAACTGTTTTAAAAATCGGATATCATTTTCATATAACAGTCTCATGTCATCAATTTCGTATTTTAACAGTGCAATACGTTCCAGACCTACACCAAATGCAAATCCTGTATATTCATCCGGATCAATTCCACACATTTCCAGTACATGTGGATGTACCATACCACAGCCAAGAATCTCAATCCATCCGGATCCTTTACAGAAACGGCATCCTTTTCCGCCGCATTTGAAGCAGGTAACATCAACTTCTGCACTTGGCTCTGTAAATGGAAAATGATGCGGACGGAATTTCGTCTTTGTCTCTGGTCCGAATAACTCTTTTGCAAATACTTCCAGTGTACCTTTCAGGTCTGCGAAAGAAATGTTTTTGTCAATAACAAGTCCTTCGATCTGATGGAAAGAAGGAGAATGTGTTGCATCTACTTCATCAGAACGGAATACACGTCCCGGTGCGATCATACGGATTGGGAGTTTTCCCTGTTCCATTACTCGTGCCTGTACCGGCGATGTCTGGGTACGAAGTACGATATCTTTATTAATATAGAACGTATCCTGCTCATCTTTTGCCGGATGATCTGCCGGAATATTCAGTTTTTCAAAGTTGTACAGATCGTATTCTACTTCCGGTCCTTCTACAACTTCATATCCCATACCAACGAAAATTCTCTCTACTTCTTCCAGTGCAATCGTGTTCGGATGTCTGTGTCCGACCATATTCTTCTTGGACGGCAGTGTTACATCGATTACTTCCTGTTTCATCTTCTCTTCACGGATCGCACGCTCCATTTTGCTCTTGCTTTCCTCTAATATCTTCTCAATTGCTTCTCTTGTCTCATTGACCATCTGACCAACCTTCGGTCTGTCTTCTTTGGCAACATCTTTCATACTCTTTAATACGGCTGTCAGCTCTCCCTTTTTACCAAGGAATTTTACGCGGACATCATTCAGTTTTTCAGGCATATCTGCCTGTTCGATTGCTTTTAATGCTTCTTCTCTGATGGCTTTAAGCTTCTCCTGCATCTCTTTTCTCCCTTTCTTCATCAATATATCTGTCCATATTCAGACACCTGCAGAACCTGCCGACGGCAACTTCATCCAGATGCTGTGGCAATAAAAAAAGAACTTCATCCCCTAGGGACGAGGTTCTACCCGTGGTACCACCCTGATTCCTGCAGCATATTACTTGCGGCAGGCACTTATCTTCTGCGTAACGTGCAGGTTACGTTTTCTCTTACTTACAGATTATCTCCGTTTCAAAGAAACAGCTTACGTGGGAAATTCAATCCTTATCTGAACCGAAGAAGACTTCCAGCCTGCGATCTTCTCTCTCTGTCGGAAAATAATTCTCTACTTACACGGTCATTGCTTTTTCCAAAAATAGATTGAGTTCTAATACTTCATTATTGTATCATACAGCCCGGAGATGTCAAGTTCTATTCTCCAAAAATCTCATCTGATACCATCACATTCACTACACCGCCAAGTAGAATCGTATACATACAGAAATACATCCAAAGCATGATCAACACGATTGTTGTCAGACTTCCGTACATATCCGAAAATCCCTGAAATACATCTACATACACAGAAAAAATCCAGGATATGATCATCCAGCCAATTGCTGCAAATACCGCACCCGGAATCTGTCTTTTTAATTTTGTCCTGCGGTTTGGCAGAAACTTATAGATCAAAAGGAAGAATATCATCAATGTGATAGGCGTAATGATCGTACGCGTTTTAATCAGCCAGTCAGCAATCTGTTTCATGATCGTTACATGATTTGTGATAAATATATTTATTGTATTACCAAACACAGACAACAGCAGCAGGAATATGATCACGATCAAGAACATCACTGTATAGATCGTTGCCCGCAGACGGAGATAAAAATAGTTACGTGTCTCATGGCATTTGTAAATGCAGTTCAGTCCGGAAGACATCGCAAGTACACCTTTTCCTGCTGACCAGAGCGCTACAACTACCGTGATCGGGATGATGCTCATTGACTGGTTGTAAACCTGATTCACGATCGATGTGATCAGTGTCTCCACAGATGACGGGAACACCTGGATCACTGCCGCCATAACATCTGCTTTCGTCACTGGTGTATAACGCACCAGTGTCAGAAGAAGCAGAATGATCGGAATCAGACACAGCATAAAAAAGTATGCCGACTGTGCAGCATACGCACCTACATGATCATGGGATATGTCTGTTGTTATCTGTATTATTTTTGAACTGATTTCTTTTATTTTCTTCATAGTTCTCTCCTGACATTCGCACCCCATTTTAACTGATTTCATGCGCTTTGTCTACGATTATCTGTCTTTTATCGTACCGGCAGACATTTTCTTAGATGTTTTTCTTCATATTATTAATTTTCTACCGTAATGTCAGAATAAAACAGTTTCAATATTTCTTTGTAAGTTTTCCCCTGTTTTGCCATTTCATTGGCTCCTGTCTGGCTCATTCCGATTCCATGTCCGAATCCGCCTCCCCGGATGTGGATCTGGCTCTTTTTTTTCGTAATTGTAATAAACGCACTTGGAAGCAATGTTCGAAACTTCACTTTACTTCCGTCCTGTTTCCGGATATCATAATCTCCCGCAAGCGCTGACCGGATTTTATTCTCTGTTTTTATAGTCAGATTTCCTTTGTCTCCCTTTACTTTAAGTTCCAGCGCTACTTTTCCCGGACCTCTTTTTGAAATATATATCTTGCGGATACTTCCGACATCTTTTCCGGTATTTTTACAAAGAATCGTTGACAATCTTGCTGCCGTTACGTCCACTGTCCACCGGTACCATGGAAGATTTTTCTCATAATCCCCATTTTTTCCACTGACTCTGACGGATTTCAGATAGCCGGTAGCTGCTGATGAAGTGCTTCCCCACGCTGCAGTTGTCGTCGTTCTTCCGGAAGATGTCGAATAATAGTATGTTGTTGCAATTTTCCCTTTATACTTTGCAGTTTCTCCGGCTGTCTGCCTGACCGCTTTCACAGCAGAATCCGCCTGCTTTGAATTGCCATATACCTGATAATCTGTACTGTCATTGACATGCGCCCGGTATTTCGGATAAGCATAGTTCTCCATCTGCCGGTAAGCATAGCTTCTCGCGCAGACAGCCTGCGCTTTTAATGCTTCCAGTTTATATGACACCGGCATCTCGCTCGGAACAACCGCACAGAGATAATCTTCTACCGTAAGTTCATTGATCAGTGCGATCTTCTTTCCGGCAGACTTAAGTTCCAGTGTCCCGCTGTAAGACGGCGTTCCATAACCTCTTCGTATGCTCTTAACCTGTACCGTACCTTTTCTTGCACGAATTTTTATTGTATGTTTTTTCAGTCGCCGATTTGAAGCTTTTATCGTCACAGTTTTTCCGGCAGGTACGGAAACTTTTTTCGCTCCTATTCTTAATATCAAGCCTTCTTTTCCCGAAACTTTCACTTCCGTATGAAACGCCCGGGTATATCCTGTTGTCATCAGGAGAACACGGATCTTTGGATTCTTTTTCGCTATTTTCGTATTATCCGTCTGTTTTTTTGACACATCTATTTCATATGTATTGTTGTATGTCTGTTTCTGCCTGTCACTTTCACGTACTTGTCTTCTCCTCGCTACTTCCGGCAGTTTTCCACTGAGTAACACAATAAAAAAAGCGGCAATGAGAATACAGCCACACAAACGAATACTCTTTTGATGTTTTCTATTTTTCTGACATTTCAACTGAATCCCTCCATATACATTCGTAACATTCGTAAAGCCACACGTTTCTTGTACTTTTCGCTGCATTAACAGCTCTTTTTTGTTCACATATGGATAAAAAGAAGATGCCGCATCGGATTATCGCTAATCGTTCTGCGGCATCTGCCTTATCTTCTGTATTCCCCAAAATGCCGGTTTCTGTATTTTGACTCCTAGCCATCCGCTAGGTGGGTGTCCGCATCTGCTTTTCTGCCTTCCCCTGCATAAATGAGGGCTTGACATATTACAGAGATAATAAGAGTCCCGTTTAAAGTATTGTAGGTTCAAAATAACAGAAGTTATCGAACATTTCAGGTTTCCAACTGAGATTATTATACTCCAATAATCTCTATTTTACAACTGTTTTCTTATAACTGTGGTCCGGCAGATACAAGTGCCTTACCATCTTCGTTACCTTCATATTTAGCAAAGTTCTTAACAAATCTTCCTGCGAGGTCTTTTGCCTTTGTCTCCCACTCTGTTGCATCGACATAAGTATCTCTTGGATCAAGGATTCCTGTATCAACGCCCGGGAGCTCTGTCGGAACTTCGAAGTTGAAGTATGGAATTGTCTTTGTCGGTGCATTCTTAATATCTCCGCTTAAGATTGCATCAATGATTCCACGAGTATCTTTGATAGAGATACGTTTTCCTGTTCCATTCCATCCTGTATTAACAAGATATGCTTTTGCTCCGTTAGCTTTCATCTTTTTAACTAATTCGTGAGCATATTTTGTCGGATGTAACTCCAGGAATGCCTGTCCGAAACAAGCTGAGAATGTCGGTGTAGGCTCTGTGATTCCACGCTCTGTTCCTGCAAGTTTTGCTGTAAATCCTGACAGGAAGTAATATTCTGTCTGCTCCGGAGTTAATACAGATACCGGAGGAAGTACTCCAAATGCATCTGCTGACAGGAAGATTACATTCTTAGCTGCCGGTGCTGCTGATATCGGACGTACGATCTTCTCAATGTGATCGATTGGATAAGATACACGCGTATTCTCTGTCACGCTCTTATCTGCGAAATCAATCTTACCATCTTTGTCCAGTGTAACATTTTCAAGAAGTGCGTTACGTTTGATTGCATTATAAATATCCGGCTCAGACTCTTTATCCAGGTTGATAACTTTTGCGTAACATCCACCTTCAAAGTTAAATACTCCATTATCATCCCATCCGTGCTCGTCATCACCGATCAGAAGTCTCTTCGGATCAGTAGAAAGCGTTGTCTTACCTGTTCCGGAAAGTCCGAAGAAGATTGCTGTATTCTCTCCGTTCATATCTGTATTTGCTGAGCAGTGCATAGATGCAATACCTTTTAATGGCAGATAGTAGTTCATCATAGAGAACATACCTTTCTTCATCTCTCCACCATACCATGTATTGATGATTACCTGCTCACGGCTTGTGATGTTGAATACTACTGCTGTCTCAGAATTCAGTCCTAATTCTTTGTAGTTCTCAACTTTTGCTTTTGACGCATTGTAAACAACGAAGTCCGGCTCAAAATCCTTCAGTTCTTCTTCTGTTGGTTTGATAAACATATTTGTTACAAAGTGTGCCTGCCATGCAACTTCTACGATAAAGCGGATTGCCATACGTGTATCTTTGTTTGCACCGCAGAATGCATCTACAACATAAAGTTTCTTGTCGGAAAGTTCTTTCTGTGCAATCTCTTTTACAGCTTTCCATGTCTCTTCTGATGCCGGGTGGTTATCATTTTTATACTCATCAGAGGTCCACCATACCGTATCTTTGGAATTTTCATCCATTACGATATATTTATCTTTTGGCGAACGACCGGTATAGATACCTGTCATTACATTCACTGCTCCGAGTTCGCTCTCCTGTCCTTTTTCATAACCTTCAAGTTCAGGTTTTGTTTCTTCTTCAAATAACATCTCATAAGAAGGATTATAAACAATCTCTGTAGTTCCTGTAATTCCATACTTGCTTAAATCGATTTTTGCCATTTTACATTAACCTCTTTTCTTCATTATTTACATTGTCCTGTCTGTGCACGACAACATTTGCTCCTATTATCTCATTTATTCCAAAAAAAGTCAAGACTTTAACAATCTTTTTTCGAAAGTTTTAGACATTTTTTATGCATTTATCTTCCTTTTTTCGTTAAATCCTTGTCTATGGTATTTAAAAAATGCAAGATTGCATACGCAATCTTGCATTTCCTTATGCTTTAAAATATTTATTATTGATTTTTTTAATCATTACAGCGTAAATCACAAGCGCAACGATCGTAATGGTCATGAAAACATAAAATACCGTCTTCGCTTCTCCGATATAAGTGTTATACAGATCGGAAGCACCATATAAAGTTGCTGCAATACCAAGTATTAAAAGTGGCGGCAATGCCTCCTTACAGTATCCATCCAGATCTTTGCACTTTTTAATATTCACGTTTTTCGGAAGTAAGATCGTCCGGTTGATCTCATGTTTGAATCTCAGCATGTAACATCCATACAGGCAATACAATCCGAGTCCCAGACCTATTACTCCAAATACACCTTCCATTCTTCGTTATCCTCCGTATCTTCTGTATTTCTCTTCTTTTGACTAACGGTTCAGGATCTGTTTTACAGTCTCTTCCATCTGATCTACATCACATTCGATATTATGCAGGACATTTGCATCCAGAATGTCTTTGATTGCCTGCGGCATACCGACCTGTGAAAGCTCCTGCAATTTCGGAAGCAGTGCAAATTCATCTTCTTCTGCATATTTTGCATCAATTGCTGTCATAACGCTCTTCACGAATTTGTATGGGCTTGCTGTGGACGCGATCAGATATTTCTTGCCTGTCTTTTCTGACTGTTCATACCGGCTGCATACATAAGATGCAACTGCTGTATGTGTATCCATCACATAACCGGTCTTATCATAGACATCATGGATCTGCTCTGCCGTCTCGTCCTCTGTGGCATATCCTGCAGCAAAATCAGACAGTTTTGCTTTCATATCTTCCGAAACCGTATACGTTCCATCTTTTTTCAAAGCTTCCATCAGTTCTTTTGTCTTATCGCTGTCCTCGCCTGCAATTACATAGATCAGACGCTCCAGATTGCTGGAAATCAGGATATCCATAGATGGCGATGTTGTCAGCACAAATTCACGGTTCTTATCATAAGTTCCTGTCTGGAAGAAATCAAACAATACTTTATTTTCATTCGATGCACAGATCAGTTTACCAATCGGCACACCCATCTGTTTTGCATAGTAAGCTGCAAGAATATTTCCAAAATTACCTGTCGGAACGACAACTTGTAATTCTTCTCCGTTCGCAAGTTCTTCATTTTCCAGAAGTTTTGCATATGCATATACATAATAAACAACCTGCGGAACCAGGCGTCCGATATTAATAGAGTTGGCTGATGAAAACTGATATCCCTTGCCGGCAAGTTCTTCTGCAAGTTCTTTGTTTTCAAACATTGCTTTGACACCGCTCTGCGCATTGTCAAAATTGCCGTGGATCGCAACAACATCTACATTGCTTCCCTTCTGCGTTACCATCTGAAGTTCCTGTACTTTACTGACACCGTTCTTCGGATAGAACACGATGATCTGTGTTCCTTCCACATCTGCAAATCCTGCCATTGCAGCTTTTCCGGTATCTCCGGATGTCGCTGTCAGGATCACAATCTTATTCTCTACGTGATTCTTCTTCGCAGAAGTCGTAAGGAGATGTGGCAGAATGGAAAGTGCCATATCTTTAAATGCGATGGTTGCACCGTGGAATAACTCCAGATAGTAAGTATCCGATACCTTTACCAAAGATGCAATCTCTTCCGTATCAAACTTGCTGTCATATGCTTTCTCAATGCACCCTTTCAGTTCTCCCTCTGTAAAATCGGCCAGAAACAGCTTCATTACTTCATAAGCAATCTCCTGATAGCTCATACTTTTTAACTGCTCCATAGAAACATCCAGTTTTGGAATCTCTTCAGGTACAAATAAACCGCCATCCGGAGCAAGCCCTTTTAAAATTGCTTCAGATGCAGTTACCTTTAACTCGGAATTCCGGGTACTTTTGTAATGTAGACTCATAATTCCACCTTTCCTTTGGTCTTTCTTGCTATTATTTCTTCTTGCTGTTTGTATATTTTACAAGACCGCCTGCCGCAATCAGTTTCTGCATGAATTCCGGGAATGGCTGTCCCTGGAATTCTGTTCCTTTTGTACGGTTGTAAATCTTACCACTGTCGAAATCTACTTCCACTTCATCGCCTGCTTCGATTCCTCTTGCAGCTTCCGGACATTCGATGATCGGCAGTCCGATATTAATAGAATTACGGTAAAAAATTCTTGCAAATGTCTCTGCAATCACACAGCTTACTCCTGCAGTCTTAAGACAGAGCGGTGCATGCTCTCTGGATGAGCCACATCCGAAGTTCTTATTTGCCACGATCAGATCTCCCGGTTTTACTTTATTCACAAAGTCCGGATCAATGTCTGCCATTGCATGACTTGCCAGCTCCTGCGCGTCAAATGAATTCAGGTATCTTGCCGGAATGATTACATCTGTGTCTACGTTGTCTCCATATTTAAATACATGTCCTAATGCCTTCATTATCTGTCACCCACTTTCTCCGGATTTGCAATACATCCTGCGATCGCACTTGCTGCTGCTACTTCCGGCGATGCAAGATAAATCAAGGAATCTACATGTCCCATTCTTCCTACAAAATTACGGTTTGTTGTAGATACACACTTCTCTCCTGCTGCCATAACGCCCATATGTCCGCCCATACACGGTCCACAGCTTGGTGTGTTCACGGCACAGCCCGCATCTACGAAAATATCAAGAAGTCCTTCTTTGATACACTGTTTGTAGATTTTCTGTGTTGCCGGAATTACCATTACACGCACATCTTCATGTACTTTATGTCCTTTTAAAATAGCTGCTGCCTTACGCATGTCTTCCATACGTCCATTTGTACAGGATCCGATTACAACCTGATCGATCTTGATCGGTTCCATTGCTTCAATCTCATCGATTGTCTTAGCATTACCCGGAAGGTGTGGGAATGCAACGGTCGGACGTACTTCGGAAAGATTGATCTCAATCACTTCGTCATACTCTGCATCCTCATCCGCTTCATAGACCTGATATGCTTTCTTCGTATGCTCATTAAGATAAGCTTTTGTCTGATCATCTACCGGGAAGATTCCGTTCTTTGCGCCTGCTTCAATCGCCATATTCGCCATTGTAAAACGATCATCCATGGAAAGAGCTGCAATTCCTTCACCTGTGAATTCCATAGATTTGTAAAGTGCTCCGTCCACACCGATCTTACCAATGATATGAATAATAATATCTTTACCGCTCACATAAGGTCCCGGCTGTCCTTTCAGGACAAATTTTAATGCACTTGGCACTTTGAACCAGAGTTCTCCGGTTGCCATACCTGTTGCAATATCCGTTGTTCCGACACCGGTAGAAAATGCACCCAGTGCTCCATATGTACAGGTATGTGAATCTGCACCGATAATACATTCACCTGCTGCTACAACACCTGCTTCCGGAAGAATCGCATGCTCTACACCGGATTTTCCCTGTTCAAAATACCAGGAAAGTCCTTGATCTTTTGCAAATTCGCGGATTGATTTTGAATTCTCTGCGGATTTAATATCTTTATTCGGCGTAAAATGATCCGGTACAAGTACTACCTTATCTTTGTCAAATACCTTCTCTGCCATCTGTCTGAAAATCGGCAGTGCCATTGGCCCGGTAATATCATTTGCCATAACTACGTCTAACTTTGCTTCTATCAACTGTCCTGCCACAACATGATCAAGACCTGCATGGGCAGCTAATATTTTCTGCGTCATTGTCATTCCCATCACGACAACCTCCTATTCTTCTACTTAGTCTTACGAGCTATTCTACCACAGGTAAATATTACAGTGCAAGAAAGAATACATAAGACCGTAAGAAGTATCAAATCTTGTTCGTCTCCGGTTTTTACAATCTCTTTCTTCTTCACTGACGGTTTTTCTGCCTTTTTCTCTACTTTCACAATCTCAGGTTTCTTCTTTTCTGCCGGTTTTTCCGGTTTCTCCGGTTTTTCTGGTTTCTCTGGTTTTTCCGATTCTTCCACAGTCACGATTTCCGTATCATCCACATCTTCCGCATTATCGGCACGGACGATTACTTCATTTTCAATCTCTTTTCCGATCAGTTTCTCATCCAGAATTTCCACCTGATAAGTCACTGTGTATTTGTCACCGGAATGAATACTTTCCAGAAAATGTTTTGTTTCAATTGTATATGTGTTCTCTTTTACAGAAATAACCGCGTCAGATACAACGCTTTGATCTTTGTCATACAGAATAATAGAATCCGGAAGAAGTCTCACTCCTTCCGTTAGAATCCGGTCTGTGATCGTAACACCTGAGGCAACCGCCTTCTCAATCTGCTGCGTCACATCAACCGTATATGTAATCCTGTCACCAACTTTATATTTTTTATCTTCCCGGTCAGCGCTCTTTTCCACTTTAAGTTCCGGCTTTTCAATCCATTGCACCGCAAGACTGGTTGGAATATTATCCGCACTTACCAGTTCTCCGACTCCCAGGTGCTGTCCGCCTGCTCCGGTATTAATCACCAGACTTCTCCAATTCTGTCTGTTTTTCCCATAAATGTTGCCTGTTTTCCACGTCTGGGCATTCCATTTTCCCACCGGACACTTCAAATAAAAACGATCGCCGCCGTAAACCGTCACATTTCCTGTCTTTTTTGTCCCTTTTGTTTCATTTACCAGTATTACATCCGCAGGCAGTTTCAGGACAATTGAATTATCTTCATCGCCCTTGCAGGTGATAGTTTTTGTCTTTTGCACTTTTTCATTTTTATCATAAACAGCCGTCAATGTCTTCTCTGAAAAAGCAATATCCGGATCCGGTATTTTCGGAAATGTCTTAATCTTCGCCGTACAGCTTTTCACTTTCTGCTTCATTGTGTCACTTAATCCCAGAAATGCATCACTTGAATCTTTGCATTCGTCATATACATAGGACAAAATACAATGCGACAGACTGTAAGCTTTTTTCTTCTCCTGCCAGTTTTCTCCAAATACAGGTTTCAAATACTTCTGATACCCCGGATTGCCATACGCATAATACAGTGTTTTACTTAAAAGCGTGTCATTCGTCAATTGTTTTGACGTATAGGTTCCGTCATGCGGAGAACTTCGTTTTGGTTCCAGACAATATCCAAGGGTTCCGTCAATATAATAGTAAAACGTTGAATACCCTTCATAAAATACTTCTTCGCCTCTTCTCAGCGACACATCTTTCGCCTCACTTTTTACTGCCGGCACGCAACAGAAAACCAGACAAAGCACCGCCAGAAACCGCACAAAAGGACTCCATGGGAAATTTCTTTTTTTCATAAGCACTACTCCTTCTTCAATTGTAAAATTAAATTGCTAAAACCAGTTACTGTAACTGCCCTCCTTTCCTTTTATGATTTCTCGTTTTGTGAAATTCGGGAAGATCATTTCCCTGTCGGGGGATTCCCCGTACGAATATTGATTATAAAGAATCATCAGAACTTCTTAAGACGAGTGTATTAATCATATAGACGTTTTACACATTTGTCAATACTTTTCAGATTGATATATTCTCTAAAAAATGATATTATAAAAGAATTATTATAGATAATATTTATCATTAACATTAGAGAGGAATACATACATGACATTAAAACAGGGAAACAGTAATACTTCCTATCAGGTTGTTTCCATTCAACTGGAAGAAAAACTGGAACGCCGTCTGGAAGCCTTGGGACTTACGGAAGGCAGTACTATCACAATAATGAATAATCAGAAAAAAGGCTCACTCACTGTGAAATTCCGCGGAACACGTTTTGCTCTCGGAAAAAGAATTGCCAATCATATTGAAGTAAAGGAGCAAAACTGACATGGGACTTGCAGACACAAGAGAAAAAAATAACCAGACTAATAACAACAGCAAAATTATCAATGTCGGATTCATCGGGAATCCAAACTGCGGAAAGACAACGCTTTTTAATGCGTACACAGGCGCGAATTTAAAAGTTGCAAACTGGCCCGGCGTAACTGTTGAAAAGAAAGAAGGAAAAACCTTTTACAAAGGGCAGGAATTTCGTCTGATCGATCTTCCCGGCATTTACAGTCTCTCATCTTATACGATGGAAGAAACCGTATCCAGAGACTGTATTTTAAGTGATGAAGTAGATGTCATTGTAGACGTCATTGATGCTTCCAGTCTTGAACGCAATCTCTATTTAACATTGCAGCTTCTTGAACTTGGCAAGCCGGTTGTACTGGCGCTCAATATGATGGATATCGTTGAAGAACGCGGGCTGGAATTAGATCTTCACCGGCTTCCGGAAATGCTCGGCATACCAGTCATTCCGGTTTCTGCACGCAAACGCACCGGACTATCTATCTTAATGCATGCTGTAGCACATCATAATGATCCTGATGTTCAGGATCCGTTGATTCATCATCACACCGGGAAGTCTTCTCATCACCGACATGATCACCATTCTGAATATGCAATGGTTTACAACGATGAAATCGAAGACAAAATTGATCTCCTGATCAGCCGTCTTTCAAAAAAATATCCGGATATGACAAACAAACGCTGGCATGCGATCAAACTTCTCGAAAACGATCCTGATATCCGCAAACGTCATCCAATTGACTGCGCCGATATTATTGAGCGAAGCTACGAAAAAGATATGATCAATCAGAAATATGATTTTATCGAAGAAGTGATCGGTGAAGTCCTCGTTGGTAAATCAAAAAAAGAGGCAGCTACAGATAAGATAGATTCTTACCTGACGAATCGGTTTCTGGGACTTCCAATCTTCCTTGGCATTATGGCAATTGTATTTTTCCTGACATTTACAATTGGTGATTTTCTGAAAGGATATTTTGAAATTGCATTAGACTACCTGACATCCGGTGCATCTGCCCTTTTACAGGCACTACATGTACACCCGATGCTTTCATCGCTCATCACGGACGGAATCATTTCCGGTGTAGGCGGGATCTTAACTTTTTTGCCAAATATTTTTATTCTCTTCCTGGCACTGGCGTTTTTGGAGGACAGTGGCTATATGGCAAGAGTTGCTTTTGTAATGGATGATATTATGAGCCATCTCGGACTGTCTGGAAAAGCTTTTCTGCCATTACTTCTGGGATTTGGCTGTTCCGTTCCTGCTGTTATGGCATCCAGGGCTTTAGAGCATCCGAAAGACCGGTTCAAAACAATTTTGATCACACCATTTATGTCCTGCAGTGCAAGACTTCCGATTTACGTCCTGTTCTCATCCATGTTTTTTGGAGAACACGCAATGCTCGCCTGCTACTCTTTGTACATACTTGGAATTTTGATTGCGATCACAACCGCCTACATCCTTTCTCGTATAGACGGTTCAAAAGCCGATCATGCACTGTTGATCGAGCTTCCGGAATACAAGTCACCAAATGCACACACCATTGCAATTTATGTATGGGAAAAGATCAAAGACTACCTGACAAAAGCTGGAACCGTTATTTTCCTGGCATCTGTTCTGATGTGGATTATTTTAAATTTCGGTCCGACCGGATATGTAACAGATATCAGTCTGAGTTTCGGATCCTATATTGGGAAAGCAATCGTCCCGCTCTTTCGGCCTGTCGGTCTTGGATACTGGCAGATCATTGTCGCACTGATTGCCGGAATTGCCGCAAAAGAAGTGGTTGTGTCCAGTTGCAGTGTCCTTTTCGGGATACAGAATATTACAACCGCACATGGCATGACAACCATGTCTGCCACTTTGGGTACTCTTGGATTCGGTCCTGCAAACGCATACGCTCTTATGGTTTTTTGTTTGCTTTATGTACCATGCACTGCTACCATCGCAACGATTCATAGAGAATTGAACAGTTGGAAATCTACTATATCTATTCTTCTCTATCAATTAGTTACTGCATGGACATGCAGCTGCATTGCTTACCACGTCTGCTCTTTATTATTTTAATCTTGTCTGCGTAAGATTGAAATTTAAAATACTGCACTGACAGGCTTTCCATTAATAGTATTACAGTTGCAAAGGCACATATACGGATTCTTTAATCTTGTATATGTGCCTTTCTCTTTCTCTCAGAAATATCTAAGAATTATGCTCTTTTAAATATTGAATCTCGATTGGATCGATCGGATCCATTGGATTTTCAATCTTACCTTTTTTCCGTCTCTTTCTTCTCTTCAGCAATTCGCCGCCTTTGTTATAAAACCAGAATGAATATGCCAAAAGCTTGCTTGCTTTTCCAATCCTGTCTTTCGTTGTCTTATCGTACAGTTTCCCTCCTGCTTCTATCGGTACTTTCTTCCGTATCAGTGCAATCAACTCTGTCTCACAGGTGACACGCTCCGAAAGAATCGTATATCCCATGGAAACACAATTCAGCTTATGAGAATCACTTCCTCCGATCCCCGGTTTCTTATACTTCTGCGCCAGCTTCCTTGCACCTTCATTCGATGCTTCCGGTTCGCAGGCGTTAAATGCTTCAATAAAATCAAAACGCTTGATAATCTCCGGTGAACGATAATATCTCTTTGTATTCGTAAAGCTCATATATTTCTCGCCACACGGATGTGCCGGTCCTAAAATTCCGCCATGCCTATGCACAAAATCGATCAGCATAGCCACTGGCATTCCACGCATCTCAAGCAAACGCATCTTCACACCTTCCGGCATAATGCAGATGATATGTCCTGCATCACAAGTATCATACTCGATGCCTTTGAGTACAACAAAATCTTCGTACACCTTGCCTTTCATCTCGTTCTTCCAGTATCTGTATCCTTTATACGTATCATGGTCGGTGATCAACATTCCGTCAAATCCGTGTGCTTTCAGTTTTGTAATATATTCGTCCAGACTCACTCTGCTGTCAACAGAACCTTCCTTCACATGACAATGCATATCCAGCTTCATAAACAAGCCTCCTTTGCATGAACTTGATTTTATTATATCACATATCATGCAAAATACAACTGATCCGGACTTCTGCCTGTATTTCCCTCAAAACGCTTTTTTTGATTCTTTCGTTCCTGTCACACTACAGCAGAGAATAAGACCTGTACACCAGATCAGAAAATACAGATAGTTCGGCAGCTCAACTGCTGTGAAACCAAATAAAAAAGCTGCCATCATCTGAACAAGCACGCCTGTTATCATCTTGCTGTTTTGTAAAAATCTCCTTATAATTCTTCTCATAAAAAAGCACCTCTCCTTCTATAATTCAATACTATAGCAGAAGAGGTGTCTCATAAAACGGACTACTTACTCATCATCTTCATCCGTGTCATCATCAAAATCATCCAGTATCATTCTTGCTTTCTCAACTTCTGACTCCACGGAATCCTGTTCTTTTATTTTTTCTGAGAATTTCTTCTCTTTTTTGCCAAGTTTTCTTGACTGCATCATAAACTGTACAATCATGCCGATAATTGCAACAACAACACCGATCACCAGTCTTGCCACTCCTGCAAACGGAAGATCCACAAGCATTACAACTGCTGTTCCAACACTCATTCCGCCGGCAAATGCTGTTACAACGATCATCAGTGGTTCCGTGAAAATCACCGCAAGTATTGCAAGTATCAGAGATACCACGACATAAATTCCGGCGATCAGTAAACTGTGTGGCATATTCGCCGTCACCGCAATCGCCATAGATACTATAAACACCGTGATAAATATACCCAGTTTATGTAGGAAAAACGCAAGCACAGCCATAACGACAGCACAGCCAAACAGAATAATCATCCCTGTCATCTGAGACGGATGCATAACCTGTACAACTCCGGCTCCGATTGCTGCACCAATGCCGAAGCCACAAAGCGCCGTAAATAATTTTACCAGTTTCAGTCCAAACAGTGCAAGCAGCACTCCAACAATGATCATTGCACCAATAATTCCCATATTCATCCGGCTGTTCGGTGCAAGATCGATAAATGCCTGTTTCATATCGGATGTTTTACTTAAAACGTTCTCTAATAATGTCTTTATTTCATCCATATTCGTCTCTCCTTTTGTCCCTTATCTTCTAATCCCCTGTCTTTCACAATTTAATATTCTACTGCGCCGGTCTCCTCACTGTTGATTACATAATAAACAGCGCCTTCTTCCGGTTTGACATATAGTTCCAGTGTCTTAATCTCCCCGACTCTCTTTCCCTTTTTCGTCCACGCCTTCTTGACTCTGGCGATCATTTCTTTTTCCTCGACCTGCTTGCCATAATATTCCACAAATGTACGGACTTTCATATCCTTCTTAGATGGTCTCTTTGCAGCAGTCTTCTTCACTGCTTCTTTGGCTTCCTTCACTTCTTTGGCTGCTGTCTTTTTTACAGTCTCTTTGGCTGCTTTCGCCTCTTTTACAGCTGTTCTGGCTGCTGTTTTTGCTGTTGCCTTTATTTCTTTCGCAGTATCGCTGACTTTCTCTGCTACTTTTTCTTCTGCAGACTGTGTCTTCTTCTCCTCTGTAAGCTGCGCTTTTTCTGCCGCTTTTTTCTCCTCTGTAAGCTGCGCTTTTTCTATTGCCGCTTTCATTGCTTCTTTTTTCTTTATTACTCGTTTTCTAGCCATGGTATTCCTCCTTACATCGCTACACCAATTTTTTGGTCGCAACTATTATACCATAGCCAGTCATAATTGCAAATTTTTCCTTCGACACATTTCTCATACCTCTGTCTTAATCTGTCGGTTTCTGGTAGAAACGTCCGGATAGCTGCTCTGTCTTCATTACATTGACAAAAGCATGCGGATCGGCTTCTTTGATTGCTTTCATAACCTTTTTGATCTCAGCGCTTGATATAACAGAATAAACGACCTTACGTTCACGGTGTTCATAAGATCCTTCACCTTCCATGATCGTAGCACTGTGATTGCACACTCTTGCAATTGCTTCATAAACATCTCTTGCGTGATTCGTTACAACAAGCACTGTATTCTGCTGATATTTTTTATACAGCTCATGAAGCACCTGCGTTGACGCATACTGGAAAATAATCGAATACAGCGCTTTATCCCATCCGAACAGTACACCTGCTGCCGCAAGGATGATCACATTCAGTCCAAGAACCATATTCCAGGAATCGATTCCTTTCTTATCTGACAGATAAATTGCAATAAAGTCAGTTCCTCCACTGGTCGCATTGACCGCAAGACACAGGCTGATTGCCAGTCCATTGATCATTCCTCCAAAAATACTGATCAAAAGTGTATCATACGTGATCGCATATCCCGGCAACATATCTGTCAGCACACTGGTCAATACGATCATCAGACAGGAATACAATGTAAACTTTTTACCGATAAAGCGAAATCCGATATAGATCGGCACTGCATTCAGCAGCACATTGACGAGTGTATATGGAATCGCAATATGGAAAAACAGTTTTGCACTTCGCTGAACAAGAAGTGTAAGTCCTGTCGCACCGCCCGGATACAGTCCTCCGGCACGCACAAACGTCTTAATGTTTAATGCCATCATCAACGCCGCAAAACATACAACTACAATTCGCTTCAAATCTTTTTTTGCTTCAAATTTCATTTTTCCCTCTTCCCCTTGAGGTACAACATCTGTCGATGTCTTTAGTCCTCAACTAAATATCCTTTCTCTCTTAACATATTTTCTATCATGTCCAGTGTTTCTTCACTATCTGCATGCACCTCATGGTAATGATAGTTTGATGTGATATTCTTAAGCGGACTGGATTTGCCACTCCTTATATCTTCCAAAAATTCCCACGCAAGTCTCCGAGACGTAATATGAAGCTTCGCCTCCATCCGTCCATATACTTTATGATTCACAATAACTGTCTCCACGCAGCCTCCCAGATCCACAATTGAATAGAGCTCATCTTCCATCTGTTCATCTGTATGCTGCACTTTAAAAATACGTTTTACACTCTTCGGACTGTTCAGAATATATCCTCTGTTCGTAGATATGATATCATATCCGGCTGCACGCATCAGAGCAATATCCTGAACGATCACCTGACGGCTTACATTGTAAAAGGACGCCAGTTCCTTCCCCGGAACCGGCATCCTGTTTTCCTGCATTGTGGCAATTATCTTATCTCTTCTTTCAGAACCGGTCATACTTTCGTGTTTTCCTCCCACTGCACTATGATAGTTCTATTATACTACAAATATTTTCTGATTCAAACCTTATTCTACATTTTTTAATGCTTCATCCATCGGAACCTTCTGAATCTTTCTGTATTCCAGCGCTGCAACTACTGCATAAGTTACTGCTCCGATTACGAACATTTCTACATAAATCTTCGGATCTATCCACAGTGTGATCCAGCCGGAAATGCTGGCTAGCATCATCTCCCGGAAGATTATTTTCATAAATGTTTCTTCTATCGGAAAACTGAACAAAAGGCAAAGTATTACAACGATCGATGTTGATAATATATATAACCTGCCAATCTCTCCATCTGTGTATCCAAGAATTTTCGCCATAGATATCGACTGTGCATTTTTCTCTATAATGATCTTGGACAGCAGATAAATGAGTACAAGGAAAATTGCAACTGCAAATCCGTTGACCAGTCCCATCATATTTCCCATCGACACATCCAATTGTCTGGATACTTTTGTAAGTGCACTCAAATCAATGACAGAACCGATATATTTTTCATCAATATCCGTAATCTTTGTTTTTGAAAAATAACCACTGTAATAATCGGTTCCCAGATCAAATGTTTTATTCAGCTTCTGCTGATCCATAAAGACACAGAGTGCACCGCTGTATTGGTAGATTCCTTTTATTTTAAAAGAATAAGTATCTTTTTCGTATTTCTCTTTTAACTTGATCGTGTCACCTTTTTTAATCTGGAATTTATCCGCATAGGCGCTTGAAATATAAACGCCATCTTTCGTGTCAACTTTCACATAGTCACTGTCCGGATCCACACCATAAAGCATGATTTCTTCTGTTTTATATTTTCCCGGAAGTGTATCCAGACTGTAAGCACTGAATTCTTCCGCATCCGGATTGTCTGTCTTTGTTCCAGCTGAAAACTCCAGCATGGAAATCAGTCTGTCCAGTTCATTTCCACTTGCCGCTGACACCGGCGCTTCTAACAGATACTGATATTTTGCCAGAAGCCCGTTCTGGATCTCCGCCTGATAATGACTCAGTACTGACGGAAGCAGCAGTCCGAAGAACAGCAGAAGATTTGCAAATAATATACCTGTAAATAATACCAGATAATTACTCTTGTTCTGGAAAATAATTCGCAGCCTGAAGCGATGGAAAATGCTTGTTTTCGGGCTTAAATACATCGCCTTTTTCTTCTTTTTACCAGACAGATCTCTTCTTAAAAACTGTAACGGAGATAATTTTAATTTGTGATGCAATACCATATAATTAATCAGCAACATGATCAACACCGGCACAACCGTTGTCAGCAGAAATGCTTCTCCGTTCCATACAGTTACATAAGTCGGCAGACTGTAACTGCCGTAATACATCCCTGCACATACATTTTTCAACACCGTATATCCAAGTATATTTCCAATCAGTGCGCCAGCCAGCGTCACGCATATCGGAAGAACCATATAATGATGTATCAGTTCTTTTCTTGTGTAGCCGGATGCCCTGAGCGTTCCGATGACAGCTGCTTCATTTCGTATCGTATTGCTGATCGTCACGCCAAATACAAATGCCATGATCACAATAACCATGTAGAGAAGTACAATGATCATCGCACGGTCACTTCCCATGTCCTCTCCGGTGAAATTGATCGCCTGATTCTGATATCTTGGAACGAAGCTTTCCAGCGTAACTTCTTTGCCAATGTTTTCCATCAGGTCTTCCGCTACCTCTTTTTCCGCTTTCTCATTCTCTGGTTCCTTGTTGTAAGTCCATGAATAGTTGTATTGACATGCCTTTTTATCCAATGTCTGAAATCCTTTATCCGTCACTATCGCAACACCGAATTTCACTGCATCAAACATCGTATCACTGTTATTCTGGAACAGGCAGCTATAATCAGAAAGTGCCACCAGCCCCGTAATCTTCCATATCTTGCCTTTACTCTTCATTGTATCGCCAACAGCGAGCTTATTGTTATCCGCATACATACGGTCGATTGCCATCTCGTCCGCCTTCTTTGGAAGACTTCCTTTCATAAGACAAACTTTGTTGACCTGTTTCCGATTTTTGAAGAAACGTATGGTGCTTTTGTTGGACATTGTCTGCTCGATATAATAATTTTCATAAAGCTTTATGTCATTTTTTTCTATTTCTTCTTTCTGTGCCTGGTAAATCTTTTCTTTGACACGGAAATTTCCATTTTCAATATTATATTTAGCGAATCCTTCATTATATGCTTTCAGCATACTTCCATCTGCTACAAGGAAGCCGGATACAAATCCGATCGTAGCTACCATCAGAAGGAATACAACCAGGTATTTTCCCAACTCTCCCTTTAATTCCCGCGGGAGTCTTTTACGCAAAGGACTCTTCATCTGTTCGTCCTCCTTACCATTCCAGTTCTGCTGCCGGAATTTTATTCTTATTTAATATATTGCTCCGGATACCACCATCTTTTAATTTTACAACACGGTCTGCCATATCCTTGATCGCATCATTGTGTGTTACCATGATAATAGTATTTCCGTATTTCAGATTCACCTTCTCAATCAGTTTCAATATCTCTTTTGACGTATGATAATCCAAAGCTCCGGTCGGCTCATCACAGAGCAGGATATCCGGATTTTTTACAATGGCACGACCGATCGCGGTACGCTGCTGCTGTCCGCCGGATAACTGATTCGGCAATTTCCTCTGGTGTTCTGTCAGTCCTAATATATTTAAAAGATCATCCACCGGAAGCGGCTGATCGCTTAAGTACGCTCCTACTTCAATATTTTCCCGCACAGTCAGATTCGGAATCAGATTATACATCTGGAAAATGTATCCAAGGTGCTTTCTGCGGTACAGCGATAATCGTTTCTCCGACATATCTTCCAAACGTTCACCTTCAATTGTGATGCTTCCGTCATCTGCTCCGTCGATTCCTCCGATAATATTAAGAAGTGTGGACTTTCCCTATCCTGTCAAGTAATATCCAAAAAAAATTGTCGATTTTTGCAATTAAAAGAAACCATTCTTATCGCTTCTTCTGTACTGGGAAAGGATTTTTCCTCTCCAACTCCTGTCCCTGCATTTCCATCTTTTTTATGAAGATGTGCTGCTGACTGTCAGTTTCATATTGAATTGCCACACCAAGATCTTTTTTCATAAATGCAGCAACTCCCATATCCGCAAGAACCTCCTGCCCTTCTTTCTCCTGAAAGCTGATTTTAGGGAAAGCCTCGGATAATTTTTCTGTAATATACAGTTCCATTTTTTCCAAACTCTCAAATGGCATAGCCTGTACTCTTTGTAATATCTCCTGCAAACGTTCCTCTCTCATAATACATCTGCAATGATCTACACCAAATACCATAGCAAGGCTGTGTCCGCAATCCCAGGATACATGAATCTGTCCGGCATCATCTACAAACTGTACGGTTCCTAAATCACCGGGACTCAGTTTTACATACGGATCAGCCTCCATATCTTCCAACTCTACCCGACACCCCGGTGGGTACATATTTCTTAACACAATTCTCTCCGCATTACTTATCACTGTTTTCTTCCTTTCTCCAATCCGGCTACCGTCCCAAAGATTTCTCTGGAACATTTCCCTCCAATAAATGCTCTCTTTCTTTATTCCATTCCAACACCTTTTCCATAGCAGCTTCCAACTGATCTTCTACCGGTTCTCTTGTATAAGTTCTATATTCCTGAAAATATTCTTCCAAAGTGTTCTGCTGTATCTCCAGTTCCTCTTTATCATAACAATCCGGCTCTTCCAGTTCCTTCAACTCCTGCAAGATTTCCCAGCATTCCAAAACTCTGTCTATCTCCCGCATTTCAAGCAGATAAGATAAAAATGTTTCCTCTGGCATAATACTGAAATAGCACCGATCAAACCATTGCTCAATATACATGCGTTCATCAGAACCATTGGTATGTGTACCACAAATCAAATCTGCAACAAAGTTTTCAAACAGTTCACCAATTGATAGCCCAACTTTTCCAGACTTCCTACAGAGCTCTTCTACCTCATCTTGATACAACCTGATAGAAACAATTCGCTTCAGGCTTTTTTCATAGGGGTCTATATCTTCCCCTGTCTCGCAGAAATGCAGATATGTATCCGTATAAATGTTTT